>Ga0115002_10006188_pt1 | contig 13865 bp, 10 predicted proteins | sample ArcticOcean_MG_C_8_FD_89576 | JGI IMG/M metagenome (GOLD analysis project Ga0115002, IMG submission 89576) | Marine microbial communities from western Arctic Ocean - ArcticOcean_MG_CB11_86 | ecosystem: Environmental > Aquatic > Marine > Oceanic | place: Arctic Ocean: Canada Basin | collected... | reverse complement strand
AATATTATTCTCATCGGTCATGAAGGCCATGACGAAGTTTTAGGAACGATGGGCGAGGCACCTGAAAGCATTACCTTGGTCGAAACGCCGGAAGAAGTCGCTCGGCTCGATTTTCCTTCGGATGCAAAAATTGCCTATCTCACACAAACAACGCTTTCGGTTGAAGAAGCCAAGCAGGTGATTGACTGTTTGAAAACTCGTTATCCTGAAATTGTATCCCCACCCAAGGCCGATATTTGCTACGCGACAACAAACCGCCAAGACGCAGTCACCACACTTGCGTTGCAAGCCGATTTGGTGATTGTCTTAGGCAGCCAAAACAGTTCGAACAGCCGGCGGTTGATGGAAATTGGTAAGACATCAGGGAAGCCAGCCTACTTAATTGACGGCAGTTTAGAGATGTCGGCAGAATGGTTTCAGGGTGTCGAGAAGGTATTAATTACTGCTGGCGCGAGTGCCCCGGAAGTTGTTGTGCAAGAGTGTGTCGATCGGTTGGTCAACGAATTTGGTGCAACCGTGGCCGAAGAGACTATTCGCGAAGAGCACGTTTTCTTCCCACTTCCCAAAGAATTGCGTGCTTTGCAATCAGAGAAGATGCCTTAGGCGGCTGTTGTTTTTTCGCAACATTGTTGGAAAAGATTGTTGCGTTTTCATGCCTAAAGAGCTGCGGGGAATATTTTTTCGGTACGAATTCCCGAAGAAGTTGTATTTCTTTTGACTTCCGGAATTTGCAAGCTAGCTTTTCAGTGTGGGGATTTCCCCTCCCCCCTTGCTGTAAAAGACCTGTCTCTAGCCAATTCGCCTTGGTGAAAACGAGAAAGGTTTTAGTGGCAGAAGCTTTTCGTGAACAGGAAGCACGCCCCCAGTTAGAGTCTCAATTTGGCAGGTTGCCTTGCTGAATTGAAATCGCTTGTTTATTCAAATACTGTCTCTGTTCACAACAAGTATTGCCATGATTAGTAGCACGGTTGCAGAAAACCAAGACTTAGTTCAGAGTAACTCCCTAGATTCTCAGTTCGCACAGGTCGATGTTGCCGACTTAAGAATTGGTACGAAACTTCGTATCCCAATTTATGATGATCGAGATGTGCTGCTGCTGGCGGACGGCGCTATTGTAACCAGCCGATTTTTACAAAAGCTTAAAGCTCGTAGCATCTCTGAAATTAAAGTGCATCATAGTGAACTGCACCGAATTTGTGCGGGACAGCCATCAGGGTCTGCAGAGACAGCTTTGGAAGACCGCCAAGGCTTTGAGTGCGCGTTGCGCACAGAGCTAAGCAACGAGCTAGATACCGAAATTGCTAGAGGGGCCTTATTGGGGCTGCCTCCGCAGGGCGATGCCTTTGAAAAAGAGGTTCAAGACAACGGGACATCCTCGTACTCTGCAGAAAAATTCGATCAGTTTGTTGAATCCAATTCGCAGGCCGTCTCTCAGATGGAGAATGTTTTCCAAAATCTGATGAGCGGAAAAGGCCTTGATGTCGATGATCGCCGATGAAGCCCTGTGCGAACTGTCTGAAGATTCTGACCTGTTTTCCTGCTTGGGCGTTAACCCATATTCCGACAAATACCCGGCACGGCATAGCATGCACACGGCCATGCTGGCGATGTCTATCGGCACGAAATTGCAATTCGATCGACAAACCTTGAAAGAGCTGGCCATCGGATGTTTGATTCACGACGCAGGAATGCTGAAAATTAACGAAGAAGCCTACTCGACACCGATCGTGCTCGACAGAATCAAGTTTCTCGAAATCACCAAGCACCCGGTACTTGTCTTCGATATGATGAAAGACATGCAAAGCATTCCCAGTCGGTCTGCATTCATTGCTTATCAAATTCACGAACGCTGTGACGGGTCGGGTTATCCGCGCGGGAGCAAATCGCCCCAAATTCACTTCTTGTCAAAAATCGCAGCCGTGGCAGATTCTTACATCGGCTTAGTTTCAACCCGTCCTCACCGTCCCGGGATGTTGCCTTATCGCGCAATCGAAAAACTGCTTCAAGGAGTGAACTTAGGGCTTTACGATGCGATTGCCGTTCGCGCACTCTTGAAAACGATCTCGCTGTTTCCAATCGGCTCGTATGTCGAACTCACCGATGCCCGGCAAGGAAAAGTTCTCCGCTCCAACGGCGACGGCTACAACACGCCCATCGTTGAAGTCTGGCAGCCGGGGCAACTCTTCGGTGAATCCGAAATTGTCGATCTCAAGGAGAATGACAATTTGAAAGTAGCGAAGCCGATTGCCAAACTCGATTCGGAAAAGGAATTTGAGTTGGATGGAGACCATTGGGAATTAAAATAGTTCGATTCTCACTGCAGGTAAGAATCGAAAATCCGCACTTGAGCCCACGTGTCTTTATTCTTTTCGATGAATGCCACATGCCTTTCGTGAGTCTGGTAGACATCGTGTGCGGCTCGGTTCTCGAACACTAAATGCAAGCTGATGTGAAAATCGAGATCGTTCACCGGTCGTGTAAGCTCAGCCGCCAAAATTGCCACTCCGAACGAGGCAACCCCTTCGTGATCGGTCAGAAAGTGTCGGCAGTCGTCCAGTAATTGCTGCCGACCTTCTGCCGTGTCTTCTTTCAAAGTAAAATAAACCATGTGGGCCAATTGCCGTTCGCTGTTCGCGTCGTCAGACATGCTTGCCTCTCCATATCAGTCACTAAAAATTGATTTCCAACCAGTCCGGCATTGTGGCACCGTGGACATTGATCTGCAAGCATGCCCAAAAAGATTGGTTCTTCGCCGTTTCCTCCGTAATCTCAGTTGCCGGATGCGACAGGCTTTGCACTCTGTTTCTGCTTTCCTTATGATCCCAAACGTTGTGTCGTTACCCCTTAGCTCTTCTTTGATTTGAATCAAAAATGACTGAAGTCAGAACCCGCTTTGCCCCCAGCCCCACCGGTTATATGCACATCGGCGGAATGAGAACCGCGTTATTCAATTGGCTGTGGGCCAAGCATAACGGCGGAAAATTCATCCTGCGGATCGACGATACCGATCAGCAACGCAATGTCGAAGAGTCGCTTGGGCCCATCTTAAACGCCTTCAGGTGGCTGGGTCTCGACTGGGACGAAGGCCCCGAAATCGGTGGCCCGCATGGCCCGTACTTCCAATCGGAACGGGGCGAATTATACAGTGCAGCGGTCAAGCAGTTGCTGGACAGCGGAAAAGCCTACCATTGCTTTGACCCCCCCGAAGCCATCCAAGCAGACCGGGAAGCCGCTGAGAAATCGAAAACCCCATTCTTGAATGTCCGTCGTTCTTTGGAGCTTTCAGCAGACGAAGTGCAGAAAAATCTCGAAGAGGGCAAACCATCGGTTGTCCGGTTATTGGTCCCCCGGGATGAAACCGTAGCGATTGACGATATTGTACGCGGACACGTTCAGTGGGATTGCTCACTGATCGCTGACCCGGTGATCGTTCGAGGCAACGGTAGCCCGCTGTACAACTTCGCCACAGTTATTGACGATTCCCAAATGCAAATCAGTCACGTCATTCGTGCGGAAGAACACCTCACAAACACGTCGGTACAAGCTCTCATTTATCAGGCACTCGGGTATGACTTTCCCGAATTTGCTCACATCCCCTACGTGGCTTCCCCCGGTTCAAAAGAAAAGCTCAGTAAGCGCGACAAGAAGATTGAAAAATACCGCAAGATGCCTCAATTCAAAAAAATGTTTGAGGCGGCAGACAACATCTTCCCCAAAATCGGCCTGGGCAGTTCCGAAACATTGAACCCCGTGATGGTCGAATACTACGAGAGAATTGGCTACCTACCCGACGCGATTTTTAATTCCCTTTCGCGGTTGGGTTGGTCGTACGATGACAAAACTGAAAACATGACACGGCAGTTTATTGTCGAGAACTTCACGCTAGACCGCGTGGTAAAAAGCTCTGCCGGTTTAGACCCCGACAAGTTGATCAGCTTTCAGGCCCATTGGATGGGCGAACTGTCAGCCGAAGAAAAACTGGCCGGTTGCCTGCCTTACCTCATCGCAGCAGGAACCATTCCTGCTGAACCCGATGAAACTTGCATCGCCTTTGTCGGTAAGCTGATTGAAAAGTTGGACGACCGAGTCAAACTCTTCAGCGATATCCTCGACTACGATGAGTACTTCATCGCTGATGCCGAATTGATGTACGAGGAAAAAGCCTTTAGGAAACGCCTGCTAAAATCTCCCGATTCAGTGGAGTTATTAAAGAAATACGCCGAGCAACTTAAAACCGCCGAACCGTTCGATGCTGATTCGCTCGACAAGCATCTGCACGATTTTGTGGAGGCTGAAGAAACCGGCATGGGGCAAATTATTCACGCCTTGCGGGTTTCGACGACGGGAAAATCATCGGGGCCGGGCATGTTTGACTGCCTTGAACTTTTAGGCCGAGAACGGTGCCTCAATAGAATTAATCGAGCCTTGCAATTGTTGGAAGACGACTAATGACCGAAAACGAAGAAAAACAACCCCTCGATTTTGTACGACAAATTGTCGAAGACGATTGCAATTCCGGTAAATGGGACGGCAAAGTTCAAACCCGCTTTCCACCCGAGCCGAACGGCTACTTGCACATCGGCCACGCAAAATCAATCTGCTTAAACTTCGGCGTCGCGGAAGAATTCGGCGGCCAATGCAACCTGCGCTTCGATGACACCAACCCGGCTAAGGAAGATGTCGAGTATGTCGATTCGATTAAGGAAGATGTCAAATGGCTGGGCTTCAACTGGGCCGGCGACGTGCATTTTGCATCCGACTACTTTGATCAATTGTACGGTTTCGCCACGCAACTCATCAAAAAAGGCAAAGCCTACGTCGATAGCCAGTCGCTGGATGAAATTCGGGCGGGCCGAGGCACCTCGACCGAACCGGGTACCAACAGCCCCAACCGCGACCGAACCGTTGAAGAAAATCTTGCACTGTTCGAGCAAATGAAGGCGGGCGATTTTGCAGATGGCGAACACGTGTTGCGGGCGAAAATCGATATGGCGTCGCAACACCTCGTGATGCGCGACCCGATCATGTACCGCATTCGGCACGAACACCACCACAGAACGGGCGACACTTGGTGCATTTACCCGATGTACGATTTCACGCACGGGCAGTCCGATTCGATTGAAGGCGTCACCCACTCCATCTGCACGCTCGAATTTGAAAACAACCGACGATTGTATAATTGGTACCTCGAAGAACTCGAAATTTACCATCCGGAACAAACAGAATTCGCCCGGCTGAATTTAACCCACACCGTAATGAGCAAACGTAAGTTGCTCGAACTGGTCGAAACAGAAAAAGTCACCGGTTGGGATGATCCGCGAATGCCCACTATTTGCGGGCTACGGCGGCGCGGCTTTACGCCTGAATCGATTAGAAACTTCTGCCAAAAAATTGGCGTCACCAAATTCAACAGCCTGACTGACTTATCGGTGCTAGAGAACAGCGTGCGGGAAGATTTGAACAAGCGGGCCCAGCGTGTGATGGGCGTGCTCAATCCGCTGAAGGTGGTCATCGAAAACTTTCCCGAAGGCGAAACTGACGAACTCGATGCGATCAACAATCCCGAAGATGAAAGCATGGGCAAACGCAAAGTGCCTTTCACGCGCGAGATTTACATCGAACGGGAAGACTTCATGGAAGACCCGCCTAAAAAATTCTTCCGCCTAGCCCCTGGGCGCGAAGTGCGCCTGCGGTATGCGTTCTTCTTAACCTGCAACGAGGCAATCAAAGATGACGCTGGCGAAGTCATCGAACTCCGCTGCACCTACGACCCCGAAACTCGCGGCGGAAGCGCCCCTGATGGCCGTAAGGTGAAAGGAACCCTGCACTGGGTTTCCGCCGAGCACGCCGTGAACGCGGAAGTTAGGCTGTACGACCATTTGTTGCTGAGTGAAACCCAAGACGATGTGGCTGAAGGCGAAGACTGGAAAGACGGCCTGAACGCCGACTCGCTCAAAGTTCTCAGCAACTGCAAAGTCGAACCGTTCGTCAAAACCTCGGAACCAGGCGACCGCTTCCAATTCGAACGGCAGGGTTATTTTTGCATCGACACAAAAGACTCAACGCCTGACGGCATGGTCTTCAACCGCACGGTTTCGTTACGGGATGCTTGGAAGAAGATGAATAAGCAGCAGGGCAAGAAGAAGTAGTTGCTAATAGAGGGTGGCTCCGGAATTTATTCCGGGGTTGCGTTAGCAACAAGAGGCAGCATGTATGTTTTCGATTGAAAAATCGCACGGATCAAATCATTCAACGTTGAAGTTGCGGACTCTTGTCAACGCTGTTAATTACAATTCATCAACGTAGTTACAGTCTCCAATTATCAATGTTTCAGCTCACCGATCCCGAAGGTGCGACAGCGGAATCGGGGTTCGTGTGGAGCGTTTTGATAGGCCAGCTGTCTCTCATTTGGACCAAGGAAATTTCATCAATCTCAAACGCTCTGACGTGTAGCCGCGACTGCGCGCCCATTCGGTATCACACAACAACTCCATGCTCCCGCGACGCATCGCTCGAAGGCGCGCCCAACCCGATACGGCAAAATAGATGGCAAATACTGCGAGCAACGCTACGCCCAACTGCCACGAGAAAAAAACCAAGGCGACTGCGATCCCGAATGGACCGGCGATCCACCGTCCGATGGCCGTGCCTCAGCGATAAGTCGCGAGTGCTCCGCCGGCGTGAGATGCGCACAAATTTCGCGAACCTCCGGCGACTGGAACGGCGACCAAGTGGACTGTGATAGTTTCATGGCGAGTTGACCTATCTTGTTATCGAATAGTATTCCCGTTGTTCAGATACGACGCCGAAGGGCCATCAAAACTCACATTTCTCCAGATATGATACCCTTAGGCTAACAAAGGCTCAATAGGGCACAGAAATTTAGAACTGTGATTTGCAATCTAGGTCGATGAAGTCGATAGGAGGAAGCCGGGTCTTGTAATGATCTCGGATTGAAACGCAGCCTCCGGTGCCTGCGGCACACAGGTTGGCGAGCAACCTGTGCTACCCGCTGTTAGTCACCGCGCCGGGGTGCCACTGCTGGCTGGTCCAGCAGTGCTTTGCTTTGCCGGTATCAATTCACATTGCGGTGTCGTTATCAAGCAAGCTTATGGAACTCTGGTTGAACAGAAGAGCGGCTTTCATCGGCAATAATCAGTTTTTTGGATGGTTCCGAAATTTTGAAAGCCGAACTGTAACACTGCTGGGCCAGCCAGCAGTGGCACCCAGTTGTTGATGGCTCGACGAGATTCTTCGCTTCGCTCAGAATGACAATTTCGCCGAACGGCTGTTGGTTTTCCCCGCCGCGCAAAAAAAGTGGCACCGGTGTGATACCGGTGCCGGAAGGGTTTTTCGTTCAAACAGGGGGGAAGTGAGTTTTGTTCGTAACTATATGGAGGGAAGCAGTTACGAGGAGGGGTGAGAGACTTCAGCTTTTTACTTGGTGCTGGCAAGCGAGGGGACGGTTAATTCCGGACCGTTAGAAATCCGGTGTTGCCGAGTTGCCCGCCAGGCACTAATTCGGACGATGGAAGGGACCGACCGAAATCGTTTCGGTGCGGCAGAGTTTTCAGCCCGTTGACCATCCAGAATGGTTGATCGTTCAGAGCTGCGGATGGGGCGAGAGAGAGATGATTTTCGGGTGGGGACGGGGGTGAATCCGTCGTCGTTGTTTGAACTACTGTCACGGCGAGGCGTGAAGGCGTCGTCGTTGGTTTTATTATCGTTCGAGTTGGCTGTCCGTGAAGGAACTTTTTTCGCTGAGATCGGGTCGGGTGATGTTGCCGTTTGCGTGCCGGTAATTGTGTAGGTTGGTGTGGCGTAGGCTAATGAAGTTCCAATGGGCACGGTTCGGTAAACGGTGACAGGTCGCATTGCTGTGACGACTTCATCGACATAGCGGACCGTGTTCACAGCCACTTTTCGTGTGGTGGTGACCGGAACCAGCTTGGTGATGTTGTAGGTGACTTTGCGGGTTTCGTGAATCGGAATTGTTCGGGCGACGGCCACCGTTTGGTTCACGACCTGCGGAACATACTGCATGGTCATGCGGTAGTTGGGCGTGATGGCGTTTCTGATGGATCGTCTGGTTCGGTTCAATGAGCCTAATAGTGTTGGGCGGTTGTCGTATTCACAGGGTTTGATTTTTTGAATGCAGTGGCGTTGTGCCACCCAGCGTCCGCAGTTGCGTTGAATGTTTTTGTATTCGGTCACGGTTTGGTAACGCACGGTGGGGACGTCGACGGTTTTCGATTCGACCACTTGGCGGTACTCGGTGACCTGTTGATCGACGTACTTTGTTTCGACGATCGGTTTTCTGACCGTGTGTTGTACCTGCTGGTACTCGGTTACCGGCACAGTGCGGTAACAAGTTTGGGCGACCGGTTGAGCACATTGGCAGCGGTTGAAAAACGGAAGCCATTGTGCATTTGCCGTCGAAGCCGAGCAGACAATTGCAACAATCGGTAACACTAAAACAGCGCGCAAAATCTTCGCAGACATGATGGTATCCTACCTGAAACAAATCGAATTTTGATTCGGGAGCTTGAGAAGAGATTTGAGATTCAACGAGAACTTATCGTGCTTCTTGCAGACAGGTTTCCGTTGCGTGCGGGGGGAAATTATGCGAATCTGAAATTTGGGTCAAGACCTACAAACAATTTTGTCGATGTTACAAAGTTTGGCCCGAAGAATTGCTGTTTGAGACTGCAATACCAGACTGAAAAAGCAGGGTTGCAGAGTTGTAGGCGGCTTAAAACTCTGCAGGAATGGCCTCGTTTCCGTCGCGAGTGCTTAATTTTTTTAAGACATCGGCGGAAGTTTTGTTGGAAAAGAATTTTACCGACCCGTCTGCCATTAAGAAGAAGGCTCCGTCGCCTGCGGCGTTGCCAAACCCGTTGAATTCTTGGTTGAGGCCTTTGCCAATTCGCCGCCAGTTTCCCGGCTGCCCCCATGCGGGGAATTCGTGTGAGATTTCACCCGCGACAAATGTTTGGGAAAGCCCATCGACGATGTCTTGTCGGCGCACCGCGTTCTCGTTGTCAAAAATCCCCGCCTCACCAAGTCCCGAGTTGGTTTCGATTGTCTCGCCAGCGATACCTGCGAAATGCGTGATACCAAAACCTTGCGCAGTTTTCTTGCGACTCGATCCAGCGGCGAAAAACGGCTCAACGTTCTGAGTCATCGCTGCACTATTTTGTGGGTCGTTGTAAGGAACGTCAAAGTTAATTTGTTGGAACAATTCTTCTTGGCCCAAGTAAGGCAGAAGAGAACTTAGCCAGCCGTGATGGGGTACGGTTTCGCCTTTTTCGTTCTTTTTTAGGATGTCGCCTGTTGGAAATTGGTGGTTGATGTCGTGATATTCTTGCAAGGCAGTGCCCAGGCTTTCGAGGTTGCTGGCCGTGAATTCCCGATTGTTGCCGCGCCGCGCTTGGTCACCGAACTGTTGCCACACAGTTGGTCCTAAAAACATGCCCGCTAATCCTAGTAGGATACCCGCCACTGATTTGATGAGTTCAGAATTCCGGTTTTCTAAACGTTGTGCTTGCGATAGCGATGTTAAACCAAATAGTACGGCCACGACGCCGCACAAGCTGCTGGGAAACTTCATCCAGATATTGGGGCTGGTCGCAAGAAACGAAAATAAAACGGCGGCAATTCCAAACACTAAACCGGCTAACGAGTGTGAAAGGTTGGACGATGTGGACGTGTATTTGCGAAAGTTGTCGAACTCTTCGGCTGTGAAGGGGGGTGGCTGAGTTCCGACGGCCTGTTGTTCATAGTTTTCTTCGGGCAGTTCGCTGGCTTCGTCGATTTCGTTTTCAGCGGAGGTGTTTTGGCCCATGACCGACCAGAGGCCTTTTAATGGCTGAGGGTCGGGCGGTTCTTCGGTTGTTTCTTCTGGGTTGGGGGCGGTTGAGTCTGCCGACTTCATCACTTCCCACAAACTTTTTTTACGATCTTGGTCTGAATCATTCATCGTTCGTATTTCCAATGATTTCGGTCGCTTTTGCCCCCAGTGGCCGGGCCGGGCGAAAGAGTTGTTCGGCCAATCCACGCTCGCTCACCATACCTAAAATCTGGTCATCCTCTTTAATAAGCCCATAGGAAACGCCCGCGTTCCTGAGGATTAGCAGGGCTTCCAGTTTGCTGGCCGATTGTGGAATTGCTGGCATGTTGCACAACAATTGATCGAGCGGCTTCTGTTCGATGGCCAGGTTGGCCACTCGAACATATCCGAACCATCCGGTTTCTGAGGCTGTTGTTTTCACGGGAATACTGGTCAGCCCGTACTTGCGTGCAAATTTCAGAATTTGATCTGTTGGGGTGTTTTCAACAACCCCTAAGATGCGTGCCGTTGGCGTCATTGAATCGATTACAGGTTGCGAAGCGGTGTCCAATAGTCCGTTGATCAATCGGCTTTGCTGTTCGGTCAGCAGTCCTTCTTGCTGGCCTTCGCCGAGCACTTTCACTAAGCGTTTTCTGCCTAACACGAATTCAGCCGGGTGTTGATCGGCGTGGCTGAGTTTTTCAATCAGTTTGGTCAATTTGACAAGTGGGATGCTGAAAATTAGTAGTAAACGGTAACAGAAGACGAACCATTTGAGGTCTTTACGCAGGAAATACATCGGGGCACGATGGTAAAGATTTTTTGGAATCAGTTCGCCAAATAGAAAAATGATCGGAGAGAAAATCAAGGTTCCAACAATCTCGGCTGCACCGGCGCTTTCTCCCAGTAGAACGATCATCCCCCAGCCGATGGCCAACGTAGTCAAATAGTTGGCAATATTGTTGCCGATTAACGTGGTGGCGACAAAGGAGCTTGGGTTTCGTACGAACCAAACCAGCTTGCGCGAAACGCGGTCTCCTTGCTGGGCGTCGATGTTGAGCCTTAGAAAATTCAATCGATAGAAGCCGATTTCTGCACCGCTAAAAAATGCCGACAGCCGTAGCCCGACCAGGAACAGCGCGATAGCTCCGAGGAGTGCGAGACTACTCATGAGACACCTCCACTTTGAGTTGTCCCCGTTGAGTAACTTCGATGACGGTAATTTGGTAGCCTTCCCAGGTGCATTGATCTTCGGGAACCGGAATGCGTTCCAACTCTTCGTGCAGCATTCCTGCGACGGTAATCAGACCGTCGGCGCCTGGTTCGTAATCAATTCCTAGCCGCTTGCAAAGGTATCGCAGGGTGGTAATGCCCTCGACGTGGTACGAACCGGATTCTGTTTCGACGACCGGCTCTCGCTGCAACAACCGTTTTGCCCGGCTCGGTTCGGGGGACAGGATGGTATCGATGATATCTTCGTAGGTGATGATGCCGATTGTTTCGCCGTACTCGTTGACCACGGCGGCGACGCCTGAAAAGTTTTCTCTGAGGAGCTGCAAAGTGTAAGCTAACGTGGCACACCATGGCACATGCACAACGTCTTCCGAGGCTTCTTCGAGATGCGTTTCGGCGATGGAAGAAAAGCTACCGAGGGCGATTGCGCTTTCGATTTCTTCGCTTCCAGTTTCACGAACGATTAAGTAATCGCCTAGCGGGACGTGCCCATCGAGATGTTCTAAGTGGATAGGCGGCTTTTTTGAGACGTACATGCCCCGAGGCCGGATGGCTTCCTCGGCGGTGATTTCGGACAGGTCGAGAATGTTGTGGAGAATTTGCCGTTCCTGGCGGATGACTTCATCACTTAACTTTGTGGCTTCGACGGATCGCTCTAAGTCTTCGGTTTGTAAATAGGGTTCTCGTTGAAGGGTCGGCCAAATTGCTCGGCGGATCAGTCGAGGGAAGGGCGTTAAGAAAGGCAGGAATGGATCGAGTAGGCGGACCGATATCGCCAAAGGCAGACTGACCCATGTTGCTACTTTTTGATTGAGTATGACGGCCACACTTTTCGGAAGCACTTCGCCGAAGACAATGATTCCTGCCAAACCGAACAGACTAAAAGCTCCCGCTGCGGCGCTGAAACTTTCTTGAATTAGGCGGTGGGCGACCAACACGCTGACCGCAAAGTAGGTGAGGTTGACTACCAAATTCCAGAAAAGAATGCCCGTCAGTAATCGATCTGGGTCGCGTAGCAACTCGGCAACAGTTCGTTCTCGGCGTTTGCCCACTTGCATTGACCGCAGGGCGTCTCGCGAGAGTGAGAACAGTGCCGTCTCGCTTGCCGAGAAGAACCCCGACAGCACGACCAGCCCAGTCATGACGAGCAGACCAGGAAGCCACAAGCTTGCCGAGTTCAAGAAATTTTCCACGGTTGGGTCACCAAGGTGTTCCGCGATTTACCTTATTAATAGTTTACAATATTTCTGGACTGTTGACGCCAAGTTTTTCAGCAAGTGCGACCAAAGACTGCCAAGTTCCGGAATCTAAGGGAACGCCTTGCTGTTCGCCCCGTTGTTTTGAATTTAAGCTGCGGTCGCCGGGTAGGCGGATCTTTTCAACGCCCGGTTTGAGTTTCGTGTCGCGGACATAGGCGATCAATTTTTCTGCTTCTGCAAGAAAATGGTTTTGCCCCGCGAATTTCTTGGGATCCCAGACCACCAGCAAGACATTGTTTGTTGAGGGGGCATCATCGGCAGCTGGAGGGCAAAATCCGCCCGATAATCCGCCGACTAAAATGTCGAACAACAATCCCAGGCCGAACGCTTTGTAGCCTTGCTCGCCACCGAAGGGAAGGATCGATCCGTACGGTTCTTGCAATCGCACTTTAGGATCGCCGGTCGGGTTTCCTTGGGAATCTTGCAACCAGCCAGCGGGGCATTGTTCGCCCGCTAAATCGGCCACCCGAATTTTTCCGTTGGCAACTGCTGAGGTCGAAATATCTAAGACCAACGGTTCGTTCTCGGTGGGAATTCCGACGGCAATGGGGTTGGTGCTAATTCGCGGCTCAACACCACCCGGTGGGGCCACACATTTTAGGACGCCGTTATCGTTCACGGTCACGAATCCAGCCAGCCCGGCTTCTGCGAGCCGTTCGACCCATTCGCCGAGCCGGCCGACATGCCCGCAACTTTTCAGCGTGCCGCAAGCGATTCCTTGTTGCTGGGCTTTGAGTGATAATCGTTCGATGAGTTTCCGCATCTGAATTTGGCCGAAGCCGAAACCTGCATCGGCGACGATTAACGAATCGGTTTCTTGCAGCACGTTCAGTTCGGCGTCGCCGCGCAATTCGCCTTGTTTCATCTGATTGACGTATTCAACGGTCCGCATCACGCCATGCGAATTGTGTCCGCAGAGGTTCGACAGCACCAAGCTATCGGAAACGATGTCTGCATCATCCGAAGAAAGGCCCGCAGCTTGAAACAAGTCTGAGGCGAACGTTCTTAGGTTGTCCGCCGCGATTTTAATTGAGTCGGTCATCTATCAGGTTTAACTTCAGAGAAGGTTTGGCGGCTTATTATTTTGATGTTGAACTTGATGCGGTAGGCAGTTGCCAGCTTTCGTTGAACAGTTCGGCAAACACGATTTCTTCCTCGTACCCGCCCGTCGGCTTCTTCGTGAATTTCTGCACGGCAATATCTCCCAAGCGAGGGAACAGCCAGGAGTTGGAAGCGAGGAAGCTTTTTTCGTGGAAGGTGTGACCCGAGTTGATGACGACATATTTTCGCGGGTTTAGTGGGTTGGGAAAAATCATTGACAGGCCGTGATCTTTGGTGCTGTAGGTTTTTCCTGCGACTGTGATTTCATCTTTCGTCCACTTGATGGGAAGTCCGTCGAGGACTTTGGCTATTACACTGTTCGATCCGGGGTCGCCGAACAGGATGAGGTTTTTCGATTTTGTCAGTTCATCGGTCACTTCGATGTCTTTGACGACGGGAACTTTGCCGCGTAGCCATTTGTCGAATTCTTTTTCAAACAGCTT
>Ga0115002_10006184_pt1 | contig 13871 bp, 6 predicted proteins | sample ArcticOcean_MG_C_8_FD_89576 | JGI IMG/M metagenome (GOLD analysis project Ga0115002, IMG submission 89576) | Marine microbial communities from western Arctic Ocean - ArcticOcean_MG_CB11_86 | ecosystem: Environmental > Aquatic > Marine > Oceanic | place: Arctic Ocean: Canada Basin | collected... | reverse complement strand
TAGCTTGGTTAAGGGGGTTCTGTATCGCTAACCCGTTGTGATTCCAAAAACCGTGATTCCAAAAACCGTGATTCCAAAAACCGTGATTCCAAAAACTGTGATCCGATAAGCTGTGATTCCATAAGCTGTGATTCCATAAAGTAAAGACGGCCAGCGTAAGAACGAGCGCTGCTCCACCAACCGCCACCGCGGTTCTGAGTCTTCCCATCGTCATCCGTCGCAGCGTTCGATTTGCCAACTCTAAAGAATGAAGAGATGTTCCAGCATTTGTCTCACCGTTGGCAAGCGACTTCACTGCCGTCGTCGTGGACTCGACAAACTCGAATGGTAGCGTCGTCGGGTCGCCGTCGGTTGGTCGATCGAACGGGGTTGCCGATACCGTTTCCGTGGACAACATAATGGCGAACGATGCGGAGCCGACGACGATACCTCGACTCGCCAATCGAGACCGCAATATTTCGCGACCTCGTTTGAGCCGCTTCGCCACGGTGGATTGTTTCGTTCCCAGTGCATCGGCGATTTCGATCTGGCGACGTCCTTCGAGATGAAAGAGGATAATCGGTAGTCGATACTTTTCGGGTAACTGCTCTAGTTCGGCATCGAGCACTTCTTTGACCTCATCCCATTGCGAAGAATCAGGACTCTGCGAAGAATCAGGACTCTGCGAAGAACCTTTTGACTGACAGGCCAGTTCGGCAGCTTTGTTTTCATAGTGCAGTCGAGTTTGTCGAGCTCGTACCGCGTTTCGGCAGATATTGCGAGCGACTTGATAGAGCCAGCTGGCGACGGATGAACGCCGCTGCAGCGTTGCCGCGTTTTTTCACAGGACGATGAAAACGGCTTGAGCTGCGTCTTCGGCATCGTAGCCTTCACCTAACTGGCGAAAGCAAACGTTGAATACCATCGCGAAATGTCGCTTAACAAGCAGGTCTAAAGCTTGGTTCGAACCGCTGCTCGCGACCTCTTTGAGTAAACTCCCGTCATTTCGCTGATCTGCAATCATCTATCTACCGCAATTCGGCCCGAGTTTTCGTTTGTCTACTATGTATTGTGCTCCCAGAGCAAAGTTATTCCAAGATTATCTGTTTCTCCGCCGATTCTTCGTATTCAACGACGTTTTTGAATGGCGTTGCGTGTTGTCCCGTCCACGTCAAAGACTTCTTTCTTATGAAAAGATGTCCATTGCCGGTTTTCCGATTCCGTCTCTGGTCGCAAAGAATGGACGCTTCTCGACATCAAAAGCAGTTTTCGGACTAATTCCCATCGCTGTGAAAATCGTGGCGTGGAGATCCTGAACGGAAACGGGATTCTCAATCGCCAACAAGGGGCGTTCATCGGCCGTTTTGCCGTAGAGGAATCCTTTCTTCACGCCGCCGCCGAACATTGCCACACTCGTTCCGCCAGTAAAGTGGCGGTGCAGTCCGTAGTGTTTCGGCTCTTGCAACGTTTTACTTCGAGCGCGAGACTGATCTCGCGCGCTCGAACCGGGAATGCCTTCGATCATCATGTCTCGGCTAAACTCGCTTGCGATCACGACCAACGTACGATCGAGTAGTCCTTTGGCTTCCAAGTCGAGAATTAGCTGCGCGATCGGCTGGTCGATTTCCTTCTTCAATCGAGCTACCGTGGAATGGCCATTTTCGTGAGTGTCCCAGTGGACGAACGGGATGTACTCGGTCGTGACTTCGACAAAGCGAGCACCCTCTTCGACGAGTCGACGAGCCAACAGGCACCCGCGGCCAAAGCGACCCGTGTCGTAGCGGTCCGCAGACTCTTTCGGCTCGCGTGTTAAATCGAACGCCAGTTTTTCTTTAGATTGCAGGAGGCGATGAGCACTCTCCATCGACCGCAACATAGACTCTTGTTGAAAGTCGCTCATCAGCGCGCGATTGGGGCTTTGGTCAATCAGTTTACGGTAGTGTTTATAACGGTTGCTAAAGCGACCGGGCTTTATCCCTTTCGGAGGTTGGACAGAACGGACGGCGTCTTTGGGATACGGCAAGTTCATGGGGCCGAATTCGGAGCCAAAGAATCCTGCGGTTGTAAAGGCTTTCAACTCTTCCTTTTCGCCGACGCCTTCCAATCGCTGTCCAATGTTAATGAACGGTGGGACAACTGGATTCTTGGGGCCGAGGACTTTTGCCATCCATGCACCGATATGTGGTGCGGCGACTGTCAGCGGCGGTACATATCCCGTGTGCCAATGGTATTGGTGGCGGGAGTGAAGGATGTGTCCAAGGTCGGGCTGAACGGCGGACCGAATCAGAGTTCCTCGATTCATCACCTCGGCGACATTCTCAAACCCCTCGGTGATCTTTATGTGATCGACCGCTGTATCGATCGCGGGGAAAGTGCTGAGAATCTTGTCGACCTCGAGTCCTTTCTCAAACGGGAAATATCGCTTGGGATCGAAAGTATCCGGAGCGGCCATTCCGCCCGCCATCCAAATCAAAATGCACGAGTCGGCTTTGGCAGTGGGCTGATTGATAATTTCTGCGTTTCCCCAGGCTCGCGTGCCATTGCAAGCCAGCGCTGCCGCTGAAGCCGCACCTATTTGTTGGAGAAACTTCCGGCGGGCTAATCGTTCTTCTATCGTCATGATTGAAACCTAGTAATTATAAAACCAGCGAAATGAGGTTTTGGTAAGTGAAGGTTAGCGAATAATCTGAAATTCAGGCAACATGAAAACTGACCATAACAGGTCTTCTACCGCAACGGCATTCCGACCATCGCCTGCGACATCGGCCAACACGGCACGCTCTCCCGCCGTCGGAACGCGCGACAGAGCGTATCGATAGAGCCACTCAATTAACTCGTCTTTCGACTTGGCTTGACCGACGATATTTCTGCCACCGGCACTGAGATAGCCAGCGAGAATATCGCCGTTGGATAAGTCGATTGCTTGCAGCGTTGTCAATTCGCCCGGTCTGGTAGTAACCACTTGATCTCGATGCGGCCGGCCGAGTGACCGCATCAGGAAGTCATTCTTCACCAACGCCGCGCGAACTGGACGAGACGGTTGGCCGCTGGAGGATGGTGTCGTCGTCGTCAGTACAGCTCCCCAAGGTGCGGCACCATGGGCAGAAAGTTCTGCAGCCGCATGCCACTGTCCGTCTGGCTTCTGCGCTTCCCAAGTTTTGTCGGTGGTAATCACCAATTGCTTGTTCGCGTCGACCATTGCCAGTTGGCAAATGAAACCCGCCGAGCCTCCAAACATCGCTCCATCGACTTCAATGGTGTTCTCCCCGTCCCGTAATTGGGCCGCAATGTCACTGCGAACTGGGATTTGCCACTCTTTCGACGTGGCGACTTGTTTGCCGTTGACCTTCATCGTGAATGCGTTGTCGCAAGTCATTATCGCGATGGCTGACTTTGGTTTGGACGTCAGTTTGAACGTCTTGCGAAACTTGGCTGTTGGACTGATCGGTCCAGCGGCCCAGATCCATTTCGCCGTTATTGGAAACAACTTCAGCGGTTTCACTGCCGCGGCAGCATTAACATGCGGTTCCTTCTTTACTTCCGTACGATCGGCTTTGGCCTCGGCGCGAGCGGGGTTGGTGCCAGTGATTTGCCATATCGAGTCGATCAGCTGTTCTGCCGTCATGCGTTTGGCAATCGGTCCAGCGTAAACATAATCTTCGCCCGGCTCGGATTTCAGCACCATCGCTTGAGATTGGTACGCTTGCGAGGTCATGACGAAACGAATGAACTTTCGTAAATCGTAACCGTCTTCGGCAAATCGAACCGCGAGATAGTCGAGCAGATCTTCGTTCCATGGTTTGGTGTGCATCGCGTCTACCGGGTGCACAATTCCTCTACCCATGAGCCGATTCCAGATGCGATTAACCAAGGTCCGAGTAAAGCGACCGTTTTCAGGGTGAGTCATGAGTTCCCCGAGCTGCTTTAGACGTTGGTCTTTTGGCGCTTTCGGATCGACGTCGCCGATTTCGGGAAAGATCCACTTGGGAGTTGCCATCTTGCCCGTCGGTTTGTCGCATCGATTCAGTTCGAGGGTATGGTCCGAGAAAATTGCGGCCAGATTGTAGGCTTCGGATAGAGTCCAACGATCGATAAAACTATCGTGACAACTGGCGCACTTCATGTTGATGCCGAGGAAGACTTGCGAGACGTTCTGGGCGAATTGAATTTCGCGTGTCTGGCTTGCATTCACTTCGCCTCGCCATTGAATCCCGTTAATGAAACCCGCCGAGTCTTTACTGGGGGAGATGAGTTCGCGAACGACTTCGTCGTATGGTTTGTTATTTCGTAAAGCTGCGTAGAGCCAAGTCGTGATCTGACTGCGACCGCCAGTAATAAAGCCCGTGCCGGTATAGTCATTCCGCAGGAGATCGTTCCAAGTGGTCAGCCAATGATCGGCGTAGGCGATGTCGTCGGCCAGAAGTTTGTCGATGAGCTGTTCGCGTTTGTTGGTGTTGGTGTCGGCGACAAAAGCTTGTAATTCGGCTGGCGAGGGGAGCAGACCGTTTGCATCGAGTGTCGCGCGACGGAGAAACGCTGCGTCTGAAGTAAGATTTGGCGCCGGTTGTTTGTTTTTGGCTAAGTAGGCGTCGAGCAGGCGATCGATGGGATGGTCTCGACCGTTCTGTGCGGGCGGTAACGCGACACGTCGAGGTTTCAGTGGCGGCTCCCACGAGGATGTTCCGAGCGTAACGTCGGCTTCCCATGGCATTCCTGCATCGATCCACTTTCTCAAGATCGCAACTTTGGCAGCAGGGACACGGGGACCTTCTGGCGGCATCCACGTGTCCTCGTCAGTTGACGTGATCAACTCGATCAAGTGACTTTTTGCTGCCTTGCCCGCTATTACTACTTTGCCATTTTCGCCACCTGCTAAGAACTCGGCGCGAGTATTCATCGAGAACCCGCCCTCTTTCTTTTGGCCCGTATGGCACTTGCCGCAGTGCTGCTTGAGAACTGGCATGATGTCGTGTGCGAAATCGGCTTCCACCGCCCGCGTTGCCAACATTAGTAGCAGCGATGCTCCAAGCAATGAAGCAAACTGTTGTCGATTAATTCGCTTGAAAAAGTTCAAAGGTGATTCTCCGTTGTACATCAATAGCAACGCATGTGGTCTGAATGAAATGCGTTGGCGAAAGTATAATCTATCGCGTTTGAATTTGTATTCTAAACGTTTTCCTGTCACTTTCCGTCTTTGGCCCACTGTTTGTACATTTCGGCGTTCTTGCGAAATACCTCGTAGCGCGGCGACTTGCGATTAATCGAACTGAGTTCGTCAACCATTTCCTGAGCGTAGACTTCTGGCGACTCGGAGCCGAGGTCGCCCGTTTCGTGAATCCAACGATCGAGCCGCGAGCGATGTTGTTCAAGTACTTTGGCATGCTTGGGATCGTTGGCTAAGTTTTGAACCTGCCAGCGATCCTTGCCGTATTCGTAGAGCTCTTCCGGCGGTCGAGTCGGCGAGAAGAGTAGTTGTTTTGACCGTTCGCTGAGTTTGCCGGCGGCATTTAGTTCTCGCATCCGCCTCACGATGATCTTGGCGTCTTTATACTGACTGGGCTGAAGGTGTGGTCGTTCGGGGTGAAAGTTGCGGATGTAGAGATAGCGGTCTGTCCGCACCGATCGAATTCGGTCGGTTGCTTCGCCGCATCGATCGCGAGCCGCAAACACGGCGGTTTTCGCAACGTAGTCGTCCGCCAGAAAATCCCGTCCTTGCATCGATTTTGGAATCTCGATGCCAGCCGAAGCCAGCGACAGAGCGGCAACGTCAATGTGCTCGACCAGTTTGTCGCGAACCATACCTGCCGTCGCGCCTGGACCGCGGATAATCATCGGAATATGTGCACCCTCGTCGTACAGGAATTGTTTACCCCGCGCGTGACTAATTCCATGGTCTGTAAAAAAGACGATCAACGTGTTTGCAAGGAGGCCTTCACTCTGCAAGCGTTTCATCACTCGTCCAACGTGCCGATCCGTGATGCGAACGGTGTCGAGGTAGGTGGACCAATCCTTCAAGAGAACTGGATCGCGTGGATAATATGGAGGAAGTTCGACGTCGTTCATTTTGGTGACGTCGCCGAATTCCTTTTCGACTCGTTGAGTGAATGCTTCGTAGGAGGCGGTGGACGCGCCACGCATTTTGCCGCCGTGCAGCTGAACTTGCATGAAGAAGGGTTGGTCTTTCGCGCGATCCGACCAATCGTCGCTGTTGTAAATCTTCTTGTCCCAGTCGAAATTGTAATCGGCCTTTCCGGGCCGGCCCAACTTAGCGGTCTCGCCGCGATAATCGAAGTCTTTCAAGCCGCTGCCGTTACAAGTCCAATACCCGGCCGCTTGAAAATACTCGGGGATAGGTCGCACCCCTTTCGGTAATTGAATGCGATGTTCGCCGCGACCACTGCGGTGATGATGGACGCCGATTGACGTTTGGTACATTCCCGTTATCAAAGCGGATCGAAAGGTAGAGCAAACCGGCGAAGTCGCGTACGCCCGAGTGTATAGAATCCCCTCCTTCGCCAACTGGTCCACCGCGGGGGTCGCGATGGTCTTCTCACCATAGCAAGAAAAATTCGCCGACATGTCGTCGATGACAAACCAGAGAATGTTGGGCCGCTCGGCGCCAATTACGACAGACGCATGAGCTACCAACAGAGTCGTTACCAATCCAAACAGAATGAGATACCGCCGCTTGTGAGAACGTGGGCGGCGGGGATTTGAATGCATGGTGGGAGTGTTCCTGCGAACCTTGATGTAGAGGGTAGGTAGCCCATCTATTTTACATCAATACAGGCTGGTCGCGAGGTGGTTCTGTTTCGCTGGGTGGTATCTCCAATTCGAGGACGAACCAAGATAGGTCTAGAAACGACCTTTCCCATTCTTAGTTCACGGTCCCCACCGGGGAATGCCCGGTGGGGACAATGAACAACCCTCTTCCGCACTCGGCGGATTAGTAAGGCTTTCTATGCACTTTGTGTTTGAAAACACTTATTAATTTGAGTGGGACGAGGAAAATTCTACTTTCCTCGTGCCGGACCATTATCGTATACATCGCTATCGGATATGGGTAAAAAACATCGTTTTTGGGAATTCCAGCATTGGGTAGCTGTTGTCGGACCCGTCGCCACCTGTAGCTGGAATCGCCCGATTTTAGGCCGCTGGTGAGTTCAAAGCAGTTCTTCAATTCATCCAGAAATCTGGCGACATCTGCTAGTGCACTAAATTGCAGACAAAGCAGTCTGGAGCTGACTTCTCTTCGTTTAACCCGATCCCGAAGGGGTAGGCGTTTTCGAATTAACAATATTCGCCGACGCCTCCGGCTAGGGGTTAAACGAATCAACTGCCAAGTTGCCCGTTATTGAATAGAACAGCTGATTTGAGCGGTGGCAATCATCGCTTGAGCCACATTTTCATCGATCGAGAAACGAGTTCCGATGCGTCTTGTTGGACAAAGTGATTTGCCGAGGGAATCGTGACTAGCGTCAAATCCTTTTCGAGCCAATTCCAGGTGTCGTTGAGAGCCGCCGACAGCAAGTACTTATCCTTCAATCCGTGAATCATCAGAACTGGGCACTTTACTTTGGTGACAGGACCTTTGGGCTCGACGTACGGATCACGTGGGTAATTCTTCTTGTAATAATTCAGCATCGCCTCGAAATCGGATCGCTTAAACGCTTCGACATATCGTCGTCGTGCAATGGGATCTTTGACCCAGGCCGCAAGCCCCTCGGCTGTTAGAAACTTGTGGGCTCCCTTGGTCTGAAAGACGCGCGCGTATCCGCTGTTCTTTTGTTGTTGCGGATTGTTGGCGAGCTCTCGAGCCAGTCCGCGCGGATGCGGTAGATTCAAGATCATGAGGCGATCGGTCATTTCCGGCTTCGTCATGGCGAAAGTCCAGGCGACAATTCCGCCCCAATCGTGGCCGCAGATGACGGCTTTCTCTTCGCCAACGGCCTTGATGACGGCAGCGACATCGTCAACCAACAGCGACATGTCGTATTGATCGACGCCTTTTGGTTTGTCGCTCTTGTTGTAGCCTCGTTGATCGATGGCGATGACTCGATAATCTTTACTGAGCTCTTCCATCTGGTCGCGCCACGTGTACCAGAAATCGGGAAAGCCATGAATCATCACGATGGGAGTTCCTTTGCCCAGTGTTACGTAATGAATTTTCACTCCGCCACTATCGGCAACACCGTGTGTGACTCGATCGAAAATATCCTTCGACTCGTTCTTAGTGTCGTCTGCCTGCTGCGCTGTCGTTTGGTCTTGATCGTCGGCTGCAAAAATACCTTGAACACCGAATGCCAAGCAGAAGGTGAGGATTGCGACTGGAGTTTTCATGGTCTTTGAGTCCGTGTTGGATCTGTAATGGTCACAAAGTCAGCAAATTTCTAGAGCTGCCAAGGTTCGCGGTAGTTGTGGTTCTGAAGTAGTTCGTTGGCTTGCCGATCGTCGACGACCGTTTCTGATTTCGCGTCCCACTGCAAGCCGCGGCCCAATTCATGAGACACGTAAGCGAGGTGGCCGGGTGTGATAGAACGATGAGCGGTTTCGGCGGGGCAGATACACTGCTGACGCGATTTTACGCATTCCAGGAAATTGAGCATGTGGTTGTTGGACGTGTAGACTTCTTTGTCACCCGGTTGAAATTCGTTCTTTGTCCAAAGCGGATTTGACGCTTTGATGCGACCGCGAGTTACATGGACCCAGCCCTTCTCTCCGATCAGCTTGGTGCCGTGCAGATTTCGCGATGAAATCGATCCGCTAACTTTGCTGCCGTATTCACAGCGAATTTCGTAGTGGTGCGGTGTATTGTAAACGTCGCTTTCGGGAAACGTCCAACCGATCGCTTCGACTTTCGTTGGTCCGGAATTGTCCAGATTCAATGCCCAATGAGCGATGTCGTTGTGGTGCCCAATCCAGTCCATTAGAACTCCGCCGCCGTATGCGCGATGTCCTCGCCACCAGCGGTGATGGCGAGCTCGCATGTAAGGCAAGCGTTGTGATGGGCCGCACCACGTTTCGTAGTCGAGTCGCTTTGGTGGTTTTCCGACAGCTACGTCTCCCATTGGTTTATCGTAACCGGGTGGCAAACCTACTTCCACTTTGGTGATCTCACCAAGATGGCCATTGCGCACCAATTCGACCGCGCGGCGAAACAAACGATCGCTCCGCTGTTGGCTTCCCGTTTGAAAAACAGCGTCGTGTTTTACGGCCTCGCGATAGACCAACTGACCTTCGTGAAAGGTATGCGTAACAGGTTTTTCGCAGTACACATCTTTGTTATTCCGGATAGCTTCAAGAGTACAAAGTGCATGCCAATGATCGGGAGTTGCCACCACGATGGCGTCAATTTCATCGCTTGAGCAAAGCTTGCGATAATCGTCAGTGACTTCGATTCCCTTCGACGACTGATAGTGCTTGTCGATTTTCGCTTTTGCCGCTTGTCGGCCAAATTGCGATCCGGTGCCCCACGGACGATCGCGATGATGCAGTTCCGAGACATCGCAGACCGCGACGATCTGAGCATCTTTTTGTTTCAGTAACTCGTCGATTAAATTGAATCCACGCGAACCGAGCCCCACGACGCCGATTGTTAGCTTCGCGCTCGGCGCAACACCATTGACTCCACCCAAAGCTGATGCGGAAATGATGGTTGGTAATGAAGCTGCCGATAAACTCGTTGTCAGAAAGCGACGACGTGTGAAGTTTGAGGTGTTTTGGGACATTTTGGGGAAGAGTAAGAGACAAGAAACAAGAATGTGTCCTAGATTAGGAGAGGATTGGTTTTACGACTTCACCTTCGACGTCGGTTAGACGGTAGTCGCGGCCGGCGTGTCGGAAGGTGAGTTTTTGGTGGTCGAAGCCCATGAGGTGCAGAATTGTGGCGTGAAAGTCGTGGACGTGAACTCGGTCTTCGACTGATCGCAGACCGTGCTCGTCGGTTGCACCGTGAACGATGCCACCCTTCACTCCGGCTCCCGCCATCCACGATGTGAAGGCCCAAGGGTGGTGTTCACGACCCTTGGCGTCGGCTGAGTTATTGAACGGAGTGCGCCCGAATTCCGTCGTCCAGACCACGAGCGTCTCGTCTAGCAGCCCTCGTTGTTTTAGATCTTTTAACAATGCGGCGATCGGTTGGTCCACATTTTTTGATAAACCAACATGACTCATCATGTCGCCATGAGCATCCCAATTGCCAGCGGAACCGGTATCAATCAATTCGACAAAACGGACGCCCCGTTCGACTAAACGCCGAGCTGCCAGGCATTGCCAGCCGAATCCGTTCGTCTGCCCCGGTTGTAAAGCGTAATCGCTCAGGGTGCTCGCCTTCTCTTGCGAAAAATTGAATGCATCGGGCACGGCCATCTGCATGCCAAACGCGGTTTCAAAGGAACGCATTCGGGCCGCCAGAGATCGATCGGCGGGGCGGCTTGCTAAGTGTTGTTCATTGACGGCCTTTAAGGCCTCTAATTCTAATCGCTGGCGTTCCGGCGAAATCTGAGGTTTGATATTTGCCACAGGCACAGGACCGGGAACGACCAGTGTTCCTTGGTGCGCGGCGGGCAAGAAATCATTGGAGTAGACTTGGGTTCCCGCGTAGGTCTGCTTTGGTGCGATAACGACAAAACTCGGCAAGTTTCGGTTCTCAGTTCCCAGTCCATAGCTGACCCAGGAACCGATGCTCGGACGCGAAAAGGCAAACGAACCGGTGTGCATTCCCAGTGTCGCGTTGTAATGATTGGAATGCGACGTGTGCATGGAACGAATCATTGCAATATCGTCGACGCAGGTTGCAACGTGTGGAAAGAGTGTACTGACTTCCGTTCCACATTTACCATGTTTTGCGAATTCCCATTGCGGTCGCTTCAAATAGATTCGCTCGTAGCCAGGACGGTCTTTGATCTCTGGATGGTCGGCCTTGATCTCCTTGCCGTGGTCGCGAGTCAACGCTGGCTTGGGATCAAATGTGTCTACGTGTGATACGCCACCCGTCATAAATAGAAAAATGACATTCTTAGCTCGCGCCGGAAAATGAGGCTTTCGGGCCGACAGCGGATCGTCTTCCGCCAGCAATTGATTTACGATGCCAGGAAAGAGCAACGAACCTGCCACCGCTGAACGGACTCCCGATCGCAATAACGAGCGACGATTGATTGTTGACTGGGTCATGGGTTAATCGATATACAAGAATTCGTTGCTGGCCATTAACACTCGGCAATAGGCCTGCCATTTCTCTGCAGTGCTGCCGGGGTATCGCGAAAGGAAACCCTCCGCATTGTTCTGTTCAGTGGCTGTTGGTGCGCGATGGTAAAGCATCGAGTAGGTTTGGGCCAGTCTTAGATCATCGTCGGCGATTGGTACAATTTGGTCCGCAAACCGTTTGGCTTGAGCGTGGAAGAATGGCGAATTCAAGAAGTACAAAGCTTGAGTCGGGACGGTTGTAGTCTGCCGAATCCCCGTACTAGCATTCGGGTCGGCGCCATCGAAAAGAGCCAAGTAGGGATGCCGTCGCTGGCGTTGAACCATCAAATAGGCGCTGCGTCGATTGCTGTCGTAGAGTGCATTGAACGGGTTGTGCTGAGTGAAATTCCATTTCGAAGTTTCGGGGAATGGATGGGCTTCCGCGGGAGTCAGATCTAGATTGTTTCCAATCGCGAGCATGCTATCGCGAATTTCCTCCGCCGTAATTCGTCGACGAGTAAATCGAGCGAGGAAGCGATTATTGGCATCGATCTGTAGCTGGGCCAGTTGTTGCTTTGGATCGGAAGCGACGCTGCTCCGCTGATAAGCTTTTGTATTCATTACCAAGCGATGCATCGATTTGACGCTGTAGCTGCTCTTTACAAAATGGGACGCCAGCCAATCGAGTAGTTCTGGGTGGCTGGGCCGGTCGCCTCGCGAACCAAAGTCATTGGGCGTAGCGACCAGGCCTTGCCCAAAATGGCCTTGCCAAATACGATTGACCATTACTCTCGCGGTAAGCGGATGTTGGGACACCCAAGTGGCCAATTCAATTCGACCACTACCGGCGTCTTTGGCCACTAAGTCGCCCCCGAAGACGGAGAGCCAGCGCCGCGGGACTTCGGAGCCCAGTAGCTCGGGATCGCCGCGTTCATGGAGCCGAGCATTCTTCGGTTCGGCATCGACAACGGCATAGGCTACGGGAAAGACTGGCTTGACCGGAATAGGCTTCGACACTTTAGCGGCTCGACCTAGATTGGCGAGGGCTTCACCAAATTCGGCAGAAGCGTGGTGTTCCAGTCGAAAGGAAATTCCGTCTCCGCCCGACGGGTGTGCATCGGCAACTCGCCCTTCGATTTCGTAAGTGCCGTCCTTCGGACAGATCCATGCCAACATCACCGGTTCAGTTGGACCTGGGTGAACGAACAACGACTTGGGCGGCAACGTCGTCCAGACGGCTACAGGCTCGGCGGAAGTATTGGCGAACGCCGAAGGCGTGTCCTTTCTCGCCCACCCGTTTAGTGATGGCTTGCCGCTGATGTTTTCCGATTTGTCTGGCAGAAACAAGGGACCGTCTGCGAGGTAGAGCAAACACCAAATCGCTTCCCTGTCCTCGATCATCGGTGCGGTCTTCATTCGATCCGAAATCAAGTCGCTGGTGGACCACGTTTGTTTGGGTGCGCCCTGTTGTGTGATTCGCCATTCCAGCAAAGTAGTATCGGCGCCGTAGTTGCCGTTGGGAAGGACAACCAACTGCAAGACCTCTCCCTTTTTCATTTTTACGGGAGCGAGTCTCTCTTCAGCATTTGAAAGCGAAACCGATTTGCCCTCCGCTACCAGCGCTTTTGAAAGCACGGTCGTTTCGTTGTTTGCCAGAAGCTTCAGGCGTTCCGTTTCTTCTTTGGGGCCAGCCATAGCGCTATTGTATTCTGCCAGCTCTTTTTGATACTTGGCCATGGTCGCATCGAACGTCTCTTTGGTAACGAGCGGGACGAGATCGCGCGGCTGACCCTTCGGTTCACATCCGGGAAAAGAGAAACGCGAGCTTTGAAATATTCCGTAGAGCGCGTAGTAATCTTCGGCGCTGATGGGATCGTATTTGTGGTCGTGGCAGCGTGCGCATCCGAGTGTCATTCCGAGGAAATTCTTTCCCAGGTTATCGATCACATCTTCGTGCATCAAATGGATGTCTTTATCGATATCGTGTCCAAAGCGTCGAGCGACGGCGAGATAGCCAGTAGCGACAATGCCGTTTTGAAATTTCTGTCCCTCAGAGTCTTTGTGAAGCAAATCACCAGCGATTTGGAGGCGCACGAATTCATCGTAGGCTGAGTCCCGATGGAAAGAATCGAAAACCCAATTTCGATATCGCCAAGCGTGCGGCAAAGGTCGATCGGTATTTTCGCCCGCGGTGTCGGCGTAACGAACGACGTCCAGCCAGTGTCGCCCCCACTTCACGCCATACTGAGGCGAGTCGAGCAAGCGGTCGACTAGTTTAGCAAATGCGATAGGCGACTGGTCCGCTAGAAACGCTTCGACTTCGAGTTTCGTGGGCGGGAGTCCCGTTAAGTCGTACGTAGCGCGTCGAATGAGCGTTCGCTTGTCGGCGTGGTCATTGATTTTGAGCTGTTGCTGCCGGATCTTGTCGAGCAGAAACCTGTCGACGGTGTCTGGTTCTGGTTTGTCTTCAAGATTTGGCAAGGGTTGAAACGACCACCAAGACTTTGCCAACTCGATCGGCATACCGCCGAGTTTTATCGATGCAGTTCTTGGATCCGGCGCGCCGAGCTGAACCCATTTTGTCAGCAGGGCAATCTCTTCGTCGGGTAACTTGCCGCCTTTGTCTTTGGGAGGCATTTCGAGATCGCGGTAGTTGATCGCGTCGATTAGCAAACTGTCGTCTGGTTTCGATGGGATGATTGCGGGTC
>Ga0115002_10006182_pt1 | contig 13876 bp, 11 predicted proteins | sample ArcticOcean_MG_C_8_FD_89576 | JGI IMG/M metagenome (GOLD analysis project Ga0115002, IMG submission 89576) | Marine microbial communities from western Arctic Ocean - ArcticOcean_MG_CB11_86 | ecosystem: Environmental > Aquatic > Marine > Oceanic | place: Arctic Ocean: Canada Basin | collected... | reverse complement strand
CGGGAGCCAGGGGAGCGTAATTCCGGTGTTCCGCCAACAGATGGAGGCGGGGGACCAACTTACCGTCACGCATCCCGACGTGAGCCGCTTCTTCATGACTATTGCCGAGGCCACCCAACTCGTACTCCAGGCCTCGATCCTCAAAGAAGGAAAGGGACGGATCGCCATGCTGGAGATGGGCGACCCGGTCAAGATCCTCGACTTGGCGCGGAACCTCATCGGGCTTTCAGGTGAGTACCGTGACCCCGATGACCGCATCCGCTTCATCGGCCTACGTCCGGGCGAGAAGCTCCACGAGGAGCTGGTGGATCCGAGGGAGCGGACTGTGCCGTCCCGGGTGCCCAAGGTCAACCTCGTGCTTCGGCCCCAGGCCGAGGGGGTGAAGGACCTGGCTCCCTGGATCGATAGCTGGCGGCTTGCCGTGGGAGACCAGGCATTGCGGGAGGCCCTGGACGAAGTGTGGGATTGGTGCAGTGGCGAAGTCCCGAAGCCAGAGGAAGTGGTCACTACGTTACGCGGCGTCTGAGCTGGGTTCGAACGTGCTGTTGTGAACATTTCCGTGATCGGGACCGGCTACGTCGGGCTGGTCGTGGGAGCGTGCCTGGCCGAGACCGGTCACGACGTCGTGTGCGTGGACCTCGACGAGGGCAAGGTCGAGGGGCTTAACCAGGGTGAGATTCCGATCCACGAGCCCGGACTCGAACCCATGGTGCGGCACAACCTCGCCGAAGGACGGCTCCGCTTCACCACCGACGTCGCGCAGGCCGTCCGAGATTCAACGATCATCTTCATCGCCGTCGGCACTCCGTCCGGGGAGGACGGCGCGGCGGACCTCCAGCATGTTCTCACGGTGGCCGGGACCATCGGCCGGGCGATGAACGGCCAGAAGATCGTCATCACCAAGAGCACGGTTCCGGTGGGTACGGCTGAGAAGGTGCGCCAGGAGATTGAGGTTGGCGCCAGATACTCGTTCCACGTCTGCGCGAACCCGGAGTTCCTCAAGGAGGGCGCCGCTGTCGAGGATTTCATGAAGCCCGACCGGGTCGTAATCGGGGTGGATGACCCCGGGACGGCTGAGGTGCTACGAACTCTGTTTGAACCGTTCGTCAGGACAGGTCACCAGATCCTGATCATGGACGTGGCGTCCGCTGAGATCACCAAGTACGCAGCTAACGCGATGCTTGCCACCCGGATAAGCTTCATGAATGCGGTCGCCCGTCTGTGCGCTGCAACAGGCGCCGATGTAGATCAGGTACGGACGGGCGTCGGGTCGGACTCACGCATTGGGCCGAGCTTCCTGTTCCCGGGTGCCGGCTACGGCGGAAGTTGCTTCCCCAAGGACGTGAAGGCGCTCATCCGCACGAGCCATCAACTTGGGTTGGACTCTTCCATACTCGAGGCAGTGGAGGCGGTGAACGACGACCAGAAACGGCTGCTGCTGGATGCGATCGTGGCGCGCTTTGGTGAGGATCTCTCCGGCCTGACCTTTGCTATCTGGGGTCTCGCGTTCAAACCGAACACTGACGATATGCGGGATGCCCCGAGCTTGGTGACGGTAGAGGGGCTACTCGAGCGCGGGGCGCGCGTCGTCGCTCACGACCCGGTTGCGATTGAGGAGGCCAGGCGTCGATTGGGCGGCCGTGTCGAGTATCAGGAGCACAACTACCGTGCGCTCGATGGTGCCGATGCTCTGGTGATCCACACCGAATGGCATCCCTATCGACGACCGGATTTTTCTCGCATGAAAGAACTCCTTCGACAGCCTGTGATATTTGACGGCCGCAATCTCTACAAGAAGGGAATGATGGAGGCCCATGGCTTCGCATACTACTCGATCGGAAAGCCTCCGGTGGTGCCGTCTGGAGATGCTGTATGAGGGTGCTTATCACCGGAGCAGCGGGCTTCCTGGGGTCGCACCTGGTCGATCGCTTTCTGGCAGACGGTCACCAGGTGATCGGGATGGACAACTTTATCACGGGTAGCCCTGGCAACGTTGCCCATCTCAACGGGAATGCCGACTTCGAATTCGTCGAGCACGACGTGACGAACTATATTTCGGTTACAGGACCCCTCGATGGCGTCCTGCACTTTGCGTCCCCTGCGAGTCCCGTGGACTACCTCGAGCTCCCCATCGAGACCCTCAAGGTCGGGAGCCTGGGCACGCACAAGACGCTCGGATTGGCCAAGGCAAAAAGTGCGCGGTACCTCCTCGCTTCCACCTCGGAAGTGTACGGCGATCCGCTCGTGCACCCCCAGCCTGAGACGTATTGGGGCAACGTGAACCCGATCGGGCCCCGGGGGGTCTACGACGAAGCAAAGCGTTTCGCAGAGGCGATGACCATGGCGTACCACCGGTTCCATGGGGTGGACACGCGCATCGTGAGAATCTTCAATACGTTTGGGGGGCGCATGAGACCCGCGGATGGTCGCGTCGTGTCCAATTTCATCGTGCAGGCGCTGCGGGGAGAGTCGCTAACCGTTTACGGGGATGGCTCGCAGACGCGATCGTTCTGCTATGTGTCGGACGAGGTGGAGGGGATCTACCGACTCTTCAAGTCAGACCGCGCGGATCCGACTAACATAGGAAACCCCGACGAGTTCACGGTCCGGGCTTTGGCGGAGTTGGTCCTGGAGGAAACTGGAAGCCGCTCAGCGATCGAGTCCTTGCCGCTTCCCCAGGACGACCCCAAGGTTCGGCGGCCGGACATCGCGATCGCCCGCGCGGTGCTCGACTGGGAGCCCATAGTGCCTCTGCTGCAGGGACTCCAGCGCACGATTCCGTTCTTTAAGGTGCTTGTCGACAAAGGTGCGGTCGCCCGCACGCTCATGGATTCGGCCGCGCTATGAGGGATGCCACCGCGCTGGTCACGGGAGGCGCGGGGTTCATCGGCTCCCACCTGACAGATCGCCTGATCGCGGAGGGTGCCCGTGTGCGCGTCCTCTCCGATTTGTCCACCGGGTGCCGGGAGAACCTCAAGTACGCTCGGGGCCGGGTCGAACTGATCGAGGGTTCAGTCACGGATTCCTCAGTCTGTGAAGCTGCCTGCCGTGGAGTTGAATACGTCTTCCGCCAGGCAGCAGTCCCATCGGTCCAGCGGTCCGTGGCAGACCAAACCTTGACCCACGAAGTAGCCGCCACCGGTACCCTGCGCATGCTGATTGCCGCCCGCGGCGCGGGCGTGCGCCGTTTCGTGTATGGCGGATCGAGTTCGGCTTATGGGGACACGCCCACCCTACCCAAGCGGGAGGACATTGCGGAGCGACCCCTCTCACCCTACGCGCGTGCACGTGCATGGGCTCGAGGCGGTGGTGCTGCGCTACTTCAACGTGTTCGGGCTGCGCCAGGACCTGAACTCCCAGTATTCGGTGGCGATCCCTCTGTTCATTGCGATGGCACTGGAGGGATGTTCTCCCACGATAAATGGGGACGGTGAGCAGACCCGGGATTTCACCCATGTGGAGAACGTGATCGAGGTGAATTTGATGTCCGCCGATGTGGCTCCGGACCGGGTGTCTGGCCAGGTCTTCAACGTAGGAGCGGGGGAGCGGACCTCACCAAGACCCGCGCAGCCACCGGCTACGAGGTGCGAGTACCTTTGGCCGAAGGCCATGCGGAGCATGGCCGCGGCCTTGGGGCGGACATACTAGTAACGTGAAGGGCGCTAGTAACTAGGCCAGCGTCTGGGAGACTATTTGAATGGCGCGGAAAGCACTGACCTTAGGAATATCATGGTGGGTTGGCTTAGCCCATCAACTTGCTACCTGCCGAGGGCGTTGAGGATTTCACACGATTTAGACCGTACTTTGGGTGAAGACATCACGGCCCTCCTGGCTGTGCCCCAATTCGATCTTCAGGAACACCACGAAGCCATCCGAATTGAAATTTGGCAGGCCCTCGAATCGGTGTTGGCGTCGCAGCGATTCGTACTGGGTCCGCAGGTCGTTCAGTTGGAAGAGGCGATGGCCTCCATGATTGGGGTGCGCCACGCGGTTTCCTGCGCGAGTGGTACGGACGCATTGCTCCTCCCCCTTCGTGCGCTCGCCTCCCGGATATGTAAGGAGGGGCCCAGTTCGGGTGCCAGGCAAGAAGGTCCCGAGGTCGTCGTCCCTGCGTTCACGTTCTTTGCGACGGCGGGCGCGGCGTGGAACGCGGGCCTGCGGCCCGTCTTCTGTGATGTCGACCCGGACACGTTCAACGTGTCCGGGGACACAGTCGCGGCCGCGGTAACCGATCGCACGGTTGCGGTGGTGCCCGTTCACCTCTTTGGCCAGATGGCTCCGGTCGAGGGGATTCGCAAAGTGCTCGGGGTCCGAGAGATTATGCTGCTGGAGGACTCGGCTCAAGCGACTGGATCCCGGCGTCTGATCGGGGACGACTGGGTCGCCGCCGGCGCCGTTGGTGATGCGGCGGCGTTCAGCTTCTTCCCCACTAAGAACCTGGGCGGCTTAGGCGACGGGGGGATGATCACCACGGATGACGACGTGCTCGCAGATGTGCTCCGTGATGTCCGTGTCCATGGTGGCCACGAGATGGTCGGGACTAATAGCCGATTGGACACCATCCAGGCCGCTGTACTCCTCGCGAAACTACCATACCTGGACCATTGGATCGCCGCTCGCCGAGCCAACGCTGCCCTCTACGACGAGCTTCTGGCTGACTTCGAGCCCGTTACGACACCGGTGGTAGGAGATGGCAACTTCCACACGTACAACCAGTACACGATCCGGGCGGAGCGCCGGGACGAGTTGCGGGTTTTCCTTGAGGGGAAGGGGATCGGAAGCGGGGTCTACTACCCTGTACCCCTGCCCCTTCGGCCCTGTTTTCATGATCTTGGCTACGCTCCGGGCGACTTCCCCGTGGCTGAAGCACTATGTGAGGATGTCCTGAGCTTGCCAATCTACCCAGAGCTGGGGGAGGAGAGGGTCCGCATCGTGGCTGAAGCAGTCCGGGACTTCTACGGCGTCGGAGAACCCCAACCCCCCATACCGTGTACTTAGCAGAAATGCGCATCCGCCTCCCGAAACCGTTCGCCCTCGCCCTCGTTGCCCTGCTGGTTGCAGGCTGTCGGGGTGAACTTCCCTATCAGGGGATGTTGGCGGCAGACCTGTACGCGCTGGCCCGTACCAGTTTTGACGAAGGGTTGTACAAAGAAGCCCAGGCCGCGCTCGACCGCCTCTTTATCCTGTTTCCTTCTTACGAGCGGGCCCCCGAGGCCCAGCTCCTCCTGTCGGAAACCCACTTCCTGATGGAACAGTTCATCACGGCCGAGGCCGAATACGGTCGTTTCGTTGACCGCTTTCCCGACCACCCGTTCGCGTCAGACGCGGGTATGGGCCGCTGTCGCGCATCCGCCGAGCTCTCACCCAGCATCCAGCGCGACCAGGAGCCCACGGAAGTGGCTTTGGTAGTGTGTCGCAACGTAGCGGCAGACTACCCGGGAACCGCTGCGGCGACAGTGGCGGAGGCGATCGCGGAACAGATGCGCGTCAAGGTCGCGGAAAAGCTCTACTCCATCGCCAGCTACTACTTCCGGCGGCATTTCTACGAATCCTCAATCACCTATTATGAGGCGGTCGAGGACGATTATGCCGACACCGCCTGGGCGCCCAAAGCCCTGCTGGGGATCATGAAATCCTACCAGGAGATCGGTTACCAGGATCTTGTCGAGGAAACTCGCCAAAAGATCATCGACAGCTATCCGACCTCTGAGGAGGCGCGCAACCTCGCCGACGACCCGCCGCCGCCGGCGGCGACGCCGGGTGGCGACGGGTTGTGATCTGCGCTTCTGCGCTTCGGTTGGGAGTCCTGGGCGGGACTTTCGACCCCTTCCATCTGGGTCACTTGATCGTCGCCCGCGATGTGGCGGAGGGGCTGAGCCTCGACCGAGTCCTTCTCGTACTCGCCGCGCGTCCTCCCCATAAAGGCCGAGTGACTGCCACCGCGGAGCTGCGTCTTGAAATGCTGGAAGCGGCGTTGGCCCATGACCCTGTGCTGGTCGCCTCCGACGTCGAGATGGGTCGCGCGGGGCCGTCGTACACGATCGACACCCTGCGGGATCTTCGAACTCAGTATCCGGAGGCCGAACTGGTGCTTATGATCGGTACGGACCAGTGGCGGCAGTTTGCTGGCTGGAAGGATCCCCAAGGAATCGCCCGGATGGCGACCATCGCGGTCATGGCCCGAGAAGGGGATGACCCCAGCGCCATGGACCCTGGGCTCGACGTCTCGTCGCGCGTCGTGTCCGTTACCCGGATCGACGTGTCGGCGACCGACGTGCGAGCGCGGGCACGGCAGGGGAGATCGATCCGGCACCTGGTGCCGGAGGCGGCTTACAAAATCATTGAGAGGGAAGCGCTCTACTCTCCGCCCGCCGTTCAGCACGCCTAGCGGGACTGACAATGCTCAAAGCACTGATGAAAAAGGTCGTGGGCTCGCGCCACGAACGGGAAGCAAAACGCCTCCAGCCAGTGGTCTGGGATATCAACCGGCAGTTTGATGCCCTGGCCGCCCTCACCGATGATGAGCTGAGCGCAAAGACGGCAGAATTTCGCGGCCGGATCGGAGAACGCACTGGCTCACTTGAGGGACGCGTCGCCACCCTGCGTGACGAAAAGCGCAAGTCTCAAGATCCGACGGAGCGGGAGCGCCTCTCAGTCGAGGTGTCGGGGTTGGATAAGGAGATCCTAGCGGCACTCGAAGAGGCTCTCGACGAGCTGCTCCCGGAGGCCTACGCAGTGGTCAAGGATGCTTGCCGGCGGCTGGTGGGCCGGGAGATCATGGTCACAGGCCACCCCATGGTGTGGGACATGATTCCCTACGACGTGCAGCTCGTGGGTGCCATCGCCCTGCACGACGGCAAGGTGGCGGAAATGGCGACCGGGGAGGGAAAGACTCTGGTCGCCACCATGCCGCTTTACTTGAATGCGCTGGCCGGCCGGGGAGCTCAGCTCGTGACGGTCAACTCCTACCTGGCTCAGCGCGACGCTGAGTGGATGGGGGCGATCTACCGCTTCCTTGGCCTCACCGTGGACGTCATCGACCGCTACGAGCCAGGCACGCCGGAGCGGCGTGCCGCGTACCGGGCTGACATCACGTACGGCACCAACAACGAGTTCGGGTTCGACTACCTGCGCGACAACATGGTACACACGCTCGAACAGCGCGTACAGCGAAGGCACCACTACGTGATCATCGACGAGGTCGACTCGATCCTGATCGACGAGGCCCGGACCCCGCTTATCATCTCCGGTGCGGTCGGGCGGGACACGTCTACCCCGTTCAACCAGTACAACACGCTTGTGCGGAGCCTCTTCAACAAGCAGCTGCGCGTGACAAATGAGCTGGTGGCTGATGCGGAGAGGGACTTGGAGGAGGGGTGCCCGGACGAAGTCGGAGAGAGGCTGTTGGCGGTCCAGCGCGGGACGCCCAAGCACCGCAAGCTGGCCAAGCTGTTCGCCGATGATCCGAGCTTGCAGAAACTCGTGCAGAGTGCGGAGGCGGACTTCATGCGCGAGAAACGCCTCCATGAGGTCGACGAGATGCTCTACTTCGCCATGGATGAGAAGGGGCACAACGTGCACCTCTCGGACAAGGGGCTGGACGAGCTGGCCCCCAATGACCCCGAAGCGTTCGTCGTTCCGGATCTGTCTGAGGAGCTCGGACGGATCGAGAAAGAGGAGTCATATACGGCCGAAGAGCGACGCACGATGATTCAGGCTTTGGAAGGCGAATATGCCGACAAGAGCCAGAAAATCCACGCCATCCACCAGCTACTGAAGGCGTATGCGCTCTACCAGAAGGATGAGAAGTACATCGTCTCTGAGGATGGCCAGATCGTGATTGTGGACGAGTTCACGGGTCGACAGATGGCAGGCCGCCGCTGGAGTGACGGGCTCCATCAGGCGGTCGAGGCCAAGGAAGGAGTGGAGGTGAAGGGCGAGACGCAGACGCTCGCTACCATCACCATCCAGAACTACTTCCGGATGTACGACAAGTTGGCCGGGATGACGGGGACTGCGGAGACCGAGGAGAACGAGTTCCACCAGATCTACGACCTCGACGTCATGGTCATCCCGACCAACCGGCCGATTGTCCGTGATGATCGGGAAGACCTCATCTTCCGCACCAAGCGCGAAAAGTTCACCGCGATCATGGACGAGATCGAGCGGCTCCATCTGATGGAGCTGCCGGTATTGGTGGGGACCACCAACGTGGAAGTTTCGGAGACGCTGTCACGCATGCTCAAGCGCCGCGGCACTACACACAACGTACTGAACGCGAAGCAACACAAGAGGGAATCAGAGATCGTGGCCGAGGCCGGTATGCCTGGGGCGGTTACCATCGCGACGAACATGGCTGGGCGCGGTACAGACATCAAACTTGGGGACAGCGTCACGGTACCCCGCACCGTCGGGTGGGCGAAGGCCAAGGGGCTCGATGTGGTTGAAATACAGCCCGTGGACCCGACGCTCTACGACGAAAAGGCCGCGGAGCGTCCCGACGATCATGTGATCGAGTTGGGTGGGCTCCATATCATCGGTTCTGAGCGTCATGAGTCGCGGCGCATTGATCGGCAGCTCCGCGGCCGCTCCGGTCGGCAGGGGGATCCGGGAGAGTCGCAGTTTTTTCTCTCGCTCGAAGACGACCTGATGCGGCTGTTCGGATCGGACCGGATCGCCTCGGCGATGGAAAAGATGGGAGCCGAAGAGGGTGAGGTGATCACCCACGGGTTAGTTACGCGCTCGATCGAGCGGGCACAGAAGCGCGTGGAGATGAACAACTTCGAGTCTCGCAAGCGGCTGCTGGACTATGACGACGTGATGAACCAGCAGCGCGAGGTCATCTACGACATGCGTCTATTCGCGCTCGAGGGCGGCGAGGACCTCAAGGGCGAGATTTGGGAGATGGTGGAATACGCCCTCCGCGCCGCTGTGGAGGAGTTTACTCACGAGGAAGAAGCGCATGAGGAGTGGGACCTCGCAGGGCTTCGCCAGCGACTTCTCCTCGATTTCTTCATCGTCGCCGATCAGCTGCCGCAGCAAAACGATCCCAATAACGCGCCTGACGGGGAGGATGTGGTCTATGGGGTCTTGGCCTCCGGTCGAGACGCTTTCCACAGGAAGATCGAGGGCTTCGGGGAAGTCAGCGAGAGGGTGATGAGCTTCGTCCTCCTCAGCACGATTGACGACAAATGGAAGGACCATCTGCACGACTTGGATCACCTGAAGACCTCGATCAGCTTCCGGAGCTGGGGGCAGAAGGATCCGCTGGTCGAGTACAAGCAGGATGCCTACGAGATGTTCGTGGGCATGATAGCTGATCTGAGAAAGACCGTTGCCCAGAATTTCTTCCGGGCTCAGATCGGAGCGCCGCCGCAGGTGCGTGCTCAACCGCGGCAGCGGATGGTGCTGTCGGGGCCGTCGGAGACGCCGGACACGGCGGTGGGGTCGGGAGCGATCGCGCGGCGTGAAGAGGCTGTCGGGGAGGCTCCGGCCCGTGTGGATGCGATGGGCATGGCGCGGAAATCCCGCGCGGATGTTGGGGGTATGGGCGGCCCGATGAAGTCCCCTGATCCACGGGATCTGGCCACAAATCGGGGCGAAGAGCGGGACAAGACGCCGGTTACCGTGGTTGACGAGCCGGGGCGGAACGATCCCTGTCCGTGCGGGAGTGGGAAGAAGTACAAGAAGTGCCACGGGAGCAGGGGCTGATTCTGAGTGACTACGAAGCCAGCCCGTTCAAAGGGAGACTAGGGGATAATGAAGACTGCGTTGATTACCGGGATTACTGGCCAGGACGGTTCCTACCTTGCCGAGTTCCTTCTTGGAAAGGGATACGTAGTTCATGGGATCGTTCGGCGTGCCTCGAGTTTCAATACGGACCGTATTGACCACCTGTACAAGGATCGCCACGAGTCGGATGTGAGGCTCTTCTTGCATTACGGAGATCTTGCTGATGCGACTAGCTTGCGGCGCATTATCGAGACGTCCCGACCAGACGAGATATATCATTTGGGAGCTCAATCGCATGTGAGGGTATCCTTTGATGAGCCGCTCTATACGGCAGACGTGGATGGGGTCGGCACACTTCGCCTTCTTGAGGCGGTTCGTGATTTGGCGGAGCATCAGGGGGACGAGATCCGTGTCTACATTGCGGGCACATCGGAAATGTTCGGTGCCTCTCCTCCCCCTCAGAACGAGGCCACACCGTTCTATCCACGGAGTCCATATGCTGTGAGCAAGGTGGCGGGCCATTGGTTCGCAGTGAACTATCGCGAGTCCTACGGTCTATTCGTATGCAATGGGATCCTGTTCAATCATGAGTCCCCGCGAAGGGGAGAAACTTTCGTTACCCGGAAGATCACTCGGGCGGTCGGCCGAATCAGGAAGGGCTTGCAGAGCAAGCTCTTCCTCGGGAACCTCGACGCTAGCCGTGACTGGGGGTTCGCGGGTGATTTCGTCCAAGCGATGTGGCTAATGCTGCAGCAGGACCACCCCGATGATTTCGTCATTGCCACGGGCAGGGCATATACCGTCCGCCAGCTTTTGGATGAAGCCTTCGGCTATGCCGGGCTGGACTGGAACGACTTCGTGGAGTTCGATTCACGGTATCTGAGACCAACGGAAGTGGACCACCTAGAGGGCGATGCATCGAAGGCAGAGAGGCTCCTGAAGTGGCAGCCGAAGGTTTCGTTCGAAGAGCTCGTGCGAATGATGGTGGACCACGACATGGCATTGGCAAGCCAAGAGCGCACGTTACTGGATCAGGGTCATGACGTACCACATCGTGGTCTGGCAAGCCCGTGATGGGGCTCGATTCACATTTGAAGGTATTTGTGGCAGGCCATCGGGGATTGGTAGGGTCCGCGATTGTCCGGTGTCTCAGGTCAAGCGGGAATGAGAATCTTGTTCTTCGGTCTCGAAGTGAAGTTGACCTGACTGCTGCTGACCAGGTAGATAAGCTTTTTCGCGAGTCGAGACCCGATTACGTGTTTCTCGCGGCCGCGAAGGTGGGGGGAATCCTGGCCAACGACACATTGCCGGGTGACTTCATCAGGGAGAACCTCGCGATCCAACTCAACGTACTGGATGCAGCCCGTAGGTACGATACGACCAAGCTTCTGTTCCTTGGAAGTTCGTGCGTGTATCCCAAACACGCTCCTCAGCCGATAGTCGAGGACCAGCTGCTCGCGGGGCCTCTTGAGCAGACCAACGAGGCCTATGCGATTGCGAAGATCGCGGGGATTAAGATGGCACAGGCCTACCGTAGGCAGTACGGGTGCAATTTTATTGCGGCCATGCCCGCTAATCTGTATGGCCCCGGCGACAATTTCGATCTCGAGAGTAGCCACGTACTTCCGGCCCTGATTCGCAAGTTCCATGAAGCGAAGGTGTGTAATGCTCCAGCCGTATCGCTGTGGGGCTCTGGGCGTCCTCGGCGCGAATTTCTGCACGTGAATGATCTTGCAGAGGCGTGTGTGTTCTTGATGAACAGGTGGGATAGCCCGGAGATCATTAACGTGGGGTTGGGGAGTGACATAGGCATTATGGAACTTGCCCAGTTGATCAAGTCGGTCGTCGGGTTCCGGGGGGGGGTAGTATTTGATACAGAAAGGCCCGATGGGATGCCACGCAAGCAGCTGGATATTTCGCGGATCACGGCGCTGGGGTGGGTGGCCAAGGTCGGACTCAGGGAGGGGCTAGAGCATACCTATGGGTGGTACCTAGACCAACTGGGCAGGTCTGCGTGATCGCCTTCACTGTTTGTTCCTTCGGGAACGGACAGTGACCAGCCCCCGGATTCTGTTCGTGCTGCCTATTCTTGCGATGATCCTAGGAGTAGTGTTTGTCGGAACCGTTCGCAGATACGCTATTCACAGCGCTATTATTGATCGACCGGATTATCGCAGCTCACACACGGTTCCTACTCCGACCGGTGGTGGGTTGGGGCTTGTCCTAGCCGTACTCGTGGCCTGGATGATCGATGCCTGGATCCCAGGTCTGGCGGTGGGGATCGCCGTGTTAGGGATTGGGGTCGTTGTTGTCGTCGGGTGGTTAGACGATCGTGCCCCGATGCAGGTTGGGCCTCGCCTTGCGGCCCACCTCGTAGCGGGATTCTGCCTTCTTCCTCTTGCCCTTCAGGCTCAATCGGTCCCGGCCTGGATGGGGTGGGGTGCGGTGGCTTGGTGGATTTCATGGGGGGTATCCTCTGTGAATGTGGTCAACTTCATGGACGGAATAGACGGTCTAGTTGGAAGCCAAATGCTCCTTTACGGAGTCCATTTGGCGGTCCTTGGTGAATACAATGGGCTTGCGCGATCTTTGGGATTAGCCCTCGCTGGTGCCTGTGCGGGCTTCCTCTTATGGAACTGGGCGCCGGCCCGGATCTTCATGGGAGATGTTGGCTCTGGTGCTCTTGGGCTCACGGTCGTGCTGGGAGGGATCCTGTTGCTCCGCGAAGGGAGGGCTGGGCTCATTCCCGCTTTCCTTCCCCTCTATCCATTGTTTCTAGATGCCACGATAACCATTCTCCGTCGCGCGGCCCGGGGCGAGCGGCTCACGGAGGCGCACCGCCAGCATCTTTACCAAAGGCTTGCCAATGGGGGATGGGGGCACTCCAAGGTGACGCTCCTTTACATATTGTGTGCAGGGCCTGGGGTGGCCCTGGCGGCGGCCAGTCAGCACCGGTTGTGGACTGTGATGCTGGTGGGGTATGGGGGTCTTGTCCTAGTGGTGGGCTTCCTGCTCGACCGCCGCGTTCTCTTTTCCGATCCACTACCTACCTAAGCAGACGCCCTGGCTCGAATGTGTTTCTTCCTCCGTAAATTTATGGAGTCTCTGTTTAGACCGTCCGCCGTGGTGTTCGTAATGCTGGTGTTCGGCATTGTCTCGCTTTCCTTCACACAAGTGCTACGCTATTCTCCGGCTTATTGGAGAGCAACGACGGATACCGACCTTGAGACAATGAATGACTGAGGACACGCCCGCGGTTGGTGACGTCTCCATCTTCGTCCTCGGTACGATTTTGCTTCGACAGCGCTGGCGGATTGCGCGGTGGATCGTGATTGGGGCGATGCTTGGGACTTTATTCGTGGCGTTTCTTCCACGTGAGTACGTTTCAACTGCGAGCTTCGCCCCGCGAGGCACAGGGCAGGAAGGATCAGGCCTTGGGAGTCTTGCGGGACAGTTCGGCGTCCGGTTAGAGACTAGCAATCAGGCACTGTCGCCTGAATTCTATGCCCGGCTGCTCACTTCGCACTTGCTCTTGATGCCGATCGCGAGGGACACGTTCATCGTACCCGAGTTTGGACTACGCGGGGTCGCCTTAGTAGACTTGCTCACGAAGCAAGCGGAACCATCCCCAGAGCGCATGGAAGAAGGTGCTGCTCTCCTAAAGGGTATGGTTTCCACAACGGTGATTAATACGGAGGGTGTGGTGAATGTGGCGGTCAGGACTCCGTGGCCGAGCCTGTCACACGCCATTGCTAGCCGGCTCTTGGGCGCAGCTGATTCGTACAAAGGGCAATCGGTTGAGGAGCGAGTCTTCTTGGAGGGGCGGCTTGAAAAGGCCACTGATGCTCTTCGCGCGGCAGAGAAGCAATTGGCGCAGTTCTTATCGGCGAACAGAAGTCTTGGCAATTCGCCAGAGTTGATCATCGAACACGACCGGATTCAGCGTAAGCTAGATTTGCAACAGAGTCTCTACGTGTCATTGATACAAGCGTACGAGGAGGCGCGGCTGCGCGAAATTCGCGACACGCCGGTGATCACGATTTTCGAGCCTCCCCTATATCCAGATGGACCTGACGCTAGGGGATTGTGGAAATACGTCTTGATGGGGTCTCTGGTAGGCGGAATCCTTTCAGTGCTTACTGTG
>Ga0115002_10006180_pt1 | contig 13879 bp, 5 predicted proteins | sample ArcticOcean_MG_C_8_FD_89576 | JGI IMG/M metagenome (GOLD analysis project Ga0115002, IMG submission 89576) | Marine microbial communities from western Arctic Ocean - ArcticOcean_MG_CB11_86 | ecosystem: Environmental > Aquatic > Marine > Oceanic | place: Arctic Ocean: Canada Basin | collected... | reverse complement strand
GTTCGGGCAAAGCGCCGGCATTCGATTCGAAACCGATCAAGCCAGCGCCCTCAAACCACTCCACATTGTCAGTGGCGTGGATCGTCGCTTGCCAACCAACGGGTAGGGCCGCTCCCGATTGGTTGTATCGCCACATCGTGCCCGCATCGACGGTGAGCAATTCGTTGGTCTCGAATGTAGCGGGAACACCTGGCGAACCGAGATCGGGAAACGCGTGATACATGATCTCGTTGATCACAATATCTTCGTCAAAGGAAAAAGTGTTTTCCGTGCCGATGGTCGCGGCATCGGGGTACAGCCAATCGTTCTCGTATTCGTCCGAGAGTCCTCGCAGCGTATTGGTGACGATTTGGCCATCGATTACGCGTTCTTTGTTCACTGTGTAGAGGAAGAGCTTCTCGTTGTCGGCCGGAGAATATCCCAACTGCGCGGCCGTGAACGTCGCAAATTCATCTTCATTCAAAGTGATTGCTGGCAACACGAATTCACCACCTGTTAGACCGGTCGCTTTCAAGACCATGCCTGTGAGGTCGATCGGATCGTCTCCCGCATTCTTCAATTCCACGAAGAAGTTGCCGTCGTCCGCACCAGCTATTTCATTGATTTGCAATTCCAACGCCGCCGCTTCTTCTGGCGTCACAATATTCTGACCCTCGATCTTCGGCGTGAACAATAAGTCGCTACTGTTGGCAGCTTGATTCACACCGTGGATTGTGAGGATGTTTTGTCCTTGAACGAAGTCGTTGGCAAAGGCGGTGATATTGTGTGGCTGAAACTGAGTCGCATCGCCGTCCGGACGCGACCCATTTGCTGTCGTCGTCGGTATATCGATTGCGCCGGTAATATTGCCTCGGGCAATTTCGACGCCATTGAGGTAAGCGACAAACGCATCGTCGTATTGAATGCTAAAGGAAATCGAATCGAACGTCGCTGGGTCGTCATTGAGCTGGAAAGGAACTCGAATCAATACCGAGGGACTCACCTCAAACATCGTCATCGCGGGCTGACCGTTTGGAGGAGCGTCGAGGTCGAGACCGAAGAATGAATCGTAACCCGTGTTGCGTTCGTATCCGACACCCGATGTTCCCGTAACCCAAGACGAGTCGTCGAAGTTGATATCGTGCCAAGTCGCCCCGAGCGAATTGTCTATGGGAACGAACGCCGTAACATCCTCGCCAATATCGAGAATGGAAGTGGTGATAAGCTGCACGTCATCGGACGAGACGAAGTTGACGACGCCAGGCGTTCCGCCGACTTCGGAACTGAAGGTCCAGTTTTCGCGATCTTCGCTGGCGGTAATCGGATCGGACTTGGCGAGAGAAGCGCCAGAGCCATCCGGTGCCACTGGCCAATCGCCACCGTTTCCATCGCTGAAGTCGATGGAGTTCATCAACCGATTGTCGTTGTTATAAAGCGCGAGAGCTTCGCCAGCATTGTTCAGTTGGCCAGTCCACGGACCGAGCGCATTGGCAATCTCAGTTTCGGCTTCAAAGGCTACTGGGTCAGCCGCGATCACGATGTAACCGCGTCCGGGCAGAATCGTGCCATCCGGGAATTCGTAGTCGACTCCCCCTTGCAGCTCCCATTCCGATAAGTCCATGTCGACCACGAGCTGGTTGAACAACTCAATCCACTCCACCGCCTGACCCTCACCAGGGTGGTACATCACCTCGCTAAACACAGCCGTGCTGTCGAGCACGATTCGTTTTTCGAGTTGTTCGAGATTTAAGCGAGTGCGGCGGCGCTTGGAGCGTTTTCGACGTAGAGTCCCGTTCATTCTTTTTCCTCGCTCAGGTCATGGCACGAATATGCCAAGGTGAAGTATGAATTGGTCGATGTCCTATCGGTTTTCAGCATCTAAGTATGTTGCGAAATGAAGCGAATGCTTTATAGGTGCTAAAAGACAAAGGTCCAGTGTATCACTACTGTTAAGGAATCTCGAACTTTTTGAAAGGTTTCCCTTTACAGCAAAGGGGCATATCAAAACGCCCCAAGAGTAGTATTCCCTGGAAAAATGCGAATTTCCGGGAATTCGCTTAACCCAAAACAGACATCACGGGTATTTGGCTTCTTCGCCCCCAAGCGACTATTTATCATCTGGCTCGATAAAGTGAGTGTTAGCCCAGGCAGCGAGAATCACCTGTCCGTACTTTCGGCAACTTTTGGCATCAGTTGCCTTGCCGGGCGGCGCGAAAGGGATCTCCAGTGTGGCGGCCACAATGGAGCCCTTCTTGAATCCGAAGTAGTGCGAGTTCATCGGAGTAGGCGTCTTGGCCGACCTCAGCCAGACCAAGGGACCATAGGGTGCGGTTTTGGGCAGACCCTTTTTGATCCAGCCAGCGAGTTCGGTAACGTTTTGAAAATTATATTGGGGACGCTCTTTGGCTCCCACGAAGTACATGACCTGATGGTCTTGCATGACGAGCGTTGGACAGTGAAAGTCTAGCGAGAACCTGAAGTCGTTTTCCTCGTCTAGTTTCTTGATCGCCTTGATTTCGGGATAGATACTTTGGCTTCCGTAGTCGCGATTGTGATCGTGTGGCTTACGGTTTTTGCCTTGATCCCCCTGCTCCACCCCGTCTTTATCGACAAATGGAACAGAAAAGAGAACGTACTTCTTGCGAAACTCTTTTCCAGACGCGCTGTCTGAAATTGCCTCTTGCATAAAGCCTTCCAGTACGTAGCTGGCGATGGTTTCGGCAGCGTGATGTCGACCAGTTACCAACATCGGTTGCACGTTCGGACCCGCCGCGCCAATTCGGAGCAACTCCACATCGAGCCCGTCCTGACTTTTCGTGAGAACTTCTTTCTTGAGATGTGGATTTGATTCGTTCGCTTTCAGAAATGCGTCGAGGTGGGACTGCAAATAGGGGATGGTTACGGCAAACCGGACTCGTTGTTTTGCTTTCGTAAAGTCAAAATAGAATGAGTTGGCTTTGACTTGTTCAACGCCCATCCATTTCCAAATCTTTCCCAAGTCACTACTGACGGCAGGACCTTGGAGTCCAATCGCGCCATTCTTGAAGCCTGCGACTTTTTCCGGAAAAACGAAGTTCACGCGACCTGGTTTCGTCGCCGTCGCTTCAAAATACCAATAGAACCACGGACTATCGCCGCGCAAGTCGGGAGCCAAATGGACTGCACTGCCCTCGTTCGCCGTGACCTCGACGTTTCCTCCAGGAAAATCAGTACTGATCGCGACCGCGCCGGCAGTTTCCGCGTCAGTTTCCCCGCGAGCCGCTTCGATGACCCCGACCGAGATTCCAACCAAGACAGACATGGCCAACATTGCACGCCTGGCGAAAGTCCTTCTACCTGTGCTGTTTGACAGAAGTGTTGCCATTTGCTTACTCACTCATCCTGTGTCGAGCGTTATGCGACTGGAGCGCTTTTGCCTGGAGCGCTTTTGCCTGGAGCGCTTTTCCCCTGGAGCATTGTGTCTCGAGCGATTCTAGCACAAAAATGTGTTGGTATCGTTGACCGGCGCACATTACTTCCTTACGCTTTACGGCGTCATTCTAAATCGCGGGTTGTTTTATAGGATGCTCAAGTGAAGCTGATAAAACGAACGGCTCTTTTCTTCCGGCAGGGGAATTCGGACAAGGTCTACGAGGTTGACCTGTGTGAAGTTGGCCCCGATCAGTACGTCGTCAATGCTCGTTACGGTCGTCGCGGTTCAACGCTTCGAGAGAACAGCAAGCCTGTTTCGTTGGCAAAAGCTGAAGACGTTTTTGAGTCTCTCGTTTCGTCGAAAACGAAAAAGGGATACGCACCCGATCCGGCAGCAACGCCTGCATCCGAGCCAGTTAAACCGCAACTGAATCCAGCTCCATCCCCGCTGAAGCCGACGATGTAGTTGTCGCGGAATTGGCCGAACTTAGCCCTCGGGACAGCGCGATCCTGGCGAGATTGACGGCAGGAAAACAGTCCGATAGCTCGTGGCGGCTCAGCCGAGCTATCTGGCGAGCTGGAGAAGTTCGGCTGACGGAAGCTGAACCGCTGTTATGTGGATTGATCGGCGACGAACCGATGACCGACTATTGCATTGCATGGTCGCTGGGTCGAATCGGTCAACCGCAAAGCTTGCCGACGCTCGTCAAAATAGCGGACTCCCACGGCAATAACTCAAACATTTGCCAAATCGCGCGCGAAGCAATGCGGCTCGTCGTTTCCGAGAAAGATCGCGAAGGATTGATCGCAAGTGAAATTGACAACTTGCCTTCAGAGCTGCAGACTTTATTGAAAGCTGGCGATGTCGAGGCTTTTCAAACCGAGTTTATGGAAGGCCTAAAATCCAAATACGACCCGCGTTTGATTTCGTCGCTGTACTTTATCGACAACGAAATCACTCGCCAAGTCGTTCTGAATTTCCTTGAGACGGTCCCGTTTGAGCCGCCATTTTTTCGAGCTGTTCGCCGGCTGTTCAAAGCCGCCGAGTTACGCCGCGATGCGCAAGTTTTCGGCCTGTTCGGATATCGAGTCGAGCGACATCAGTCCAAATTTCGAGTGCCTAGCTATTCCTACCAACGTTACACAAAACCGACGCTTGGCGAAAACCCCAAACACGCTTTGGGCGGCCAGTCGCGACACTACTTTCGCCGCCGGATCTGGAATACGCTGAGACGACTAGGTGAATTAGCGGACCCCGATTTCGTCCCGATGGCAGTTGGAACATTGCTGCCGTTCAAGGAGAGCGATGCGAGAGTCGCCAGAGTTGATAGCCGATACGACTGGCGGGAACGCACTTACAGTCATGTTTATTGGGACGAGTTCGGAACGTATTGGGCATTTAACCATTTATTGTTCGCAAACAGTTCTCGGTTCGTCGAGGCAAAAACCTCTTTCCGTTATGTATCGGGACTTCAACCAGGAGGCAAACCGCCCGCAGAAAATGAAGCTGCCTTTCCCGAACTTTGGAAGTCAGAACCGCGCGGCTTGCTCCATTTACTAATCGACAGCCAATGCCATCACGTTCATGAATTCGCCGCCAAAGCTTTACGCGACTGCCAGGAATTCTGCGGCGAACTGCCGTTGGATGTAATAAAGATTCTGTTGCGATCCGATTACGAAGTCACCATCGAACTCGCATTTGAAATCGCTCGACAGCGATACGATAAAAATGATCCCGACATCGAATTGGTAGCGCTCCTGGCAAACTGCGGTTTGCCTGCAGCGCGAACTCAAGCCCACCAATGGATTGCCGAACGTCGGAGTCAGTTCTTTGCAGATAACGATTTCACTTTTGCAATACTCACGAGCAAATTCGAGGACACTCGAAAGCTCGGACTCGATTCCGCTTCCCTGATCGAAAGCAACGATGAGAATATCAAGTCGCTAGTGGCGAGGCTAATTGCATTCATGCAATCCGCAGATTTAGAGCAAGCTGAAATTGCCAACGACATTGGAGCGACCCTGCTTCACCGAACTTTTGAAAGAGCCGTCTCGACGCTGGGTGAAGAAGTGCTCTGCGACTTACTCCGAAGCGAAATAACTGGAGTGCAGACGTTTGCAGGATCGGCGGTACTTGGTCATGCAACACTCGCGAATTCTCCCACTGAACGAATCATGCGCGCCATGCTCGATGCGACTCACCCGCCCGTCCGAGCGATGGGAATCAAGTTGATTTCGGATCTGCCAAAGGCCGCGTTGTTCACAAATATTGGCATGTTGGCGGGCCTCACGTGCCACGAATTGGTCGACATTCGCAACGAAGTCCGACCGCTGGTCAAACAATTGGCCGCTGAGAATCGAAGCTTTGGAATCGAAATGGCCAGCGAACTAATTCGCAGACTCCTAATTCCCGGTGCCCCCGAAGGCGTGCCAACTCACACCTCCGAAGTTGTCAGAGAAGATCTGGCAAACTGCCTCAGGCAAGTTACCGATGAAACCACGATGCAATTGCTGAACGCGCGAAGCCTACCTGCGCAGCGTGTCGGCAGTCTCCTGTTACCTAACGTTGCCGCAAGCTCGCTGAAAGTGATCGAGATTGTGAAACTAGCCAATCATGGAATTTTGTCTGTCCGCGAAATCGCCTGGGGAATGTACGCCGGCGACATTCACCGAATGCGAACGACGATGTCGTCGGCCGTACGAATTCTCGATTCGGACTGGGAAGATTCTCGACAATTTGGTTTCGAATTCCTGAAGTCGAAAGTCGATGAACGCTACTTAACTCCCGAGGTTCTTATCAGCATTTGCGATAGCGTCCGCGAAGACGTCCAGCAGTTTGGCCGCGACATGATCACTCGACGATTCAAGAGCGATGATGGGCCGGAGTATCTAACGAAACTCAGCGAACATCCAACGACCAGTATGCAGTTGTTTGCAACAAACGTCCTGGTCGAATACGGATCGGACAATCCGCAGCGAATCAAAGAGCTCGCCCCGTACTTCGGCAGCGTGCTCTCTCGAGTCAACCAGAGCCGAACAGCGAAAGACCGAGTCCTACAATTCCTCGCGGACGAAGCGGTCGAAGACCTCGACTCGGCAACGACCATTAGCGAAATCCTAGCGCGGATTTCCGCCACGTGTGCTATCGGGGATCGAGCTAAGACGATTGAAGGAATGGTCGAACTTCACGAAGCGTACCCCGACATAGAATTGCCCATTGCACTCAAACAACCGGAGGTGCGCTAGTGGAATTTAACTACGCCTACTCTGGCAACAGTTCGGTCAACAACACGGGCTCGGGAACAGACGTCTCCTTTGCTCCGGACACGAAGCGAGAGCCAACATTCTTTCGTGGCAACCTGCAAAAGTCGTTGGAGTTTCGCGAGGCGATCAGTTCATTACACGACGTCGTCATTTCGGACCTGCGGTGGAAACCTAGGGATCGATCCGAATACGAAGCGTGGCGAAAACAACAAGACGAAGTCGACTGGGCACTCGTCGCCGCTCAACAAGCCGACATCGCTACGAAGATTGAAGAAATTAGCGTCGAGTTAAACGATTTACGCGCTCGCTCGAAAAAACGAAGAGGTGCATTTAATAGCGCTCGTCAAAAATACTTCAATTATCTCTATCGACAGGACCGAGATGCGTGGATAGTTCTCGACCCTGTTATCACAGTACACCCCGACGAAGTTTTCTTCGAGTGTTTCAGCCAGGACGAGTCGAGTTACGGTCGGTTGAGTGTCGGTTACGAAGTTTTCAAAGACGTCGGCGAGTTTTCCTGTGGAACGACGAACGTCGATTACTCCGCAGCACTCTACGACGAATTCCAAAAAATACGCTCGTACAAGAATACGCAGTTCGAGATCGACCCGTCTGGCTTCGATGTCCAAACTGCCGGTGAAGTGGCGTATAAAGAAGTCAAGATCGACCTGCCCGACACGTGGGTTCGCGGTTTCCTGCAAGTGAGTTCGGCGATGTCTCTGCCGATGGTGTCGTTCCAGCTCCACCCAATGGACGTCCACAATATTTGCTTCATCTTGCGACGCAACAAAGAACTCAAAGGCCCGCGAAGCATTCGATATATTCTGAAACCGGGCGAGCCCGTAAAGATTGTTTTCGATCCGCTCATAATGTTATCGCAAGTGACGACTCGTTCTTCGACGCGACGCCAGCAGTCACTAGCCGCGGTCTCATTTTGCGGAGCGACAAGTTTTTGTATTGTATCGGCGACGTTACGAAATAATTTCGGGCAAGATCTCGCCGCCGATATCAGTCAACTGCCGAAGTCGAAAAACCGGCAAAGACAGCTTACAGCTCGGCGACTGTTGTTTGCCAGATCTTCTATTTATCTTCACCCACTTTTCCAAGAGGCTCGAGCGCGAACCAAGCTTTGTTTAGATAGCTGCACTGGCAACCTGAAGTGGCATCGGGCACTAATACCACGCCGCCAGCGGGGATGGCGTTGATCCAGCAACCGGGTCGTACGCCGCCGAAATTCTGAGTTCCCTTTTCGTCTCGCAAGTTGAAATATCCTAGCGTTGCGGAACGGAATAGCATCATATCCTTTGAACCCGCTAACACTCCACAGCCATAAGAACGCTTAAACGGAAACGGCTTTGGTTCCCCGCTGTACAAGTCCCACGCTCCACCTTGAGCGTAAACGGTGTAGTCGTTTATCATTGGCCGTGATTCGTAATTGACTTTTAGATCCCAACGGCGTTCGCCATCCGTTGTTCGAATACCCGCCATTCGCCCGCCCAACTCCGACGACAACCGAAATCGCGTCGGCTGGTAACTCATTAGCAACATCTTGTGCTTGCCGCTGACCGCCAAGGTCGTCCCGTAAATATCCTCTTTGTTCTCCCACAACACTTCACCCGACTTGCAATCCATCGCAACTAGCTTGCCCGTGGGATGCTCGCGATTAGTCGGACGTTTTTCGCGGTCAAACTTTGCCGCTGGTCGATCGATCAGGTAAACCTTGTCGCCCGAAATGGCGATTGCATTGTGTCGAATCGAATCCTTCGCGTCGTACCGCCACTCCACTTCGCCCTTCTTTGGATCGATCGCGAACAACGTCGTCGACTCGGTGAGCAGTTTCTTCATATCGCCGCCGCGACTCACGTAGCGATAAGTCACAACGTGTTCCGTGTTGGCCAAGGAGCCGTACAACCGCCCGTCGGTGGCTGCGATGTATCCCCAAACACCAGGCTTCCCTTTTGCATCGTTTGGTGCCTTCAACTCGGCGATGAGTTTACCGGTCTCAACATTAATTCTTAAACAACGACCTTCGTGTCGCAGGTAAACGCTATCGCCATCGACGCAGAAGTTGCTTCCCGTACCCGCAGTACCCATCAACTCGTCGCCGTTGTAGGCCCGCAATACACCTGGAATATCGTAGGTCCATAACACGCGACCGTTATACGCATCGACGGCACATAACCCATCGAGTCCTTCGTGAAACAACCGACCTTCGCTGACCAGCGGCGCCGGAGCTCGACCGTGCCGCTGAGGGACATCGAAATCAACGTCGCGAAACCACAGCATTCCCAGTTGGCCGCCGATGAGTGAATCGTCGCTACACAGAGTATTTGCAGCGTTACTGTATTGGTGAGTCCAACTGCCCGCACCCTCCAGAGGGCCGCGAGTGTCGACTTTCATTTGACCCGGCGTGCCTAAACAAACGACGCCACCGAAAGGCCGTTGTAGACGCGAGCGAACATCGGCAGAAATTGAATCCTGCTCGCCCAACACCGATCGTGCGCTAACAATCAAGTTTGCAAAATATCGCGGATAATCAGCAGCCGTTTTTCGTTGATGAACGATAACTCGCGAACCGTAGACTCCCGCAGCCGTCAATTTTTGTCGAGCAATTTTTACAGCAGCCGGGTCGCTTTCGATAGCGATAATTCTCAAATCGGACCGCTTGGCCAATTCATAAGCCAGTGCCCCGTCGCCGCAGCCCATATCGAGGCAGTAACCCGACGTGACTCCAGTTTTCCGAATGATCTCCTCTGCAGCAATCGCTATTTCCGCATTCGCAGCGTAAGGTTGCCCTGGCAATTTCGCCAACGACGGGGAAGATCTCGCCGGATCCTTAGTTGCGAAGCACGCGACTTCGCCACTGCTCGTGCTAACCACCAACCGTCCGTCGCTGGCCGCCAGTCCATATACGTTGCCGGCCAATTCAAATTTCGCAGTCACTTCTTTCTTTGCGATATCGACTAAAGTAACTTCGTTTTCGCCGCCAACTACGATCGTATTACCAGCCACGATAACCGAATTGCACGTGCTTCCAATCGCGACTGTCCACGGAGTGCCGACTGTCAAAACGGGAATTGGATTTCCCTTGCGATCGGGCTTCGTAGTCTTTACCCAAGGGTGAAAGAAGACGCTCTTGCCAGTCGCGCGGACCATTCCGTCGGGAGTCGCAGCTAAGTCACCGCCCCCAACACTCGCCATCTTGGTGCCAGTTTCGCTATTGAAGGTCAGTCCGCTGTTGAAGAAAAAATCGCCGACGGCCATCGTCGGCGTCCCACCGTTATGTCCATATTTTTGCAGATGAAAGTATTGGAATTTTCCCGTCAGGCGATCGAACGAGGCGGGGACAGCTCGGCCAGTGGGAACAAACAGTCGCTTTCCGGAGGCGACGAGATACCCTTGCGACGAGACACCGCTTTCCGCGTTCGCTCCGCCGTGTGGCTGCGGCATGTTGATAGCGCCCGAGCTATCGTTTTTCCACTGCACTTCGCCAGTCATAGCATCGAGTGCGAACAGATAGATTCCGTCCGACGGCCAAATGCCCGCAGCAAAATAGACCGTATCGTCGACGACCACTGGACCACCGCGAGCTGGCCACTTGGAAATCATTCGCTGATTGCCAAGTATCATTTGCCCATCGGGACCTCCGCGGCGTTTCCACAACATCTCGCCACTAGCCAAATCCAAAGCGTACAAGTGACCGTCGTCGCTGGCGACAAACAATCGGTCCTTCCAAACCACAGGGGAAAATCGGATCGGCCCTTCGGTTGCGAATGTCCACTTTTGCTCGCCGTCGTCCACTCCCAAGGCGTAAACCACACCATCCACGGAGCTGCCGAACACGGCGACACCGCCTGCAACGACAGGTTGAAATGCTCGATCAAATCGCATTCGTTGCGAACGCGGCCACGCGGGCACTGGCGAGTGGTTAGCGCGATGAGTCCAACTCAAAGTTAGCTCGGCTGGAAGCGCGTCCGAAGTATAACCACTGCGCGAGGCGTCGCCGCGATACATCGCCCAGGGAGCGCATTCCGCTGACCGAACTCCACAGCACAACAACAAGACAATCAACAAGATGCATCTGTAATTAATTAGACTGGCATTCACAGTAAACACTCGGCAAAAAGGGTTACGAACGCAAAAAACATCCAACGAGGAATCGGGAACATTGTAACACGCCAACACATCCTCTCGACGAAAACTCTCAATGAGCGACCAGAATGGAGCCAAAACTCGCGAAAAAGTCCCGCCGCGTTGCCTGCACCAATTTGTTCGACCTTCCAACGGAAATCGGCGCAGTATCGTGTTATCATAAGGACGCTCATCTATTCGCATTCACTTCGGCGAATTGCTCGCCTAGTCCAGCTTGCGAATCCCACTTACAACCTGGCTTATCAACCTCGCGTACCAACCCAGCTTACTCACTCTTTCCGCTGCAAATACAAGTTTCATTTCAGCCTCCTTGCAATTGAAAGTTTCCATGAAAGGTCGTATCAAAAAACGACGTCGCCGCCGACACTTCGAGAAGCTAGAAGCTCGAAACCTGCTGGCTTACATTTCTGAACTCATGGTCGACAATGTTAGTTCCTTGCCAGACGACGACGGCGATTTCTCGGACTGGTTTGAGATACACAATCCATCTGCAAGCACTGTAAGCCTGAATGGATGGTATGTAACAGACGACCCTCAGGACTTGACCAAGTGGCAGGTTCCCGATGTCAGTATCTCAACGGACGAACGAATGGTCGTCTTTGCATCGGGCAAGGATCGTACGACGGTGGGAGATCGGCTGCACACAAACTTTCAATTGGGCAGCGGCGGCGAGTTCATTTCCTTGGTCATGCCCGACGGCCAAACAGTTGCCCATTCTTTCTCGCCTTATCCCGAGCAGTTTCCCGACATCTCCTATGGACTCAGCGCAGAGAATGCGCGTGGGGAGTATTATCGAGTTGCAACGCCCGAACTGACAAACCTAGTCGGCATGCAGTTCCCTCAGGTTGTTATTAATGAAGTCTATCTCGACACGACCGTGAAGACCGAACACGTAGAGTTTATCGAACTCTACAATCCAAGCGATCAGGTGATCGATATTTCGGGTTGGACCATTGCGGATGCTCTCGATTTCACAGTTCCGGCTAATACCGAAATTGCCACGGGCGAGTATCTCGTGGTCACTCAGAACGCTACCGCCTTTGAAACAAAGTTTGGATTCGTACCACTTGGCGAATGGGTCAGTGGCGGTCGCTTGAGTAACGCCGGCGACGATATTCGGATTTTCGATTCGAATGGATCGCAAGTCGACCGAGTTCAATACCAGCTTGGTTTCCCTTGGCCGACAGTGGGCGATGAGCCGAGTTCATCGATGGAGCTGCTGCATCCTGCTTTGGACAACAACCTCGGCGGCAGTTGGCGTTCTTCCGATCCGGCGGTAACGCCCGGTGCGGAGAATTCGACCGTTACAACCAACGCCGCTCCACAGTTTCGGCAGGTCGATCATTTTCCGGCTGAGCCTCAATCCGATGACGACGTCTTGATCACGGCAAAAGTGACCGATCCGGACAGCGTGCAAACCGTGAATCTCGAGTATCAAATTGTCGATCCGGGAAGCTACATTCGCATTACAGATCCCGCATACCTAGCAAACTGGACGACCGTTCCCATGGTCGACGACGGAACTGGCGGCGACCTGGTCGCAAACGACAACGTCTATTCCGCGATCTTGCCAGCGAACTTGCAACAACATCGTCAGCTAATGCGTTATCGAATATCGGCTAGCGACGCGTTGAGCGAGTCGATTGTCGTTCCCTACGCCGATGACCCCCAGCCGAATTTCGCTTACTTCGTTTACGACGGAGTACCTGCTTGGGAAGGGGCCAGCCAACCGGGCGTTTCCCCAGTACAAACATTTGATTCCGAGACGCTGAACCAGTTGCCAACTTATCATCTCATTGCGCGGGAGACGGATGTCATAAACAGCCAGTACGTCCGCAACTTTGACACGCAACATATGCCTGGCGCCTTGGTCTACGATGGTGTTGTTTACGACCACATCGAGTTTAGCAATCGCGGCGAATTTTCGACGTATGTCTCGGGAAAGAACAAGTGGCGTTTCCACTTTAATCGCGGTCACGATTTCCAATCGAGAGACAATTACGGAGAGAAAAAGTCGGCCAAGTGGCGAACGATGAACCTCAATGCCGCAGCCGCGCCGTGGGTCCCTTCCAATCGCGGGATGGCAGCGTTGGAAGAATCGGCTTCGTTTCGACTTCACGAGTTGGCCGGTAATGCCAGTCCCGATACCAGCTTCATTCATTTTCGTGTCGTAGACGATTTGGCCGAAGCCAGCGCGACGGACCAATACGCCAGTGACTTGTGGGGTTTGTACATGACCCTGGAAAGTCCCGATGGACGGTATCTGGATGAACGCAATTTGCCAGATGGCGATATTTGCAAAGTCGAGGGTGGAGGTTGCGACAAGAAGAATCAGGGACCGACGGATCCGCTTGGCTCGTCGGATTGGAGCACATTCTACAATGCCGCCAATCAGAATCAGTCAGTCCAATGGTGGCGGGATAATGTCGACTTGGATGCGTATTACACGTTCCGAGCGATCAACCGTGTAACGAGCAATGTCGATATCCGGGAGGGTTGGAATCACCTCTTCTATCACAACCCCGCAACGGATAAATGGGTGCCGATGCCGTGGGATCTCGACATGATGTACATTGCCGAGACGCATTGGAGCGGCACGATCAATGTTAAAAACGTCTTGAACCAAAGCGAGCTGCGGGTCGAATACCAGAATCGATCGCGCGAATTGTTGGACTTGCTGTTTTCCGACGTGTCCGACACCGGCGGGCAAGCGGTCCAGGCTGTCGACGAACTCGCCGCGCTCGTCAATCCTCCGGGCCAAGACTTGACGTTTGTCGACGTCGACGAGGCGATGTGGAATCACAACCCCCGGGCAACCGGAAGTCGACGGGGCACGTTCTACCAAAACCCGGCTACTCACGGCGCGCGTGGTGGTTCCTACACGCGGACTCTCGTCTCCGCTGATCACGAGGGATTCGAGCAGTTCATTAAAGACTTTCTTACCGATACTGACGCCGACGGAAATTGGAATCTCGGCGATGGCGATACCGACGGCTACGGCTTCAATCACCTCGAATCGGATGCGGCCGACGCTTCCCGCATCCCCGATCGTCCCGTTATTCAATACGTTGGT
>Ga0115002_10006179_pt1 | contig 13882 bp, 10 predicted proteins | sample ArcticOcean_MG_C_8_FD_89576 | JGI IMG/M metagenome (GOLD analysis project Ga0115002, IMG submission 89576) | Marine microbial communities from western Arctic Ocean - ArcticOcean_MG_CB11_86 | ecosystem: Environmental > Aquatic > Marine > Oceanic | place: Arctic Ocean: Canada Basin | collected... | reverse complement strand
CTCAATATCAAAGCGTATAACTCATGCTAGGTAGGGGTACATTAGTGATTGACTGGATATTTTTTTCAATAGGGATTGCATATTTACTAAGCGGAGTTGTTGTCTTAGCAGATGGAAAAATTGTGCCAAGGGACATCGCAAAGTATTAGCGGACTTAAGACAGATGATTAAAGCTATAAAAAATCGTGAGCAATACGGTACTAGAAAGAGAAAGATAAACAGTTTAGAAACATTTGTAAAAAACGTTAAAACCGAAGCCAATATTCATTAGAGAGGGCGAGATTATGAATACAAAAGAATTCTTGGAGGCGCAAAGCGTAACCGAGTAGAAAGACAAAAATTGTTTTCGGAACCAATAGATGATATTAATGTATTAGATTATAGTAATAATTTTCGGAATTCCACTTGCCACTAAAAACCACAAAATTCCCTAAGCAGTTCTCCCAACATGGATGACTCTCTCAACGTTTTTGACGAGCCCCTTTTGCCCTGCGGCACAGATCCTATAACTGGATTTTTTCGTGACGGCTGTTGCAATACTAGTGATGGAGATTTCGGTTCCCACACTGTTTGTATTCAAGTCAGCCAGCAATTTCTTGAATTCTCACGATTTCAGGGTAATGATCTCTCTACACCTATGCCAGATTTTGGATTCCCGGGATTGAACCCAGGGGACTCATGGTGTCTCTGTGCTGCTCGTTGGCTGCAGGCCTATGAGCAGAATATGGCACCCAAGGTGTACCTTACTCGTACGCATAAGCGTGCTCTTGAGATAGTCCCACTTGGAAAGCTAAAAGAATTTGCAGTGGATATTAACTGACGATACCCCATTGTGATTTTCCCCGTAGGCGGACGCTCCAGCGTAATTTACACAATCCTACCTTTCGTTATTCTGGGTGAAAGATGGCTATTTTTGCACGGTACATTTATGTAAAAATATTTACTCTCAATACATATTGCCTCTTCTTGAGAGATTGACAATCCAGATTATACTACAGCGTGTAGGTTGATAGCTTTGCTTAAATAGGGATCAAGCCAAAGCCCCCCAGTAACGGTACATCGGTTGGAGTTTGTAAAAGTTACTTCACGCGGGCTATGGTGTATTAGCATTTCATGCCTAAGGTTCTGGCAATCGCCATCTTCATCAACCCAAGAACTTATATATTCATCTCTCTGATAATCTGGAAAACCGGATACATTATCTCCTTGCTCTGCTAACCGCTTGGTCTCTTCAAAATCCTGACCATAAAAACCCCTGCAAACCCTATAAGAAGTAGGGAGACAAAGGTAGAGATGAGTGGCTCTGTGAATTAGCTAACCGTTCGTTCACAGTAGTCTGTATAGGGGTGTGCTGGAAGTCATTTTTACTTCAGGGGGTGTGTCCCGGGGGGGTATAATTATGAACGCATCCCAGTATAGTTTTGAGGGGTTAAATAGCTTATAGACCTATAGTCTTAGACGGATAGATAGGCAGGTATTGAAACAACCCTAATGATTTTCAAAGAATGTTCCTAGATAGAGTTCCAAATATTTCAATATTTTTTAAAAATACTCAAGACCAGTAGCTGAAAGCCCAATCAAATCTATGTTTTGTTTATTTAAATCTGTATCCGCAACCTGTAAAGCCAAATCAAGTACAGTTAATTCTCCACTATCTATAAGCTTTGAATAGGTATCTAGAATTTCATTCGGCGCTTGAGTCCCGGTAAGATTTTTATAAAAAAGCCCAACAGCTGCCTCTCCTGAGGGTTCTGGTCCAAGCACCGCATCGATCGCCGCTTGCATTAACTGCTCATAAGTTTTGCCGTCGTCAATAAACTTTAACCCAACCCCTACCATAGCCCCATTCTTCACGGCATCTGTTCCTATAAAAGCACCCAAAACCTTTGCGACGCTTCCAGCATTACCGTCCAAATCTAACGCGATAGCCTTATCCTTGAAGAGAACACGCTCTATCTCAACAAGTGTATCTTGACCCTTTCCATTCGTTAGCGTCCAAGTGCCGGTTTTCAAGTCTCTTTGGATCTTAACCGAATCCATGGGCTCAGCAGCTATTACACTATCTAACCCGTCTCCACCTTCTAACCGATCGTTGCCCTCACTCCTAATCAGAACGTCATCACCTAAGCCACCAAAAACACCATCATCTCCGCCACCCCCGATCAACGCTTGGGGTAATTCAATAACTGATGTGTCAACCGTTACAGAATTACTTTCCAATACTTTTATTAAAGAGTACTTGCCTGTCATCCCAACTTGAGAGAGCGCTTGCTCGGCCGCAGTGACGGAATAAATATGCGTTGTATAATCAAAGTTATCCAAATCCACTCTACCTGTATCTTCCAATAACTTCTCATACCTAACTGATCCCTGTTTGGGAGAAACGAGAGCAGTTTCAGAATCGAGATAATCTAAAAATACTTGATCGTCCGAGAACTTACTCACTAATTCTTGAATTTTTTCAGATGAAGCCATGGCAAATAATTCATCAACACTTACAGATCCAAGCTTTTCCACGAGCTCGCTACCGGACTGCGAGCTTAAGTATGAATCCAACACCTTCGGATTCATATCTTGCTTCACAGACAAATGTTCTGCGTAATTGAAACCAACAAGATCAGTCCGACCGGTTTCTAATAGCACCGCTTTATATGCTAAAGATCCAAGCGTTGGCAAAGCAACGAATGCTAGCACCGTTTTATTTTCTGTGGCAGGAGCCTAAATCTCTGCTTGTTGCGGATTATTTGGAGCAGGTGCCAAGTTTCCAGTTGAATCATAGACCATCACCTCCCCGTTTTCGTTTGTAAGGGATCCATCTTCATTTTTAATTAGTTTGCCCTGACCATTTTCTTCGGCAAACGCAATTGCGGCACTCTGAGAATCAAACCTTCCCGTATCTGTGGCTCCTTTTTCGGTCGCAGGTTTTGGTGTTGGTTCTGTTGTTGGAACGTTTACCGCCGTATCCCCTGCTGGTGCAGATTGAGGGGCTGGAGCTAAATTCCCGTCTGAATCGAAAACCATAACCTCGCCATTTTGGTTCACGAGCCCGCCGCCGGCCGTCGTAGTTAACTTGCCTTGGCCGTTAGCCTCAGCATAAGTAATCGCGTCCTTCAAACTCTTTGACATAAACACCTTTTATTATTTTAGAATTAGGGTTGGTGGAAAATTACGCACTGTTTAAAATTTTAATTAAATAATAATTCTAAATACGACAATCCATCTATAGCATCAGGTGCGCAAGAAAGCTTCTCAGACTAATGCTGAACGACACAACTCGAATCGAGCAATTTGGCTAAGGCTTCAAACGCACGTGCCAGCAGCTCCCAAGCAACTAGTATTGTCCGTCCAGTTAGTTCCATGTGCGAATGATATAAACCGATAAGGGCCTCACGTTCGATTTGCGAAATTTAGGTATAAGGCCCATTTTCTAGTGGAATAAGCAGAAAGAATGGAAATTTTTTGATGAGCGTTTTAATAGTCACTCTCAAAATGTCTAATCATTTATACAGAATAATACGAATAGGGGGGGCAATGGAAGGATTCTTATTCAAGGGGTTGTCTTTCGGGGGTTGGTACTATTATGTCCCGACACTGGAGCGCCATAATTACAATTCTAGGGCAGCATGCCGCGATTGAATACCTGGCAATAAGTGACGTTTGAGAGGCAGTTGCTGCTATGAACTCAGGACGTTCGCTCGGCTAAGTATTGTTACTATCATTTTTTGCCCTCCTAGTTGTGTGTGAAGACCATACTGTAATAGGGAAAATGGGGCTGGATTCACTATTACGCTTAGGTTTACTGTATTTCAGCTTAATTCCCTTGAAAGGCCCGTAATATCTTGACCTCGGGGGCCTCTCCTCCTTATAATTCGTGCCCCTTGTGATTTTGCAGCGAACGATACGGAAATTACGTATTTTTCTATAAAAAACAAGGTATTAAGATTTTACGCTTTGATCGTGTAATTGCTCAAGGCAGCCAAAAGATTTTATTGATTTGTTGCGGGGTGGAGCAGTCTGGCAGCTCGTCGGGCTCATAACCCGAAGGTCGTAGGTTCAAATCCTGCCCCCGCTACCAATTTTGGTTAGAAATTTTGAGATGATGCAGTGGAAGCTGATTAAAGCAGTTTAGGCTGCTATCGTACATTCGCTTGGACCTGGCCGCTGCAATAGCCGGGCACTTAAGCTTTTAAGAATGGGCCGCTGGCTCATTTTTTATATGTGGGCAAAATAAGCCAGAAATTGTGAAGAACAGCGAAACGCTTATTGCAGAATTGGTAACACCCACAGTGAATGCTCTGGGGCTGGAGCTTTGGGGCGTTGAACAAATTGCCCAGGGTAAATTTTCTGTTTTGCGGGTCTATATAGAGAGCGAGCAGGGGGTTACGGTAGATGATTGTGCGCAAGTGAGCCGCCAGATTAGCAGCTTGCTTGATGTGGAGGACCCTATACCAGGAGAATATACGTTGGAAGTATCGTCACCTGGGTTGGATAGACCGCTTTTTTATTTGGAACAGTATGAACAATATACTGGCAATGAAGTGAACATTCGATTGCGAACACCACTTGCTGGTAGGCGCAGATTCAAGGGTCGAATTGTGGAAATAAAGGAAGGTAGTGTTTGTCTTGAAGTAGATGGTGAGGAATTTGTACTACCTTTTCCCGACATTGATAAGACGAATGTGGCTATAGAGTAATAACGCTAGACCTTGATTATCAACGCAGGAGTGAGCTTTGAGTAAGGTGATTCGATTATGATGAGCAAAGAAATATTAATGGTTGTAGACGCTGTCTCGAATGAGAAAGGCGTGTCACGTAATGTGATTTTTGAAGCCATTGAATCCGCTTTGGCAACAGCAACCAGAAAACTTCATGGCAGTACTGAAATTGATTGCCGGGTAGCCGTCGACAGAGAAACTGGAGACTATGAAACTTTTCGAGTGTGGACTGTGGTCGAAGAGGAAGAATACCTTGATGAGGCTTCTCAATTTACCGTTGAGCAGGTTGCTGAAAAAGACAAATCGCTCGGCTTGGGTGATACCTGGGAAGAGAAAATTGAAAACCTGGAATTCGGAAGGATTGCGGCCCAAACTGCTAAGCAAGTCATTGTGCAAAAGGTATGAAAGGCTGAACGAGAAATCGTAATAGGGCAATATGAGGATCGTGTCGGTGAGCTGGTAACCGGTTCTGTTAAAAAGGCCACAAGAGATAGCGTTATTGTAGATCTGGGAAATAATGCAGAAGGCATGTTGCCACGAGATCAAATGATTCCCAGAGAAACATTTCGCGTTGGAGATCGAATGCGGGCACTGCTGATTGATGTGCGATCTGAGCAGCGAGGGCCTCAATTATTTTTAAGTAGAACTTCTCCTGAGATGTTGATTGAGCTTTTCAAAATTGAAGTTCCAGAAATTTCAGAAGAAGTGATCAATATAAAAGCTGCGGCCAGAGATCCTGGTTCAAGAGCAAAAATAGTGGTCAGCACTAACGATGGAAGAATTGACCCTGTGGGTGCATGTGTTGGGATGAGAGGTTCCAGAGTTCAGGTTGTTTCGAATGAATTGGCGAATGAACGAATTGATATTATTTTATGGGATGACAACCCCGCGCAGCTGGTAATTAATTCAATGTCTCCGGCCGAAGTAGCATCGATTGTTGTCGACGAAGACAGCCATACAATGGATGTGGCCGTGGAGGAAGAAAACCTGGCCCAGGCAATTGGAAGAAATGGTCAAAATGTGCGTTTGTCTAGCGAATTAACAGGCTGGACCATAAACGTAATGAGCGAAGATGATGCCGCCGATAAGCAGCAACAAGAGTCTAGCGGCTTCATCGAATTTTTCATGGGAAAACTTGAAGTCGATGAAGATGTTTCCGAGGTATTGGTGCAGGAAGGGTTTACCACTCTGGAAGAAATTGCTTACGTACCATTGGATGAAATTCTGGCTATTGACGGTTTTGATGAGGAAATTGCAAATGAATTAAGGGGGCGTGCGAAAGACGCTCTTCTTACTCAGGCGATTGCTTCAGAAGAAGATATTTCAGCTGCTAATATAGCCGATGACTTACGTAATATTGAAGGCATGGATGACGTTCTGGCCTTGGCTTTGTCCAAGAAGGGGATTCTGAACATGGAAGAACTGGCCGAACAATCAATTGACGAATTAATGGATATTGATGATATGGATGAAGAGAGAGCTGGAAAGCTTATTATGACTGCACGCGCCCCGTGGTTTGAGTGAAAAATATCCCAGGGCTAGAGCAAACAGGAGTAGCGTGAATGGCAGATGTAACAATCGGTGAACTTGCCAAAGTAGTTGGAGTATCTGTAAGCAAGCTGCTGTCTCAAGTAAAAGAGGCAGGGCTGCCGCACGCTAATTCGAAAGATGCTATATCCAATGAAGACAAGAATACACTGCTTTTGTTCTTGCGCGGTGGTCAAGGTGAAACAGATACGTCCAGTGCGGCGCCGAAGAAAATCACGCTGAAGCGGAAAACCATGATTACTCTGAAATCTGGGTCTACTCATGGTCGTGGTAAAGCGGTCAACGTAGAAGTTAGAAAGAAGCGAACTTACGTAAAACGCAGCACGATTGCTGATAACACGCCTGAAATTGAAGTTGATGAAGAGGAAAAAGAATTAGAGTCGGCAGAACTACCTCTAGAAGAAAATGTGGTGGACGCAACAACAGACATACCATCCTCTGAAGCGACTGTTAAGGCCGAAGATACTGAAGCGGTTGAAGAGGTTTTAGTTGAAGGAATCACAACAAAAGATTCAAAAGAAGTTGCGGCTCCCGCGACCAAAAAGCCGACCGCAGATGTTCCTGCAGCGGAAGCAGAGCAAGCACGTGCTTCCAAGTCGGGAGCCAAACGGCGTGGACAGACGAAGGAAGATGGACCCGGGGAAAAGAAAACCCACCTTACGAACAAAGGCAAAGCGCTTAAGCGTCAGGCAAAGAGCCGGCAGTCTAATGATGACTTTGTTTTGGAAGGAGATGATTCTGAAGGAATGGGCGCGCGCGGCCGCCGTGTTGGCTCAAGGAAGCGAAAGTCCAGGTTAAAATCGCAGCACGCATTTGAGAAACCAACTGAATTTATTGCTCGCGATATTATCATTGCCGAAGCAAATGCAGTGCCTGATCTTGCTCAGAGGATGTCAGTTAAAGCTGGCGAGATTATCAAAATTTTGTTTAATATGGGCGTAATGGCCACCATTAATCAAACGCTTGATCGGGATACTTCTACCCTGTTGGTTGAGGAAATGGGGCATAAAGCGAAGTTTGTATCTGACGATGCTCTCGAAGAGCAGCTTTACGAGTCGCTTGCTGCTACAGAAGGTGAGGAGCAGGTTGCAAGAGCGCCAGTTGTCACTGTAATGGGACACGTTGACCATGGCAAAACATCGTTACTTGACTATATCAGGAAGTCGACGGTTGCTGCACATGAGGCGGGGGGTATAACCCAGCATATTGGTGCTTACCATGTTGATACAGATCAGGGCATGATCAGTTTTCTCGATACACCCGGCCACGCTGCTTTTACTGCAATGCGACTACGGGGAGCAAAAGCGACTGATATCATTGTGTTGGTTGTTGCTGCAGATGATGGGGTAAAACCACAAACTGAAGAGGCGGTGCAACACGCTAAGGCGGCAGGAGTGCCTTTAGTGGTTGCAATCAACAAGATTGACAAAGAAGGTGTAGATTCAGACCGGGTTAAGACGGAATTGGCTGGGATGGAAGTAATTCCCGATGATTGGGGTGGCGATACACAGTTTATTGAAGTGTCTGCTATTACTGGGCAGGGAATTGACCACCTTCTAGAGGCGATTTTATTGCAGGCGGAGTTACTGGAATTAAAGGCGTATAGCGATGTGCCTGGCCAGGGTGTGGTTATAGAGTCCAGGCTTGATAAAGGTCGAGGTCCAGTTGCGTCGGTTTTGGTTCAAAATGGGACATTGAAATCCGGTGATATTGTTTTGGCGGGGCATGAATTCGGTAAAATCCGTGCATTGTTCGATGAACATAGCCATTCAGTGGATATGGCAGGCCCTTCAATTCCAGTCGAAATCCTGGGACTAAATGGCGTTCCTGAAGCAGGTGATGACTTTGCCGTGGTTACGGATGAAAAGAAGGCTCGCGAGGTAGCAGAGTTTCGTCGCACTCGCCATAAGGACAGTTTGCAGGCCAAACAGCAGTCAAGCATGATCGAAACTATGTTTGCAGGAATCGGTAAAGAAAATTCTAAAGTATATAACGTCATAATAAAAGCTGATGTTCGAGGCTCGCTCGAAGCTATTAGCTCATCGCTGCTGAATCTCGGCAACGAAGAGGTTGAAATTAATATTGTGGCAGCCAGCGTCGGTGGTATATCAGAAACAGATGCCCACCTGGCAGCTACATCGAAAGCAATGATGATCGGGTTTAATGTTCGGGCCGACAAGACAGCACGGGACATCTTTGAAAACGAAGGACTGCAGCTACGTTACTACAACGTGATTTACGATGTAATCGACGATGCCAAGGCGATTCTGGGCGGCATGTTGTCACCTGAGGTTAGAGAAGAAATCGTTGGTGTTGCCGAGGTTAGAGATGTTTTTAATTCGCCGAAATACGGTCAGATTGCTGGCAGCATGGTGATTGAAGGGACTCTTTACCGCGCCAAACCAATACGTGTGCTTAGAGATGATGTGGTGATCTATGAGGGAGAATTGGAATCGCTAAGACGATTTAAGGATGATGCCAATGAGGTGCGTAACGGCATGGAGTGCGGTATTGGTGTGAAAAATTATAATGATGTAAAAATTGGTGACAAGATTGAAGTGTATGAAACTACTGAGATAGCGCGTAGTCTTTAATAGAAAATCTTGAGCAACTTAGGTGGTCCTGTGTCAAATATTTCACCTCGAGCGCAGCGTGTAGCAGATCAGATTCAGCGAGAGCTTGCCACGCTGATTCAGATGGAAGTAAGTGACCCGCGTGTTGGAATGATTTCAGTAACCGGGGTAGATGTTAGCAGGGATCTATCCTTTGCAAATGTGCATGTCACGGTGATGAACTCTCTCAGCGGCGCAGGCATGTCTAATTCTTCTGGGCTAGAACAGCAAGGGGAGTTGGATAAGCTGGACATTGAAGAAAATCTGAAGGCCTTGAATAAGGCATCAGGGTATTTACGAACGTTACTTGCGAAGAAAGTCAAGTTGCGCGCAGTGCCAAGAATCCAGTTTCATTACGATGATAGTGTAAATCGCGGACATAGGCTTTCGTCACTCATCGACAAAGCGTTAGCCGCTGACCAGGACTTGCACTCCTAGTCCGACAACCAAGCATGCTGGTAAAGTATCCAGGCTACTACAACACAATTAGGATGAGGATGATCGCTTGTCAAGGGCACGACGCAGAAAAGGTAGAGCTATTAACGGAATTGTCGTTTTAGATAAACCAAAGGGAATGAGCTCGAACGCTGCTTTGCAAGCAGTTAAACGAATTTTTGATGCGAACAAGGCAGGCCATACTGGAAGTCTTGACCCGTTAGCTACAGGGGTATTGCCACTCTGTTTAGGTGAGGCAACCAAGATATCGCAGTTTTTACTCGCCTCAAATAAGAGATATCAAACAAAAATAAAGTTGGGGGTCAGAACAGATAGTGGCGATGCTGAAGGTTCTGTGATTAGCAGCTGTGACAAAGTTGATGTTTCGCCCTCTCAATTGGAGAAAGTGTTGTCACGGTTCAAAGGAGAAATTGAACAATTACCACCGATGTACTCGGCCTTGAAAGTAAATGGTGTACCTTTATATAAACTTGCTAGAAAAGGGCAGACCATCGAGAGAAAGACAAGGCTGGTGACTGTTTTTAGTATCGATTTAGTGGAGTACGACGCACCATTCATCGATTTGGACATATTTTGTAGTAAAGGGACATACATAAGAACAATAACCGATGATATTGGTGAAGCGTTGGGGTGTGGCGCGCATGTTGTTGAGCTAAGACGATTGCAGGCAGGTTGTTTCGACCTACAAGAAAGTGTCACATTAAAGCAATTGGAGAGTGAGAAAGCAGATTTTGGTTTGGAGGCAATTGATAAATTATTAATTGACGCCGACCGTGCCGTTGAGGATTTGCCGGAGGTAATACTTCCAGCAATATCAGCAAGTTGTATAAAGCAGGGGCAACCAGTCTTAGCTCGGCATTTGCCAGAAAATGGTTTGGTAAGATTGTACGAGGACGATCAATTTATCGGGATTGGTGCAATCGATGAAGATGGTAGAGTTGCACCGCGAAGATTGATTGTAAATTAATTTATTTTTTTTAGTTTTAGAAAAAATAAGTAGAAGTACTAAATTATTAGCAAGAAAGTATCAGGTAACTATTAGTATGCGTGGTTATTCTGACTTCACATAGAGTTGGTTGTCGGCACTAGTGTGATCGACTTGGTTCTAACCGCATATTAACTGGAGGAAATGAAATGGCTTTATCAGCAGCAACGAAAGAAACTATCATTAAAGAATATGCACAAAGTGATGGTGACACGGGATCCCCGGAAGTACAGGTGGCCTTGTTAACAGCTAACATTAATGAGCTACAATCTCACTTTAAAGAACACATCCATGATCATCATTCTCGGCGTGGCCTGATACGTATGGTGAATAGCAGGCGGAAGTTGCTTGATTATTTAAAGCGCAAGAATGTTGAACGTTATTCCTCGTTGATCAAGCAATTAGAGCTGCGTCGATAAGAAAACCAGCTATTGCATGAATCTTTGAAACATTTATAGCATCGCATAATGCCATGTTCAGTGTATGTTCCAATTCATGTGATCAGCTTATTTAAATTTGAAATTTGGAAATAAGTTCAGGGTCAGAAAAAGAGACCCTGTAGGTAATTCCTAAATAACAGGAAAATATAATATGTTTAATCGAGTAACCAAGACGTTTCAATTTGGTGGTACTACGGTCACACTTGAAACAGGAAAAATGGCAAGACAGGCAACTGGATCAGTTGTCGTTACGATGGGAAATTCCAAGGTATTGGCAACCGTTGTAGGGCGAAAAAAAGCAAATCCGAGTGCGAGCTTTTTTCCGCTCACTGTTAATTATCAAGAAAAAACCTACTCTGTGGGTAAAATACCTGGTGGCTTCTTTAAGCGCGAAGGTCGTCCCACTGAAAAGGAAACACTCACCTCAAGGCTGATAGACAGACCAATTCGGCCACTCTTCCCCAAGGGCTTTATGAATGAGGTGCAAGTGATTTGTAGCGTGATTTCGGCGGACAAGGACGAAAATCCAGATATAGCTGGACTGATAGGCGCTTCAGCTGCGCTTAGCATTTCCGGCATTCCTTTCCTCGAGCCGATAGGTGCCGCTCGCGTTAGCTATAATAGTGAAACCGGTTATGTTCTCAACCCCACTTATACCCAGCTAGAAACTTCACAGCTTGATATGGTAGTGGCGGGCACAGAATCAGCCGTGTTAATGGTTGAATCGGAGGCTCAGCAACTTAGCGAAGATCAGATGTTGGGGGGCGTACTATTCGCACAGCAGGAAATGCAATCGGTGATCACCGCCATTAAGGAACTGCAAGCCGAAACGGGTAAAGAACCCTGGAAATGGGAACCTTCGGCAGTAAATCAGCCATTGATTGATTCTGTGGGTGAGAATTTTGCGGCTTCAGTCGGAGAGGCTTATCAAATTTCTGACAAGATGCAGCGTTACGATGCGCTTGGCCAACTTAAGCAACAAGCAATAGAGCAATGTGCCAACGAAGAGTTCGGCGCGAATGAGGGCGATGTAGCGGGCGTATTTGCTGCCCTTGAGAAGAAGACTGTACGCAACAATGTGCTGGACGGTGCACCTAGAATCGACGGTAGGGACACTAAAACTGTTCGTGATATCGAAGTCGAAGTTGGCATTTTACCGAAGGCCCATGGCTCAGCGTTATTTACTCGAGGTGAAACCCAGGCGCTGGTCGTAACAACATTGAGCGCAGTTAGAGATGCTCAGATCGTTGAAGGGCTAGGAGGAACTGTGAAAGATGCATTTATGTTGCACTATAACTTCCCTCCTTTCTCAGTTGGTGAAACGGGTTTTATGAGTGGACCAAAGCGCCGCGAAATAGGACACGGTAAATTAGCAAAGCGGGGCGTTACTGCGGTAATGCCTTCGGACGAGTCATTTCCTTATGCCATTCGCGTTGTGTCAGAGATTACTGAATCAAACGGTTCTAGCTCCATGGCTAGTGTTTGCGGTAGCAGCCTGGCATTGATGGATGCTGGCGTACCTTTGGCTGCTCCGGTGGCTGGTATCGCAATGGGTTTGATTAAGGAAGATGATCGGTTTGCGGTATTAACAGACATTTTAGGTGATGAAGATCACCTGGGTGATATGGACTTTAAAGTAGCCGGCACAGCTGCAGGTATTACCGCCCTGCAAATGGATATTAAAATCCAGGGAATTACCGAAGAGATAATGGAAACCGCATTAGAACAAGCTCACGATGCCAGACAACACATCTTGGTTGAAATGAATAAAGTGATAGGCGAATCCAGAGCAGATGTTTCCGAGAATGCCCCATCCATGGCAACAATTAAAATCGACACAGACAAGATTCGTGATGTGATCGGTAAAGGCGGAGCTGTGATCAGGGGAATTACCGAACAGACTGGTGCATCTGTGGATATCGATGACGATGGTAATGTGCGAATTTACGGTGAAGATGCCGATTCCCGAGACGCGGCACTGGAAATGGTAAATGCCATTACTGCCGAAGCCGAAGTAGGCAAGTTATACAAAGGCAAGGTTGCTCGCATTGTTGATTTTGGTGCTTTTGTGACTATTCTGCCAGGGAAAGATGGCTTGGTGCATATTTCCCAAATTGCCGAGGAAAGAGTGGAAAAAGTAACTGATTTCCTCACCGAAGGTGAGGATGTGCTGGTTAAAGTTTCTGATCTGGATGCTCGTGGCAGAATCAAACTGAGTATTAAAGAAATTACTGACGAAGAGAAAGCTGACTTTGTTGATGAATAGAGTTTGTTATTAGCGGTGTCGGATGTACAAGAACCCGAGGTGAAAACTTCGGGTTTTTTTTGGGAAGAACAGAAAGACAACTCCCCAAATTTACACAGCATGCTAATATTAATTTCTTTGGTAAAATTATTCTCGGAGCTTAGGCCATGAAAAAATTGATTGTATTTGCCTGTCTAGTGGTGCTTTGGTCGTGTAATATCTCAGTATCGTCTGCGCAAACGGGAGGTTTCGTCTTTTATTCCAGCCTTGCCCAGGAGTGGTTCGAAGCAGGGGATTATTTCGAATGGGCTTCGACTACGGCAAATAATGATGGGCAGGTGGTAAATGTTCATTACCGGACCTTTGGCAACCGCGAAAATCCGGCGATTCTGATATTGCACGGTTACCCCACTTCCAGTTTCGACTTCCGAGAAATGATAGATTATCTCGACGAAGAGTACTTCATCGCTACTCTGGATTTCCCTGGTTTCGGATTTTCTGACAAGCCACTGGATGGGTATAACTATATGTTAGAGGACGATGCCAGGCTGGCCGATTATTTTGTTAGAGAAATAGTGGAAATTGATGAATTCGCTTTGTTTACTCATGATCGCGGTGTAAGCGTGGGCTTATCCTTTTTGGGCAATTATCTTGATGAAAATAAACCTTACCAAATTACCTACCACTTCCTGAGTAACAGCGGTATGTTTTTACCCCTGGCGAATTTGTCTCCTGGACAAACTGTATTGCTTAATGCGGATACAGGGCCGAAAGCGATAGCAAGAATGAAGGCTCAGCCACGGCGTACCGAAGGCTCTCCTAACCAGGTTGCCTATGCCGATATACAGGCGTTCAATGATGGTATTGGTGCGCGTCTAATG
>Ga0115002_10006178_pt1 | contig 13884 bp, 16 predicted proteins | sample ArcticOcean_MG_C_8_FD_89576 | JGI IMG/M metagenome (GOLD analysis project Ga0115002, IMG submission 89576) | Marine microbial communities from western Arctic Ocean - ArcticOcean_MG_CB11_86 | ecosystem: Environmental > Aquatic > Marine > Oceanic | place: Arctic Ocean: Canada Basin | collected... | reverse complement strand
CGCCGCATTCGCGGCCCGTTCTGTTCAACAGGCCTCCGCTACGCTGCGCCCTGTTGAACAGAACGTGTTACCTAAACCCAGATTCTCTCACTGAGGGTGGTACAACAATCGGGGGTAGGTCAGGCATGTTTTCTCGGCAGCAACGCGTACCTGCTGAATGCCACTCCACAGCGACGTCTATTTGCCGGGATCGTATGCCCCACCCAATCCCGGTTCGGTGAAGTTTCACGAGCGACTGGGAATCGGAAAGCTTTGCAGTCACGGCAGTACAAACTTCTGGCGTCGCTGCGGCAACTTGGGTATGCTTATCGGTTCATAAGAGGGACATTTTCTCGCAACCAATTCGGAGATCGCATTCATGAAACGAACAATGTTCTTGTTGGCAGTCCTGTGTGCCGTCTGGTTTTCGGGAGAAACAACGGCACTGGCAGACGAGCCGAAAGTCAAAGTGGGCGATACCGCGCCGGAATTCACACTGAAGGACCAGAACGGCAAGCAAGCCTCGCTGAAAACTCTGCTCACAAAGAAACCGGTGGCATTGGTGTTCTACCGCTCGGCCGACTGGTGACCCTTCTGCCGACGGCAACTCGTGCAGTTGCAGAAAGACATCAAAGCCATCGAAGCGGCCGGCATTCAAATCGTCGGCATCAGCTACGATTTCCCCAAACTGCTGAAGAAATTCACACAAGAGCGAAAGATATCCTTCCGCCTGCTGTCCGACCCCAAGAGCAAAACCATCAAGACCTACGGCGTCCTCAACGAAAAGGCAAGCGGACGGCAAGCAGGCATCCCCTATCCAGGCACGTTCCTGGTGGGAACCGACGGCAAAGTCAAAGCCTTCCTGCCGGGAACCACCCGCCGTCGGCATACGACACAGGAACTGATCGACGCCGCGAAGAAGAAAAAGTGATTGCGGGGGATCAGCAATTGCGATTGAATTTCGCAATCATCTTCGTCAGCGACATGTCGCGATCGGTCGCCTTCTATCGCGACGTGCTGGGGCTGCCGTTGAAATTCGAGTCCCCCGAATGGACCGAATTCGCTGGCGAGGGCGGCACCATCGCGTTACACATCAGCGATTTATCAAAACCGGAACCCACCGACCACACCGCCAACCCAGCCGGAAGCTGCATCCCCGGCCTCTGTGTCCCCAACCTCGACGAATTCCATCAGCGAATGATCGAACACACCGTCCCCTGTATTCAAGAACCCAACGAAACCGTCGGCGTGCGACTGGCGCAGTATCTCGATCCGGATGGCTTGGAGTTTTCGGTGAGTGAGGTGCGGGGTTGACGCCAGGTGCCACGTGTGGCTTGCCACCCGTGCCGATACGGGGACGACGTGCAATCAGGTTCGGTGACGAATTCCCTTTGAACACAGCAACGACGCTCGCACTGGCGGACAAGCCGACCGGTGGCATACGGCGCGTCGCCAGTGTCCCACGCGTTGCACTGGCGACACGCCAGTGGCACCCATTAACTGAGAATCGACGGTTTACTACGCGTTGCGACCCAAGTGGGGGAATGGCGCCATGACCGACTCGGTTCCGGCACCTTTTTCTTCATCCGAAGAGTCGGTGGAGGCTGCTCCGTCAGTCGGCGAGGCTTCATGCGTTCCATCGTTATCGACAGTCCGGCCAGCGACCAGTGCATACACAACACCAATACAAAAAGCCGTCGCAGCCGATGCGTAGAACATGGCGATGAAGCCGGTCTTTGCGCCGAAATAGTCGATAATGCCACCCAACAGCGGGGCGGAGATCATCGCCCCCAATTCGGTGAATCCCAGTACCAACGTCGTTCCGCTGCCACGATACTCCGGTGGAAATGCACCCGACCCCAGTGAGATGACCGCAGGAAACAGCAATGCGTGTCCCCACCCGCAGGCGATCGAGGGAATAATAAAATGCCACTCGGCAGTCACCCAAGGCAACATGCAATGCCCAACACAGTGGCCGGCCAACCCGAACAGGATCATCCGATGTCGGCCAACGGTTCGACTCCATTGCCTCGTCGCTAACCGAAAGACAAACGCCGACGATGCATACCCGGTGAAGAATGTCCCAATACCGCTGACATCGTAACCCGATGATTGCAGGTGAGTGGTAAACCGTGTCAGAAACACGGTGATGACTGTGAAGCCAACTCCCATCATTAATGCCGCCAGCACGGAGAATCCCGGCCAATAGCGAAACAGCAACCGGTGCGCGGGCGGAGTCTCACGCGGTGCACGGTGCACATCACGATGTGTCAACCGGGCAACCAGCGCCAGATAGATGGCTCCCAAAACGGCTGCGACGCCAAACAAGGCGACGAACCGCTGGTTGCCTGCAGGCAGTCCGTTGAAGATCGCATCGCCGAATTGCGAACCGATGATCATCCCCACAAAACCGCTGCTTCCCAGACTGCCGATGACCTCCGTGCGCCGCTCCGGTGGTACCTGATTCTGAATGTGCACAATCGAGCAAGTAAACATGCCTGCCAAAGCAGCGGAAAATGCCACGCGGGCAGCGTACAACTCCCACGAAAGCTGCCGACAAACAATGAACACGCCGCAGCTGAGAATGAACAGCAGACCGCTCAACATCCACAGTTTGCGAGTACCAAACCGGTCGATCGCTTGTCCCAGCCCGAGACGGACGACGAGCGCACCGAGAACGCCGACGCTGACAATCACCCCGGCAATCTTTTCGCTGCCGCCGAGATACGCGACCAATTCCGCAAACCGAAACGTCAGCGCGTTGGCCATCACCAACGCAACGTTTGCCGCGTAGGACATCCAAAAAATGGAATTGTAGACCGATTGCTGCCGAACTGGCGGCGCATCGCGAAGTAGTGTCGTGCTCATTCTGGCCAAATGCGGACGGTGTCCGTGCTGCTGTGAAAATGAAGGACCTCGGCGAAGCCAGGTCCGCAACAACAGCCGGAGGGGTACTGTCGTCGGGAAATAAAAAGGGGGCATCGGGAAAATAAAATGGAAACTTCGTTCAACAAACTGGAGTGGGTTCAACAAACTGGAGTGGCAAACCTAAAAGTGGTTCGCGGCAGGACCTTGATTTTAATCGGTACGGGGTAAAATGAACAGCAACATATGACGCCAAGGAGACAATTCAGGCGGTGAGACTCCCCAAATTGAACTCCAGAGCCTATTTTGGGGGAAGACACCGGCGAAGCGCAATTCCAGAACTGAAACCAGTGGAGATGTTCGTGACAATCGACCTGCAAACGCTCACCGATGCTTTATCTTGCCACATGCCGTCGGTTCTTCGCTGGTGCGGGGCTGCGGCCAAGCGTTTGCGACATTTTGATGTCGCCGTGACGGGGAAGACTTCGGGCAGTCCAACTTCCGACGCACTGACGTTGGCGGACTTGATCGTTCAGGAATTGCTCGTCGCAGCGCTGCGAGATTGCGACCCCATTTTTCGCCGCTGCCGTATTGAAGGGGAAGAATACACGGGCGACATGGAGCATTTCGCCAAGGAAAGCGAATACACCATCGCCTTGGATCCAATCGACGGGACCAAACATTACCGCGACAAAACGGGCGACGGCTATGCCGTCATGCTGAACGTGCAGACGGAAGAAACCGTGGTCTACTCGCTGGTGTATATCCCCGAAACGGGGCCAAATGGCACGTGGGTTGAAGCGTGCGGCAATAAGATTGTTTGCGGTGAGGACGACCCAACTCGGCCGGCCGAAGACGTGTTGCGGTCAATCACGCCCGTCGATCCGGCAACTCGTCCCGATGGCAAGGAGATTTATCTCATTGGCTTTCAGGACGAAGACCCACAAAAAGCACAATTGGTTACCGATGCCGGCTTGCTCGGGCGCACGGTCGACGAGATGCCGGGGAGCATTTTTGAGCTGTTTTCACGTGGAAAGTACGGCGGATCGCTGATTCATTCGCCGAACATTTATGATTTCCCGGTGACGATGCACATTGCGCGTATTTTGGGTGGCGATGCCGTCTGGACGCACAATCGGCAGCCGGTGAACTTCCGCGAATTATGGAACGACGACCGCGTCGACATGCTGCGGCTTCCCGGAATCGTCGCCTGCAGCGACAACCGCGAGACACTCGAAACCCTCTGCGACGTGGCAGCCGGCTGGAGTTCGGATCGCTACGCCGAATAATTCACGTAGGCCGGAACAAGGGCGCGCTCCATGTCGCCGGAACAGCGCAAACAGAAGTCGATTGGGATCGCGCTCTGTTTTCAGAACGATCGGGTTTTTAGAATGATCGGAGAAGAGCGGCCGCAGTTCCGGCACAGCCAGCGTTTGCTCGTTCCGGCCTACAGATTCATAAATAATCCGGGCTACGCGGACGAGGGCTGAAGAACGGGAGAAGCGGAGACGACCGGCTGGCATTCGTCCGCCTTCGGCTTCGTCGCTTCAACCAGAATTCCACCCATTTTGAAAAAGCGGTGCATCCGCGTAAACCACAATTGCTCTTTCCACGGCAGTCCCGCTTCGAGACAGGCGGATTGCAATTCATCGCGATTGTACGTGCGGCATTTCCAGGTTCGGCTGACAAGAGCTCCGGAAAACGTATCTTCTGTCGTTAGAATCAGCGCGCTGCCGCCCGGTTTCAATACTCGCCCCACTTCACGCAGACCGGGGACCGGATCGGGAAGATGCTCGATGACCCAGCCACAGGTCACGCAATCGAAGGCACCATCGACAAACGGCATTCGCAGCATATCTCCAGAGAGATAATGCGGACGCGCGTTCTTCAGTCGGTTTCTGGCCCGAACCAGCATCCGCTGAGAGAGATCGAACGCGACGAGTTGCGTCTGCGACTGTGTGGCTTTCAACAAATGCCGCAGTATCTGCCCGGCTCCCGACCCGACATCGAGAATGCTCTTTGATTCACTGACATCAAACTTCCGCTTGCGCAACACCCGCCCAATCAGCGGATCGTGCAGCGAAATCATACTTCCCATCGCCAAGACCGCCCCGGCCGGGCCATCGTAGATTTGACGAATGTGGCTACGGTATTGATCGAGGCTCAACCGCCGAATACCGGAAGACTCCACCAGATTGCGGATGCCTTTCTTCCGGCGGCCCTTCCATTCCGTTTGAACTGACTTCAATTTCGTCATGAACGGCGATTTCCATCAGCGTGCCTCCCCAACAAAACTGCAAAACGACCGCAGTTCAACGAGGGAGCTCGGTGTCAGTGAATCTCGGTTGATGCCGCCTCAGGTTGGCGATCCCTGTTTCTGTTCGGCGAAAAACACGGTTTCTTTATAACGTTATAGGCAAGTCGCGTCATAATTTCCCCTCTCAGTGAGCCTTGGCAGGACGAATCGGTTAAAAAGTGGTCCGAAATACAGATGCAGGAAGACGGGCTCGTCTCTGCCGTCGGTCCTTTTGTAACTCGATCAGACGCTTTCGACATCCCCATCTGCTTGAACGGCCACCCGCCGATCATTATCATTTCCTACACGGCGCTTCCGGCATAGATGCGGAACCGGGTTTTGGTCTGCGCGTCGGAATTGACGAACCGTTACACTCGACAGTCTCGAATTCAATAAACCACAGTCAACATCACTGCATTGCCGGTGACCTTCCCTTTCCGGGTCAACTTCCTCTTCAGCACATAGCGATGCGAATGTCATGACACAGGTAGTCGATATCCGCAACGCCGACGACCCGCGCGATGTGATTCATCGGTCCGTCCAGTTGCTGGCCGATGGTGCACTCGTTGCCCTCCCAACCGAGTCGGGTTACGTGCTGGCCGCCCATCTGCTGAACGCGGATGCGGTTCAGCAACTTGTCTCGCTTTCCCCGGATGCCAGGCCGTTCAGTCGCCAGTTGGCCATCAAGAGTGCGCAGGAAGTCCCGGACTACGTTCAGAATCTTTCACGACTGGGAACAAAGCTGACGCGTCGGTACTGGCCGGGACCGGTTGCGCTTGTGCTGCGAGTTGAGCAGGAACAAGGGCTTTTCGAGGCCGTCTCATCCGAGTCACGCTCCGCCCTGATCGATGCCGGCCGTTGCGGCTTTCGCGTCCCTGCCGACGACGTCTTCCGTGAAGTGCTGCAGCTGAGTCAGGCACCGCTGGTCGTGGCAACCGAACACCAGTCCGATTCGTCAACGACTATGGTTCGACAGGCGAGCGACATTGACGATCTGTATGGTGACGACGTGGCGCTGGTCGTCGATAGCGGCCCCAGCCGATACGATCAACCTGCACCGATCGTGGAAATCGAAAACGAACGGTGGAAATGCATTCGCCCCGGCGTGGTGAATGAAACGACACTAGGCCGGCTGGCGAGCGAAGTGTATCTGTTTGTCTGCACAGGAAACACCTGCCGCAGCCCGATGGCCGAGGGTTGGTTTCGCAAATTGTTATCGCAACGGCTCAATTGCAACGAAGACGATCTGGTCGATCACGGTTACCTCGTCACCTCCGCAGGGCTGGCGGCGGCGTTTGGGTCGCCGGCAAGTCCGGAATCCGTTTCGGTGGCTGCGGAACACGATATCGATCTGCACGCACACGAGAGCCGGCCGCTGACCGACCAGATGCTCAATCAGGCCGATCACATTTATACGATGACCCGGGGACATCGAAATTCGATACTCTCCATTCGTCCCGACCTGGCCGATACTGTCAGCGTCCTCTCATCCGATGGCGGCGACGTCCCCGATCCGATTGGTTTCGGTCTCGATGAATACAAAAACTGTGAAATGAAGATCAAAGAGTCGGTCAGATTGATTGTTGATCAACTCCCATCCCCATGATTTCGCGAAATCGGGCCAGAACGCAGGGCTGCGAATTGGTCGCCGATTCAATACAATGCCGTATTGCCGGTCTGCGGCACGTCGAAATTTCGTCCTGAATTGTAAAGTTGGCTCATTATGAAAATCGCTGTCGCCAGTGATCATCGTGGCTTTCCGATGAAAGTCAAAGTCGTTTCACTGCTCGAAAACCTCGGCCACGAGGGCGTCGACTTCGGCCCGGAGAACTCCGATAGCGTCGATTATCCCGACTTCGCAGAAATCGTCGCCGACGCTGTCTGCAACGGCAAAGTCGATAGCGGCATTCTCATCTGCGGCACCGCCACCGGTATGTGTATAACGGCCAACAAGTTTCCCGGCGTGCGTGCTGCATCGTGTCACGACGAGTTGACCACCCAGATGAGCCGGCTGCACAACGATGCCAACGTTCTCTGCCTGTCGGGCGATCTGCTGGGCGACCGGCTCGTCGATCGGATGGTCGAAGTTTGGTTGAACACCACATTCGAAGGGGGCCGACACGCACGCCGTGTCGAAAAGATCACAGAAATTGAATCGCGTTTTATGAAGCAAGAATAAGGGAGGATGGCGGGCAACCCCCATTCAGCTCCTGAACGCAACCCGAAATCAAACACTCCAGAGAATAACTCAGTCCGGCCATCGACGGTGTAGGTCTCGGCCGACAATGACAAGACAGACGGTAGGGAGAATTGTTGATGGACCCGGCAGCACTGAAATACGCAAAAACACACGAGTGGATCCACGTCGAGGGAGACACCGCAACGGTCGGCATCAGCGACTTCGCTGTCAAGCACCTGACCGATCTCGTCTTCATCGAGTTGCCCGAAGTCGGCCGGACGTTGAGTGCCGGTGAAGGGTTTGGCGAAGTGGAAAGCGTCAAGGCGGTCAGCGACCTCTACGCGCCCGCCTCGGGAGAAGTCATCGAGGTGAATGGGGCGTTGGCCGACGAACTGGCAATGCTGTCGGAAGACCCGTTCGGCCAGGGCTGGATGATCAAACTCAAAATCAACGACGTATCGGAAACCGACGCGTTGCTCGACCGCGCAGCATACGAAGCGCAATGCGCCGCCGAAGGGTAGTAGCCGTTGTCCTGCCTGCGATGGAGTGCTGTGTTTTGAACAAATGGAAATTGTGTAGCAATATCATTTTCGTTGTTGCATTCGTTCTGCTTGCGATGAACAGTTTCATACTGGTCATGTCTACCTACTCACCAGTCAAGTTTCCTGACTCACCACAACTTGGCATTTTTGATTCAAGTCTAACGATTGAACTTGAGCCTCTTGGAGTCGTGTTGAATTTCGTGTTCTGTATTGTCTTGATTGCGATTGGTGCCGTGTGCCGTGCCAAGGGCTGTCGGGAAATCGATTCAATCGGTGTCGATGATGAAGAGCAACCATCGTAGAGGTAGTTTGAAAACCCTCTCCCCGGGGGAGAGGGACAGCTTCAGAGCCGAAGGCGAATGAAGCAGGGTGAGGGCGGCGAATGTTCGCAAAAACAACCCTCACCCCAGCCCTCTCCCAGAGGGAGAGGGAGTTGCGAAAAGTTTTCCGCCACGTTCCGTTTTCATATTCCCGGCATGCAACTTCATCGCCGGTTTTCTCTTGATCAGGATTCGACTTCATGAGTTCCGTCGCCGATACGCTGGGCCGTTTTGTCTGGCACGATTTGATGACGACCGACGTGGAAGCGGCCACATCGTTTTACATGGCGCTGTTTCCCGAATGGCGGATCAACACGGTGCCAATGGAAGGCGGCTTCGACTACCACATGATTGGCACCGCCGGCGAAAATGTGGGCGGAATTTTGTTGCTCGATGAGGCGTTGGGATTTCCGTCGCATTGGATCAGCTACGTGGCCGTCGAAGATTGTGACGCAGCCGTTGCAAAAGTGGAGCAACTCGGCGGCACATGCGTGCTGCCGACGATGGAGATCGCATCGATCGGCAAGTTTGCCATCGTTCACGATGCCCAGGGTGCGCACTTCAAGTTCTTTCAAATGGAAATCCCAACGGCTCTTCCCGAACGCCCGGCGGTTGGTCAGTTCTGTTGGGATGAATTGTTGACGACCGACATCGAAGCGGCGCGCACCATATATTCCGAACTGTTTGGTTGGGAATCGGCCGATGAAGAAGTCCCCGGCCTCGGCAAGTACACGCTGTTCAAGAAGGACGGAATCGACGTCGCCGGTGCGATGGCATTGCCGCCCGGCACAGAGGCCCCTTCGAACTGGCTACCCTACCTGACAGTTGACGATGCTGATGCGAGTGCGGCGTGCGCAGCGAATAACGGCGGACAAACCTATGTCGAACCGCAGAACATCGAGGGCGTCGGCCGTTTCAGCGTCCATGCCGATCCCACCGGCGCCGCATTCGCTATGCTGCAGCCACTGGAGAAATGAGCGCGTAGCGCCATCGCTCGCTCAACGATTTTCTACGGCCGATCGCTCGTCGGCGATTTCAGCGTCCGAAAATCAACCGTCGTCATCCTGCCATAGCCGGTGGGCCAGCGGCTGTCGATGACGGCTTGACCAACGAAGTTTTCGTCGCCCAGGAACGCGGTGGGATTTTTCTGCAGTCTGCCTTCTCGGTCGATGTAGACCCGCGCGAGATACCGGCCGGGCGGCAACGCGAGACGTTCGCGAATTTCGTCGGCACGTTTTGATGAGCGCGGCGCAGTCAGACTCAATTGCTGCTGCCACAGCATACCCTTGCCGAATATAAGCCGGTCGGCCGACGCCCACCGATCCTTCGACCAGCCGGCGTCCGTTTCGCGGTACAAATCAACCTGCAGCAGTTGTTTGTCAAACGTCTCCGGCACATTGGTAAACTTCAGCCACATTTCGGCAGCGACCGAAATCTCAGCAACAGGTTCGGGTAACTCGGCGGCCGATTGATATCGCCCGTTGACCACAGCTGCGTAGTCGTCGATAAACCGGCGGAATTGCTTGTAGGTACGGTCGCCAATCACCATCTTTTGCCCGCCGCCGTGCTCCACCTGCAAAGTCGGTTTCAGCAGCAGCAAACTTTGATCGGGATTCTCGACATCGATCAACTCGGCATCGACGATGTAATCGAGCGTCGCTTGCGGATCGCCGAGCGTGATCCACGAGACCTGTTCGCCGTGCTCCTGAACGTGTTTCTTATTGCGGTCGGGCGAGTGACAGGCGGCACAGCGTCCTCTTTCGAGCCAGACATTTTCGATGAATGACTGCAAAACGCGATCCTTGCGCGCGTGCCGGATAACTTCTTTGGATAATTGTGCGCCGATCAAATCACCATCAGCGGTCGCATCGAGCAGTTCCGGATCTTTGGCCGCCGCCACAATCCACGCACGAAATGCGTCCAACTCTTCCTGCCGGACTTTGGCCGAAATCAAACTGGATTTCTCCGGTGCGCGGGCAATGAACCGCAGGATCTTCGAGTCACCGGGGTTCTCAACGTCGATCATGCCCCGTTCGCGCAGCGCTGCAAATGTCTGCTTCTGGTCCGCACGGATGTAGTCTTTCAAATCCACGCCACTCAGATGACACTCGGCACAACTGGATGGCTTGTCGGATCGCATGATGGGAAGAATCCGTTTCTTGAAAAGCGCCAACGTGGCGCTCTCGTCGTTCGGGTTCGCCGGGGTTTCTCCATTTGGCGCAGAGCCCGTCGCCGCGACTTCATCGGGCTGCGCCGATTGATCGCTGCCGCTGACTCCCAGACTTTCCTCAATGTCAACAGCCTCATCGCTAAGGCAACCCACAGCCGAAACGGCCATCGCGGCAAACAGCAATCCAACCGCCGACTTCACTCGCAATGAATGTGACATGATGAATCCTACGAACCGAGGAAGTGGATTGAAGCGAACACGTGTGCTTACCGGCCGGGAAAGCTCTTTCTCATAGCCAAACAGACGCACGGCACATCCCTTATACCGCTTTGGGAATCTCATTGCGATGTTTGAGCCATACAGGGCCGGTCAGTGTTTTGAGGCAGCGGTTGCGTTATCATCGAAAGACCGGATTCGCAGATGTCCTCTTCCGTTCCCACGGGGCGTAGCCCGTGGGCATTGCGGGCGTGTTGCGTACAACCTGAGTCTCAACAGATGTGACAGCCAGGAAGAAACACAATGAAATACATTCTCCCCCTGTTCGCGCTACTGATCGTTTCGGCGGCCGATGCTGCTGAGCGTCCCAACATTTTGTGGATCACCAGCGAAGACAACGGGCCGCATTTGGGGTGCTACGGCGATAAATATGCCGACACGCCGAACATCGATGGGCTGGCGGCGCGTGGCACCATCTACCTCAATTGCTGGTCGACCGCTCCGGTTTGTGCGCCGGCACGCACGACGTTGATCTCCGGCTTGTATCCGCCCAGCACGGGTGCCGAACACATGCGGAGCATGACGAGTTTGCCGGACAACTTTCGCATGTACCCGCAGGATCTTCGCGAAGCGGGATACTATTGCACCAACAACAGCAAGGAAGATTACAACCTGCAGAAACGCGGCAAGGTGTGGGACGAATCGAGCCGCAAGGCGCACTGGAAAAACCGCAAAGATGGCCAACCATTTTTTGCGATCTTCAATCACACCATCAGCCACGAGAGCAAGATTCGCTCGCGGCCGCACACGCAGGTGCACGATCCCGCCAAGGTGCGAATTCCTGCCTATCATCCCGACACCCCCGAAGTCCGGCAGGATTGGGCGCAGTATTATGACAAGCTGACAGAGATGGACGCGAAGGTCGGCAAGAACCTGCAAGAATTGAAAGCAGCCGGCCTGGACGACGACACCATCATCTTCTACTACGGCGATCACGGTTCGGGCATGCCCCGCAGCAAACGCTGGCCGTACAACTCCGGACTGCGCGTTCCGTTGGTGATTTACGTCCCGCCGAAATTCCAAAAGCTTGCCCCCGGCGATTACAAACCAGCAGGCAGCACCGATCGTCTGGTTGGTTTCATCGATTTCCCTGCCACGCTGCTCAGTCTGGCGGGAATCAAGCCGCCCACACATTTTCAGGGTCACGCTTTCATGGGCCGCTACGAGGCGGACGAGCAGCCGTTTATTTATGGATTCCGCGGCCGCATGGATGAGCGATTCGACATGGTCCGCGTGGTGCGCGACAAGCGATACATTTACATTCGCAATTACATGCCGCACAAAGTTTACGGACAGTACATCGCGTACATGTTTCAAACGCCGACCACCCAAGTGTGGAAGCGTCTTTTCGATGAAGGCAAGTTGACCGCCGCCCAGTCGGTCTTCTGGAAGACGAAGCCGCCGGAAGAATTGTACGATTTGGAATCCGATCCCGATGAAATCGACAATCTCGTCGCTTCGGCCAAACACAGCGATGTCCTGCAGCGGTTGAGAGAAGCACAACAGGCGCTCGCGCTAAAAATTCGCGACGTCGGTTTCCTTCCGGAGGCCGAAGTCCATTCCCGCGCTGAAGGATCGACACCCTATGAAATGGGACACGATGAGAAACGGTATGCGATGGAAAACATCCTCGCGATGGCGGACATCGCCTCGTCGTTGAAAAGCGATGTGACGCCGAGGCTAACAGCTGGGCTGCGCGACAAAGACAGTGCCGTCAGATATTGGGCGGCGATGGGACTGTTGATGCGGGGCGGCGATGCGGTCACGAAGTCGCGAGACTCGTTGCGTACTGCTCTCGCCGATGAGTCGTACAGTGTGCGTGTCATCGCCGCCGAGGCACTTGGGCGATACGGCAATGCCGACGATGTTGGGCTGGTGTTGCCGGTGCTTGCCGATGCCGCCGACATGAGCAAGCATGGTGTCTTCATTTCGATGCTGGCTCTGAACGCGATGGATTCGCTGGGAACTAAGGCTGCACCCCTCAGAGAGGCGGTGCAACAGCTACCTAAGACCGTGCCATCGGTGACCGGCCGAATGAAAGGCTACGTTCCCCGATTGATCGAAAAGGCGATTGCCGATTTCAACAAATCGCGCGACACCCAAGAATAATCCGTAAGCGAGCCGCCGGCTTTATGCCGGCGGTCGATCGCAAATTCAGCACACGGTCGATCAATCGCTCCGCACCAGTGGGCTTACGCCCACCGCTCGCCTGAGTAGCGTCTCTCGGGCATGCTCTAATTTGATGAGCGCTGATCGGCCACGCGACGTTTACGTCAACCGCGAACCGTGACGCATAATCCCCGTAACCGTAACGACGGGGATGATCGATGCGACGCGGCGCGGAATGCCATGCGGAATCGTTCTCGCCGCCGTGCCGTTTCACCATTCGCGAAAGGGAAAAGGTAGTAATATCCCTCGCTTTTTTTGATCCGCGGACCCAGACAACTGACACATTCCGGATCATTTATGAGATGACCGAATCACTTGCCCGTTCGTATCTCCAAAACCCATCTCCCGACTGCTCTTGAGCTATTTTTCATATGCAGTTTCGATTACTTGGAGATCCACGTTATGACGTCAGTATCAACCGCAGAACTTGTCGGCACCGAGCCCTCTGTCCAGACCTCGAATCAACGCGCATCCGGTTATAGCGGTCGTGTGCTCGATGCGGAGTCCGTAGCGGAGCAGCATTTTGCTGCGCTGGTCTCGTTGACCGGGCTGCCGATGTTTTGCCGCGACTCATCCACTGGTGAGGTACTCACTCATCCAGAATTGTCGTGTGTGCCGGTCCCTCCCCTTGCCGGGCAACCACTAATTGCGCCCGGAAAACAGTTTGCTGTGGACGAGCTTGAATCGGGAGTGCTGCAATACGCATTGCGACTGCCGACGACCGACGGAAGCAGCCTCGTTGCAATGGGGCACGTGCTCTCATCGGCCGACGTCCAACCGGTCGAAGTCGTCATGGCTGCGGCCGAAAGTGATTGGTCCCAGGCCGACTTCAATGCATGGCTGGAGTCAACACCGCACATCTCGCGCACGCTGCTCGAACGAATGTTGACGCTGGCTGTCGGTGAATTGGATCACGCTGAGTTGGAATCTTCGCTGCTGTTGGAAGTCGAAGAGCTAACGCAACAACGCCAAGTACGTGACGTTTCAACTGGCGGAGGTGGCTGTCACGCGGAACTTGTTCAAAGCGATCCTTGACCGCATCGAACGGCTGGCGTTGCCACCGCCGGTCATCGCTGGCCAGATACTTG
>Ga0115002_10006176_pt1 | contig 13886 bp, 10 predicted proteins | sample ArcticOcean_MG_C_8_FD_89576 | JGI IMG/M metagenome (GOLD analysis project Ga0115002, IMG submission 89576) | Marine microbial communities from western Arctic Ocean - ArcticOcean_MG_CB11_86 | ecosystem: Environmental > Aquatic > Marine > Oceanic | place: Arctic Ocean: Canada Basin | collected... | reverse complement strand
CGCCCCAGCCGGAAAACGCGCCAGAAAGAATTGTTGCCGATTTGGCTTTTGTGCGTGAAAAGTGCACGCCATTTCTTTTTGTGAACAGGTATGACATTCACCCGCGCGGTGATCTCCTCATCCGGCGTCCCGTATTTTGTTTCGTCAAAATCGGAATTGTCGAGCGGGGTTTTCTTGCCCAGAATTCGCATCCAACGCCAGGTGCGGAGCAACCGGGTGCGGGCCCAGGCGGTGTGATACACCTTTTTCACCCGCCAGGGCGGAAGATCGATAAGACGCCCTGGATCGGCGGCAAGATCGAGCGCGACCATGGCGGAGCGATTGGCCATCAGGTGGTCAGGGTGGCCATAGCCCCCCTGCTCGTTATAGGTAATTAACACGTCGGGACGATGTTCCCGGATGATACGGGCGATCTTCTCCGCCACCTCGCCCGGCTCCGCATTGACGAACACCTCGCCGAGCTTGTTGCTCTCCCAACCCTCCATTCCCGAATCTGGGTAGTTAAACTGGTAGAGATGCGAGAGCCCCAGAATTCGAGTCGCGCCCTCTAGCTCGCGCCGTCGGACCTCGGCAAGGCTGCGTCGGTCCTCGGCGCTCTCATCGGGATTCAGGGCGAGGCCAAGCACCTGGCCGCGATCGCCATTCGTACAAGTGATCAAAACGGTGGTGTGGCCCTCCTCGGCACAGCGGGCGATCAGCCCGCCCGTTCCGCTGCACTCATCGTCCGGGTGGGCATGAACCATGAGAAGGGTGAATTTGCGGGAAGGGTTCCCATCCTCAGGGTTGGACATGGCGCAAAATCGACTCCCCAAAAAAGAAAAAGCCGCCGACCATCGGCCGGCGGCCCACCCTTTATGAAAGGCTAATTATCGTGATACCAGGTGTCGCCGGTGGCGAGGAGTTCATCGACATCCCCCTCGCCTTTCGAGACGGCGGCATCGACCTGCGCATGGAGCATCGCCTCGTAGGGCGGCCGCTCGATGTTCCTGAAAATGCCAAGGGGCAACGGGCCGCCGTCCGCCTCGAGGCGGCTCAACATGTGAACATACGCCCCTTCTTCATCGTTCTCCCGGTGAGCGGTCAAATCCTTATCGTCCGCCGATACGACCTCCGCTTTGAAATCGTGGAGGCGCACCCCCTTGCGATCATCATCAGGACCAAAGACCAAGGGCTTTCCGTCTTCAAGATAGAGCACGTTCTGCTCCTTGATACCTTTCTCGGTGTACTGTTGCCACGCCCCGTCGTTGAACACGATGCAGTTCTGCAAGATTTCAACAAAAGCCGTCCCCTCGTGCCGAGCGGCGGCGGCCAGCACTTCACCCATGTGTTTTTGATCGCGGTCCACCGTGCGGGCGATGAAGGAGCATTCGGCCCCTACAGCGAGAGAAATCGGATGAATCGGATAATCGATGGAGCCCACCGGGGTCGATTTCGTCTTCGTGCCAACAAGCGAGGTGGGCGAATACTGGCCTTTCGTGAGGCCGTAAATCCGATTATTGAAAAGAAGAATCTTGATGCCGATGTTCCGCCGCATCGCGTGGATCAGGTGGTTGCCGCCGATGCTGAGCGCGTCGCCGTCGCCCGAGATGACCCAGACGGACAGATCTGGCTGTGTCACCTTCACGCCGGTGGCGAACGCAGGCGCCCGCCCGTGAATCGTGTGGAACCCGTAGGTATTCATGTAGTAGGGAAAACGGGCGGCACACCCGATTCCCCCGACGAAAACGAATTTCTCCTTGGGCAAATCAAGCTCGGGGAGCACCTTTTGCACGCCCGCCAGGATAGAGTAGTCCCCGCAACCCGGGCACCAGCGAACGGTTTGATCCGATTGGAAATCCTTGCGTGAAAGTTGCAATCCTACTCCATTTGACTTCGCCTTGGTAGTCACAGCTAGAGCAACTCCTCGATTTTAGTGATAAGTTCACTGACTTTGAAGGGTTTCCCCTGAACTTTGTTACATCCGATCGCATCGATAACAAACTCGGCGCGGATCAATTTCACAAGCTGCCCAAGATTCAGTTCGGGCACCAGCACTTTGTCGAATTTCCGCATCACTTCCTCGAGATTCGCGGGGAAGGGATTGAGGTGGCGCAAATGCACATGGGAGACCGATGCGCCCCTGGCCTGCAGCGCCTCGATCGCCGCCGCAATCGCGCCGTAGGTTCCCCCCCAACCGACAACCAGGACCTTGCCGCTTTCCTGGCCGTGAACGGCGGCGGGCGAAATGTCGTTCGCGATTCGGGCGATTTTCTCGGCCCTTTTTCGAACCATGAATTCGTGATTTTCGGGGTCGTAGTTGACGTTACCGGTGCCGTCCTCTTTTTCGATGCCCCCGATGCGATGCTGAAGGTCGGGGGTTCCAGGAATAGCCCAGGGCCGCGCCAGCGTTTCGGCGTCTCGCCCGTAAGGGATGAAGGTTTTGGGATCAGTGTGATGCTCCGCCTTCATCTCGGGAATATCCGAGAAAGAAGGAAGCTTCCAGGGCTCGGAGCCGTTAGCCAGATAGCCGTCAGTCAAAAGCATGACCGGCGTCATGTATTTCACGGCGATGCGGCAAGCCTCGATGGCCGCTTCATAACAATCAGACGGAGTGCTCGCGGCCACGATCGGCAGAGGGCTCTCGCTGTTCCTGCCGTACATCGCCATCATGAGATCGGCCTGTTCGGTTTTCGTCGGAAGCCCCGTGCTCGGACCAGCCCGCTGAACATTAAGAATGATCAACGGAAGCTCAGTCATAACGGCGAGGCCGATGGCTTCGCTTTTGAGGGCGATGCCGGGACCGCTTGAGCAGGTCATTCCCAGCGCGCCCGCGTAGGAGGCGCCGAGGGCGGACGACGCTGCTGCGATCTCATCCTCGGCCTGAAAAGTGTAGACGCCGAAATTCTTATGTTTGGATAATTCGTGGAGAACATCGCTCGCCGGTGTTATCGGATAAGCGCCCCAGAACAGCTTGAGACCCATTTTCTTGGTAGCGGCGATGAAGCCGTAGGCGACCGCTACGTTGCCCGAAATGTTGCGGTACTTCCCTTCGGGGTAGGTGGCCTCGTGAACCTTGTACTGGTTGGCCATGAGTTCGGCGTTCTCGCCATAGTAATAACCGGCCTCGAGCGCCCGCGTATTAGCGGCAATAACTTCGGTTCGGCTGGCGAACTTTTGACTGATCCACTCTATTGTAGGCTCCATCGGCCGTGAATACATCCAGAACATCAGGCCGAGAGCGAAAAAGTTTTTACAGCGGTCCGCGAGGTTGGATTGAAGATCCAACTCCGCGAGCCCGTTGCGTGTCAAAGAGGTGATCGGCACTTCAAATATCTGGTACTTGTTTTTTAGTACTTCGTCTTCTAGCGGGTTCGATTCGATATCGGCTTTCTGGAAATTCTTTTCAGTGAAATTATCGGTGTTCGCGATGAGCACGCCGCCTCGCTTAAGGTCGGCAATATTCGCTTTCAAGGCGGCGGGGTTCATAGCGACAAGAACGTCGAGTACATCGCCCGGCGTATGAACGTCCGCGCTGCTAAAATTGATCTGAAATGCACTCACGCCGGCCAACGTACCGATAGGCGCCCTGATTTCGGCGGGATAGTCAGGAAAAGTCCTGAGATCGTTTCCAGCTATCGCCGATGCGGTTGTGAAGCGATCACCCGTCAACTGCATTCCGTCGCCGGAGTCCCCGGCGAATCGAATTGTCACTGACTCAACGTCTATCGTCTCTTTCTTCTTCGTCCCGCCGTTTGCCCCATGTCCGTTCGTAGTGTCACCCATCTTTTGCTTGCCCTTTTATGAACATTTAGCTGGAATGGTCACACTTCAAAACACCCGGTTTTGAAGTAGTTGAAATCCCTGACAAACGAAACCTGCACCTTATTTTCCCGTAGCGCAATCGCGGTCAACAATTGATAATTCAACGGTATGACCACAGCCTTTGATTATGTCCGATAATTGGAGAAACCGTCAATCGAAACAGGGCTAATTTAGTCATATTTGATATTTTTTTCACTTGGCGGTCAAGACGTCGAGACCCATTTTCGAGGCCACCGTCTTCATCGCTTCAAGGGTGATGGCAATATGCTCCTAGAGGGGCACGTCCAACTCTTCGGCCCCCTTCTTGACATCCCCCCCGATTAAATCCCCTGACGAAGGCCTCATCCTTCTATTTTTTCTTGATGCTTTTGGGCTCAACCTCTCGAATATCTTTGCTCGGTCGGACCAGCGCCACCGCCGCGATGAGGCCCACGAGTTCATCTACCGCGAAAAGAGCCCGCGCCATCGGCGTCTCCCTGGGAACATCCAGATACTCGGCATGGCCGAGGACCGCCGGGATCATCTCATCAGGGTATCCTTTTTCCTTGAGAATCTGACATCCGATTCGAGGGTGCTCCTCCGGGGGAGGAATGTTTTTCGTAGTCAAGATCGTGAAGAAGACCGGTGGCACCCCATCAAGGCCTCATCTTCCCCAAACTTTCGGGCATAGGCCCGCATCGAGGCCTCAACGCCGCGGGCATGCGACCGGAGGCCCTCTCCCTGGGCCCACTCAAATAAAAGCGCCTCGGCCGAGGGACGGTCAAGCGTCATTTTGGCTCCAATTCAAGTACTCACAAATTTCGGCCTCCTCCTCTCAGGAACCCGGTTTTCACTAACGCTAGATAGGTATGATCGGCTCATAAGCACAACTTTAAACAGCATTTTCTACGCTAGTATTCCATGTTTTAATAGTGTAGCTTCAAAAAAAATATATCGGCCCTATTTCTTCGATTTATCCAGGCAAGGAGAATAGCCATGCTCTTGAACAAAGAACGTGCACTCGCTCTCATGGCCGAGCATGATCTGGTTGCCATCATCGGAACCACCCTTGAAAATGTCACCTATCTAACCGGGCACGTAGGATGGGCCCAGCGGGTTTATCGCAGTCTCCAGAGCTATGCCGTGATGACAAACGATCCGAATGCCGGAAGCGATCTCATCCTCACCCGCTCGGACAACACGTACTATGCCGCCTTCAGTGGCTATCCCGAGCGCATATACAGCTACGGCGGAAAAACCGCCGTCATTTTCCCCGACAATTTTGAGCCCGCCGACGATGAGCAACGCCGCTTTCAGGAACTCACAGAAAGCGCCGGAAGGCACAAAACCGTTCTCGACGCCCTCCTCGCCGCCTTGAAGGCAAGGGGCATCACCCGGGGGCGCGTCGCTCTCGACGACGACGGCTGCCCACCCGCCCTGTTCGACTCGCTCAAAAAAGCGCTGCCCGGCTGCGAATTCATCCCCGGCTCGAATCTGTTCTTGATGATTCGTCTCGTGAAAACCGAGGAGGAACTCGACCGCCTCCGAGCCGCCGCCCAGGTAAACGAGAACGCCATCTCCGAGGTGTTCGCCAACCTGCGCACCGGCATGAGTGAGAACGAGGTGGCCGAGATCTGGCGACAAAACGTCGCCCGGCCCGGCGGCATGTGGCACTGGTTCCATTTCAACAGTGGCCCAAGAAGCTCATTTATTTTCCCGCCCACGGAGCGCAAGCTTGAAAAAGGCGATCTCTTCATGTTCGACGCCGGGTTATTTTTCAAGAACTACAACGCCGACACCGGATCATGCGGCTCAATCGGCGAGCCAGGCGAAACGGCCCAGCGACAGTGGAAAGGGATCGAGACTGGCTTCCATGCGGCGCTCGAAGTTGTTAAAGAGGGCTGCACGGGCCAGCAGATATACCGGGAGCTCCTTGAAGGTATCCACGGGGCCGGCATGCCCGAGTTCACCAGCCCCTTCGCCGGCCACACCATCGGTCTTGAGGCGCGCGAGTTCCCTTTCATCCTGAGCGATGAGTCGAAATACGACCTGCCCTTCCTGCCGCCCACCTCCGAGATCCCCCTTCCCGAGAACGCCGTGATTAATATCGAGGCGCCGGTTGGAACCGTGGGATGGGGGGGCTACCAGATCGAATACTCGGTCATCGTGAAAAAAGACGGGTGGGAGCCCTTGATACCCCAGGATCGGCATTTCCATGTGATTGATGCGTAAATTGTAATTCACGGAGCCCGGAAAAAATGAGACCAGAGGTCCCGCTTCAGCGGCGACCGAGGCGCGTTAGGGCTAGCCAGCCCTTTGATCCACCGGGCTTCGACTTGCTCTGGCGGCTGAAATAGCGGAACGCATCTTGCGACAAGTCTCGCCACGAGGCTGGTTTCGCTATAGAATTTCCCAGCCCACTTTTACCCCTCCGGGAAGGGGATTTTATATTCTAGGAGTTGACTAATCGACATCGTGATTACAGGCGCCAATAGCGCCGTCGGACAAAATCTAATTCAGTACATCAGCCAGAGTTCAACTATCGTTCCGACAAGGATTCGAGCGGTGGTGCGTGACGTGAGCCGGGCGGATAGGCTGCGTCCGCTGGCGGCCGAGATCATCGAGGTCAACTTCCACGATCCCGCCTCGCTCCGCGAAGCCGTCGAGGGAGCCGAGGCCCTGGTACACCTTCCCGGAACGCTCTGGCCCCGAAACGGAGAGAGCCTGTGGGACGCCAACAGCCAGCCGGCCATCGCCGTCATCGAGGCGCTCAAGTCGGACAGCCTCAAATCCTTCGTCTACCTCAGCCACCCCGGGGCGGACCATCATTCGAAAAATGGTTTTCTCCAGGCAAAGGGTATCGCCGAGCAGGTAATCCTGGGTGCCGGCTTCCCCGGCTCCATTTTAAGGGTGCCGATGATACTGGGGCAGGGCAATCAGACCCTCGATCAGATTATACGAGAGACCCGGCGCCCCATATCCCCTGTTATCAGTGGCGGCGCGACACAGGTTCAACCCGTATCCCAGACGGATATTGTCGCCGCGATCACCTGGGCCATCTCCGCGCCCCTCGCCCCCATGCGGACCTTCTACATCACGGGGCCCGAAACGATCACCTACGCCGATCTTCTTAATCGCGTCGCCCGCAAACTTGGCAAGCGGCCCAAGATACTCTCGGTACCCAGACTCCTGGCCCGCCTAGCGGGTTGGGCCCTAGGAGCCAAAAACTACAGTGCCGCCATCGGAACGAACTTCACCGAGCACCTGGACAAGCGCCAGGAGCCCAGAGAGGTGTTCCCCTTCACCCTGGCCCCGGTCAACGAAACGCTCGACCGAATTTTTCCGATGGCCTAGTCCGGCCCGGCTGGCCTATTTAAGACCCCCCCCACCAGTCGTCTTGAAAATTTTCCCCCTGAGAATTGACACAATCCGGCGAACCCTCTAACTTTATATCCATACTACGAACAGTATTTATAAACGTGTCGCTATTCTTCATTTTATTATGAGATGAGAATTTAATTTACACCGCAACATTTCCTTCTGCTTTCTTGCCCGCCCGCCGGATAGAAGAGAATGGATGTTGTCAATCCATCGAACCCCTGATCCGGGTCAGATGCGGCCGCGCGTTGCGATAGAAAGAAGTTTTTTGACCCCCTCCTAGGAAGGAGAAGATTCATGCCAAAGTATGCGATGGCGATAGACCTGAGCCAGTGCATTGGCTGTCACGCCTGCACGATTGCGTGCAAGAGCGAGCACGACATTCCGATCGGCTCGTGGCGCTGCTGGGTGAAGGAGGTTGAAAAAGGTGTATTCCCCCAAACGCGGCGCGAGTTCTTGCCGGTCCTTTGCAACCAGTGCGACGACGCGCCCTGCGAGAATATCTGCCCGACGTCCGCCCTCTTCCGCCGCCCGGACGGCATCGTTGATCTCGACCCCGAGTGGTGCATCGGGTGCAAGGCCTGCATGGTGGCTTGTCCCTACGATCAGCTCTTCATCGACCCGAATACGAACACAGCCGAGAAATGCAACTTTTGCTCGAACCGCCTTGAGGCGGGGCTCGAGCCCGCCTGCGTGGTGGTGTGCCCCACCCAGTGTCGCATCTTCGGCGACCGCGATGATGTGGACTCGCGCCTCTCGGGCCTCATCGCCCACGAGCCCGTCACCGTCCGCAAACCCGAATACAACACCATGCCCAACATTTACTACTTCAAGGGCAGCCGACAGACGCTCGACCCCACGGTAGCCACCCAATCGGGTATCTACAAGCAGGGTGAGATCGACGTGCAGACCCGGGACATGGTTCCCGAGTGGGAAAACAAACCGGGCGAGAGCCGCACAGTGTACGACGTTTTCCACACAATCCCCTGGGACACAAAAATCATCGGCTACCTGATGACCAAGGGAATGAGCACCGGCCTGCTTATCTTAAGCCTCATCATGTGGGGGCTCGGCCACACCAGCTCGCTCTTCACAATCTGGATGCCCATCCTGAGTGGTCTGCTTCTCGCGGCGACGGGCGGGCTCCTCATCACCGACCTCCGGCGGCCAGAGCGCTTCTACTACATACTCATCCGGCCGAACCTGGGTAGCTGGATGACGTGGGGTACCTACTTCATCGCCCTGGACGGCATCTTCACCGTCCTGTGGATACTGGCCGCCATGGGCGGCGCCGAGGGCGCGATGAACACCCTCTACTGGCCGACGGTCATTATGGGCGTCCTCGCCTCGATTTACACCGGTTTCTTCTTCGCCCAAGGCGCGGCGCGCGACCTCTGGAAAGGGAGCGAGAATACTGTGGACATCGCCGCGCAGACAGTGGTGAAGGGGGCTGCGGGACTCATCTTCTTCGCCACCATCTTCCCGATCGCCGGCAAGATTCCGGCCCTCCTATTCCTGGGCCCGGTGCTGGCCGGATCGCTCCTGCTCCATCTGGCGATACTGATGTCCTCGACAATGATTCATCGCTTCGGCTCAGCGCCGCTCGAGCGTGCCGTTGACCTCCTCGTGAGAGGACCGTTCAAAAACGAGTTTTGGGGCGGAGCGATTGCGATGGGCTGCGCCGTTCCAATTCTTTTGATCTGGTGGCACGGGGTGGGCGGCATGGGCGGCCTGCTGGCGGCGACACTCGCCACGGCTGGCGCTTATTACTGGGACAGAGTTTGGGTGAAGGCCGGCCAAGCCATCCCCCTTTCATAATAGAAATAAGGAGAACCCCTCATGGCAGCGCCTCATCTTCAGGCGGCACGGGGAGCACGGGACATCGAATCACTCGGTCGTCCGGATCTTCTCTCGAAAGGCGTCGCACCCGCACCGGCGGGCCTGGAAAACCACATTCATACGAGCGGCCCGCTCGTCTCCTACCCGAGCCCGGACAAGTGGGACGATTGGCACGAGTTCGAGAGCACCAATTGGCCCGAGAAGGTCCGGCGCAACTACATGCTGGTGCCCACCCTTTGCTTTAACTGCGAGGCCGGTTGCGGGCTGCTGGCCTATGTGGACAAAGACGATCTGAAAATCAGAAAAATTGAGGGCAACCCCCTCCACCCCGCCTCGCGCGGGCGCAACTGCGCTAAGGGCTGGGTGACGGTAAACCAGATCTACGACCCGGATCGCATCCTCTACCCGATGAAGCGCGCCGGCGAGCGCGGCGAGGGCAAATGGGAGCGCGTGGATTGGGATGAGGCGCTCGACGACATCGCCGGGCGAATCCGCAAGGCTATCGTGGAGGAGCGCCGCAACGAGATCATCTACCACGTCGGCCGGCCCGGTGAGGATGGCTTCATGTTCCACACCCTCGCCGCCTGGGGAGTGGACGGGCACAACAGCCACACCAACGTGTGCAGCTCCTCGGCCCGCATCGGCCAGGCGCTCTGGAACGGCGGCGATAGGCCCTCGCCTGATTTCACGAACGCCGAGGCCATCTTTCTCATCAGCAGCCACCTCGACACGGGCCACTACTACAACCCCTCAGCCCAGCGAATCATCGAGGCCCATTCGGCGGGAGCGAAACTCATCGTCATCGACCCCCGCCTCTCGAACACCGCCGCCAAGGCCGACTACTGGCTGCCCGCCTACAGCGGCACCGAATCAGCCATCCTCCTGGCCATCGCCAAGCACCTGCTCGACACCGACCAGTTCGACGCCCAATTCGTCGAGGAGTGGTTCAACTGGGGCGAGTACATGGCGGCACTGCATCCGAACGATGAGTCCACATTCGAGAATTTCGTCACCCGGATGAAGGAGGAGTACGCTGAGTTCACCTTCGAGTACGCCGCCGATGAGTCGGGGGTAGACGCCGACCTGATCGCTGAAGTGGCCCAGGTCGTCGCCCGCGCGGGCAGCAAGCTTTGCGTCCATGTCTGGCGCGCCGCCGCCACGGGCAACCTCCACGGCTGGCAGGTCGCCCGCTGCCTCCACTTCCTGCCCTCGCTGACCGGCGCCGTCGGCACCGTCGGCGGAACCCACCTCGCGGGCTGGCACAAGTTCGTGCCGGCGCATCCGAATCCGGCGCCCGCCCCGGGCTACTGGAACGAGCTGTTGTACCCCAAGGAATATCCCCTGGCCCACTATGAGATGAGCTTCCTCATGCCTCACCTCATGAAAGACAAAGGGCACAAAATCGACACCTACTTCACCCGGGTCTACAACCCGGTCTGGACGAACCCAGACGGCTTCATGTGGATCGATATGCTCAAGGACCACGACAAGATGGGCTGCCACGTGGCACTCACGCCCAGCTGGAACGAAACGGCCTGGTTCGCCGACTACGTTCTTCCGATGGGCATCGCCACCGAGCGGCACGACAACCAGAGCCAGGAGACGCATCCGGCCAAATGGGTGGGTCTTCGCCAGCCGGTCATGCGCGTGGCGCGGGAGAAACTCGGTGAGACCTTCACCGACAGCCGCGAGACGAACCCCGGCGAGGTCTGGGAGGAGGATGAGTTTCAGATCGAGCTCTCCTGGCGCATCGACCCGGACGGCTCGCTCGGCATTCGCAAGTACTTCGAGAGCCCCTACCGGCCTGGGGAAAAGATCACCATCGATGAATACTACCGCTACATGTTCGAGAACAACGTGCCAGGGCTTCCCGAGGCCGCGGAAAAAGAGGGTCTTTCTCCCCTTGCGTACATGCGCAAGTACGGCGTTTTCACCGTCGAGGACAATGTTTTTGAAGTGCACATGCGCGAAATGGGGGCCAAGACCCTCGAGGGAACCGAGGTGAACGAATCGAGCGGCGCAGTCCTCAAGGACGGCAAAGCGGTGGGCAACATGAGCAAGGGCGTAGCCCGAAACGGTTTTGGCACACCCTCGAAAAAGCTCGAGTTCTACAGCGGCACCATGGCCGACTGGAAGTGGCCCGAGCAGGCGCTTCCCCGCTACGAGAAGACCCACGTTTACTGGCGCGACATGAAACGCGATCAAAACGAGTTTGACCTGCTGCCCAACTACCGGCTCCCGACACTTATTCACACGCGCTCGGGCGTAAAGTGGCTCTACGAGATCACCCACAATAATCCGCTGTGGGTTCACACCTCGGACGCCAGGCGGCTCGGTATCAAAACAGGCGGCCTCGCCCGCGTAGAGACGCCGATCGGCCACTACGTCACAAGGGTTTGGGTGACAGAGAGCATCAAGCCCGGCATCGTCGCCATGGCGCACCATATGGGCCGCTGGCGCCTCACCGAGGAAATGGGGGCGCCCAAAATCGCCTCGGCGCTCGTCAGCATCGACGAGAAGGAAAAAGGCAAATTCGCCATGCGCCAGATTCACGGCGCCCAGCCCTTCAAGAGCGATGACCCCGACACCGAGCGGATATGGTGGCGCGAGGTGGGTGTGAACCAGAACCTCACCTTCCCGGTCAACCCGGACCCGGTGAGCGGAATGCACTGCTGGCATCAGCCCGTGAAGGTCTTCAAGGCCGCGCCGCACGAGCGCTACGGCGACATTGAGGTTGACACCGACAAGAGCTACGCGCATTACAAAAAGTGGCTGGAGATGACCCGGCCCGCACCCGGCCCGGACAACCTGAGGCGCCCGCTGTGGTTCGGCCGGCCCAACAAGCCGCAGCCCGAGGCTTATAAAATATCGGAATGAACGCTCTGTGGGGAAAACCGCCAGGCTCTGAGGAGCTTATCGAACAGGCTGCCCTCAGGCGGCAGATCTACCGTGTGCAGGCCGCCTGTTTCCTCGACCCGCCCGACAGGAAACTTTTCGCATTCCTGGCGGAGAACTACCCTCATCTCCTCGACGGGGAGGAGGACATAAAGACCGAGGAGGGCATGAAGGCCCTCCGGGTGGACTTCACAAACCTTTTCTTACTCTCAAGCCCCCCATATGAGGCCGCGCTGATGGACGAGAGCGGGCACCTCAATTCAAAGGCCACCGACCGGGTGACGGACTTTTACCGCGCCACGGGTTTCAACCCGGGGCAGGGCAGCGGCGGCTCGCGCCATTCGGGGCTTCTGGCCATGGATCACATCAGCGCCGAGCTAGAGTTTCTCTCGCACCTCGCCGGGCGCGAGGAGGCGGCATGGAGGGAGGACGATCGGGCGCTGGCGGTCGAGAGCCTGAGACACGCGGCGCGCTTCATGGATGAGCATTACTTGAGGTGGATGCCGCTGCTGACCGTGAGTACGGAAGAAGACTCTGAGACCGGATTTTACCGCGCGCTCGCGAAGTGGACCCGCGAATTCACGCTAACGGACAGAAAACACATCGACGGGATACTGAAAACCGTCTAGCCCCGCGACTGGAGAGAGGCGCCAGGCGCCTCGTCCTTCATATTGTGGGCCCATTTTCTCGCTTTGGCGAGCGAGAGCTTCAACTCCCTCGCCCGGCTGCTCCACTCGCTCCAGGCGCCCTTCGCCGGGGGGCATTCCTTCGACCAGCCCTTGTAGCGCCCGAGCCAGAGTTCGGCCTCATCCTCGATTCGCTTGATGAACTCCTCAATCTGGCCCTCGGCCCCGGCCTCCCGGAACATGTTCTCGAGCATGCGCGAGCGGTTCTGGACCCCCGAGCGAAGACCCATCTCAAAGCCCAGCCGCCGTATCCGGGCGCGGGAGAGAAAAATGCCGCACCGCGCCGGGTTCGTCAGCATCTCGGACACTTCCTTGAGGTTGCCGTCCATGAGAGTGTCGCCGATCTCGGCCAAAACTCAACTCCTGAAAAGATTGAATACCAGAACAACTATCCCGCACCGGGGTGCCCCACAGGGGAGCCCCGAATTGGGAAGATTCCACACCTATTTATATATCTTCGCCGCGCTGGCGGCTAGAGGCAGCAGTGCTGCGGCGATTAACTTGGGAAAATAGCGAAAAAAAAAGGTGCGGGGAGCAACCCTGGCCCTTTAGGAAAAGGGCTCTTCTTTTGTTCTAATTCAGAAAGTTTTTCTAGGGAGCCAAGTCGATGATTTTTTTCTTCTTGACCACCATGGCATCGGCCAAATCCGCCAGGGATCTGCCCGACATGTAGTCCAGAATCTTCAGCCGCAAAGGCTTCCATGTGTCATGGAGCGGACACGGCATCTCATCATTGCACTCGGAAAGGCCCACCGCGCAACGCTTGAAGTCTTCCTCCCCATCCACGGCCGAGACAACCTCCATTAAGGAGATCTCCTCCGGGGGCCGGGCCAGACCGAATCCACCCTTGGGGCCTTTGACGGATATAAGCACACCCGCACGAGCCAGTTGCTGAAGGAGTTTCGCCAAAAATGGGGCCGGAAGATTTTCCGCCTCAGCGATCTCCTGGGCCCTAATCAATTCCATGTCAAGATTTGAGCTAATATGCGTAAGCGCCCTAAGAGCGTATTCACAGGGCCTAGAGTAAAGCATAATTTATATTTCCTTTCCTTAAAGTCGATGGACGAGTCTTATTTATTTCTTTTTGTCATGTTTGTCAACATAAAAAACTACCCTTCCCCCACTTTCCTTGAAATCAGGAGATGACATACAAACAACAAACTAGAATTTAATCATTTATATAATTGATGGGAATTTTAGCAACCGGGCTCAACCACACTGCTCATTCATTCATTCATTTATTTATTTATTTAGATGTGAAATTCCCATTCACCTTAAAAAAAAGTAATTTTATGATTGATTTCCCGG
>Ga0115002_10006169_pt1 | contig 13898 bp, 13 predicted proteins | sample ArcticOcean_MG_C_8_FD_89576 | JGI IMG/M metagenome (GOLD analysis project Ga0115002, IMG submission 89576) | Marine microbial communities from western Arctic Ocean - ArcticOcean_MG_CB11_86 | ecosystem: Environmental > Aquatic > Marine > Oceanic | place: Arctic Ocean: Canada Basin | collected... | reverse complement strand
TCAGTCGAATGAAATGCCCGAGATCGTGCGAGAAGCGATCTGGGAGAAGATTCTTCGCCTCGAAGGATTCCGCTGGTAGCTGGCCGATAGTTCGTCTCGTCTGGATCGCTTAACGTCACGCAGCGCTATCGAGAATCCGTTCGTCAGCAAGCACGGCCCAAACGACCGACGCTGCGTAGATGCCTCGCATGTTGGAGGGTCCGCTCTGAGGCCACTGATTCAACGCCTTCTTGAACTGGCTACGAGGGATTCGAGCACCACTTTCGTTCACGGTCATGTACCCGGCATCGATTTCATAGGTGAAATCCTGACCCCGCTTCGTAGCGATCGCCTTACCGGCACTCTGTTCTATTCGCCCCCAGAGAGCGTCGAACGATGTGTTCGAGGAATGCGCCAGAGAATGCTCTGCAGGCTCTCTAACTGGCAGTAGAGCATGATTGGCGGGTTCGAATCGCGTCGGCTCAGGCTGCGCTGAGGATGAAGCCGGGCGGGAAGGGTCATCCACCGTCTGATCTGGCGCCATTTTTGGCGCTATTTCTGGCGATTCCTCGTTCAGAGTGGCCTGAATGAAGCGATCGATGCTCATTCCGCGTTTGTGCGCCGCTTTTACGAGTGAACGGTAAGACTTCTGGGATACATCGATGATGGGCATAAGGCGTGTTTCAAGTTGATTTCAGCTAATTCAATATTGGCACTGAATCGACCCATACATACATATATTTATACATATATATCGTGTGGAACTATACGCACACCCGCGTGGGGCGTAGCATCACGCTGCTCACCAAAAAAAGGGCATGAGGCGTCCGTGCCGAAGTACAGCTTTGGCAAACCGGTGAACGTCCTAGGAGTCGAACTCCAACACCGATATCGAACGATAGGATGTAACTAGCGATGACTACTGCGCGAACTGGCGAACGAGTCGCCTATTTCAACGGCGAAATAATGCCCGAGTCCGATGTCAAAGTGCCTTTCCGGGACCGTGGCTTCAAGTACGGCGATGCCGTGTTCGACATGACCCGAACGTTCGGCCACAAGATATTCAAGCTTGAGACCCACATCAGCCGCTTCTACGACTCGCTCAAGTACGTGGACATCGATCCCGGAATGAGCGAAGAAGAGATGGTCGCTAAGTCCAGAGACGTCCTGGAGGCCAATCTACACCTGTTGGGTCCAGACGACGACTTCTGGGTCGGTCAGCGTGTTTCACGTGGTGTCGACCTCGTTGGCGGCGATATGTGGGAGACCGCAGGCGGTCCAGACGTGATTATCGAGTGCGCCCCGCTTCCCCTGAAGCCACGAGCACGCCTTTACAAAGACGGCATGGACGTTCTCGTTCCTTCAATTCGCCGTACACCGCCCGAATCGCTCAGCCCACGTGCAAAGACGCACAACTATCTCAACCTGATCATGGCCGATATGGAAGCCAAGGCGCAGGATCCCGAGGCATGGGCGATATTGCTCGACACTCGGGGATTCCTCACAGAAGGCATCGGATCGAACATTTTCACGATCAAAGACGGCGTTATCTATACCCCTCAGGAACAGTACGTGCTTGGCGGAATCTCTCGTGAGACGGCGATCGAGATGGCAGAGCGAATCGATGTTCCGGTCGTGACCAAAGATATCGACCTGTTCGACGCCATGACCGCCGACGAAATCTTCCTAACTTCGACTTCGCTCTGCATCTGCGGTGTTCGATCGTTCCAGGGTCGCCAGATCGGCGATGGCTCTGCGGCGGGTCCGATCACCAAGGCGCTGATGGACGAATACGTCGATTTCGTCGAGTACGACTGGCTTGGTCAGTACCTGAAGAGACTTGAAGACTAGGGCTAAAACCAAATGACGATTAAATCGGACCTTTACCTCCCGCCAGCAGGCGCTTGGGAACGAAAAGATGCGGCTTCGCTTGGAATCGACCAGTCGATTCTCGATAAGGCGGTTCAGTTCGCATTCGACAACGAGATCAACTGGCCAATCGACATCGAGCATGGCCGGGTCGGCGACGATGCTACGGAATGGGCAGCAAAGCTCGGTCCGTACAAGGATCGCGGCGGTCCAGCAGGGCTTGTGATCAAAGACGGCTATATCGTTGCTGAATGGGGCGATATCGAACGAGTTGATCTCACTTTCAGCGCCACGAAGAGCTATGTGGCAACGATGGCGGGTCTCGCTTTCGACAAAGGTCTTATTAAAAGCACGTCAGATCCTGTGCTTGGCTACGAAGCTGGCAAATCGATCACAATGAACCCCACCGGCGAGCCGGTCGACGGGTTTGATACCGACCAGAACCGCAGCATTACGTGGGAGCACCTACTTCAGCAGAGCTCGGAATGGGAAGGAACGCTCTACACAAAGCCCGATGTTGTCGACTGGAACAGAAGCCTGGCGTCTGATGGCACAGGTGAAGACGGCGAGCCCGGCCGAAAAGAACGAAAAGCAGCCGGTACCCATTTCGAATACAACGATGTTCGAGTGAACCGAACTGCGCTTGCGTTACTGGCAGTTTGGGGCGAGCCGCTTCCCGGCATTCTCAAACGAGAAGTGATGGACCATATCGGTGCTTCAAATACGTGGATATGGCACGGCTATGGCGAGCATTCCACTGTGAATCTCGACGGTCTGGTGACCGAATCGGTGTCCGGTGGAGCCCACTGGGGGGGTGGTCTCTGGGTAAACACGCTGGATCACGCCCGATTCGGGATGCTTTTCCTGAATCGGGGACGCTGGGGCGAACGCCAGATCATCTCGGAAAAATGGATCGATATGATGACGGTTCCATCAGCAAATAACCCCCAGTACGGCTACATGTGGTGGCTCAACACGGGGCAAGCTTTTAGTCACGCATCTGAATCGACGTTCGTAGCGTCAGGCGCAGGGGGCAACGTCGTGGTGATCGATCCCGAGAAGAATCTCGTTATCGTCACTCGCTGGTGCGAACCCGCCGACGTCGCAGGTGTTGTCAATCTTGCAGTCGAAGCGTTGGGTTCTAACTAGAAATCCATGGCACCATCCCCATCTGAAGGATCGTCAAAACCGGTAGCTACGCCGAGTTCACCCGAGAAAATCGAACGGCGCCCGTTATCGGTCAAGGCTGGTGCTTTTGCGCTCATGCTTGCGACGATGTGGGCTGGAAATCCGGTCGCCAACAAGGCAGGGCTAGAAGATGCCGGCCCGCTAAGGCTCGGCTATCTGAGATTCATTCTCGGTGCGATCGTTGTTCTGATTTACGCGATTGCAACCAGACAATCGTTCCGAGTGCTTCGGCACGAGTGGTTGCCTCTAGGGATGTTGGGCGTGCTGTTCACCGTTCAGCTGGCTTTTATGAACGTGGGTCAGGATTACACGACCGCGGGTCACGCGGTCATTGTGACCACTACGTTCCCGTTGTGGACCGGCGTTTTCGCTCATTTCTTCGTACCGGGCGACCGCATGTCGCGATCTCGAACATTCGGAACGCTTGTGGCGTATTCGGGGGTTGTAGCAGTTTTCTACAAAGGATTCGCTGAGTCCAGTTCAGATTTCCTGATTGGCGACCTGTTACTTCTCGTTTCGGCAATGCTATTGGGAGCGCGTCAGGTTTTTCTATCTCAGCTAGGGCAAGGCATAGCTCAGCACAAGCTGTTGATGGCGCAGAGTGTCTTTGGAATCGTGATTTTCGTGATTGCCAGCCTGATTTTCGAGGCCGACGAAGCGTTTACAGTCACTTCTCGACTCGTAATTGCACTGTTGTACACAGGCGTGCTGATAGCCGGATTAGGCTTCATAGGTCAAACGTGGCTGCTCAAGCGGTATCTGCCGAGCAGAGTAACCGTCTTATCGCTAAGTCAGCCGATATTCGGCGTGATTTTCAGCTGGTGGATTCTTGGCGAAACCATCGGTGGCGAGCTGTACATCGGCGGTGTACTGGTCGTAATTGGCTCAGGACTCGCCCAACGAAGGACGAAATCGAAAACTAAGCAGCCAGAGCCTGCTGGTGACGCTTCTCGATAAGATCGCGCACCACTTCGACATCGAGGTGTCGTTTCGGGTAGAACGCCGCGGCTCCTGATTCTTCAGCAAGTCGTTCGTATTCGTCGTCTTGCTTCATCGAAGTCAAAACGACTACTGCCTGCGGATCGGTGCCGATGATTGTCCCAGCGGCTTCAAAGCCGTTCATCTGTGGCATCTGGATGTCCATGATCACTGCGTCGGGCAGAATATCCTGGTAGGTGCCGGCTGCATGAGCGCCGTCTTCACGTTCAGCGACCACCTCGAATCCGCCGTCTTTATCGAGCATGCCTCGAATAATATCTCGGAAGATGGGTTGGTCGTCTATTAGAAGTACTCTGTACATAGGTAACTCACGTTGCCCGTTTGGGGGCTGTTCGAATTGATCTAGTTTGATACTACGATCAAGCGTTCGAAACGTGAATAGCCGATGGTTTAACCGACCCTGTGGGATTATGCGCGTCGAGCGTTAGGTGCGCACCACAGTCTAGGCTGCAGAAGCCTGTTCGCCGGTTTCGCCAATGACACTGGTGGCCTCACTGGGTTTGAGTTCAGAGAGTCCCTTTTCGGAGTCTGGAACCACGAACGGAATCCTCAGAGTTAGGCGAGTGCCATTCCCGGGTTGCGAGTCGATTTCCAGCAAGGCGTTCATTGCGTCGGCATAGTCGCCTATGTTGACCATCCCGAGACCTGTCTGGCGAAGCTCGGCGGGATCGAATCCTTTGCCGTCATCGGAGACCGACACGATCAGCTCCTGGTCGATTTCGTCGTAGCTCCATCCGACTTTGCAAAAAGTCGCTTCGGCATGTTTAGCAACGTTGCCCATAGCCAACTCTGCGATTCGATAGATGCCGAGTCGTACGTTGTCGGGAATAACCGACGTTCCTGCTGGCTCGAGCTGCTGGACGGCTTCGTTGATTTCGAGTTCGACTGGGATCATAGATGTGTAGAAATTCCTGAGTGATCGAAGTCCTACTCCCGCGCCGACCCTGACAATGCTCGGGTGGAGGCGGTGCGATATTCCTCGAATGTCATCTTCTCGAACGCTGTCGAGTTCCGCTGTAATCTTGTCGAGTTCTTCGATCTGATCGGGGATCGTGTCGAGGTTTGTTTCTCGGAACTGTGTCAGTTGCATCCAGACGGCGAAGAGCTTCGATTGAACCGTGCCGTGCAGTTCCTCTGCAATGGCTCGCTTCGTTGAGTCTGCTGCCTGAACCATTCGTTCCCGTGATTCGCGCACCGCAATGTTCTGTACTGCGAGAGCTTTATTAGCTCGCTAGAGTCGGAGTTGCGCTCGTGAAGATGCCCAGTGGAGCACAAGTAGCACGAGGACCATGCCTGCGTTGAACACACCAGCAATTATCCAAACGCTCTTGTGTGCAATTTCAAGATCACGGCCAACGTTGGTTGTGATGGCAGCGACCATGAGAGTTCGAGCAGATCGGCCGTTGCCGGGGGGTTGGTCCCAGATGAGTTTGTAGGTCTGGAGAAGATTCGCTTTGGTGCCGAGTCGCGTAAACGCTGCATCAGGCTCCATGTGAATCGACGATGGCGTGTTGTTGATCGCATCGCCAAAAGCAGTGAGCATCGAGCCTTCTAGAACGGGTACTCTGCCGCTGGTGCCATAAAGAGGGTCACCGGTGATCGAATAGAGATCGAGTCGCTGGGCGTTCGCCCCGAATAGTCCACGTTTCATCAGTCCATCGAACGATTCCGAAGCGATCGCGTCGCTGAGTCGCTCTCTCGCTCCAAGTCCAGTGATCTCTGCGTCACCAAAGTGGATAACCGATGCGAACCTATCTAGATCTTCGATCTGGCCCTGGCTGATGCTATTGAGCGTGTTCTGTGGGAGGACGCTCGATCCAAACGCAATAATTGCCCCCGTCATGACCGTGATCGCGACGATGCCGATTACGAGCGGGGATTGGAAGATACTTCGACTTATAGCGGATGTAGATTCAGGTGCCGGTTGATTCATAGGGTTTACGATTCAGACCATTCGAATAGTTCAGCTTTTGGTAGCTTCTGGCAGTGCGTGTTCCCTGCGTGCGCTAAGACTATTGCGGGAGTGCGAAACAGGTCAGTGACCTCATACCCAGTACTCATGTGGGTTTATACGCGCGGTGTGTTTTATGTTTGATCGGGAATCGGTAACAGGTAATAAAAAAGCCCCGATATTTCGGGGCTTCTTCGGTTCATATTGCTAACTGAAAGCTAGGCAGCGATGGCGTCGCTGCCGCCGGATGGTCCGCCGCCAACCAGGCTTCGGAGCATCGAAACGTTCAGATTACGCTTGGGAACGAATCCTCTGGCACCGATCTCTCGTGCGAGTGTCGGGTATTCGGAATCGGAACCCATGCTTGTGAGAACGACGTTGGCCTGTGGGTGTCGAGAAAGGATGCGTCGACTCCGCTCATGTCGCCCATCTGGACGTCCATCACGACGATGTCGGGGTTCAGCTTGTTCATCAAATCGATAGCGTGTGCGCCGTCGGTGGCTTCACCGATGATCTCGCATGCGCCATCTCGCTCCAGTACCGAGCGAGCTACGTTTCGAAATACTGGCTGATCGTCCACCAGAAGAACAGAAATTACTTCCTGGTCAGGCTGTGGAGAGCTCTGGAAAAAATCGACTATCTCGCCCATTGTCGTCGTGTCCATCTTTTGATCTAGTTTGCCGAGCCCATAGAAATAGGGGTCGGAATCGCTACTAGAACCAATCTATTCTTGCTGTGTTGAACCAATCAGTAGGCATGCCCCCGATTCTCTTGGTGCTACCTCACAACCCGAGTTTCGTGTTTCTCGGAGTAAGGGATGGGGGAAGTTGCGCAGGTTCGTACTTGTGGGCTATTGCTGCGACAGACCAAGCAGTAACAACGTTGGTATGCGGGTAGAATTCCTGCCGCACCATGTCAGACTCGCCCCAAAATCCCCAGAACAACCAGCCTGCCGTTTCAATTCCGCAAACTGCTGAAACATCCGGAATAACTCGACTCAGCCGAACTGAGAGCGAGACCGAAGGCGCTCACCTGCGCCGTGTTGCCGATGAACTCAGCGGATCGGGCGAAGAGCGTATCGCTCGCTTACGAGGAATGCTCACGAGCCGGGTTATGGACGAGCGAATATCAGCAGCTCTCGAGCTTGGTAAGAACGGCTCGATCAAGGCGATACAGCTATTGCGCGAACTACTAATTTCTACTGATGAAAACTCATGGCAACTCGCCATCCACGGACTAAGGACAGGCGGGTCACGCGAGGGCTGGCTTTGTCTTGAGGGCGTAGCGCAAGATGATGCCACGCAGCTTGGATCGAGCAACACACGAGAATCAGATACTTCATTCAAGCGGCTCATGGCGATGGGGCGAACCAAAATGATGGATCGCCTGTTCCGAGCGGCCGACGGTCACTCACGTTCGATACCCGGCGATGTGGCAAAGCAGTTCTCGATCAACGCCGTAGCGACTCTCCCGGATCAGCACCGCAGCGTTATGGAGCTTCGATTGGGTCTCACGAACGGTGCTTCGGCAACTCCCACCGATACTGCGGAGGCACTTGGTATTGGGTTGAACGAAGCTCGATCGCTTGAATTGCAGGGCTGGCAGTCGATTCACTCGCCTGTTCAGATCGAAGTCGAGTAACACGGTCCAATTCGCAGGCATATACTGCGGCAGAATTGAGTAACGATCAGGCAACAAAACAAGAAGCGTCCCGGGGAGCGATCTCCGGTTGATACCTGCTAGCTTGCCCAGCGCTTTCCGATCCCTCAGCAATCGTAATTTTCGGTATCTGTGGTTCGGTCAGCTTTTATCCGCTACGGCTATGCACGCCGACATGGTCGCCCGTGCGTGGCTTGTATGGGACATCACTGAATCATCGACTTCGGTCGCATCGGTCTTAGTTGCGCGTGCAGTGCCGATGTTGATACTCGGCCTGATTGGTGGAGTCGCAGCCGACAGGTTCAATCGTCGCAAGCTGCTGATGATCATTCAGATCTGGACGTTGCTAATGCACGTGATCATGGCTGCGCTGCTGCTGTCTGGATCGATAGAGCTATGGCACGTGTACGTGCTGGCGTTTGGGTTGGGATCGGGCATGGCGATGAACCAGCCCGTGCGCACATCGATCATCCCGAACCTCGTCGATAAAAAAGACATGTTCAACGCAATGACTCTCAATTCGATTGCGATCAATGCGACTCGAATGGGCGGCCCAGCGCTGATCGCCATATTGATAGCCGCTACTGACGTTGGTTGGGCCTACGTCTGGGCAGCAGGTGCTTCGGCAGTCGTAATTTTGACAACCATGAAGATCGATATTCCTGAGATATCTTCGAAACTGGCGAAAGGCAATCCGTTTGGCCAACTGATCGAAGGCTTCGTCTACATCGGTCGGCATCGAGATATCCTGGCACTTGTACTGATCGGCCTGGGGCCGCTCTCGATCGGGTTCTCGCATCAGGTGCTTTTACCTCAGTTGGTTGAACAGGAGTTTGGCAAAGGAATTGCCCTGCTGGGACTGCTGACATCGGTCGGTGCTATCGGGGGGCTTAGCGCTGGATTATTCATCGCTTCCAGAAAAGAGATGCCGCATAAAGGCCGTCTCATGCTGTTCGCGGCTACTTCCTATGGACTCGCGCTTCTGGGATTCGCAGGTGCTTCTTATTTGTGGATGGTGTTCCCGCTAATTATCTGGATCGGCGCTTCGCAGACGTTATTCCGTGCCGGTAACAGCGTTACTTTGATGGAACTTGCGCCCGATCGCCTGCGAGGCCGGATAATCTCTGCGACATTGCTCGATACGGCGCTCTCACCGATCGCCGGAATCGCTGCCGGAATCGTCGCCGACAGATGGGGAGTCAGTTCGGGTTACATGCTGTTATCGATCGGCTGCCTGGGGGTCGTTGCGCTAACCGTATTGATCTACCCACGTATAAAAGATCTCTAGTCTTCATCGACTCCCCATATCGACGCTCTCTTATCAGGCATAAAATGCCGCCTGTTCGGATCGCGATTCAGTTGACCCGAACAAGCGATTAGCTACCTAACAAGAACTCTCGATAAAACCATGAAAATCACCGATATCAAGACATTCATCATGAAGGGCGGAGGCCGGAACTGGGTTTTCTGCAAAGTTGAATCCGACGAGGGGGTCCATGGATGGGGGGAAGGCACTCTCGAAGGACACGAGCTGACGGTTCAGGCTGGTATCAACACCCTCGCCGCTCGTTTGATCGGACGAGACCCGACCCAGATCGAGAAGAACTGGCAAATCATGTACCGGCACGGCTTCTGGCGCGGCGGTGTTGTGATGGGGTCGGCGATGGCAGCTATAGATATCGCTCTATGGGATCTCACAGGCAAGGTCTACAACCTTCCCATCTACAAGATGCTCGGTGGGGCGGTTCGTGACCGGGTTCGCGCATACACACACGCATCTGATCTGCGTGGCGGAAAAGACGCCGTAGATCAAGGCTTTTCGGCCTTCAAAACAGGCGGCTGGGTAGTAGGTGAGAACAAGTTTTATGAAGCCGATGTTGTCGACGCCTTGCACGAGAAAATCAAAGGCATGCGGGCTGATCTTGGTGATGAAGTCGAGATCATGATCGATAACCACGGGCGTGCACGGCCTTCGCTTGCAAATCGCCAGATAGATGCGATCGAGGAGTTCAACATTACGTTCTTCGAAGAGCCTGTCCCTCCGGACAATCTCGACGCGATGGAACAGGTGCGAAACGCAGGGCATCGAACCGATATCGCAACCGGGGAGCGCCTGTTCTTCCGATACGGCTTCCGTGAAATCCTGCATCGTCGACTAACCGACGTGATCCAGCCCGATATCGCTCACACAGGCGGTATTTCTGAGATCAAACGTATCGCCCAGATGGCTGAGATCGAGTACATCAAGTTCGCACCGCACAATCCGAATGGGCCGATCGCAACAGCGGCGTCAATGCACGTTTGCGCAACGGTCCCGAACTTCCAGATTCTCGAAACCGCCCGCGACATGCCGTGGCACGATCGGGTTCAAACGACTCCGCTCCAGATAAAGGACGGATACTTTGAGCTTCCCACAGCGCCGGGTCTTGGCACTGATCTGGACGAGTCAATGTTCGAACAACGACCGTTCGTTACGGACGAGGTCGGTGACAAGAACGCTGTACGGGGCTCGTGGAACGCAGAGGACGACTCGCCAGCCGACGTTTAGGCGCTGACACCGGTTTCGCAGGGCTACAACTACGATTTGCAATATGACTAATCAGAAATTCCGCGCGGCACTTTTCGATCTGGACGATACGCTCGTCGATCGAGGAGCCGGTTATGAAATGGTTTACCGCACGCTCTACGATAAGCACGAGGTGATCCACAGCTCGACAAGCTGGGAAGACGCCCTCGAGTTCTTCTGGACGCTATCTTCCGAAAACGCAACAAATCCCAGAGAAGCGTTTGCCGTCATCAAGAACAGGTGGCCCGAGATCACCGGTGATCCCGACTCACACAACGAGTTTTACTTCGAGAACATGGTGAAATTCATGAAAGTGCTTCCGGGGGCGATGGAATTCGTCGATTGGATGAACTCGTCTGGTGTGAACTGGGGCGTTGTTACGAACGGCGATGAGCGCCAGTTGGAGAAAACGAGGGTCACCGGCCTCGATAAAAAAACACCGTTCGTACTTGCATCGATGTTGTTTGGGGTGAATAAACCTGCGCCGGAAGTGTTTCTTGAAGCCGTGAGACTGCTTGATGTTGATGGCCTGCAACCCGACGACGTTCTATTCGTAGGAGACAATCCCTACACCGACATCCTCGGCGCTCACGGAGTGGGGATGAAAACGGCGTGGATACGAATGGGCCGTGAGTACCCGAGCGATGCACCCGCTCCAGATTTCACCATCGATGGCGTTGGTGAGTTGAAGGGCCTACTGGCGTAGTTGGGTTAGCTCCCTCTCCCAGCGGGAGAGGGTTGGGGAGAGGGAGAATCGTGCATCGCCATCGATCTTTGTAGTGGGCACGTCCTTCTCGCGACCCCACCCCAGATCCCTCGACTCCGAGGACTCCGCTCGGGACGCGGGAGAAGAAGCTCCTTCTCCCAACGGGAGAGGGTTGGGGCATGTGCTGAGCCAGACGAAGTGTGAGGGAGAAACGTGCGCTGGCATCGATTGTTCCACTGCGGCACAGATACTGAATCAAGTTCAGCATGACAATACCCATGGGTACTTAGTTCGCCAACACCCGACATCCCGACCGTAGCGAAGCGGAGCGGAGGGATCTTCGGTGGAGGGGTGAAGGGTGCTTGCGTCTTCGTGCCCTTCGCGACCCCGCCCCAGATCCCTCGACTCCGAGGACTCCGCTCGGGACGCGGGAGAAGAAGCTCCTTCTCCCAACGGGAGAGGGTTGGGGCATGTGCTGAGCCAGACGAAGTGAGAGGGAGAATCGTGCGCTGGCAGCGATTGTTCCGCAGGCGCATCACTTCGCGACCCCACCAGATCCCTCGGATGCACTCGGGAAATCGAGTGTTGGCTGATGTTAGGTCTCCCGGGCACCAAGAAAAATACAGCCCCGCGAATGTGCTGAACCGTCTACAATTCCGCCGAAACTGGCGTTCATGTTTGAATAATGTAACCACCGCCCAGCGGCGTGTGAAAGTGAGTGATCGAATTGGTTGGAGTAGCAGTACTTGGTACGGGGCGAATCGGCGGAAATTACATCAAGGTTGTAAACGCAACCCCCGGCGCAGAGTTGAAAGTGGTCGCAGAGTCTCGACCCGAAGCAGCGGCACCGTGGGAAGATCAGTTTCCTGACGTCGAATTTGTCAACGACTACAAGGCGGTTCTCGAACGTGACGATGTAGACATCGTGATCGGCACGCTCCCGCACTGGCTGCACTATCAGGCGGGTCTCGATGCAGCACAGGCTGGAAAGCACGTGTTCATGGAGAAGCCCATGGCGCTTACGCCTTCAGAAGGGCAAGAGATGCTCGACGCAGCATCTGCCAACGGCGTGAAGCTTATGACAGCCCACACGCAGCGCTACTACCCGGCTGTGCAGGCGATGAAGCGACTCGTCGACTCGAAGCGGCTCGGCGAGGTCGTGATGGCCCACGATATGTGGCACAAGGTCTACCAGCCATGGACACGCCCGCCCTGGATGCTCATCGGATCCAAAGGCGGCGGAATGGGCCAGATGGACGGCACGCACGAAATCGACCGCCTGATGTGGATCATGGGCGACGATATCGAGACCGTTAGCGCCCAGATCGGTCAAGTCACCTACCCGCGGGACGAAAACCCGGATATCGACTGTGACGACACCGCGATGTGTTTCCTCCGCTGGAAGTCGGGAAAAGTGGCGACTATCAGCCGGATGGCGTGGAAAGTCGGTGCGACCGAGTACGGTGGAGATTTCTTCTTCACAAACGGCATGGCGAAATTTCGCCTGAAGTACGGCTCGGCTGAGCATCAGGAAACTGCGCTCTGGATTGGCGACACAGAAGGTGGCACGTGGGAAAAGGAAGAGGTTCCTGAGAACGATCCTCTTCTCGATGAGTTCACCGAGTTTGTCGCTGCCATTGAACGAGGAGACGCCGACACCCCAATTCCTCAAGAGCACGGCCTGAGAGTGTTAAAAGTGTTTGCAGCCACCGAGGAATCGGCTCGAACCGGTCGAGAGGTCAAGATTGACTGGTAGATGGTCCAGTTTGGGTCTCGGGTTTTTCAACTCGAAATTCACGCTCACCAACGTTTACGACTCGGGTTTCACGCGGCCGGATAACAGGTTTATTCCGGTCGCTTCAGACGATCTGATCGACTTCATGGCTGTCGATACGAAAACGTTCGGTGAGAACAGTTCGAAATTTCGTGAAGTAGCCGATTGGTTTATTCGTATTCTCGAGCAGGAAAAAACTGCGTTTGAGCGGATTATTACCCGCAGCTACGCCAAAATAAATCCAGATCGAGAAACGATCGACATTCTGAACAGCGATCCGCCTACTGCTTCGGATTTCGAGGACTTGAACACGAAAATCCAGCACATGCTCGAAAAGGCGAATTTCGAGAGGCTTTCGGATGAACAGGTGCGAACGGCAGTTGAGGCCGGGAACACACGTGGGATGAAGGTCAAGCTCGATCCCGAGGGTCTCGAAGAGATGGCTATTTGGGTTCGAGGTCGATCCACTGCGCCGTATCACCGTCGGACTTTACGTCGGCCGATCAAAGGCGAAACCAGCCCAATTGCGATATTTAATCGACTCGCTGTTATTACACGACCCGCAGGCGAGCCCAATATTCAGCTTCGGCTGTTCAAGGACATCCCAATCCGCAACGTAGAGGCACTATTGCCGAACGCTAACGTTCGAATGGGACTCCGAGATGCAGTGATGATGGTCGGGGGTGGGGCTGGTGCGGTCTGGACAGTCGTGACCAAGATTCTGGCAGTGGGACTCGTTGCAGCAACGCAGTTGGTATGGGTGATCGCGCTGCCGTTGGGCGGACTGTTCTGGAAGGTGTTCTCGGGCTATCGTCGGGCGATTAAGGATCGCGACTCGAACCGTGCGAAGCACCTATATTTCCAGAGTCTCGGCGCAAATCGCAGCGCCATCCACCGGATTTCGTTCATGATCTGCGAAGAAGAGATCAAAGAAGCCGTGCTGCTCTACCGGTTCTGCCTCGATGTTGAGAACGATGGGCGCTCAACGACTGAGGCGGATGTGAAGGCCGAGATTGAGGACTATCTACGTGAGCTGACATCGATCGATGTCGATTTCGACGTTAACGACGCCATCGAAACCCTCACCCGGCTGGGCCTATGGAAAGATCGAGCGGAACTGCGAGTGATGGGCATCTCCGAAGCTCCGGCAAAGCTGGAAACCCACTGGCAAAAAGGCCTCTCCCGTGACTACCACGCCCGACTCCTC
>Ga0115002_10006168_pt1 | contig 13898 bp, 11 predicted proteins | sample ArcticOcean_MG_C_8_FD_89576 | JGI IMG/M metagenome (GOLD analysis project Ga0115002, IMG submission 89576) | Marine microbial communities from western Arctic Ocean - ArcticOcean_MG_CB11_86 | ecosystem: Environmental > Aquatic > Marine > Oceanic | place: Arctic Ocean: Canada Basin | collected... | reverse complement strand
TGGGCGTCGTCGCGAACCACCCGTGGCTGGGTGCGGGTGCCGACTAGCCACCAACGGGTGCCGTCGGTGCCTGCGTCGGCGGGGTCGTCGGCGTTGCGGGTAACGTTGATGGGCGCGTGCTTGGCTGCGGCACTGTCGATGTACTCCCAGGTGGCCTCGGATTCGTCCACATGGGTGTCGGCGTCGATCACTCGTAGTTCTGTCATGGTCTTGATACCCCTAGTAGAAGACTGCCTTGTTGCCGCCACCTGCGGCTGAAACGCTTTCGCCTGTGACGGCGGCGGCTTGCTCAGAGCAGAGGAAGGCGACGACGTTGGCGATGTCGGGTGCGGTGACTAGTCGGCGGATGGCGAGGGTTGCTGCCATGTCGGCCTCAACCTCATCGAGGGTCTTGCCGGTGCGTTCCATCTGGCCTGCCAGGCGCGGGGCGAGGGCCTCGGTCTTGGTGGCGCCAGGGTGAACCGCGTTGACGGTGATGCCTTTGGGGCCGAGCTCCTCTGAGAGGACCTTGGTGGCGTTCATGACGGCGGCGTTGCGCATGCCGCCGCTGACGCCTGCTGCCTGGCGGGTGGCGAGGCCATCGATGTTGACGATGCGGCCCCAGCCTTTGGCTTCCATGTGGGGGTAGGCCTCTTTGGCGCAGCGGAGGTAGCCGAGCATCTTGACCTGGAAATCGGCGTTGAGCAGGGGCTCGTTGAGCTGCGCGAGGGTGTCGACGCCGCCGGTGCCGCCGATGGTTGCGGCGTTGTTGACGAGGACGTCGAGCCCGCCTAGCTGGGCGACGGTGTCCTTGACGAGGGAGATGATGTCGTCGGCGTTGCCCATGTCAGCGCGGAGGCCGATGACCTTGGAGCCGGTAGCCTTGGCGATCTCGGCTGCTGCTGCCTGGGAAGTGGCCGCGTCACGGCCGCAGATGGCGACGCTGGCGCCTTCGGCTGCGAGGGCTGTCGCGATGGCGTAGCCGATGCCACGGCTGCCGCCAGTGACGAGTGCTACTTTGGTGGATAGTCCGAAGTCCATGTGGGGTTCTCTCCTGGGAGCTCTCTTGGGGAGGGCTGTTGCGGGGATTTTCGCAGGATGCGGTGCGATTGTCAGCGTCGGTGTGTTGCCTTGGAGGAAGGCTAGTTGGGGTTAGCCGGTCACTCGCACGTCTTGATGGGGCTCATTTCGTCTCATTCCCGGGCTCGTTGGTGGGTTCGGGTGTGCGGCAAGTCGGTGCGAGCCCTCGGATCTCATGGCTTCGCCGCAGGACTGAAGGTCGCTCGGCGCTGCGGGAGGGGCGCTAAGCGGCTCGCACGTCTTGAGGTGTCCGTTTCTGACCATTTCTGACCGTTTGCTCCTGGGGTCGTTGGCTGTTCCGCTGCTCCCGCGTCTTGATGTGTTGCATGGTGTCGCATTTTTGTAGCATTTGCCTCTGGGATGGCGTGGGCTCGTCGGTGGCCGATGGGTACGCGTGGCGATAGGCCGGTGCGTTGTGGCGGCGGCCGTGAGGGAGGTTGGTTCTATGGAGAACAGGGTACGAAATGGGGGGAGTATGGCGATAGGGGCGTTTGGCAGGTTGTTTGAGTGGGGGGCACTGTCGCCGGATGGATCGAAGAGAGTCAAGGCGAGTGTCTTATAGATATCGAATCGAGTCGTTGCTGCCGGTACGCTTGTTATGTAGACTCGGCTGACGTTCACTCAGCATAACAAGGTGAATACTGGTGTCCCTGTCGACTTCGTCTGTATCGCGAGGCTTTGCGCTCGGGGGCATTTTCATTCTAGTGCTGATGTTCACGCCGGAGGCGGCCCGTGGGTCCACGGGGTTGGTACTCAACAACAACGTGTTCGGGCCGGGATCGTTCGCCCAGGTGGTGGCAGACGCTGCGCCGGGTGCCACCATCATGTTTGACACCAGCGTGACGGGGATCATCCCTGTGCACAATATGGACATCAACAAAGATGTCGTGATTGTGGGCCCAGGCGCGGCAACGTTGACAATCGATGCGGAGTTGAGTGGGCGAGGTTTCGTGATTGGAAACCGGGTCACCGCATCCATTTCAGACCTTACTATATTGAATGGCAAGAGCTTCGGCGGTCCCGCGGGGAACGGAGGAGGCATATACAACGACGGGCTCTTGACTCTGGAACGAGTCGTCATTGCGAACAGCGAGGCGAGCGCTGGCGGCGGTGGTATCTACAACAAGCGACAGCTAACGCTCAAAGATTCAACGATTGTGGGGAATTCAGCGGGATCGTTCGGCGGTGGAATCATGAGCATCAATGCCACCATGTCTATCGCGCGATCCGCAATCATCAACAATCAGGCCGGGCTCTACGCTGCCGGCATCTATACGTTCAACTCCGCGACGATCACCAATTCCACAGTTAGTGGTAACAGGCAATCTGGGATAAATGGCTCCCGTCACGGAATCTATAACGAAGGATCTTTGATCTCTACAAACAACACGATTCGGGACGAGCTCGTTACGGTGAGATATGATCAGACAACGTTAAGAAATACGATCGTTTGGGAGTGTATAGGCGACGGGACGTTGGATCTTCAGGGGGTCAACGTTATTCGAACTCTGGGTGGTGGGTGTGGCTCCCCCGTTGCAGGGATACCGACCATGGTTGGGGATCTGAGCAGCTCGTTCATCGGAGTGGAACCCTTGATCGGGCCGCTCGCTGACAAAGGCGGGCCGACGATGACGCATGCGCTCCTCTCGGGCAGCCCCGCGCTCGCGGCTGGTAGTGATGCGCTAGCGCCTGCGACTGATCAACGCGGTGTCTTGCGCCCCCAAGGGCCGCAGAGCGACGTAGGTGCGTTCGAGGCCGCCCATACGGCCGATTTGTACGTGAGTGTGTCTCCATAAACTTCAGTGATTTCGGGCGGTGATTTTGGCTACGTTGTAACGGTCTACAACAACGGACCATACGATGCGACAGATGTCATATTTACCATTGCGCTACCCGCAGATGTTGCGTTTGTTGGCTCCACGGCGACCTGCGGCACGCCATCCGGCAATACGGTCACATGTACGACGCTCTCGATCGCTGCCGGGCAAGGGGTACAGCACATCGTGACGGTGACTGCGCCCGACAAGGGCGGGCCGATAACTGCGGTTGCCAACATCACAGGTTTGCCGATGGATACCAATCTAGTGGACAACACCAGGACGGTCGTCCTGAATGCTCAGGGTCCTGATTTGGAATTGACGACGTCGGTTGCGGAGTCGAGCGTCGTTGCAGGAGAGGATTTTACGTACCAAATGGATGTCGAGAACGTGGGCAATGCGACGGCATCGAATGTTGTGGTCACGACAACGCTCGCAGCCGATGTCGCAGTCGTGTCATCGGCTGCTGGGTGTGAACCTCCGGCGAGTGGCGTCATCAGCTGCGTTGCGGCAACCCTTACCGCGGGGGCATCTGAATCCTACTCGATCAGTGTAGGAACTCCGCTGGTGATGGGGCCGATAACCAGCAGCGTAGTAGCCATAGCGGATGGTTTTGGTGCGTCAACGGTGGTGCACGATAGTGGCGCCGTGACGAGCAACGTCGCTGGTGCGGATCTGACCGTGGCGGCATCCCTGGGATCAGAATCGTTGCGTTCTGGTTTAGACGTGACCTATACCGTGACAGTTGTGAACAATGGGCCTGCTACGGCCCATGGAGTTACCGCTGTCGCGACTTTGCCGCCAGAACTGATCTTCGTCAGCGCCGGGACTGGTTGTGGAGTAGCTGTCGCTGGCGCGGTGTCGTGTACTACGGCAACTCTCGTGAGCGGAGCGTTCGCTGAATTCACTCTTACGGTGAGGGCGCCAACCAGCTCTGGTTTGGCCTCGACCACGTTCAACGTGGTTCAGGCAGCTCCCGGCGACCCGAGTTCTACGAACGATACGTTTATCTTCGCGGTACCTGTCGTCCCTGCACTATCAGCTTGGGTTTTTGGGGCCTTGGTGGTCGTTCTCGCTGCGCTCGGGTTGGTGTTGCGCCTAAAGCCACGTCGGGCCCTGTAGAACCGAGGTGCCTTTAGAGCGCGTCAAGGACGGCCGCGGAGATGGTGAGAGATTCTTCGCGGGCTGCGTCTCGTGTCTCAATGACGTTAGCTGGCTTGGAGTTACGCGTGGGTTTGGCGTGGGGAGAGAACCCCCTATAGTCTCCCCTTGGTAAGGGGGACGAAGAGTCGGAGGGGACGCAGGGCCACGGAATGCTCGTGGTCGATGGCGAGCGGGGGTGCCCCGGGCTCGTTGGTGGGTTCGGTCGTGTAGCTAGTCGGGGCTCGCCCTCGGATGTCTTGGCTTCGCCGCTGGGGACTAAAGGTCGATCGGCGCTCCGGGGAGGGGACGGTGAGAGGTCTTTCGGCTGCGCTGCGCTACGCTCAAGAAACAGAGGCGCTAGGCGCACGGGTGGAGGGCGCTAAAAAGAGAAGGGGCGCCCCGGCTGGGGGCGCCCCTTCTTGTGGGTCGGTCGTGTGTCGCTTGGTCTGGGCCTGTTCGGCGATTAGAGTCGGCGCCTTTAGTCGGCGAAGGTGGTGGCGAAGATGAGGGCGACGATGGACATGAGCTTTATGAGGATGTTGAGCGAGGGGCCGGAGGTGTCCTTGAAGGGGTCGCCTACGGTGTCGCCAACAACGGCTGCCTCGTGGGCAGGGCTGCCTTTGCCGCCGAGGTTGCCTGCTTCGATGTACTTCTTTGCGTTGTCCCAGGAGCCGCCCGCGTTGGCCATGGTGATGGCCAGCAGTGCGCCGGATGAGATGGCGCCAAGGAGAAGACCACCGACGGCTTCAGCACCGAGGAACGGGGTGAGGCCGACGACGATGGGGACGATGACTGCGATGAGTCCAGGGAGAATCATTTCGCGGAGGGCGCCTTTGGTGCTGATGTCTACGCATTTGGCGTATTCAGCTTTGACGCCGGGGAGGCCTTCTTTCAGGCCAGGGATCTCTTTGAACTGACGGCGGACTTCCTCAACCATGTCTTGGGCGGCTCGGCCGACGGCTTCCATGGTGAGGGCACTGAATACGAATGGCATGAGGCCGCCAAGGAGGAGACCAGCGAGGGTTGGGACCTTCAGAAGGTCGATGGACTTGAGGTCGACTGCTTGGGCGTAGGCGGCCATGAGGGCGAGGGACGTGAGGACGGCGGACCCGATGGCGAAACCCTTGCCGGTGGCGGCGGTGGTGTTGCCAAGGGCGTCTAGCGCGTCTGTGCGGTCGCGAACCTCATGCTCAAGACCGGCTTGCTCGGCGATGGCGCCAGCGTTGTCGGCCACGGGGCCGTAGGCGTCGGTGGCGAGTGTGATACCGAGGGTGGAGAGCATGCCGACGGCTGCGATGGCGATGCCGTAGAGGCCTGCGAACTCATTGGCCAGGATGACGGCCGCGACGATGACGATCATGGGGACGATGGTGCTGAGCATGCCTGAGGCGAACCCACTGATGATTACGGTGGCGGGGCCGGTGGCCGTGCGCGCAGCGACGTTCTGGGTGGGCTTGTTTTCGTAAGAAGTGTAATACTCGGTGCTGATGCCGATGATGACACCCGCCCCGAGACCGGTGGCGACTGCGCCCCACATCTTCCAGACCGCTTCCAAACCGAGTGGGTCGTCGGCTGCGACCTCGAACAGGTAGTAGATGGCGCCGAATGAACCGGCGAGGGAGAGGATGGCCGCGGCGAAGATGCCACGGCGCAGAGCCCAGAGCAGGCTACCCATAGTGGCGTTCTCGCTGGTGCGAACGAGGAAGGTGCCGATGATCGATGCGGCGATGCCGACGGCTGCGATGAGGAACGGGAGGACGGCCAAGGAGGAGCCTACGAGGGTTGTCTTCTCGTCTCCACCAATGAGGAAGGCTGTGCCGGTGGCGGCAAGGGCGAGGGAGGCGATGATCGAGCCAACGTAGGACTCGAAGAGATCAGCGCCCATGCCAGCTACGTCGCCGACGTTGTCTCCGACATTGTCTGCGATGACGGCGGCGTTGCGTGGGTCGTCCTCAGGGATGCCCGCTTCAACCTTACCGGCGAGGTCGCCACCAACGTCAGCGGCTTTGGTGTAGATACCGCCACCGACGCGTGCGAACAGTGCGATGGAGGATGCGCCGAAGCTGAAGCCGGCGATGATGGAAGGATCCTCGAAGATGAGCCAGAGGATCGTGGCTCCGAGGAGGCCGATACCGACTACGGACATGCCCATGACTCCACCACTGGAGAAGGCGATGCGTAGCGCGGGGTTGAGTCCGATGCGGGCTGCTGCCGCGGTGCGCATGTTGGACTTGACGGCGATCTGCATGCCGACGAGGCCTGCAACTCCAGAGGTGATCGCGCCGACCATGTAGGCGTACGCGGTCTGCGGGTCTTGCTGGTCACGGGTGAACCCGAGGACCAGCAAGATGATGAATACGATCACGACGAAGATGCCGAGCATGGTGTACTCGCGCTTGAGGAATGCTGCTGAGCCTTCCTGGATCGCCGCGCCGATCTCTTTCATGAGGTCCGTGCCTTCGTCAGCCGAAAGCACTTTCCGGGCCAGGATCAACGCGAAAACCAACGCGATAGCTCCTGCCCCTATGGCTGCGTATAAGCCTTCCATTGTGGGGTCTCCTTCTCGGCGCGCTGGTGCTTTGCGCAGGCGCGCGTTATTCACAGAATCGTGGGGTGTACCGACAAGAGAATCTACAGGTATTAAGGGACGTAAGCAACGCGATTCAGTTACGTGCTGTGGGGAGTTGTTTCAAGTTCGGCGCGGTGATGCGGCGCGGGCTACCGGTGGCTCGTTACGAAATGTGCGGATCGAGGGATTGGTGGAGTCGGAGGGCGCAGCGGGGGTAGAGGATGAGGATCGGATCAATCATCACCGTGCGGGTAGAATCAGGGCATCTACGAATCTGGGATTTGGCGTTGAGGATGGGCATCAGAAAATCCACGCTGCTGCGTATGACGATGACGGGGCTGGTCGCGGCTATGACGCTGGCCGGGTGTTCTGGCGGAGGCCCCGATGGCTCCACGCCTACGAGCGCCGCACCGGTTTCGTCGGCCACACCGACGGTTGTCAGGGGTACAGCGACTCCACAACCGGAGGGTACGGTAACTGCGACGGCGACCTCGACCGCGACGGCAGCGCCGGTGGGCGGGTTGCCCGACGGCCCGCTGTTCTCGCTTTCACCCGCGCCCGGCACCAACGTGAGTTCGCAAGCGGTACTTGTGCGGGCGACGATCGAATCAGGAGCGACCGCGCGGGTCAACGGTGAGGTGATGGAACCCGATTTAGCGGGGGATTTCTTCGTAGCGGTAGCTGTCGGACTAGGCGAGAACGTCATCACCGTGGAAGTCACGGGCACTACGGGTGTCGTCGTACGCAAGGAGTTGCGCGTGACGCGCTCCTGACGCTCGGAGCGAAGGATCGTTACCCCTGATGATGGGAATCAACACACTAAATCGAAGATCGTTGAGCCGGTGGGCGATCGCGCTAACTGCGCTCGTAGTGCTTGGTATGACGCTGCTGGTGCCTGGCTCGGTCCAAGGGCACCATCGGGCGGATCACGAGCACGGATCCCGCGCAGGGACGGAAGTGCCCAACCAGTACATCGTCATGCTTACGCGGGGCGCTTCGGCAGATGCGGTGCGGCGCGCTCATGACGTGCGCTCGCCAAAGAGCTACCAGGCGGCGTTCAATGGGTTCGCTGGTGAGGTGCCGCCAGGCCGTTTGCGCGCGCTGCAGAACGACCCTCGCGTGGAGGCCGTGATCCCCGACCGCACGATGCAGGGCAACCCTGGGCGTCCCGGGAAAGCAAGCAAGACGACGACCACCAGCAATAACGAGATGGTTCCCCAAGGGGTGCGGCGCATCGGCGCTGAGCCGACCGCGAATCTTGGCGTGACTGGCGCTGGCGTGGGTGTGGCCGTACTCGATTCAGGCGTGGATCTAAAGCACCTCGACCTGAACGTCAGCGCGACGTGTTTCGATACCTTCGGTGGCGACTGCCAGGACGATAGCGGGCATGGCACGCACGTGTCGGGGGTCATCGCGGCCAAGCAGAACGGCGTTGGAGTCGTTGGTGCGGCTCCTGGGACGACGATCTACGCGGTGAAGTTTCTCGATGAGGACACGGGAGGCAACGACTCGCACTTGCTGGCAGGCATCGATTGGGTGCTGACCAACGCGACCAAGGTGTCGCCTGCGATCCGGGTGGCGAATTTCAGCCTTGGTAGGCCAGGGAGCGTAGACGATAATCCGGCGCTTCGCGTGTCCATACAGGCGCTGATCGACGCAGGGATCGTGGTGGTTGTCGCGGCGGGTAACGATCCTGAGGTGTCGTCGAACGACCGAGTGCCCGCTGGATTCCCCGAGGTGATCACGGTCGCGAGTTCGACGGCGATCACTGGAAAGAACGCTTGTACGGCTACCGATACGGCGGTGGCGGTGGACACGCTGTCGCTTTTCAGCAGCTACGCGCCGAAGCAGGGCAACGCTGGCGTGGACATCACGGCGCCGGGTGAGCGTAGCGAGAACGTGGGGTCATCGTGCATCGTTGATGGCGTGGGGATCCTGTCGCTGTATCCCGGCGATAGCCTCGCTGAAATGGCGGGAACGAGCATGGCGGCGCCTTTGGTTAGCGCTGTGGCAGCGCTGTTGATTGAGCGCAATTCCGGCCTGAGCGCCGAGGCCATCGCAGCGGCCATCACCAGTGGTGCGTCGAACGCATCCAGCACGCCTCATCCGTCGGTGGTGGACGCGACACCGTTGGCGGGTGGGATATTGAGCGCACAAGGGGCGCTAGCTGCGATCCAGTAGGGTTTCGCAAACCGCAAGGCGGGCGAGCGTTGGCGGATCGCGAGGGCCAGCGGCGGTTTCGCTGGTGGGCAGTAACGCAGTCGCGATCGCCAAGATGCCGCCAGTGGGTGAGCCGGGCGGCATCTTTAGCTAGAGTTCGTATTTTCGTGGGCCTTAGGGCAGAACAACCTCGTTGGCTTGGAAGACGACTGTATCCAGCGCCTCGACGTCATTTTCGGTTGCGTCGAAGACAGGGAATTCGTATCGCGTGACGAAGGCGTCGTTGTAGTGCGTGGTGTCGACATCGGCCCCATCTCTATCGACCATGATGATCTCGATATCTCGGTGGGCATCGGGTCCGCCAGTCTGCAACACGTCCAGCAACGCTTGCTGGATGTCGCCGCGGCTGTGGCTGATCTCCACTCGTTTGCATCTCGCAGAGACGATCTGGGTGATAACTGCGCCCGTCCCCCCAGAGGTGTTGAGCCCGGTGCCCCATGGGGAGTATCGATGATGGCGCAGTTGACGAGGGTGGCGCTCCATGCCGGCGAGTCTGCGGGCGATTGACGCGCGTTGACGACGATGTTCTTGCGGGATTCCATTCCATCCGCAGTGTCGTTCCACCAGTCTTGGACGATCTGGTCGTCTGGGTGGACGATCAGATCGAAAGTAACGACTACGGGCTGAGGGGCGCCTGGCGCGAACAATCTCCATTGAGCGTTGGCTACCGATGATGCGAGCGCGGGAATGATCAGGGAGGAAATCTCTACGCTGGTTACGTTCTCTGAGAGATCCGTGTCGAATTCATTGGTGAAGATTCTTGATCGCGCGACGGCGGCAGCGTACGCGACGCCGGGGTCCACGGTTTCTGGGAGCGGGGCGGCTGTGGTGAGCGCGCCTCCTGCGTTCACGTCGCCAGTCAACAATAGTTCTTGGACCACGATCAGCCCGCCGCCGCCATCTGACTGGAGATCGCGCCCGGCCACTAGTTCTGTGGCCTGGATCACAAATCCACCGCCTGCAATGCTGTCCCATTGGGCAAGCACGTCCGATGGTGGGCCCGGTGTGATATCGACTCTGAATCCGTAATTTCGCGTGAACTGGTCGGCAATATTGGTATCGATAGCAGCATCAACCTGCGAGACGGGATTCCACGAGTCGAGTCTGGCGAAGGTTAGCGTTGCGATTGCTAGTAGAACTGCTGCTAGCAATGTGAGTAGAGTTTTTGATCTTGTTGCGGTCATTCGACCTGCTCCTTGTGGGCGCGCTTCGGCGTCCGGTTCGTCAACCTGGTAGTGGCGCTCATTGAGTCACCCCGTGGGTCGTCTCCGAAGTGATGACGGTGAACCCGCCGCCCTGGAATGCTCGCCAAACGCGCTCGGACGGAGGGCCAGGAGCAATCTCCATCCGGAAGCCGAAATTCCGTTCGAATTCATCCGCTCTCTGTTGGGCTTGAGCAGTGCTGTCGTTTTCCGGAGCGCCGTCGCTCAGATTTGCAACGGCAAACACGAGAAGAAGGATCGCGGTTGCTAGCGTGATGACTACGGGGGCTCTTCTGGCGCTACTCATCGTTGGCCATCATTTTCTCCGTGAATCCTTGCCTGATAGCGATGGTCATGGGTGTTCGACCCCGTTGGCCTGGAAGACGATGGTTTCCAGTGCTTCGATGTCGCTTTCCCGGGCGTCGAAGATGGGGAATATGTACTGGGTGATAAATGCGTCCAGGTATGTCGTTGAGTTGAGGTCGGCCCCATCTCGCGCCAGTGTGGTGATGATGAGGTCGCGACTGGTGTTCTCGCCCGCTGGCTGTAGCACGTCCTGCAACGCTTGACTGATGTCGGCACGACTCGAGGTCACCTCGATGCGGTCGCATTGGGCGGTGACGGTTTCGACGTTCACCTCGCCCGATAGCCCGGCCCCGCCGAGTCCGTTCGCCCAGGGCGAGTAGGCGATGACGGTGCAGTCGAAGAGGGTTGTGGTCCAAGCTGGTGAGTCCTGTCGGGAACTACGTGCGTTGACGACAATGTCCTTGAGCGCTGCCTGTCCAGAGGCGGTGGCGTTCCACCAATCGCGTACGACGTGGTCTTCCTGGTGGGTGCGCAGGTCGAACTTGACGACCACGGGCTGTGGTTGACCTGGTTGGAACGATTTCCAGGGAGTGACACCGGTGGTAGCGCCTACTGCGGGGATCACGAGTGGGGATATCTCGATCCGCAAGACGTTGTCGGAGAGGTCCGTGTCGAACTGGTTGATGAAGATCTTGGTGTTACTCGCGGCGGCGGCGTACACGACACCACCGTCGTTCATTCCCCCGATCAGAATGATGGGGTCGACTTGGAACGATAGGCCCTGAACTGAGCCTCCACCTCGATCCCCACCTCCGCCTCCGCCGGTTAGGGGCGCAGTCGTGGGCGTTGCGGTGGGGACTGCGGTTGGCGTTGCCGTAGGTGGCACGGGGGTAGGCGTGGCCGTTGGTGTTGGTGTGGGACTAGGAGTCGGCGTTGGCGTCGCTGTGGGTGTTGCCGTCGGCGCGGGCGCTGGCGCTGGGCGACGGAGGACAGGGCGCCGGACGATGGGGGCGCGTGATGACTTTCTTCGTTATGACGCCCGTGCTCCAACTGGGTGCGGTGTCTACGGATCGGTTGGTGGTGATGCGCCTGGGGTTGGCGCCCGTGGCGGACATGACCCAAATATCGGCGTTCCGGCTTCGGGTCGCGCTCCCGGCGATGGATTTGCCGTCGGGAGACCAGGTGGGGCTGTTGTCGCTCTCTTTGGATGTTGTGAGCTTCTTGGCGGTGGCCTTGGCGAAATTCGGATTCCCGCGCGTGCCGGGTGCGGTGATCGTCCAGATGTTGCGGTCTCTGCCACTGAGCCGGGTGTAGGCGATGGAGAGGCCGTTGGGAGACCAATCGGGTTGCTGCTCCCGTTCTTTGGACTTCACGACTGACGTGATGGTGCCTCTGAGGTCGCTGTAGGCGATGTCGTAGTTGCGCTCGTTCACCTGGGTGAAGGCGATGAGGTTTTTGCTCGACCAGTCGGGGTCGGTCTCAGAGGATTTGCCCTTGGTTAGCCGGACCGGCTTGCTTCGGCCGTTGGCGAGGACGGTGTAGATGTAGTAGCGGACGCCGCTGCGGTTGGACTGGAAGGCGATCGATTTGCCGCCCGGCGACCACGTGGGTTGTAGGTCAGCGGCAGTGCTGCGCGTGACGAGCGTGGGGTTGGCAGTTGGGTCGATGCTGCGGACGTAGATGTCGTAGTTGCCTCTGGCGTTGGACGTGTAGGCAATGGATCGCCCGTCTGGGGAGATAGCGACGTAGCGCTCGAGGGCAGTGGTCTTGGTGAGGCGCGTGGGGGCTGCTTTTGCGTCGGGGTCAACGGAGTAGATCTCAGAATTGCCGACCCGTCGGGTTTCGAACGCGATGACGGACTCGCCGACGGCGGCAGGAGGCCGCGACAGCGCTGCTGAGGTCGATACGAGTAGAACGATGAGCGCGAGTAGGGTCGCGGGGACAAGGTGTCTCATTTGAGATTCGTGCTTGACGGGCTAATTGTCGCCGCCCTGTTGGCCAGGGCGAGCTAGGTGCATGCCTGCACGCATCGCTTGGATGAGTGCTGCGGGTGCGGTGAAGATGGCCATCATACGGACGATGAGGTTGAGGTCTTCGCCGAGGCCGTCGGCTACGAGGTTGAGGGGCGTGAAGACTTGCGTTCCGCCGATGACGATGAGGGCGGTGGCGGCGACGAGGTAGGGGACGATCTCGCTGTGGGTGACGTTGAAGAGGCCAACGAGGAGACCGGTGAGGACGAGGATAAGGATGAGCGTGCCGTTCTCTTCAAAGAAGAGGCCAGTGATGATTGCGAGGAGGTACCACCTATGAAGAAGATGGCACCGAGGGTGTTGAAGATGCCGTTGTGGACGTTGATCCACTCCATCGCGGAGTGCTCTTGGTCGGAAATCGACTTAATCATGAGACCTCTATCCCCCGGCATTTGATATCGGGAACTGGTGTGCTCGGGGAGAATACCCCTCGTTGACTGGGGTATCAAGAGCGCATGTAGGGAACGGCACATCTTGTGACGTGAGGCCCAGGGTTAGCCGGTGTCGTATTCGCGAGGCGGCGTTGCGCTGCGATGCGGGTGCGTTAGGTGTTTAGGGGGTCGTGGCGCGGAGGTCGTTGACGAATGCGTTGCTCCACTGAGTCGCCGTGAACTCGCGGACACCAAGCATCAGGCTTTCCCGTCTTGCTCGACGTTGACTCACAGGCATGGTTAGGCCGAGATAGAGGGCGTCAGCACAGGAGTCGGTGTCGTACGGATTCACGATGAGAGCATCCCGCATGGTCTCCGCTGCACCACAGAACTTGGACAGGATCAACGTGCCAGGGTCGTCGGCGGTCTGGGATGCGACGTATTCCTTGGCCACGAGGTTCATGCCGTCCGCGAGTGGTGTGACCATGCAGACTCGAGCGCGGTGGTAGAAGGCGCGAAGATCTTCGCGTGGGTAAGAACGGTAGAGGTATCGGATGGGGGCCCAGTGCAGTTCTGAGAATCGGCCATTGATGCGGCCCACGAGTTGGTCGACGTGATTACGCTCATCTTCATACTCCTGAACGCCTTCCCTAGAGGGTACGGCGACCTGAACCAGGGTCACTTTGCCGTGCAATTCAGGATGATTGTCCAAGAAGCGTTCGAAGGCGAGCAGGCGAAGGGGAATGCCCTTCGTGTAATCAAGGCGATCCACGCCTAGAAGAATCTGGTGGTCTTCGTCGAGGTCGCTGAAGAGGTCGAGGACCGATGAATCTTCAGGAGGGGAGGTACCTTCGAAGAGAGATGGGTCGATCCCCACGGGGTACGCACCGATCTTGGCGATACGCCCGCTGACCGCGAACGCGTTTCCCAGTACGGAGCCGCGCGGGAGCTCTCCGCCGAGAGAGTCGTAGAGGTTTCGAACATAGCGTTTGGTGTGGAGGCCAATCAATGCGTAGTGCGTCAGGGCCTCCAGCAGTTCTGCGGCCCAAGGCAGGACGGCGAAGGTTTCTGCGGGCGGAAAGGGGGTGTGGAGGAACCAGCCCATCTTGCCCATCCAGCCAAGTCTCCGGAGTTCGAGCCCAAGCGGAATGAGGTGGTAGTCCTGTACCCAAAGCAGGTCG
>Ga0115002_10006167_pt1 | contig 13901 bp, 16 predicted proteins | sample ArcticOcean_MG_C_8_FD_89576 | JGI IMG/M metagenome (GOLD analysis project Ga0115002, IMG submission 89576) | Marine microbial communities from western Arctic Ocean - ArcticOcean_MG_CB11_86 | ecosystem: Environmental > Aquatic > Marine > Oceanic | place: Arctic Ocean: Canada Basin | collected... | reverse complement strand
TACCCGCTCCAGCGCCTCATCGCTCACCCGCCCCCACGTATAGTGCGGTAAGGTTTCCCCGTAGCCTACCGTGCCGTCATCGGTCGTGACACGGATGATCTCCACAATCTGCCACTGCCATACGAGCAGTGCATTCCAGCGTGCTGCAGTTTCGGTGAAGGGCACGCGCAAGGTAATGCGCTCTACATCCTTGATTCTCAACGAAGCTGGCATGTGAACTCTCCCGAGGGATCGATTAGGGTCTCAGCGGCGGAATATGGTAAGAATCATCCCGGCGAGGAAGGCCTCAAAACACGGTGGGGGGGGTGACAGAAAACTGAAGGCGGCCAGAACAGTGCCGATGTACCTAACAGAGCCACGGCCCTGACCGTGGTTTTCACAGCACAGCCAGGATGGCGCGACAGTCAACAAGGAGGTTGGCGATGAATCTCATCAACCGGATCGAACCAGGTTCGCTGCGTACGAATGATGCTCTTGCGAGACCCGAAAAGCGAGAACGCCGTCGACGCAGGCGGGAACAGAGCAAAAAGGAGCAGGACCGAGAGGAACAACCGTCACCCGCTGACGATGCCAAAACGGTGCTGGACCTGATCGCTTGAGCCAGGTCGTCGCCCCTACAAGCGAGATTCAGTGAGCGTCCGTCCATCATTGAGGCGGACGTTTCTCGTTCTGCTGGGCCCTCAATCCGCCTTTTCTGACACTTGCTCCACGATCTCTCTGATCCCGTTGGGATCCATCGGTTTTTCGATGAAGGCTTCGAAGCCGTGCTCTTCCACATCGTCGCCAGTGACCGCTCCCGACATGGCCAGCACGCGCACATCGGGGAAGCGCTTTCTTATTACTTTTAGCAGTTGATAACCGTCCATGTCGGGCATACGGATATCGGTGATCACCAGATCCACCGGCAGTTCTTCGAGCATGGCGAGCGCTTCTTCACCGTTGTGCGCCTCTACTGTATCGTAGTCCTCCAGAGTCCGCCGCATCAGACGCAAAATCTCCTCCTCATCATCGACAATCAGGATCCGCATTCGATCGTCATGCTGCATTTGGTCGTCCAGTTTGGCCTGCACTTGATCACGATCGATTCCCATCTCCTCTACCAATAGGTCGACGGCCAGTTGGGTGCGTCGTCTGTGTTCGCGCACGCGATTCTCGTGCTGGCCCCGCTGACGCAGATGATCACGTATCCGCACATTGTCCTCCACAATCTTGCCTGCAAGAATGTCGACGATATTCCTGAAAATTCTCGCCTGCACAGCCAGATTCGACTGAAGCATGGTTTCAAATCCTGTCTTGGAGATCCGCAGCAGGATGCACTTTGTCACCGTCTGTACCGTCGCTTTGCGCTATTGATTGGTGAAGACGCCCAATTCGCCCACAGTGGCCACCGGCTGCAGGGCGGCGACTTGTGTGCCATCCTGAGTGACCACGGCCAGTTTACCAGACAGGAGGATGAACATCTCCGTAGACGGCGAACCGACAGCACAGATGACCGTCCCCGCCTCGAATTGTGTCCACTGACACACACCCAGAATGCTTTGGATCTGAGACGGCGAAAGGCCGGCGAAGAGTGGGATCTTCTTCACCGTCTGGCTTAGAGCTTTGAGACGATCCTTGGACATGGAAACGCTCCATTTGCCGAATTCGGTGAACTGCCTTCAAATCAGATCAATCGCAGCGGATCACTCCCGATCGATACGGAGTTGATTGTTTTCCTGGGTGATCTCTAAGGCTGAATGATGGGTCGTCATGGCCACTCGAGCAACTCGCTGCAGGCAAATCTTCCTGCGACCCATAGGGCACATCATCGCGGCCGATGGCCAGATCGGGCCAGTTTGACGTGCGACGGTGTCCAGCGGCATAGCCACCGAGATAGGCGAGGAACAGATTCTCATCCCTTTAGCGCCCACAGTCGATGCCGCTGAAAGGCGAAGTCACGCAGCAGCATGCCCGCACTCGGGCGCCGCATACTATGGCCCATATTGTCGACACCTAGATCGCCATCTGTGACGGCTTCAGTTGCCGAGAAATACCAACTCTTGAAGTGACGGTGCCCGAGGTCTGTTTGCGTCGTGGCAAAATCCAGAATCGACATAGACTCCATCGACATCTCCACATAGCGCAGGTCACCGTATTCGGACAACACCAACAAGGGCCCGGTCCCTTGTTGTCAGTCATTCTATGGCGGCGCCCATGCCCGCCGCATACCCACTGGACCATGCCCACTGAAAGTTGAATCCCCCAAGTCGCCCCGTCACGTTGACAACCTCCCCACAACAATGGAGACCGGGTAGAAGGCGACTTTCGAGGGTGCGTCGATCGAGTTCGGCCAGATGCACACCTCCCGCAGTGACCTCCGCTTTCTCATACCCATCGGTCCCTTGAAGTCTCAGATCCGCCTGCGTCAGCACCAAGAACAGTTGTCGTCGTCCGCGCGTGTCGATTTGCTTGACCTTGATATCGGGATCAAGGCCTGCCGCCCGGACAAGACCCTCTACAAGGGCTCGAGGTAGGCGTGTCGACAGGGCAACGACAAGATTCCGTTCACCCTGAGCGAAGAGATCCTGGGCCTGCGCCTCGAAAATCTCTCTTGTAGGCGGCCGTGGTGCCAGTGTGGGTTGCACACAGGCACCGGGTGGTTTGGGTTGCCCTCTGTATTCGGACCAGGGCCCTGCCGGTTCCGTGAGGCTCCAGAAGTCGGCGCGCAGGGTGACGTCATCGGCGCCGTCGAGGGCACGCTGACAGGCGCCACTCACATCGAAGGCAACCGGACCTGTGGCTCCCTTGTGGGTCACTAGCAGACTGCCCGCGGCCCGTGCCAGGGGGCGATGGCGTGCGCCGGACAACTGTTCGGGCTCGACGCGTGTTGGTGACAAGGTCAGGACCGCTGCAACAGTTAACCCCGCCAGGCCGGCGAGGGGCCCGTCGGGATGGAGCCGCATCGACGTAAGTGCTGGCACGGGGGGCGCCATCGTGTGCCCGAAGTGGGCTAACTGGGTCAGCCCGAAACCGCGGGAACCCGTCTTCGGCAGACTCTTGCCACCTGTCGCCAGAATCAGACGGCGTGTCCGCCATCTGCTCCCATCTGTGAGCGTCGCCGTCCAGAGGCAGGATTCGGACTCAGGTGGGATGAGTCCGTCGACCTGAGCGGGGGCGATCAGAGGAATCTCGGCGCGCTCAACCGAATCGAGCAGGACCTGCAGCACGTCGCTCGCTTTGCCACTGCATGGAAAGAGTTTGCCCAACGCCTCTTGCTGCAGCCGACAACCACGCGATTCGAAGAAAGTCCGAATCGACTCGACAGGGAATTGCCGCAGCAGTCCTTTCAACACACGCGGTGTGTCGGTCTCGTAGTCACCCTCATCGACATGCGCATTGGACACATTGCAGCGGCCGCCACCAGACACGAGAATCTTGAGGCCCAGTCGTGCTTCGTTGTTCAGCAGCACGACATGAGGGGCATTGGCTGGCGGGTTCCGCCGACGACCGTCCTCATCGAGTGCTCCGCGTGCGGTGAGAGCCGCAAACAAACCCGCTGCACCTGCGCCAACGACAAGGATGTCGCAATGATGGTCATCGTGGTCAGAGTTCATTGCTGCTGCTCACACAAGATGGGCGGCCTCGTTCATGGTTGTTGGCGCGGCGCTGGTTCTTTGGCGCTGGAAGTGACGTTGAAGCAACGATCCGCCGACAGGTTAGTCGCCCTCCCCGCAACCTGTCCAGAATGGCTCGATCTAATCGGCACCGCAAAAGCAAGGTCTTGAACACCGAGGGGGTCGCACCCTGGTGACAGTGCGACTATCGTTTGGGGCCTGAATGGCTCCTCTCATCGGAGGCTTCGGTGTCGCGCTGATGCTTGCCATCGCCTACAGCGCCAGCATCGGCGGTACGGGGTCACTGGTGGGCACACCACCGAATATGGTTTTCGTGGGTATGGTAAAGACCATGTATCCGCAGGCGCGGGCTGTGACCTTCGTCGACTGGATGGAAATCGGCATCCCCTTTGTGCTGTGTATGCTACCCGCTACCTGCGTTTTTTTTGACGCGCTCCTTTGGCGTCACAGGGAGCTTCTCTGGCAGCCGCGAAATCATCACGGGTGAATTGGAATCCCTCGGGCCTATGCAGCCTGGGGAACAACTGTGTGTTGGGAATTTTCCTGCTCACGGGTCTGGGGTGGATATTCCGTGATGTGTGGGCAGAAGCCCTGGGCGTGGAACATCTGGTTCACGCTGCGACCGTCGCCGTCGCCGCGGCATTGGTACTGTTTATCTTGCCCGCCGGTCGCAGCGAGCCGAATCAGGGCAGACGGCTGCTCGACTGGCAGCAGGCACAGACCGTGCCCTGGGGCGTGGCGATGATCGTCGGTAGCGGTTACGCTATCGCCAAGGGCTTCGCCGTAACGGGCCTGGCCACCTGGCTGGGTGGTGCGATGGCACCGATCGGTGCCTTGCCCGTGCCCGTCATCGTCTTGCTTGTGGTTTTGTTCATGACCTTTATCACAGAGATCAATTCGAATACAGCAACGGCAAGCATCTTTCTGCCCGTGTTGGCGACCATGGCTGCTGCGGGAAACACCCACCCCTTCCTGCTGATGATTCTTGCTACCTGTCTCCTGCGCCTTCATGCTGCCTTCAGGCACAGGACCCAATGCGGTGATTTTCGGCAGTGGTCAGGTGACCATTCCGCAGATGTCGCGAGCAGGCTTGCGCATGAATCTTATTTCTGTCGTGATGCTGTCCGTGATGATGGTGCTCTTCGTCATCCCCCTACTCAATATCTCAGGCACTGTTCCTGAATGGGCCATCCTTCCATGAGTACGCAGGCTGTCGTTTTTTCCGGCGTTGATCAAGTCGAGATCCAACAGATCGACGTAGCCGCACCGGCGGCGGGAGAAGTGCAGATTCAGACCCACTTTTCCAGCATTAGTTCCGGCACCGAGGGTTGGGCCCTGCATAACGAGTTCACCTGGGCGGCGACGCCCTTTCCAGCGGTTCCAGGCTATCAGAGAGTCGGCACGATCACCGCCGTAGGAGCTGATGTCGATGGCTGGAAAGAGGGGGACGCCGTGATGGCGACCATGGGCAGTTGGACAGCCTCCCCCGTCCCCTTCTGGGGTTCACATGTGGGCACGGCCAATTCTAAACTCGAGCATCTATTCCACATGCCTGCCGGTGTGAATCCCGTGGACGCTGCGGCGACCGTCGTCAGTCAAGTGGGATACAATGCCGCGTATCGTCCCTCTATGGAGCCAGGTGATTGGGTCGTCGTGTATGGCGATGGCCCCATCGGCCAGTTCGGCGCACAGGCGGCACGTGCTCGTGGTGCCCGCACCATCCTCGTCGGCCATCGCCGGATGCGCTTAGACATAGCCGCCGCCCACAGTGCCGATCATGCTCTGCTCGAAGCGGCGGATACAGTCGAGCAGATACAGGCTCTGACGGGACAACAACACGTACCCATTGTCATCGACACCGTACAAAAGCCGCAGGTTCAGGCAGCCTACATGCCGCTGCTGGAGCGGGAGAAAGGGCAGATCGTTTATTCGGGATTCTCACCCGAGGAGACCTGGGCGAGTATGGCGGATCTGCACAAGAACGAATTGACGACGCACTATATCAGTGGCATCACTCGGCCGCGCATGGAGGCAACCCTCGATCTGATCGCTGCCGGCAAATTGCGACTGGAGCCATTGATATCACATCGGGTCAGTTACGATCAGGCACCACAGATGTATCGGATGATCGACACTCGTTCGGAGCCCTTCCTGGGAATCCTCTTCGAGTGGTAGCCGTCACACACCTGGCCCCTCGTCTGTCCCATCACCACGCCAGAGGCTGCGCATCTCTTCATTTGTCTTGAGAAGATCTTGCAGCCCACCCATTGCATCGATCCTACCGTCCTTCAGCACAATAATCTGATCTGCATGACGCAGCGCCAGGCTCGGAGGCGTACCTTCGCTCTGCAATTCCTTTAGCCACTGGATTCCCTTGAATCGAAAGCCCTTCTCGATGTGCCGACTGACCCTCGTTTTTGGCATTTGCCTCCTGTTATTTGCCCCCCAGCGAGCCCGGGCGGCCGATCAGATCTTCGGCATTCATCTGCTCTCCTGGACTTCCGACTCGCTGCTGGTGGAGCTGGGCAAGACAATTCCCACTCTCGCCGACCAGGGAATCAACCTCATCTTCCTTGAAGTCGACTACAGCTTCGAATTTGAGTCCCATCCGGAGCTTCGCCAGGGGTCACAACTCATTACCCGGCAGGGCGCACGCCGATTCGCCGAGATTTGCGAAACCCATGGAGTCCGGCTGATTCCGCAGTTTCAGGCCCTCGGCCATCAGTCTTGGGCCCAGACGACCTTCCCCTTGCTCACGGTCTATCCGGAGCTCGACCTCACACCGGGTGCTTTCCCTGGAAACGAAGGGATCTACTGTCGCGAGTGGGATGTCACCAATCCTCGCGTCAATGAAATCGTCTTTCCACTGATTGACGAGATCGTCGATGCCTTCGGGGCCGATGGCATCCACCTCGGCATGGACGAAATCTTCCTACTCGGCGCCGAAGAATCGCCCAACACGGAGGGCAAGGATCCCGCGCGACTATTTGCTCAGGTCGTGAATGAATTCCACGCTCACTTTGTCGCCGACAGGGGCCTGGAAATGTTCATGTGGGGCGACCGGCTCATCGATGGCGAAGTGCATTCTTTCGGCGAATACGAATCGGCTCTTAATGGCACGGCACCCGCAGTCGACATGATTCCGAAGGACATTATCATCTGCGACTGGCACTACGAGCCGGCACCAGCCTACTCGTCGATTCCCATGTTCCTTGATAAGGGGTTTCGTGTCTTGCCGAGCAGCTGGCGCAAGGTCAAGGGCGTTAGAGCGTTGGCGAAGTATTCCTACAGCCTGCAGCACCCGAATATGCTCGGCCATCTCTTCACCACTTGGAGCCGCCTCGATCCAGAGAGACTGATGAACTATCCACCGCTGCAAGCGGGTATTGAGACCATCAAGGGCGGCAAATTGTACGATGTCACCTTCGATCCCAAGCCGATCGAACCAGACCACCGATGACTCTCGGGCTCGCCACGCAAAGACAAGATCTTGATATCCACTTTGTGATCCAGGATCCGGATGAAGATCCAGGGATTGATCGGCAGCCGAGTCGTCAGGATGTGCGCGACGATGACCTCTTTGAACTGACGCAGAGCGCAAACATTCGAGCCGCCGCCTATCGACAGCACGCAACCATTTCAGGTGTCACACAGAGCCTATTTGTCTTGCACAGAGCACTTGGCCGGCCCATTTCACTGACTGAACCGGCCAGCGAAAAATATCACGCGCAAGATGGAGTGACGACGCTCGTGAATGGCCTCACCGGCGCCGAATCCTATGCGGAGGGTCAATGGGTCGGCGCAGAGAGTACGGGGCTTGAGCCAGTGATCGATCTCGGCGAACCCACAAGCATCTCCACAGTCACTGCGCGGAGCCTCAATAGCCGTCCCTGCTGGGTGCACCAGGCAGATCGCATGCTGGTGGAGATTTCAGATGATGGCACCCTCTTTGAGCCTGTCGAGTAAACCATGGGTCAGGGAGACGTCAATATCAATCTGCCCGACGGCGAAAATTTCGCGCCGTCGGATGAGCGCGTGCAGGAACTGCTTGATCTGATGCAGTCGGGGCCCGCAGGTGCTGGCACATTTCATCTCGGCCACCCCGGCACAGATCGGGCTGCATGGGATCCGATCAAAAACAACGATGTGGGTCGTCGGATACTCGAACAAGCTCGCGAGGCTGCAGATGAGACCCCCCTGCCACAGGTGACGGACGAGATCTACTTCGCCTGCCTTGGTGATGGCAGTCCCGCCGCGATGAATGCCGTCGCCCCGGGCACCAGAATGCGCATGGCGCTGCTGCCCTTGGCCGAGTGCCTGGAACCGAACGATGAGTATCTCGAGTTGATTGAGCAAGACATCCAGCACACCCTCACCCTGCGCAGCTGGATTCATCCAAACAATGACGAGGGCAAGGACACCTTCGAGGGTCACACGATCTTCAACGACCTGTCCTCGACACATACGGCCAGCTTACTTGTCGCTGCGGACTATCTGCTGGGTGATCGATTGCTACCTCAAACGCGGGCGGGAATCCGTCGCGAGGTCCATCGACGAACACTCGAGCCCTTTCGCCAGCGAATCGAGAGTGGTCAGGACGTCTATTGGTGGGTGACGGTCACCCACAATTGGAACTCAGTCTGCTTGCTGCATACCGTCGGCTGCGCTCTGGCTTTACTGGAAGACGCTGCTGATCGTGCCTGGTATGTTGCCACCGCCGAGAAGTTGATTCGCTATTCGGAGGATGGTTTCACCGAATCGGGGTTCTATACAGAAGGGGTCAGCTACTGGGCCTATGGCTATGGCTGCTATGTAACCCTCGCCGAGACCGTTCGTGCCGTCACGGCCGGTGCGATCGACTGGCTCGTCCAGCCATTGGCCGAGCGCATGTCCCACTTCGGCCAGCGAATGGAGATTCAGGACGGCGTCTTCCCCACATTCGCCGACTGTCGCCGGGAGGTCGACCTGCCTGCGTGGCTCGTGCATTGGTCGAACAATCGCCTCGACGATTCGCGTCGCCACCGATCAGAAGGTGTGGCCGTCGACGTTCTATCGGGCAACCCCTTCCGCACGTCGCCGACGATCCTACTCGTGTTATTCCACCAGCTCGATGTGCACGCCGCCTACGCACGCGAGCGCGAGTCACGATTGCGGGATTGGTGGTCGGACGAGCAATTCCTCATCTGTCGTCCACGAGACACAGCGCCCATTCGCCTCGCATCGACGCTGAAGGGCGGCGACAATGGCGTCAATCACAATCACAACGACCTGGGCACATTCACCGTCTTGATCGGCGATCGTGAGTTGCTCACCGATCCGGGTGCCGAGATCTACACAGAACGCACCTTTGGCCCCACCCGCTACGAAGGAAATTTGCTCAACAGCTTCGGTCACCCCGTCCCCGTCGTCGCCGGGCAACTGCAGCCACCCTCAAAGAACGAATACACCAAGGGAATCGGTACAGACGTCACTACCACCGTTGTTGAAACAGATTTCTCCGATGACGTGGATCGAGTGGTCCTCGACCTGTCCGGCGCCTACCGGGCGGCATCTCTTGATGGATTGACCCGCACTTTTGCCCACGACCGCTCCGGAAGAGGAACAGTGACCATCGTGGATTCGGTCACGTTCTCGCAGCCAGAGAATTTCGAGACAGCCTTGATTACATACTGTGACTGGTCCCAGAAGCCGGACGGATCCCTCACGATCACTGAGGGCGAGGCTGGCGTCGATATAATCGTTTCCAGTCCCGACGGTGCCCTGATCTTCGGACACGTCATCATTCAGGAGAGCTCGACGCCGACCCGTCTCTGCTGGAAATTCGCCACCCCTGTCAGCCAGGCTTCGGTCCGCATCGTCGTGACTCCGAGTACTGATTGACGCGCTGACTGCGCGGTTTGTTGCACGATCACGGGACGGCCCATTGTTTCCCCTCCTAGCAATGTCCCCAGAGATGACATGAGCGCCCTTCGAGATGACTGACGATACGACACCAGGCGATGACTCTGCTGTTGCCCGCCACAAGGTGGCCACCATCCTGCGCAGTTTGGAATGTGACGTTGTGGAAATGACGGGCGGACAAACTGCGTTGGACAAGCTCGAGACGAATTTGCCCGACCTGCTGACCCTCGACATCAACATGCCTAATGTGACGGGTCTGCACGTCCTTGAGCGCGGCAACGATCGCCACGCCAAGATGCCCGTCGTCATGCTGACGGGTGAAGCGGACATGAAGGTCGTCGCGCGGCCGATCGCGCTGAAAGCCGACTACATTCGCAAGGACGATCCCGTAGGATCTATCAAGGATCGAATGTCAGAGCACCTGGAAAAGCGTCGGTCGGTCATGACAGGAATTTTCGATGCCATCCCCGAGTGACTACGGCATCATTTACAACTGGGATGGCGCACCCCACGGGTATGCTCAGGTCCCCCAGTCAATGGAGAATTTCCTGCAATCCACCTACGCCCCCCTACAGGATACACATGCAGGGGCGTTGTTCTGGTGTATTGGAGAACATGCGGCACGTTGGCAGAGCGATGAACTGGAACTTCTGGGTGATGTGCATGGCCGCGTCTACGAGAATGCGCAGACCTTTACACACACAGAAAATATTCGTCGAATGTTGGATCGGGGTGAGGACCCACAGGCAGCGCTCGTGCAGCGTGGACGCGACCTGGGACTGCACGTCTACGCCTCGGTGCGGATGAATGACAACCACTTCGGTGGAACTCAACCGCAGGACATGCATCGTCTTCATCACACAGAGAACACACGCCTGCGCCGCGAGCACCCAGAGTGGATGCTGGGCTCAGAAACATCCGAGTGGTATGCCGCTTCATGGAATATGTCCGTCCCCGAAGTTCGCGAACATCGCTTCACACACGTTCGCGAAGCGTGTGAACGTTACGACTGGGATGGGGTGGAACTCGATTGGCAACGACACGCCTTCCATCTGCCCGAAGACGAAGCCTATCGCCTGCGCTACGTAATCACCGATGTGCAGCGAGCGGCAAAGCAGTTGGCGCAGCGACTCTCACAGGAGCGTGGCCGCCCCTTCTATGTCGCGGCTCGGGTCGCGGGCAGTCTGGAAATGTGTCGTCGTATCGGCTATGACATCCCCACCTGGATTGAAGAAGGCCTTGTCGACATCCTCATTCCCGCCGGAAATGCGGGAACGGAGACCGACGCGGACGTGAATCAATTCGTCGAACTGTGCCAGGGCACCTCGATCGTCGTCTATCCAGGATTTGATGGTGCTGTCCCAGGCGTACCCACTGGGCCAGAGGATGCCGCGACTCGCGACCGCATGACGGTACGCGGTATCGCCAGCAAATATTATCGTGGCGGCGCCACGGGTATGTATGTGTTCAACTGGCACGCAGATAGCGAAACACGTCGCGAAAACATGACACAGATTGGCTCAACCGATACGCTTCGACGCACGGACAAGATCTTTGCCGCGACGAATCGTTACATCCTTAACGAAGGCGAATGGCGCGGCGCCTATCGGCGGGATCGGATCCTTGGTGAAGTGCCTGTCGCACTCAAACCGACATTCACGGGCGATGGTCCGACGATTCGCCTCGATATGGCTGATAATCTCGTCGCGGATCCACCCACGACCCTGCAGTTGCGACTGCGATTCAGTGAGTGGGTTGACGGCGACAAGGTGACGGTCCAATTCAATAGCGATGAACTGTCGTCACCTGAGATTACCTATGGCGTCGCCTATGAGCCACTCACGATTGGTGATGTCGGCCCGGATGTGTGGTATGTCTTTGACATCGAACCCGCACAGGTGGCACTGGGCACACACCACGTCAAAGTCATCCTCGCCGAGCGGCACCCTCAGGTGGCATCCGACCTTGTGCTGACGGATGTAGAACTCGCAGTTACCTACTAACGACCCAATAGCCTACTAGCGAGACGAACGATCATGGCCAACAGAGTCGTCTACTTCAATGGCGAGTTCATTGCCGAGAGGGACGCACGCATCTCCATCTTCGACTGTGCCCTCATGTATGGCGACATGGTCTTTGAGATGACACGGACCTTCAACCAACAGCCCTATCGTCTGCGCGATCACCTGGAAAGACTCTACGCGTCTCTCGAGTACGTGCAGATCGACTGCGGGCTGAGTATCGATCAGATGGAGGCGGCGACACACGCAACGATCGAGCGGAATCTGCCAGCCCTTGAAGGCTACGACTTCCAGATCATGCACGATGTGACGCGCGGTGGCCTGGGACTCTACGACACGATCATCAAGGAGGGCACGGCGCCCATCGTGTCGATCAACGTGCTGCCACTGATTCGCCACGCGGGGGCCATGGCAGAAAAATACCAGGATGGCGCGCACTTCGTCATCACACCACAGCAGTCCGTGCCGGCTCGCTACATCGATCCGAAAGCTAAGAATCGATCTCGCATCTACTACAAGATCGCCGACCTGCAGGCGGCACAGTTAGAGCCGGGGGCAATGGCCCTGCTAACGGATGAACACGGCTTCATCACGGAAGGCACGGGGAACAATTTCTTCATGGTTCGCGATGGCCGAATACTCACGCCAAGGGGACATGACATTCTGCGCGGCGTCTCACGCCAGGCCTGCATGGAACTTGCCCGAAATCAGGGCATAGACGTCGTCGAGGCAGACATCTCTCCCTACGATGTGCGCGCGGCAGATGAGGTCTGGTTTACGAGCACGACGATCTGCATGATCCCCGTGACACGCTTCAATTTTCGCCCCGTGGGTGATGGACAACCGGGCCCGGTGTATACCCAGTTGCTCAGCACCTGGTCAGATGCAGTGGGTATCGATATCGCCTCGCAAGCAGCTGAATACGCCCACCTGGCGCCGAACTGGACGCCCTGACTCAGGCGCCTTCGAAGACACCCTCCGCAGCAAAGGCCTCGATCTGGTCGAGGCTATAGCCGAGTTCCTGCAGAATCTCCCGCCCATCGGCACCCAGATCCGGTGGCATCCGGTGCACGCGACTTGGTGTCGAACTCATGCGAATCGGATTGCCTTGCACCTTGAGTGTTCCCGCTGTTGGATGCTCAAGATCGATCACCATGCCATTCGCCTGAACTTGCTCGTCCTCGGCCGCCTGCTCGAAAGTTTTGATCTCGGCACACAGGATGCCCTGCCCTTCCAACTGCACCATCCAGGCCGACGTCGTCTGCTCGGCGAAGCGGGTGGCAATGAGCTCGTTGAGGGCGGCCCTGTTTTCGAGCATCGCTTCGTTTGTTGAGAAGCGCGGATCCGTCGGCAAGGACTCCAGGCCCATAGCCTGGGCGAGATCCTGAAAACCTGTAGGAGAAAAGGTCGGCGACAGTTCGATGTAGTCGTCGGCCGTGCGATAGACACGACGCAGCGCCTTCTCGGCAGCACCGATGTGCCCCTCCGCATCGATTCGGTCCGGGTTCAACTGTTGCGTGCCATTCCACGTGTTGGCGTGAAACCCCGCACTCAGCAGATCCGTGGTCACACACTGACCACTACCTGTACGCTCACGTGCCAGCAGGGCAATCAGAATGGCCTGCCCCAGCAGTAGGCCCGCCACGTAGTCCGCCGAGATGCCTGCTGGCGCAGGCATGCCGCGCTCATCGATGCCATCGAAGAGACCCGACGTGGCGCGTGCCATCATGTCGTGTCCACCGCGACGTCGATCGACGTAGGGGCCGGCATCTCCCCAACCACTTGAGGTGGCATACACGAGCCGCGGATTCAAACGACTCGCATCGTCGTAGCCGAGACCCAGCTTCTCCATCGCCCCGGGTCGGAAGTTGTGCACCAATACATCGGACTCGGTCACGAGCTTGTGCATGATCTGCAGACCACGATCATCCTTCAGGTTCAGCGCCAGACTGCGTTTGTTGCGATTGAGGCCGGCGAAGGGCAAACTCACATCGCCAACGAAGGGCCCCCACTGACGACTCCAGTCACCCAGTCCCGGCCGTTCCACCTTGATCACCTCTGCACCAAAATCTGCGAGCAACTGCGTACACACAGGGCCCTGATACACGTGCGTGAAGTCGAGAATTCGAACACCCTTGAGGGCCTGCTCCTGCATGGATGAGTCCAAACTCATCGCCCCTTCCATTCTGGTTTGCGTTTCTCCGCGAAAGCTCTCGGTCCCTCGACGTAGTCGTCGGACATACGCAAACGACGCACGGCGGCGAGACCTTCTATCTGCGTATGCGTCAGGGGTGCGGGAGCATCGAAGCTCTCTGACACCACCTGTTTGGCAGCTTGCACCGCCAAGGGACCGCATTGCAGAATT
>Ga0115002_10006163_pt1 | contig 13905 bp, 8 predicted proteins | sample ArcticOcean_MG_C_8_FD_89576 | JGI IMG/M metagenome (GOLD analysis project Ga0115002, IMG submission 89576) | Marine microbial communities from western Arctic Ocean - ArcticOcean_MG_CB11_86 | ecosystem: Environmental > Aquatic > Marine > Oceanic | place: Arctic Ocean: Canada Basin | collected... | reverse complement strand
ATGCGATTTATATCCTCTGAAGTTCTTCCTATTATTGCTGCCAAATACGGGAATCCCTATCTTAAATTAATAATAGCAAAAAACTATTCTGCTAATTTTATTAACCATTTTATTTTAGACCCTAATCCTGTATTTTCAACTTATATTTCTATTACACCCGAATTCTCGGTTTCACTTTCAGAAAAAATCCAAGAAAGTGTTGAAACCATTAATCGTCCAGTTAATTATTATGTGTCAAATTCTGAAAATCTAACCACAAGACAACAAAAATCTGTCTCTAGTTTAATCGAAATTCTCAAAAATTCTCAAAATAAAAATTTAAAATTTATTTCAAATACTTTTTCTAGTCCTGATGAATTTTCATCCCCCACTTATTCAATTCCAATAGCGTTGGAGACCATTTTCAAAGTATATCAACCCATTAGCCCTAAAGAATATAGAGAAAAGTTAATGATGAGTAATACTTCATTGCATAAATATTTAACCGAAAAGTACCGGATTATTTTTCAACAACTTGGAGTCCAAAAAAAATATATACTAAATGATATAGCTGCTATTTTCGAGGCTTCCAAAAGAAAAAATGATATTGAAACAATATTTGTATTAGCGGAAGTTTGTTTAAAACAATATCCTGAAAAAATGATTGGCCATTATTTTAATGGATTTGGATATGAGTTAATGGATGAAAACAAAAAAGCATTAAAAAGTTATGAAAAAGCTTATAATTATCAGCCAATTGATTTTATTACTAAAGAGCTAATCCTTTCCAAAATAGAATCTTTAAAATAATTTATTTATGATGGTTAAAATAAGTAAATCCTTTTTTTGTCAAAATTGTGGAAATCAACATTCTAAATGGCAAGGGCAGTGTAATTCATGTAAAGAATGGAATACTATTTTAGAAGAAATCCTTGAACCAAGTACTGTAAATATTTGGAAATCAAAGGATTCTCTTGGAGACTCAAGATCTAATATGCCAATTGCCATTAAAAACATCACTCTAACTCCAGAATTTAGGTTATCAACTAATGATTCTGAATTAGACAGAGTTCTTGGAGGGGGTCTTATTCCTGGCTCGGTAACTTTACTTGGAGGAGAACCTGGGATTGGAAAATCAACTTTATTACTTCAAATATCTTTAAGCTTTAAAGGAGTTGTTCTATATGTTACAGGTGAAGAGAGTGAAAAGCAAATTAAGTTAAGAGCTAATCGAATTAATATTGAAAATACTAATTGTTATGTATTGAGCGAAACTCAAACACAAAAAGTTTTTAAACAAATATTAAAAATACATCCTTCAATAGTTGTAATTGATTCAATTCAAACTTTAACTTCTGAAATAATTCCAAATAATGCAGGAAGTATTTCACAGGTAAGAGGGTGTGCTTCTGAATTGATTTCTTTTGCTAAAGAAACAAACACACCAGTTGTCTTAGTTGGACACATTACAAAAGATGGAGCAATAGCTGGTCCAAAAGTTTTAGAGCATATGGTTGATACTGTTCTGCAATTTGAAGGTGATAGTAATCATATTTATAGAATTATTAGGGCTAAAAAAAACAGGTTTGGATCAACTAACGATATTGGCATTTATGAAATGAAAAATTGCGGGTTAAAACCCGTTTCTAATCCAAGTGATTTATTGATCTCAGACATCAATCTTTCCCTAAGTGGTCATGCTATAGCAGCCTCGCTAGAAGGAGTTAGGCCTTTGATGATTGAAGTTCAAGCCCTTGTTAGCTCAGCGGTTTATGGAACTCCTCAAAGAAGTACAACTGGATTCAATTCTAAGCGACTAAATATGATTCTTGCAGTTTTAGAAAAAAGAGCAGGATTTAAATTAGCTTCAAAAGACGTCTTTTTAAATATAACTGGCGGTCTTAATATTGAAGACCCTTCAATCGACTTAGCGGTAATTGCTGCAATTCTATCAAGTCACTATGATATTTCTCTTCCTAAAAAAATATGTTTTGCTGCAGAAATAGGATTGTCTGGTGAGCTAAGGCCTATTCCAAAATTAGATCAGAGAATAATTGAAGCTGAAAAATTAGGTTTTGAAATTCTTATATCTGCAAACCCAAAAAAGACAATTGTGCCTCCTAAATCTATTGTTATTAAACAATTAAATAAAATTGAGGATCTAGTTGATTATTTATTTAGTTAAATTTATGTAAATAATGTCTTTAATTATTTAAAATTATGAAAACAGTGCTTGACAACTTTTTAAATCAAGTTAAATCTCGAAACCAAAATGAGCCTGAATTTATGCAAGCTGTTACAGAGGTTGCTGAAACAGTAATTCCGTATATAGTTAAAAATGACATTTACTATGGGCAAAATATCCTATTAAGAATGGTTGAGCCTGAAAGAGTAATCTCTTTTAGGGTCGCTTGGATAGACGACAATGAACAGATACAGGTAAATAGAGGCTATAGGGTTGAAATGAGCTCAGCGATAGGGCCCTATAAGGGAGGCTTAAGATTCCATCCTACTGTAAATCTTAGTGTTTTAAAGTTTTTAGCTTTTGAACAGATTTTTAAAAATAGTCTTACCACTCTTCCAATGGGGGCAGGAAAAGGCGGTTCTGATTTTAACCCTAAAGGAAAAACTAATACAGAAATAATGAGGTTTTGTCAAAGTTTTATGACAGAATTATTTAGACATATTGGACCAAATAGAGATATTCCTGCAGGAGATATTGGCGTCGGAAGTAGGGAAATAGGTTATTTATTTGGGCAATATAAACGACTTAAAAATGAATTTACTGGAGTTTTAACCGGAAAAGGAATTAGTTGGGGAGGTTCATTAATACGGCCTCAAGCAACTGGGTATGGAGTGGTATATTTTACCGAAAAAATGTTGCAGTATAAAAATAAAAGTATCCGAGGGAATAAAGTGGTTGTTTCAGGGTCAGGAAATGTGGCTCAATATGCAGCTGAAAAAGTAATCCAATTAGGGGGCACTGTGCTAACACTTTCTGACTCTTCAGGTTTTATTTATGATAGCGATGGTATAAATAGTGAAAAATTGCATTTTATAATGGATCTTAAAAATATAAAAAGACAAAGAATAAGTAATTATCTTGACAAGTACCCTAAAAGTAGTTTTCATGAAGGTAAAAATCCTTGGGGAATACCCTGCGATATAGCTTTACCATGCGCCACTCAAAATGAATTAAACGATAATGACGCTAGAGTTCTAATAAAAAATGGTTGCTTCTGTATCGGTGAAGGTGCAAATATGCCTTCAACGCCAGGGGCAATAAATTTATTTTATAGCAATAAAATTCTATTTGCACCAGGCAAAGCTTCAAATGCTGGAGGAGTTGCTGTTTCAGGGTTAGAGATGGCTCAAAATTCACTAAGATATAATTGGTCAAGGGAAGAAGTAGATGAAAAATTAAAAAATATCATGAATCAAATTCATGAAGCATGTTTATTATATGGAAAAGATAATGATTACGTGGATTATGTAAAAGGCGCAAATATTGCTGGTTTTGTTAAAGTTGCTGATGCAGTGTTAGCTCAAGGTGTAGTCTAATTCATATGCTTATAGAAACTAAAGGAATAGTAATTAATACATTTAAATACGGAGACAATAGCCTTATAGCTAGATGCTTTACTCAATCTTATGGTTTGCAGTCTTTTCTTCTCAAAGGAATACTTAAAACTAAGCAAGGTGGAATAAGGAAGTCTCAATTTCAAGCCCTCACTCAACTAAATTTATCATATAACTTTAAAAGTCCTAGTAAATTACAATTCCTTAAAGAGGTTAAAGTTTTAAACTTATATAAAACAATTCCCGTTAAAATTTCTAAAAACACATTAGTTCTTTTTCTTTCAGAAGTTTTAAAAAATGTCATTAAAGATGATGGGCCAAATAATTCATTATTTATATATTTAGAAACGTCTTTAAATTGGTTAGACAACGTTGAAAACGTAAAGAATTTTCATGTTATTTTTTTAATTAAACTGACTAAATTCTTGGGGTTTTATCCTAATTATTCTTCTGAAGGAATTTATTTTGATATAGAAAACGGATGCTTTACTAATGTAAAAAAGAATTCATCAACTATTGAAGGCCTTTATGTTAAGGTTCTCAGAAGTTTATTAGGCATGAATTTTGGAGAGGTAGAAAGTATAAAATTAAATAGAGCTTCCAAACATCAATTAATTGAGATAATTTTGAGATATTTTGATTTTCATTTAGATAACTTTTTAAGACCAAAATCACTTTCTGTTTTACATGAATTATTTGAAAAAACTTAATTCACTATTTTTTTTTATTATATTAATTTATAGCGGCACTCTCTATGCCCAAAAAATAGAGGTGCTTGATAGTTTAAGTAATGAGAAAATTCCTAACGTAGCTATTTTTAATTCTAATCAAAGCCGTTACACTTCAACTAATGAAAGTGGTGAAGCGGATATAACGTTATTTTCAATTAATGAAAATATTTTTTTTCAATTACTAGGTTATAAAGAAAAACAACTAACTAAAAAAGACTTAATAAATAGAAATTATCAAATAAAATTAGTTCAAGATAAAAAACAATTAGATGAAATAATTCTATCTGTAGCTAGGTCGTCATCTTTAAAAAAAAAAATTGCTGAAAAAGTCAATATAATAACATCCTCTGATATAGAGTTTAATAATCCATCTACTGGAGCTGATTTACTAGGGTTTAGTCCAGGAATTAGGATTCAAAAATCTCAAGGAGGTGGAGGGAGTCCAGTAATTAGAGGATTTGAAGCCAATAGAGTTTTGTTAGTTATTGATGGAATAAGAATGAATAATGCGATTTCTCGATCAGGCCATCTGCAAAATGCAACAACTATTGATCCTAATATAATTGATCGAGTAGAAATAATATTCGGCTCATCATCTGTTGGGTATGGATCTGACGCACTAGGTGGTGTAGTTCATTATTACACTAAAACCCCAGAAATAAACAGCAATCTAAGATTTAAAAACAGTTTTTCTAGTTCTTTTTCGATAACAAATCTATCTATATTGAACAACATTACTAGTAGCTTTAGTTCGAAAAAATGGGCAAGTTTAACTAGTATAAGTTATTCAAATTTTAATGATATTAAAGCGGGAAGTAATAGATTACATGGTTTTAAAGATTGGGGATTAACTCCGCTATACTATCCTTTAAATAGCTCTATCTATAATTTAAATTCAATAAAAAACCCAAACTATAATATTCAAAAAAATACAGGATATACTCAATATAGTGTCTTTCAAAAATTCTCAATTTTATTACCACAAAGACTAAAGCTTAATTTAAATTTTCAATTATCTAACTCCTCAAATATATCCCGTTATGATAAATTAAATGAATATACAAATGGAGAATTAAGATTTGCCGAATGGTATTATGGTCCTCAAAAAAGAGTTTTATTTTCCCCTCAATTAAAGTTTTATTTAGGGAAAAAATATTTAAAAAAAGGAACGTTAACTCCTGCTATTCAGTATTTAAAGGAGTCTCGAATCAATAGAAAAGCTGGCAGCTTAAATAAATCCTTTCAGGAAGAGGCTCTTAATGTTTATAGTTTAAATGGAGATTTTGAAGGATCTTTAACATCAAAAATATCATTTTCATATGGATTTGAACTTGTAAAAAATAAATTAAATTCAGTTGCATATTCAAGAAAATTACTCCTCGAAAATAATACAATTATTGGACTCTCCAATAATAAAGAAATTCCATCCAGATATCCTAGTAATGGAAGCTCTTATTCTAGTTTAGCCAGCTATATGAATTGGGTATGGGACATTAACAATTTAATGACTATAAATTATGGTCTTCGTTTTTCCTCAACATTACTTAAAGCAAGCTGGGGAGAAACGGCTTCAATAAACGCTTTATTGTCTAATTATAATATAAATTCAAAAGCACTTACTTCTACTCTGGGGTTAACATATCGTCCTATAGATAAATTAAAATTAAAAGCTATTCTTTCTAGTGGATTTAGAAACCCCAATATAGATGATCTTGGAAAAATTGGTGAAAATAATGGCCTTTTAACAGTTCCTAATACTTTTCTTAAGCCAGAGTACGCTTATAATTTTGATTTTGGAATTAATCAACTATTTAATAATAATAACGAGGTCTCCTTTAGGAGCTTCTATTCTTACATTTCAAGATATATAGTTCGATCTAATTATATAATTTTTGCTGACACTTCTACTTCAGATCCAAATACAATTATATTTGACGGCAATGAATTAATAACAATTGCCAATAAAAACCTTGGTAATAGATTTGTTTTTGGAGGGTCAATTAATAGTTCCTTAAACTTAACAAGTAAAGTGAATATTAAGGCAAACTTAACTATTACAAAAGCTTCTAATAATAAAAAATATGGTCCAATGCCTTCTATTTCTCCTCTTTTTGGTTCATTGTTATTCAATTATAAAGAAGAAAATCTTTTATTACAGGGAACATTTAAATTTAGTGATTCTAATAACCCTAAAAATTATAGCTTAGGAGGAGAAGATGGGCTTGAAGAAACTCCAATCATAGAGCGCTCAATAATTAATGAAAATACTTTTTTCCTTTATAATGGAACTCCAGCATGGAATATTTTTTCAATAAAAGGAAATTATATTTTACGAAAAAAAGTTAAATTAAATTTTGAAATTGAAAATCTCTTCGATCTTCATTATCGCGAATTCGCTTCAGGAATTTCTGCTAATGGAAGAAGTGGATCTTTAGGATTAAAGATAGATTTTTAAATATCCTACAAATTATATTTAAATAAACTCCTCTTTAGTGGAACTACTTTAATCCACTAATAGTGATTGTGTTTGAAATTACTTAATTTTGCACTTCTAGAAACTATATTTAATGGCTTTTAAAGAATATAAGGGAATTAATTTAATTGAGACATCACGGGAAATTTTAAATTTCTGGGAGAAAAAGTCAATATTTAAAAAAAGTGTTGATTCCCGTAAAGATTGTCCTTCTTATATTTTTTATGAAGGCCCTCCTTCCGCTAATGGGCTCCCAGGAATTCATCATATGATGGGTAGAACCATAAAAGATGTTTTCTGCCGATACAAAACCCTGAAAGGATTTAAAGTCGATAGAAAGGCGGGCTGGGATGCTCATGGTCTTCCGGTAGAACTAGGTGTTGAAAAAGAATTAGGGATAACTAAGGAAGATATAGGAAAATCAATTTCTGTGGAAGAGTATAATGTCGCTTGTAAAAATGCGGTAATGCGCTATACGGATGTTTGGAGCAAACTAACACATCAAATGGGTTATTGGATTGATATGGACAAACCTTATATTACATATACTTCCAAATATATTGAGACTGTATGGTGGATTATAAATCAACTTTACGAAAAAAACTTAATTTATAAGGGGTATTCTATTCAGCCTTATTCTCCCAAAGCTGGTACTGGATTAAGTTCACATGAACTTAATCAGCCTGGTGCATATAAAGATGTAAGTGATACAACTGTAACGGCACAATTCAAGACAATTAAATCAAGCCTTCCGATAGTTTTAAAAAATTATGATAAATTATATATTTTAGCCTGGACTACAACTCCCTGGACTTTACCTTCAAATACTGCGCTAGCCGTAAATAAAAACATTAATTATGTTGTTGTAAGGACTTTTAATCAATATACTTTTTCGAGTATCTCTATTGTTTTGGCAAAAGTATTAATTGAAAAAGTATTAAATGGTAAATATTATAACGCTTCCAATAAAATTGATCTTGAAACATATATTTCAGGAGATAAAAAAATTCCTTATTGTATCTGTGAAGAAATTAAAGGAAACGATTTAATTAATATAAAATATGAGCAATTATGGAAAGAAGCTCCTAAACCCTTAAAAAGTTTCGAAAATGCCTTTAGAGTCATATCTGGCGACTTTGTTACTATTGAAGATGGAACTGGAATTGTTCACATAGCTCCGACTTTTGGAACAGATGATGCCAAAGCTGCCAAAGAAGCTGATCCTGAAGTTCCTCCGTTAATGGTTAAAGATAAAAACAATAATTTAGTTCCGCTTGTTGATCTTCAAGGAAAATTTAGAGAAACACTAGGGTTTTTAAGTGGAAAATATGTAAAAAACGAGTATTACGAAGATAATAGTGCGCCTGAAAAGTCTGTTGATGTTGAAATTGCTATTAAATTAAAAGAACAAAACCTAGCGTTTAAAGTCGAGAAATATCTTCACTCATATCCAACTTGTTGGAGAACAGATAAACCGATTTTATATTACCCTTTAGATTCATGGTTTATTAATGTTTCTTCTCAAAGAGAAGATTTAGTCAAAAAAAACAATTTAATAAATTGGAAACCAAAAGCAACTGGAGAAGGTCGTTTTGAAAATTGGCTCTCAAATGCAAATGATTGGAATTTATCTCGATCGAGATTTTGGGGCATCCCTCTTCCAATATGGAGAACTGAGGATAAAACACAAATTAAAGTAATTAATTCTATTGAATCATTAATCAAAAACATTAATGATTCAATAGTTGCTGGATTAATGTCTGAAAACCCTTTTGCCAATTTTGAAATTGGCAAAATGGATGATTTAAATTATGAAAAGATAGATTTGCATAAAGATAAAGTAGATAAAATAGTTTTAGTTTCTAGTGACGGAAGGCCTATGTATAGAGAATCGGACTTGATAGATGTTTGGTTTGATTCAGGTGCAATGCCTTATGCTCAAATTCATTATCCTTTTGAAAATAAAGATAAAATTGATAAAAAACTTAATTTCCCTGCTGATTTTATATGCGAAGGAGTAGATCAAACTAGAGGTTGGTTTTACACCCTTCATGTAATATCATCATTGGTTTTTGATTCTATTGCTTATAAAAACGTGATATCAAATGGTTTAGTTCTAGACAAGAATGGACAAAAAATGTCAAAGAGAATAGGAAATACTGTAGACCCTTTTGAAACTATTAATAATTATAGCGCGGATTCAACAAGATGGTATATGATCTCAAATGCTAATCCATGGGATAATTTAAAATTTGATATAGACGGCATTATTGAAGTGCAAAGAAAATTTTTTGGAACCCTTTTTAATACTTATTCTTTTTTCAGTCTTTATGCTAATATTGATAAATTTTGCTTCAAAGAAAACTTAATTCCCCTTAAAGAAAAAACTGAAATTGATCAATGGATTTTATCTGAGTTAAATCTATTAATAGAAATTGTAGATGCTGCTTATAATGATTTTGAACCCACCAAGGCTTGTAGGGCAATTTCAGAATTTGTTCAAGAAATTTTAAGCAATTGGTATGTTAGGCTTTCCCGAAGAAGGTTTTGGAAAGGGGAATATGAAAAAGACAAAATATCTGCATATCAAACTCTTTTTGAATGCCTTCTAACCATAAGTAAACTTTCTTCTCCTATTGCTCCTTTTTATTCAGATAAACTATACAAGGACCTATGTAATAATACTGGGATAGAAAAACATGAATCAGTTCATTTAAGCAATTTTCCTGTTTCAAATCCTATTTTTAGAAATTTACTTTTGGAACAGAGCATGAAAAAAGCAAAGACAATAACTTCTCTCGCTTTATCTATTAGAAAGAAAGAACAAATAAAAGTTAGACAGCCACTTAAAAAAATACTTATTACTGTTTTATCTGAATCAGAAAGAAAATCAATACTTAAAGTTAAAGACTTAATTTTATCTGAAATAAACGTTAAAGAAATTGAATTAATTGACGACGCAAGTAGTTTATTAATTAAAGCTATAAAGCCAAATTATAAATTGCTTGGACCTAGATTTGGCAAAAGCATAAAAGAGGTGTCTCAGGCTATAGAAAAATTATCGGATTCTGAAATTCACGTTTTAGAAAATAATGAGGTTCTTTCAATTAAAATAAATAATCAATTAGTCCAACTATCCAAGGAAGATGTTCAGATAAAATCTAAAGATATTGAGGGCTGGATAGTAGCTAAAAGTGGAGATGTAACTGTTGCTCTAGATATTCAAATAAATCAAGAATTAATCTATGAAGGTATAGCTAGAGAATTAATAAATAGAATTCAAAATTATAGAAAAGATAGTGGATTTGATGTCACTGATAAAATTATTATATATTTGGAAAAAAATATTTTATTAGAACCTGTTTTGAATAAACATATTGAATATATAAAAATAGAGACCTTAGCTTTAGAAGTCCATTTGGAAAAAAAAATAACTAAAGGTTTTCTGGTTGAATTTGACAATATAAAAACTCAAATATTAATTAAAAGAAATTAATATGAACAACACTAAAACAAGCTATTCAAATGAAGAGCTTGGTGAATTTAAGAAAATAATTGAAAATAAAATTCTATTAGCACAACAAGACCTTGAGCTTTTAAAAAGTTCTTATAAAAACGACGGCAATAATGGAACGGATGATACTTCTCCTACTTTTAAGGCGTTCGAAGAAGGTTCAGAAACCATGTCTAAAGAGGCTAACGCTCAATTGGCAGTTCGTCAAGAAAAATTTATACGTGACCTTAAAAGCGCTCTTGTTAGAATTGAAAATAAGACTTATGGAATATGTCGTGTAACTGGAAAGCTCATACAAAAAGAACGTTTGGTTTTAGTTCCTCATGCCACCTTAAGCATGGAAGCAAAAAACATTCAAAAGTAAGTTTCGCTTTTATTATTGTTTTATTACTTTTTATTAAGTTCTCTTTTAGTCAAACTAGAATTACAAAAAAATGGGATTCTGATTTATTTACTTATGTTGTTTTCAAAATCCCTTACTCAAATAAAATAAATATAGTAAATACTACTAATCCTGAAGTTGAAGTTTCTTTTAATTCAAATGGTGAATACTCTAATTCCATAATTTTAGGAACTAAAATTATAAATAAAACTCTTTTAATAGAAGAAATTATTAAGCCTAGTTTTAAAATAAAAGAAGATAAGCTTAGTATTCACAAAGTGATTTCATCATCTTTACTTATTAAAATTCCAAAATTTCTAGAATTTAAAACCGAAATAGAAGATGCAAAAGTATATTTTGAAGGTCTTTTTAAATTTATTAAGGTCAGTCAAAAAAACGGTGAAATTTTTCTCAAAATACAATCAAGTCATGGCGAGATTTTCACTCAATTTGCGAACATCTATATTTTTAATAATTATATAAAGACTTTACCTAGACTGCAAGTTGAAAGTGAAAATGGTACTATATTTTATGATTATCAATAAAGCTTTAAATTTGCAAAATATAATATAAGAGTTATGAAATTAGGATTTAATAAATTATCGGGATGGAGGGTGGTTTCCTTAATAATTATTATACTTTTTATTGACCAATGGTCAAAAATTTATATTAAACTACATTATCCTCTCACTTCTTTTGGGTCTGATGCAATTCTTGATTGGGGGTTCTTTAAGCTATTGTTTATCGAAAATAAAGGAATGGCATGGGGCACTAAAATCAATGATTTTATTCCATTTATTTCTGAAAAATACGGAAAATTAGTTTTGACCATTTTAAGAATTATTGCAATTTTTCTTTTAAGCAGTTGGTTATTCAAAACTCTAAAAAGCAAAGATTCTAATTTAAAAATACTCGCTCTATCTCTTATTCTAGCAGGAGCGATAGGAAACATAATAGACTCTTTATTTTATGGAGTTATTTTTTCTCATAGCTATGGACAAATAGCCAATATTTTTCCGGATAAAGGTTATGCTCCATTTCTTTTTGGACACGTTGTAGATATGCTTCAATTTCCTCTATTTTCTTGGAAGTGGCCAGATTGGTTGCCTTGGATAGGTGGAAATGATTACACTTTTTTTCAATACGTATTTAATATTGCAGATACTGCCATAAGTTCTGGAGTTGGAATTCTATTATTCTTTAATAAGAAAATTTTTGATTCCTAATTTATTTAAAAAGAATATAATTTATTTGGCGTGACACAAAAGTCTAAAGGAACATCTGTTACTTTTATGTTTATTGTTTTCTCTGGAGGGAAAAAAGAAAGGCCTATTTTAAGGCATTTATTGTTGCATTTTTTTAAAAATTTATCGTAAAACCCTTTACCGTATCCTACCCTATTTCCTTTTAAATCATAAGCTAAAAGAGGGATAAAAACTACATCAATTTTTTCAGGATATATTATAATTCCCTCGATAGGTTCGGGAATTCCAATAGAATTTAATTTTAATTTAGTTTGATCTGTAAGAAGATAACTTTCTAAGCCTTCAATCTTATTAATTATTTTTGGAATAACTACTTCTTTGTCCTTGCCTTGAAGTATAGATAGTAAAAAATTAGTGTTTACTTCTTTTAAATTTTCTATAGATAAAAAAATATGAAAATAATTATAATTCCAAATTGGTAATAAAAGACTTTGATTTGCAATCCCAATACTATTTTCTATTATTTTATTCTCAGAAATATTATCTCTTAATTCTTTATATTTTTTCCTAAGTATTGATTTGTCCATTAATCAAAATTGTAATAACAAAGAAAATAATTATTTTCGTTAAATAAAGCTATTCTATAATATTAAATCATGCCCATTAATAATTTTGATGTCTTTTTAAAAACCTTAACTCCTTCTCCAGGTGTCTATCAGTTTTATGATAAGAAAAAGAGTGTTATTTATATTGGTAAAGCCAAAAATCTAAAAAAAAGAGTCTCTTCTTATTTTCAGAAAAATCATGATAATAATAAAACTCGAATACTAGTTAAAAATATTTTTAAAATTGAATATGTAGTTGTTAATTCTGAGATGGACGCATTGCTTTTAGAAAATAATTTAATAAAAAAATATAAACCTAAATACAATGTTTTATTGAAAGATGATAAAACATTTCCATGGATATGTATTAAAAATGAACGATTCCCTAGAGTTTTTTATACAAGAAAATTTGCTAAAGATGGGTCAGAGTATTTTGGTCCATATACAAATATGAAAACTGTTATTACTCTCTTAGATCTCATTAAAGATCTTTACCCTATAAGAACATGTAATTATGACTTATCTGAAGAAAAAATTAATTCTAATAAATATAAATTGTGTTTAGAGTATCATATAGGTAATTGTCTAGCGCCCTGTGAAAAAAAAATAAAAGCAGAAAAATATGACATTAATATAAAAGCAATAAAAGCAATTCTAAAAGGAGATTTTAAAGATTCCATTAAGATCTTTAATTTAGAAATGGAAAAATCAGCTGAAAGATTAGATTTTGAATCTGCCCAGAAATTTAAAGAAAAAATTGAGAGTCTTAATAAATATCAGTCTAAATCAACCATTGTAAATCTAAAAATTAACAATGTTGATGTTTTTTCAATTATAACAGATGAGGAGTATGCCTATATTAATTTTCTACAACTCTCTTTTGGCTCAATTATTAGGTCTCATACTTTAGAAATTAAAAAAAAGTTAGACGAAACTTCCGAAAAACTATTGACTTTAGCCATAATAGAAATTCGACAAAAATTTAACTCTCAATCTCCTGAAATTTATTTGCCATTTAAAATCAGCTTAGGAGGGGGAATTAAATTAACGATTCCTCTAGTTGGGGATAAGAAAAAAGTTTTAGACCTCTCTGAGCGTAATGCAAAATACTTCAGAATGGAAAAATTTAAGCAGATGCAAATTACGAATCCTGATCGCCACGCTAAAAGACTCATGAGTCAGATGAAGTCTGATCTTAGGTTGTCTAAAGAGCCTATTTATATTGAATGTTTTGATAATTCTAATTTGCAAGGGAGTAATCCTGTAGCTGCTTGCGTGGTTTTTAAAAATGGAAAACCTTTTAAAAAAGATTATCGACATTATAATATTAAGACTGTACTAGGGCCAGATGATTTTGCTTCAATGGAAGAGGTGGTTTATAGGAGATATAAAAGACTTTTAGCTGAAGGCTCTAGATTGCCAGAATTAATTATAATT
>Ga0115002_10006162_pt1 | contig 13905 bp, 14 predicted proteins | sample ArcticOcean_MG_C_8_FD_89576 | JGI IMG/M metagenome (GOLD analysis project Ga0115002, IMG submission 89576) | Marine microbial communities from western Arctic Ocean - ArcticOcean_MG_CB11_86 | ecosystem: Environmental > Aquatic > Marine > Oceanic | place: Arctic Ocean: Canada Basin | collected... | reverse complement strand
GCGTGTATCCAGTATCGCCGGAACATGGCTCCCGTGGGTGTCCCGGGCCCAACCTGAGCCAAGAGTTCGTTTTCTTCTCGCGTCAGCATTCTTTGTCCTCCCCAGGGCATGCCCTGGACCTATCTTCCTGACGGTTACCAAATTGAGTGGGATAGAACCGAAACTTTCAAGACATCATCGGTAGCTTCTACGTGAGTGTCAAGAGCTACAAGCGCCTAGCGCGAGACCCATATGACATGGCGGACTTTCTCCACCGTTTGGGTTACACCGTGGGATGGCTTTACTTGATGAGTTCAGCGTACTGATCCAGCAGTGGAAGGACTGCATCTCTTTCACCAACGGGGATTGAGAAGACCATTCTGTCCACCCCTGCTTCAGAAAGGCGTTCAATCTCAGCCAGGTCAGGTTTACCCCCGAAGACCGAGATGGAGATGGACGCAGGGTCACGACCGGCCTCCTCAGTCCGTTGCTTGAGAATGGCAATCTTTTCCGGCAGCGCCGGCCCTCGTGACGCCCTTCCGCTAATGGGCATCCACCCATCGCAGAACTCAATAACGCGGTCGAAGGTGGTAGGGCCATCGCCGCCCATGATGATAGGCGGGTGGGGCCGTTGTGTTGGTTTTGGGTACGCCCAGACCTTATCAAAGTCTACGAACTCTCCGTGGAACTCCGCCTCATCCTTGATCCAAAGCTCCTTCATAGCTAAAACCTGCTCTCGGAGCTTGGGGAACCTGGTTTTGAAGTTGGTTCCGTGGTTCTTCATTTCCTCTGCGTTCCATCCCCCGCCAATGCCGAAGATGAAGCGTCCGTTGGAGAGCCGGTCAAGGCTGGCAATCTCTTTTGCTGTGGTTATTGGGTCGCGCTCCACAATCAAGCAGATACCGGTAGCGATTTTCAACGCGGTGGTAGCAGCTGCCATTGCTGTCAGAGCTACAAATGGGTCGTAGGTGTGCCAATACTCTTTGGGCAACTCAGGGCCGCCGGGCCACGTTGACTTGCGGCTTGCCGGGATGTGCGTGTGCTCAGGGGCCCAGAAAGACTCAAACCCTCGTTCTTCTAATAGCCGGGCCAGTTCGTCCGGGCGTATGGCATAGTCTGCCAGGAACATAGTTACTCCAAATAGCATCGGTTCCTCCTGTTTTGTTGCTAATCACGTTACTGGAAGTGCGGCATCACTTGCTCGGCTACCAGCCGCATGCACTTGGCAGTTGGCTCTACGCCCATGCCAGCCCATCGCATCCGCAGGCCCATGTGAGTGACTCCCAGGGCCTCGTAGCGTTTCAAATCGGTCACTACGTCCTCTACACTGCCAATGATGAACCGATCCCGAGCAAGTTTCTCAAAGTCGCTGGTGAAGGATTGCTCTCCATTAAGGGCCTCGTCCTGGCCCCATTGGGAATAGGTCTCATATTTCCCGGAGAGGAATGGCTGGCAGGCACGAATGGCTTCCTCTCTGGTCTCAGCTACAAAAAACTCTCTGAGGGCTGGAAGCGTGGTGACGCTTGAGTGTCCTGCTTCATGGAGCGCTGCGCGATACATTGCTACTTGGCGCTCCACCGTTGGGTAGTCCGCGTGGTTGATAAGCCAGGGATAGCCCAGGCGTCCTGCCCGCTCTACGGCGCGGTCGCTACTGGCGGCTATCCAAACGGGGGGGCTTGGGCGCTGCACGGGGTTTAGTCCAATGTGGACATCTGATAACTGGAAGTGATTTCCTTTATAGGACACTTTTTCACCGGACCAGAGTAGCTGCATGACCTCTAGCGACTCGATCATACGGGAGACTCTATCCTCACGCTTCACTCCGAAGGACTCGTACTCTTCCTCTCGATATCCCAGAGCGACTGCCAGGATTGCATGGCCGTTGGTGATGACATCAAGGGATGCTACTTGTTCCGCCAGGTCTACGGGGTTGTGGAGCGGTAGAACTGCCGTGGACACCTGATCCATGCCGGGTGCCTCAGCAGCCAAGCGGCCCATTACGGGGAGGGGTTGGAGCATCTGGTACGGGTGACTAAGGTAGTGCTGGCCAGCGTACATATACGCAAAACCTAGCTCATTTGCGAGTTTCACAAGCTCAACAGCTTCACCGAGCGTTGCAACCATGTCTGTGCCCGGAGGTTGCTGGAGCATGCCCGTTATTGATAGTCCAAATTTCAACTGGTTCTCCCTTTTTGCACTCGTTACCCAGGGGGCATTGTATACATATGCATATCGCGTATATAACGCCGTTTCTTATCATAACGACCTATAAAATTTATACTACAGCCATTGCAGCGGGCCATCATCACCTGAATGTCCTGTGAAGGCGATTGACGATGGAACAGACTATTCCCTGGTATGAGAGTCCCTATACGATACTGTTGTGCCTGTCCGGCATGGCCTCCATCACCATTGCGCTCCTGGCATGGAAGCGTCGTAGCTACCCTGGCGCAGTTCCGTTAATCTTCATTTCCTTAGCTGCTGCAATTGGGCAGATTGCCTATGGACTCGCCCTAGTCACGGATCCGGGCGAATTCAGAATGGTTCTTGCCAAGATCCGGTACTTCGGGATTGTTACCGCTCCTGTGGCTTGGCTGGCCGCCGCCATACAGTATACAGGCAGGGGAGACTGGCTCAGCCCTCGTAACATCCTGCTGGTGGCTGTCATACCCCTCACCACGCTTAGCCTCGTTTGGACTAATGGGTCTCACACCTTATCTGGGCCACCATTGACTATATAGCCATAGATGGTCTAACCACGCTTGATATCAGCTATGGCCCTGTATTTTGGGTGCACACTCTGTATTCCCATCTGGTGATGGTAGTGGGCCTGGTCATTATTGTAGAGGCCCTCTTTCACTCACACCGACTGTTCTGGGGGCAATCTATAGCTATGATGGCCTCCGCAATGGCTCCATGGTTGGCAAACGTGATCTTCTTTGCGGGCGTGACTCCGGTAGCCTATTTGGATCCTACGCCATTCGCTTTCCTTATCAGCGTGGGAGTGCTTTGGTGGGCGGTGTATGGCGTCCGCTTACTGGACATAACGCCGGTGGCGTTGAAGGCGATTTTTGGGAACATCACCAGCGGCATCATTGTTCAAGATGCTGAGAGCAGGTGGTGGCACCGAATGAGGCAGCAAAGGACATAGTTGGTAGAGCGGGTTTAAAGGCTATTGGCCGTCCACTTAATGAAGTATGGCCGGTTGGGGCATCAATGATTCCCAGCCAGGTGGAGGAATCCACAACATATCCAGACGTTGTGTTTGCATCTGGTAGTGATGCGGTTTGCTATGACGTTGTGGTCTCTCCTTTTCAGGGCAACCAGTAATGTATTGTTGGGAGCATTGTTCTCTTGCACGATGTTTCAGAGCGGAGGAGCGCAGAGAATCGATTGCAGCAGACGAGCCAGCTTGCTGCGCTGGGCGAACTGGCAGCTGGCGTCTGCCACGAACTCAACAATCCATTGAGTGCCATTATTGGCTATGCACAGCTGTTGAATATGGAAGACCTGCCGCATCCTATTTCCCAAGATGTGGACAAGATTGTTTCTCAGGCTAAAAGAGCCGCCAAGATTGTTGATGACCTTCTTTCTTTCTCCCACCGTCAGCAGGTACAGCGTGGTTCAGTGGATATTCCTGCGTTGGTCACCCAGGCGTTATCTCTTAGGGACTATGCGCTGCGAATGAACAACATTGTGGTGAAAACAGAATTTGCAGAGGATATCCCGATGACCGTTGGTGACGAGCATCAACTAACGCAGGTGATGTTGAATCTTATTATGAATGCAGAGCAATCTATGGTTGAGAGCCTTGGTTCCGGTGATCTGACAATATCCGCACGTAGTGTTGACAACCTAATACAGGTTTCCGTGATAGATACGGGGTCGGGAATTCAATTCAATCATTTAGGGAGAATATTCGACCCGTTTTTCCCGACAAAACAAGTGGGGAAGGGGACAGGCTTGGGTTTGAGTATGTGCTACGGTTGGGTTCAAGCTCACGGGGGAACCATTTGGGCAGAGAGTGAGCTTGGGCAGGGTGCAACGTTCCATGTTGATCTTCCGGTGATAGAAATAGAGCAAGAAGAACCCGATCCAGGCGGAATGTTTCCCCGTATAACGGGTAAGCGGATTCTGGTAGTGGACGATGAACCGCTGATTACCGACCTCTTAGCGGAATCTTTGCGGCGATCAGGGCAGGTTGTGGACATTGCTCATTCTGGCGAGGAGGGTTGGCAGGCAATGCAAGCCAATACCTATGATGTTTTCTTGATGGATCTGAGAATGCCGGGTATGAATGGGAAGGAACTCTTTGATCAGCTTAAGGCGTGGAATTCAATGTTTGTGAAGCGAGTAATTTTCCTTACCGGGGATTCCCTCAATGACGAAACACAAAGCTTTCTGGCAAGCGCAGGGAATGCTTGTTTGAGTAAGCCATTCACCTTGGAACAGCTAGAACGGAATATCCAAACGCAACTCGTCTTACAGGGATAAAGGATCATGGAGAAGACATCTGTGCGTGTGGTCAAAGTGTTTTTGGTGGAGGATGAGCCGGAGGTTCGAGAGGTGCAGCGACGCCTAGTAGAGAAGGACCCTCGGCTGACGGTGATTGGAGAAGCGGCATCCGGTGAGGAAGCCTTGGAGGTCCTTGGCGGTATGATTCCAGACGTGGTTACTATGGATTTGCTTATACCGGGGATGGATGGACTTGAAGCGACAAGGCGCATAAAAAGCAAATTTCCAGATGTAAAAGTGGTGGTGGTCAGTGCCTACGGAGGTGACTATTTGAATCGAAGTGTTCAAGCTGGCGCCGATGGGTATGTCTTCAAGATTTTTGCCGCCACTACGTTGGTGGAACGACTGTTGCAGGTCACTGAAAGCCAGTGAGTCAGCGGGTTGCGATGCACAGTTTCTCTAGGTAACGGTTCTTCCCCCTAGGTATACCTCAGTTCATTATCCTTCAACCGTGCCCGCAGGGTGACGCAACCCTGTGTTATCCCCTACTTTCCATTGCTTTGGGGCCATTGCTATGAATCATGTGCCTACTTGCTTCAGCAGGTTCACTACTATGCCGGTTCATTGGTATACTTCCCCAATCATGTTTCAAGTAACGGAAGTTGCCCTAGAAGCGCTCTACAAGGGCCGTATTGACGCAGCTCACCCTGATGGTGAAGTTATGCGTTTAATCCCTGAAGGCGATGGGTTTAAGTTTAAGCTGGGGTCGCCTCGTCTGACAGATATGATTTTTCGGCATGCTGGAGCGGATGTCCTTTTGGTAGCTTCTGCCTTAAACCGCACTATGGGCCACATGAATTTGAATGCGGTGAATAGGAATGGAAAGAGGAGCTTTGTGTTGGAACGATCTGACACCTAGTTGGTGAGAGCGGTAGATACGGGGAGTGGTGGTGTGGTGGGCCGTCAGGGGCTCGAACCCTGGACACCCGGATTAAAAGTCCGGTGCTCTGCCAACTGAGCTAACGGCCCACGCTGAGTGATTGTAGCAACAAATACGAAAACTGTCAGGTAGTAATGTCGAAAACTAAATGAAAAACAAACGGTAATCAATCGATAAACAATAATTTATTGAAGCTAAACACCTAACGAAATAAAGCTAATCCAGAGCTGAGAATATGTAGATTGGATAGCGGCCAGTAGGAGAACCATGCTTTACCGATGATGGTTTCCTGAGGGATAGGGCCAAGTTCTCGAGAGTCATAGCTAACGGGTCGATTATCACCTAATACGAAGTAAAAGCCTTGCGGAACCTCCACTGGGGCTAGGTTACTGGTGTCGCGCTTAACAAGATACGGTTCAGGGAAAATTGTTCCATTCACCCAAACTGTCCCGAATTGTATTTCCACGGTGTCTCCGGGTACTCCAATGACCCGCTTTACAAAATCCCTTGTTCGGTCGCTGGGTTCATGGAACACGATGACATCTCCCTGTTGAGGTGCATGAAAGGGGTAAACCCAGCTTTGGGTACCACTCGCCCCCGGTTCCTCTGATGCTGCTTCTGATTGAAAGGGGACTGACTCATATACCAACTTGTTTACCAGGAGGTACTGTCCGTTTGCTAGGGTTGGATCCATGCTGAAGCCGTCTACTCGAAAATTTTGGACACTGGCTTGAAGTACCAGAAACACCGCCAGGGCCAGAAGGATTGTTTCTAATGACTCAAAAAGAAACCCGCGCACTATTTCGCCTCGCTTACCGCTGGAACGCTTCTACGTCCCGTTAACTATAACGATTCAAACCGGTTATTGTGTAGTACCTCTTCCCCCATTATTGGGACGAGTATTTTGTCATAATGACCAATGCTGCTGATTATGGTATACTTCGCCTACATTGTTATGGCAGGGTGGCCATGGATGAAGAATTGCTTCTGCAGGCCAGCAAGCAAGGCGATGCAGAAGCCTACAACAGTCTGGTGCTCCAGTACCAGACACCGATCTACAACGTAGCTCTTCGTATGGTGGGGGAATCCGCCGTGGCGGAGGACATTACCCAAGAAACATTCGTTTCTGCGTACCGTGCCCTCCACACGTTTGCCTCTGGAAACTTCCGTGCATGGCTCTTCCGTATTGCCACCAACGCCTGTCGCGACCACCTACGTTCTGCTCATGTTCGACGCAACACCTCACTTGACGCGCTGGTGGAAAACCCCACGTTTAGTGTCTCCAGTACTGAAGAATCGCCTGAAGACTATACAGTCCGACGCGAGTTATCCGGGTTCATACAGGAATCTCTCACAAAACTGGCAGAGGACCAACGCGTGGTGCTAATTTTGGTGGATATCCAGGCTTTCAGTTATGAAGAGGCAGCACAAATTCTGAAAACTCCAGTTGGCACAGTAAAATCGAGACTCAGCCGCGCGCGGGAGGCCATGCGAGCGACGCTTTCAACTCAGCGGGAACTTTTGCCTGGGCAACTCCGTTCTGGATAGTGGAGGGTAGACGAATGAAACTCTTTACACGAGGCTCAGTGGACGAACACATTTCTCAGGAAATGATTTCCTCATATCTGGATGGTGCTTTGCGCACCAAAGAGATGGGGGAAGTTGATCTCCATATGGCGTCGTGTGATGTTTGCGTTCAAGAGGTGGACGACCTGCGTGCTGTCATTGGTATCCTCCGTTCCATGCCTACCGTTCCTGCCCCAAGAAGTTTCGCTATCCCGGTGCCAGCTGCTACAGCTTGGTCTCCGGAACCCTCTCGTTCATGGTGGTCACCTGCACCGATTATGGGGTTACGGGTAGCGTTTGCCGGAGCTGCAATGGCGTTGGCCGTTGTATTTTCTGGAGACCTCTCTGGCGGATTTGGCTCCTCACCTGAAGTTCCAATCCAGGTAGGTATGACGGAGTCCGCTCCTCTTATCACTACTGGAACTCCGGCTGGCCCAGAGAAGTCTTTGGCGGTGGGTGAAGATGGAGTTTTTGATGCTGGAACATCTGCTTCCGTGGAAATTACCGACGATATGATTGGCTCAACCAACGTGCAACCAAGCCTCATACAGGATGGTGGGTTTGCGTTGGGCCTATGGCCGCTGGAGCTTGGCCTCTTGGCGCTAACACTGGCGCTTGGTGGTTTCAACTTCTTCCTACATCGCCGTTCTTCTTCCCTGTAAGGTTCCTCCCGGGAACCTAATGCCTCCTGCTCACGTCCTTTTCCTTGAAGGGGACACCCCCAAGAAAAATAGCAGGAGACATCATCATGTATCGCTTCCATTTTCCTCGAGTATTCCTCGGACTATCCCTTATCGCCGTTCTGGCCTTAGCTGCTGCTTGTAGCAGCGACGACCCTGCAGCCCCTAGCTCAACAACCTTTCCAATTGATGCGCCAGTGGGCGTTGTGAGTGGCTTGACAGACTTTGCTGGTAGAACGGCTACAGGGATTGCTGGTGGGCAGCAGGCCGGTATTTGGGTCAATGGCGTTGGAACGATGGTTACTGAACCGGACATTGCCAACTTGAACCTGGGTGTAGAGGCAAGCGCTTCCACGGTTTCGGTGGCACGTGGTCAGGCGGCAGTGTCTATGACAGCAATTGTTGCGTTCCTTACCGCCAACGGCGTTGCTGAACGGGATATCCGTACCCAGTCCTTCAACATCTCTCCTCAGTACACGTACCAGGAGAAACTGAGTTCCAATGGCTTACGTACCAATGAGCAAGTGCTGACGGGCTACCAAGTGACCAATACTGTATCTGTGAAGATTCGTGAGCTTGACCAGATCGGGCTTCTTTTGGATGGCGTGGTTGAAGCAGGCGGAGATTTGGTTAGAGTGAACGGGATTAGCTTCTCTATTGACGACCCTTCGCCCCTAAAAATCCAAGCTCGGGAGTTGGCAGTTCAGGAGGCTCTGGAGAAGGCAAAGGAACTAGCAGATCTTGCTGGTGTGACCCTGGGACAACTGGTGTTTATTTCTGAGTCCAGCAGCACTCCTAGCTACAATACGGTAGAATCTAGAGGAGACCTTGCAATGGCTGCTTCATCCTTTGCACCTACTCCCATTAGTGCTGGAGAAGCACAGATTCGAGTGAGTGTTCAAGCGGCCTTTGCCATCCAGTAACTGGAATGGCATGGCTATAGACTCTTTGTAACGTCAGAAGGGCCCCCTTCAAACGAAGGAGGCCCTTCTCTATAGCTTTTTCCCGTAGCTTCAGGGCGTATCTTGTGGCGCAGGGTCAGGAGCCAAGTCTTCGGCATCTTCCCCCTCTAGGTCTGCAGTGACTCCCGGAAACAAGATGACTTTGGTGTCCTTCTTTGTTTTTGCTGCGCGGCCACCTTTTTCGTCCTTTTCCTCTTTGACTTCATATCCCTCAAGTTCTTCTACTTCTCTGGACAAAAACTGGTGGTAATAGATGGTGTACTCTCCCTTGTTGCGGAAACGCTTGTGCCGTCTGCTGAGGAGCCGGCCTACAGGGACTCCCTGCACTTTGGCGACAGCTCTTACCAACGCCCTCTCCAGGGTGTATGCCGAGGCTTCTGGGTCTGTGTGTGCGCCTCCGACGGGTTCAGGGACTATTTTGTCTATAATCTTCATCTCTAGGCCGTCCGTGGCGGTCAGACGTAAGGAGTGGGCAGCATCTTCTGCACGGCTATCGTCTCTATACAGCATTGAAGCGGCAGTCTCAGGAGACATTGACGCGTAGGTTGCGCCTTCTAGCATCAATATCTGATCAGCAATGCTCAGGGCCAAACCGCTTTCCCTGCCACCTTCGCTTAGAATAACGGCTACGGTAGGGATTGGAAGGTTAGCCATTTTTGCCATAGTTGTGGCAATGGCGTGGCCCAGCCCCCCCTCTTCAGCTTCTAGTGTCTGCGCTGGCCCAGCAGAGTCTATAAGCGTAATCAGGGGAACACCGAATTTAACTGCCATATGCATGGCTCTCTGAGCCTTACGGAACCCACCTGGGCCAATATAAGGCCCAGGTGGCTCTCCTGCGGGCCGTGGTGCCCGCTGCTGTGCGACTACCATGACGCTTGCCCCATACAAATCACCCACACCGCAGATGATATTGGGGTCGTCGGCCATCAGGCGGTCACCGTGAATCTCGACAAAGTCGCCGAATACCCTTGATATGTAGTCGCGGGCAGTAGGTCGTTCGGGATGTCGGGAGCGTTGAACCGCTTCCCATGGATCTATTGCGCCTTTAGGCTTTTGTTCACGCTCTCTTGGCCGCAGCAACCGGACTTTGGTCTTTGCCGGTACCAAGCGAAGCATAAGCGACGACAATGTGCCCCTGAGTTCTTCCCTGTCTACTACGGCGTCAAGCATGCCGTTTTTCAGGTGCGACTCTGCAGTGTGTGATTCTGTGGGCAATGGATGATCTGCCATCTCCTGAATGACGCGTAGAGGGGCAACCCCCATGAGGGCTCCTGGTTCTGCCAGCAGCACGTCAGCCAGGTTAGCAAAGCTTGCGTATGACTGCCCTGTAGTGGGGTTTGCGAAGACGGCAATGTATGGTAGACCTTTCCTGTGCAACGCGTTCACCGCTGTGGCGGTCTTAGCCATCTGCATCAGGGAGAGTGCTCCCTCTTGAAGCCTTGAACCCCCGCTGGTGATGATAGCTACCAATGGCAAATGCTTCTTGCCTGCTAATTCACAGGCCAGAGCAATTTTTTCTCCAACTACAATGCCCATGCTGCCGCCCAAGAAGCTGAAGTCCAGCGCCACTAGGACGGTTGATATTCCTTCTATTTTGCATTGGCCTACTACAACGGCTTCTGTAAGACCTGTGCTCTTTTGTGCATCGAAAATGCGGGTCCGATAGGTGATTTTGCCGCTAAAAGCCAATGGGTCTAGAGAGTTGATCGTACGGAATTTCTCTTTGAAGCTTTTGGGGTCAGCAAGAAGTTGTATACGCTCACGAGCTGAGATGCTGTAGTGGAAGCGGCACTCTGGACACACGCGAGCTTGCTTGTAGAGCTCTGACTCCAAAAGAGGAGCATCGCACATCAAGCAGTTTTCTTGGGCAAGCGTGCCTTGGCCACCGAGGTTTCCTCTACGGCCGAATAACACACTGAGAACCTCTGTTAGTCCCCTTGCCACTGTTAGTCCCCTTGGCGTTGGCACCTTCATCTGATGCTAACGCAATCTTCTCACCCCTATAACGCTTCTAGATACGATGGGGTTAGCCTAGTATAATTACTTCTCGTGACTTTCCTGGGTCTCCGGGGCCCACAATGCCCCTGTCTTCTAGATGGTCCAGCAGGCTTGCGGCTTTTGCATACCCGATGCCGAGTTTGCGTTGCAGCAAGGATGCTGAGATACGGTTGTGCTTGATGGCCAGGCTCTGAGCATCCTGGAGCATTGTGTCTTCATCTTCCTCGGCCGGAGCTAGGTCAACCTTCACTGCAGGTGCAAACGTGCCCTTTTGCTTTTGCCAGAAGGCCACAATCGCGTCAACCTCTTCGTCGGAGATGTATGTGCCCTGAACGCGTTTGGGTTTAGCGGCATTGGTGGCCATGAAGAGCATATCGCCGCGGCCCAAAAGTTTTTCTGCACCAGCGCCGTCCAAAATGGTTCTAGAGTCCACTTGGGATGAAACTGCAAAGCTTGCTCTGCTTGGGAAGTTAGCTTTGATTAGTCCTGTTAAGACATCCACGGAAGGCCTCTGTGTAGCGACTACCAAATGAATGCCCGTTGCTCTGCCAAGCTGCGCTAAACGACAGAGTGCGTATTCAACATCTGTTGGGGAAGTCATCATCAAGTCTGCAAGCTCATCTATGACCAGCATCAAATAGGGTATACGGTCTTCTTGTTTTGACATTTTGGCGTTGTAGCCCTGGATATTCCGGGCACCCTGTGCTTCAAAACGCTTGTACCGAGACTGCATTTCCGCGATGAGCGCGTGGAGCGCGGGCACAGCTTGGTCAGCTTCCACCAGTACAGGGCCTGCTAGATGGGGTAGCCCGTTGTAGGCAGTAAGCTCAACTCGTTTGGGGTCTACCAGGTACATCTGAAGTTCAAGGGGTGTCAATTGCATCATCAATGAACAGATGATGGTGTTCATACAAACACTCTTGCCGCTGCCTGTAGCTCCTGCTATTAAGAGGTGGGGCATGTCAGCAAGGTCAGTGATGACCGGCTCGCCTCCACTACCCTGTCCAAGGGCAACGGGCAGCTTGGCCTTCTTTTGCAGTGACTGGAATGCACCGCTCTCCAGAATGGAGCGGAGTGTCACCACTTCTCTGCGAGAGTTAGGCACTTCAAGCCCAACAAAGGACTCGCCTGGAACCGGCGCTTCAAACCGCAAGCTAGGGGCAGCTAAGGCTAACGCAAGATCTTTTTCTCTTGCGAGGATGTGATCGACTTTAACCCGGGTCTTGTCCTCCACGCGGCTGCTTATCATCTTTCCGTCTTCGCCCCGGGCTTGAGACCCGTCAGGGTTCCGCTCTTTGACTTCACGGTAACGTCTGACCCATCCAGGGACTAATCCGTACTGAGTGACCACAGGGCCCGGCCTAATTTCCTTTACAGTGACTTCAATGTTGTATTCACTGAGGGTTTGTTCAATGAGTCTAGCGGTGGCTTGATGCTCTTCATCTGCGATTACGCGGTGTTCTCCCACGTTGAGCAAATCCAGGGGAGGAATTGCCCAACTGAATTTGGATGAGCTAATAGTCCCTCCGCTACGAACCTCCTCACTGCTGAGGTCTATAACCACAGGTAGTGGTTCGTCTCCAGGGAGGTCATCGCCAATGTCATCAAATCCTGCGGTGACTAGGGCATTGTCAGGTTCTTCATCCGTATCGTCTGAAAGTACGCTTTCTACGACTGCAGGTTCTGCTTCTTCAACTTCAGGGAACGGAACATCGTTCTCTACGTCAATCTCGTCTTCAATCCCTGGCAATGGCACATAGTTGCCATCGTCTTCGGGTTCTTCATCCCGCAGCCACGGGGGAAGGTTATCCAAGGCTGAGGTACCTATGGGAAGTTCAGATTCGTAATTGAGATTGGGGGGCGCTCCGACGGCTAGACCTTCTGAGCGGCCATGAAAAACCGCGTAGGCCAGTACGGGGTCGGTGGAGGTGTCCACATCTGGTTTGCTTCGATTGAACCGTTGCTGAACGAATCGAAACGCCCAGATTACCCCAGCGCTGGTCCAGGCTATGAGAATCAGGTGGATGGGATAGCGACGGTATTGGCCTATGGCCTTCTGCGCTAGACGCCATGTTTTGTGCGCCAAGGAGGACATATCCAATTTGAGGAGCTTAACGCTCGTGCCGAGCCGCTGAGACCACTCTGTGGAGCGCATTCCTACCCAAACGCCAAGCTGTTGGGCAACGGCGGCTCCTTGCCGAAGCAGGAGCAATGTTGTGCGGGGCGCGCTCACAATCAGCGCTAGGGCAAAGATGCCAGCTATCCGTATAATACCTCCGGTGGCTGTGGGACCGATAACTCGCTCCCCAAAGGTTCCACCAAAATGAGGTTCTGATAGCTGCAATGAACCTGCGACGACTGGAATCAGTATGAATCCGGCCAAGAACAGATTGGCTTTATTGGAGATAAGCGCCGGGCGATTCCAGATGGCCAGACCTGATAGTACCACCCAGGTGCCTATTGCTATCACGGTGTATTGGAATGACAACCAGAGGGACTCTCTGCCGGCCTGGATTGGGGCCCACCACGTAGCTACCGCCACAACTCCAGCTACGGAAACGAGGGTTGCTATGGCAAGGAGCAGTTGCAGGTTACGGCCGGATTGTGATTCACGCCTACCAATAAAGGGTATAGGGATTCCGAAGAGGGTGAATTGCCAGCCTTGATTGTCGTGCGTTTCCAATATAATGGTTACCTCAAGAGTGTGGGGGAAGAGTGAGAGGCTACATTATACTAAACGCGTGAGGCGCGCATGAGGTTCCCTGTTTTGGCTATACCTGGGAAACTACCACCAAAACTACGGGGCGACGGCCTGTCTTGTCTCGTAGGAACTTGCCAAGCACATCGGAAGCGCGCTGTTTCAGTGCGTTTTCTGGTTGGTCTTGATCCCATTGCTGTTGGCCTAGAACTTCCTTCAACCGTTGGCATGCTTGAGCCATAATCACGTCATGGTCCTCAGGGGCTTCAAATCCACTGGCGGTTACCGCCGGCATCCCTTTCAGGTCGCCGGTGGCGGTCTCTACGGTAACGGCAACAACAATGACGCCATCCCGCCCTAACGACTGGCGATCCTTGAATACGTTGTTGGAGGGGTCCCAGAGGCGACGCCCCAAAACGAAGATGTGGCCTGCTGGAAATCGATCCACTACCTTAGCGTCTTGATCGTTTAGCTCAAGCACATCGCCGTCTTCCATGACGAATATTCGTTCCTTTGGTACGCCCATACGTGCGGCAATCCCGGCATGGGCGACGAGATGCCGATATTCTCCGTGGATAGGAACAAAAAAACGAGGCTTAATCATTCGGAGCATGAGTTTGAGTTCTT
>Ga0115002_10006159_pt1 | contig 13908 bp, 12 predicted proteins | sample ArcticOcean_MG_C_8_FD_89576 | JGI IMG/M metagenome (GOLD analysis project Ga0115002, IMG submission 89576) | Marine microbial communities from western Arctic Ocean - ArcticOcean_MG_CB11_86 | ecosystem: Environmental > Aquatic > Marine > Oceanic | place: Arctic Ocean: Canada Basin | collected... | reverse complement strand
AGGACTGTCGGAAATAGCAACATCGCCGGAATGAACACCAGGTGAAACCGGTCGAAACCTTCGTCGCGTATCCAGAGCTCAGACGCAACAAAAACCGGCAGCATAAGAACGACAAACTCGAAAAGAGACGGCCCGAACAGCAATACGACTAACGCTGTGATTAATTCAAGTCGTAACGCCACTCGCCATGTGCTGGTATCACCAGTCCGATTGAACAAAAATATGTTCACTTGGCACTCAAATCCTGACCGTCCAAGGACATTGCGCTTCTAAAATAAATCCCGCTGCTTCTTGTAATTAATCCGCAGTTGTCACTCACGCGATCACTTGACCACCGGGGACTGTAATCCCAGTTCACAAGCGTAGTGCCCCGCTATGCGCTGCCAGGTGAAATCCCTCAACACCCGCTCACGCCCCTCTTCGCCCATACGATTCCGCAAATCCTCATCAGCCAGTAACAAGCCAATTCGCTCCTCGACGGCGCCGACGTCGTTCTCAGGCACTAAGAACCCGGTTTCGCCATCGATCAATGCATCGGGTGCGCCGCCAGAATTCCCGGCAATAACCGGCTTCCCACAGGCAGCCGCCTCCAGAAACACGATGCCAAACCCTTCTACATCCCAAGGATTCCTTCCCACGCGATTTGGCATCACGAAGATGTCACAAGCATTGTAGTAGGCTCGAAGCTCTTCAGATGCGATTAGCCCTACAAAAATGACATTGTCACTGACGCCAAGATCCTCGGATAACTGGACAAGATTTTTCTTCTCCGGCCCATCTCCCCCGATAACGTATCTGGCCTCGGGAAATCTTTTCAATATGGCCGGCAGCGCACGAAGCACCAACTCATGCCCTTTCCGATCCACTATGCGTCCAAGAGTGAACAATAAGAGACAGTCTTCCAGCCCGTGCCGTTGACGGATCATCTCACCCTCTGAACTCGGGAAAAAATCCGCCATATCGATGCCGTCAGTAATCTGGGCGATTCGATCTCCTGGGATTCCAACTTTTTTCACCAGATCGGAAGTAAAGCCACTCCGACATATCACCGTTTCAGCGCCCGATAAAACCCGCACCATCCTCCCACGTTTCCGGGGAGCATCGATCACTCGCAATATATCCAAGCCGTGAACCACCACGTGATAACGCCTGCCCGTCAATTTAGTCGCAATGCGAGCGACAAATCCGTCCGGAAACCAGTAAGACGCTAAAACCTCACTATCCCTGTTATTTCTGATCACGCTCCAGGCGCGAAAAAAATAGGCGACGAGGAACAATGGATAAACCAGGTACCACCACGGCTTCCTGATCCGCCCGTTGTAAAACGGGACGTTGATTAAAGTGACGCCAGCCCCAGATGCACTGTCCGCGTCAGCCTCACCAGCCGCAGTGTCGGGAACTACAACCTTCACCGGGTAACCATCTTCTCCGAGATAACGGCTTACTTGGTACGCAAAAGTCGCCACCCCACCAACGACGGGCGGGAACTCCGAAGACAGCATAACCAGAGTTCTTTTTTTGCCAGAATTACCCAATTAACAACCCACGTGAACTAGACGCCACTAATTGTTTCGTCGCCACTCCAGAGCCTCTCGTAAAGTCTGATCCAGAAGAATATCGGCTTCCCAATCACCAAGTGCCCGAATCTTCGTATTGTCACCCCAGATAACCGGTTCGTCGGCAGGCCTCAAGAGATCGACATCTTTCGAAACGTCAACTTGAACGTTCACGTATTTCAACAGCGTCTGAAGGATCTCTACAATGGCAACTGGGCGGGATCCCGAGATGTTATATGCCTCACCAGATTGCCCTTTCTCCGCCAACAGAAGAAGAGCCCTAACCGTGTCACGGACATCGACAAAAGCCCGCTTCGACTCCAGATTGCCCACTTTCAACTTGGCGTGTTCTCCACCATCACTCTCGAGGGCAACCAATCTGTTGCAAAAATCACCCACGACATCACCCTGCTTACCGGGGCCTATCGTGTTAAAAATACGCGCAAGCACACACCTCAGTCCGTGGACCTCGGCAAACATCCGGGCCACCGATTCCGTGGCGAGCTTCGTGACACCGTAAGGGTGAAGAGGAACCAACGAAGACTCCTCCTTCACAGGCAGGGATTCCTCGGGAAAAACTCCATATACCGCCGAAGAGCTAGCGAGGACCACCGCGGCGTCCGGAGTGCTCGACTGGACGGCCGCTAGCAAATTGTGCGTCCCAAAGATATTCGCATCAATCGTCATCTGAGGGAACTCCCACGACTTCATCGGGTAGCTCTGAGCAGCAAGGTGAAAAACCACATCAGGCGATGCATCGGCAATCACCCCATGCAATTCCTCAGATCGTATATCCAGCTCGATCGAACGCACACCATCCGCAAATACGGCGCCCGTACCCTCTTCTTGGATCCCGACTGTCCACACCTCACTCCCATCTTCGACGAGGCGACGTACAAGATGTTGACCAATGAATCCACCGGCGCCAGTTATCAAAACTCGAGTCATGAAATCACCGTGTTCCTACTTTGGTCGATGCATGTGCACGGCAACGCAGCTCGGTTTCCATCCGTTGATCCCAACAGAACATCACGTTCGAAATTAACCGCCACCCGCAACCTCCCACGCTGTCAAGCCATTCGGCTCGAAGGCAAATCCTACGCATGTAATGCCACGCTCTGTGAGGTGCTTGGTAAGGCGGAACTTTCCGTCTGGAGCACACAGGAGCAGCATGTGCCCCCCTCCACCGGCACCCAGCACTTTACCGCCTATTGCACCGTGCCGAAGTGCGCCCTCGTAGACCTCATCGATGTGCGAATCGCTTATAAGCTCGCTGAACTGACGTTTTTGCTCCCACCCCTCGTGCATGATTTCGCCCATCTGGTCGATCTCACCGCCCAGCAAGGCATTCTTCATTTCATATGCGAGCTCTTTGGTACGGTGCAAAGCGCTTACCGACGACGAATCTCGGGCTGTGTACCTGCTGATTTGATCTTCAAGGATATTGGCAGAATTCCTGGTTCTCCCCAAAAAGCAGAGTAGCAACCTGTAGTGCAGTTCGAGTTGAACATCCGCACCCGCGTCGACACGGCTGACCACCGATTCATCTACCCCGAACTCAATAAAGTTGATGCCGCCAAACGCAGCAGCATACTGATCCTGCCGCCCCCCTGCCTGTCCGATATCTTTCCGCTCCAGGTCGTACGCCATCTCTGCAAGATCATTGTTCGTCAACTTCAGGCCCAGTTGGAGCGCGAACGCCCCCAACACTGCAACGATGTGAGTTGAAGAAGAACCCAACCCACTTCCCCACGGTGCGTCGGAGTGGAGACTTAGATCGAACCCCTGATTAATGCCCAATCTTTTAATGACCGATTTCGCCAGATCATGACGTCCGTCATAAGCAAGCACATTGCCGACATGGCCGGAAACCTTCAGGTCGTCGTCCATGTCCCATATTCGAAAGCGATCATCGTCGCGGCTCTGAAGGCTCACATACGCGTACTGATCGATCGTCGTGCACATGACGGCGCCCCCGTGCTCTTCCACGTATGGTGAGACGTCAGTACCACCACCAGCAAACGAAATCCTAAGCGGTGCTCTGGACCTTATTAGCAAGAGTTCGACCGTCCTCGTCCTAAATTTCTGCCTATCATCAGCATCTGAATTGAAATAACGCCCCGATTCAAGACTGCCAGTACCGGCGAATCGTTCCCATTGTCGCCTTGCTCAGTTCGCGACTCAGATGCACTCCGTCATGGCGGAATTTCCCTGCTGTCGCACCGTTATCATCGGTTACCAGCGAATAGACATCTAAAAATCCCACGCCAAGTTTCGATGATTCCCTTTCAAGAGTCTCATTGAACAATCTTGTAATTTCCTGTCTTTTATCTAACGAACCGTACACCGGTGTGGTTTTTTCATCGACACCGTCAGCCGCTGGCGGCACACCGCAAACCATGAGCTTTCTACTGGCATCGTTTATTTCTCTCACGGCTGAAAAATAACGTTCAATTGTCGAATCGACAATCGAGTGCACATCACCGTTCGGATCTTGAGACTCAATCGATCGATATACGTGCTGTCGACAATCTATCTCGCCAAATACAAGAACCAAACAGTCCCTAGACCAATTAACTCGGTCGACGACTTTAGACAGTTTTTCACGAGAGTTAGTAACGCTCTTTTCAGAAATTAGGTTATGCGCTGTGCTGCCGCCGAAATGATCAACAATGATCGGATACCGATATCGGAACGACCTACTGTGAGAATCGCCAACAATGTAAATCACTCCGCTCGACCTCAAGCCCGCCCGCACTCTGACGTACAAATTGAACAGACCGATCAATAGATCGAACGCCTCGTTCTTCGCTCGTACCCGAATAAACCAGGCGTAGTGGCGTAATCGTCTTATCGCACGCGTAACAATGCTCACGAATATTCGGACCCATTCCAATTTCGAAGCCATAAAGTTCCAACGCTCAAATGAGCGTCGGCCGAATGATCAATACTTATCTTGCCGCGAGCTCGTTAATCAGACTCGCCGTTCGACCTGTGCCCGAACCGTCCAATCGATCACACGTAGCTTCGGCCAATTTACGCCGATTCTCACGCATCGACGAAGGTTCTTCCAATAACAGCATTACTGCCTCGGTAAGCTCTTCTTCCGAAAATACGATCTTCGATGCGTTAGCTTCGAAAACATGTTTGAAATGGGCTCCGTAATGGTCTTGGATAACCTTTCTCGCAAACCGCTCAGGCTCCGTGAGAGTGAACGCAACGTTTACGATTGCAGTATCGAGTATCGCTGCCTCCAATGTAACCGTTGAAGCGATATTCACGAGTACGTCAGTGTGGAACAACACATTGGCAAGATCGATACTGTCTTGATATCCCGGCGTCCAATCCAATCCATCAATTTCTGCCGCCGAAAAATCAAATCGATGCTCACCACTGTCTGAAAACTCAGAATAAAAATCCTCATCCTCCATCGGATGTGGACGAAACAGCAACTGGACATCCTCTCCAAAATCTCCGGAATTGAGTTTTTCGATCATCAATTTGACCAGGAAGTGGTGATCCGCAACGCTACCGATCGGAGCAGTTGCAACAGTGATTATTTTTTTCTCCGGATCAAGCCTCAATCTCTTAGCGAACTTCTCACGGGACGTAATGATCCCATCCGAAAAATAATGGTCAAACTGAGGAACGCCAACGACCGACACTTCGTCTTTTCGATACTTTTGGATGCTAAGCGCTTCATTGAACATCCTGTCATTCCAAACCGCCAAATGGTCAGGTCGCGAAGCAATCGGACCGGTCAATGACAAATTATCCCAACTCCACACCACGCACAGCGTTTCGATGGACCTACGACGGGCGCTTCTGATCAACAGGGGATCTTCAAACGAATGCTTCCCAGTAGAAGCTGTGACCACTAAATCAGGTTGGTATTTGTCGAAAAGATCGTCATAAGCCCGGCTGCGATTCAAAATCAGCTCCGATTTGAACCACAATTTGCTCAACCGACGGTATTTTGCAAGCTTGAATTGACCTGCACGATACACACGATCGGCAAATGAAAGCTCAGAGACTGTAACTATCGGCTCAACCGTCACCCGGTCTCTACCAGCAAACATGGCTTTTACTTGTTCAAGTGCCACCTCCGGCGCGAGAACAACCACATCCTTGTCGAATTTCGCGATCAACTGATCGATTAGTCCCGAATATTCGAATAGTCGTAGGAAATAGCCGCGTGAAAGGGCCACAAAAACCGTGTTGCTAGAAGTGGTCATCTGATGATAAGCCGGGCTCTACTCAACCCTGCGCAGCTTCTCGATAATCGGCAGCTCGCTGTCGTACACGCGTTTTTGCCCATCACCTAACGAAACCGCAGTAGCCTCGATGTAACGGGCGAGCCGCTCCATCCCAGGCGGTTCGATAGACGCGGCTTGATCACTGCCCCACATCGCTCTGTCCAGAGTAATGTGCCGCTCAACCATGCAAGCACCCATAGCAACCGCCACAGCCGATGTAACCAGACCCGATTCGTGCCCCGAGTATCCGATGGGAACGTCGTATCGCTCAGCCAGAACCGGAATAACTTTCAGATTAAGCTCAGCGGGATCCGATGGATAAGTACTCGTGCAGTGCAAAATCACAAGATTATCTGTCCCAAGAACCTCAACCGCATGGTCGATCTGCTCCAGCGTGCTAAGACCCGTCGAAAGAATAATCGGTCGACCGTACTGACGATGATGCTTCAGCAGATTATCGTCAGTCAGACTCGCTGACGCTATCTTGTAGGCAGGTGGTGCGTACTGCTCAAGAAAATCAACTGATGCTTCGTCCCACGCCGACGCAAACCATGCAATTCCTTTTGCGCCAGCATACGAAGCTATGTCGTCATACTCAGCCTTACCGAATTCGAGGCCGTGCTTCAACTGGCCGTTAGTGTCCCCAAACGGATTCTCACGGGGACGAGCCAACTCGTCAGCCGTGTAAACCACGTCGATAGTCCGCTTTTGGAATTTGATCGCGTCCCAACCGTACTGCGCTGCTAAATCAATTAGCTGGTGCGCTATATCTACTTCACCATTGTGATTAATACCGATCTCACCAACCAGCATGCACGGTTGACCATCACCAACTAGGCGATCACCGATCTTCACGTAAGAGCTCAAAAAATATCCCCTTCAATCAAATTTGCAAGAGCAAAAATAACGCTCGCCTACCAGGCGGTTCGTCCACCATCAACAACTAGACTCGCGCCAGTCATGAAAGACGAAGCCTCCGAACAAAGGAAAAGTATCGCGCCTTTGTACTCATCTTTGTGAGCCATCCGAGCCATTGGAATCACATTTGAAAGGCGAATTACAAAATCCTGCTCATGCTCATCGAATACCCCAGCGGGAACAAGGGCATTAACTCTCACGCCAGAGTCCGCCCAGTACGTCGCAAGATATCTGGTCATCGCAAGCAAAGCGGCCTTCGACATCGAATACGCAATCGGTGTGTTGAACGGCTGTCCGTCGTACTCCATACCCTCGTAAATACGATGGTCAGGGCTAATCATGGCAACGTCAGACGAAATGTTCACAACAACGCCCGAATTATTGTTCGCCATCCACGAACCAATGCTCTGCGTCACCAAGAACGATCCAGTCAGGTTCACACCCAGCGCCCGATCAAACAACTCCTGCGAATACTCTTCAAATGGAGCGAAGTAATTCCCGCCGGAACTTCCGCCTCCCTTGACTGTCAAAGCAGCATTATTAATCAAGATATCGATCCGACCGAACTCTTCGACAATCCGATCTCGAAGTCTGTCCACTTCGGTCTTCGACGTTATATCCACCCCGATGCCAAGCGTCTTCACTTGATGCCGATCTGCGATTTCGCCAGCAATCTGACTCGCTCGCTCTCCATCGAGATCGACCAAAACTGGCGATCCACCAGCCTCAGCAATCGCATCCGCATACCGAGAACCCAGCATCCCTGCACCGCCAGTAATCACTGCAACACGCCCCGTCAGTTGGAACAGGTCGAGCACGCTGTGATCCTCTGGGTTCGCTTGAGATTCTTGACTGTCGTTATCTGGCATGTCGGATTCCTGAAGAAGTTGTGTCTGTGGGATTCGGAGGATCGTTCGAGCTTCGTGCGGCAAGTGCCGCTTCAAGGCCTGGAATATCGTCAGGGTAGTCGAGTTCGTAAATCGGCTCAGAAATGACAAATGGCAGAACTCGGTTCCCCACCATTGAATTCATCTCAAGCACCGTTCGCGGTCGCAACACATCCACGTACCCGTTTTGCCAGAAGACCGGAGGCAACGATTGGCGCGGTGCCGAGTGCGACTCCGAATTATTCGGATCAACGACAACAGGCGACGCAATATCCCCATCTATATGCCACATTTTGTACGGCGTAAGCTCCGCAATCGACATCGAACGCAGCGAATCTGCCTCAGGATTGGCCAACATCATTTCAACCGACTGATCGATCAACTCGACCTTGCGTATCGGTCCTGTTGGCCTCAAATGAACAACGAGCTCGGGCACGTACGATTCATGCTCCTCAAGCCATTCAAGCGCATGGCGAAAGACACCAATATCCTGAGCTGTGTCAGTAGCTAATTCAGAAGGACGTTCAAACGGCACCTCGGCTCCTGAATCCAGCGCCGCTTTCGCAATCTCGTCATCGTCCGTGGTCACTATCACGCGAGTGATGTTCGTACACTGAAGCGCCTGATCAATCGAATAGAAAATTAGCGGATGGCCGCCAACTTCAATCACGTTTTTGCGAGGAATGCTCTTCGAACCACCACGCGCTGGGATCAGTGCGAGAACATCAGGTTTTTGATCACTCATCTGAACCAACTGTCTGTGAATCACCACTCGATAGAGAACGCTTGGCCGCGGTAATTAATTCCACGGCAGCGATCCCGTCAACAATGCTCGCCCCTATTAAAGGCGCGCCTTTTACTGCATCTAAAAAGTCTTGCATCTCACCCAAAAACAATTCGTTTCGATCAAATTCCGGCCACTCAAGAAAGCGTTTTTCCTCATGGGTCAAACCCTCAATCTGAACCGTATTGGCCAGCAAGTCGAGCACCGCAACACCGCTCTGAAAAATTATCTCGCAATTCCTGACCGGCGAACGCCTGACGTAGTCGAGGTTGAACTGAACCGGCAATCGTCTGCTCTCTGAGCCATGATCCGCAAGTAGCAAAGCAACGTCCTCAACATCTACATCAAGATCCGACAGTTGCCCACCAACTGCAAATACCGACTTAGGCGGCCCGAACAGCATTGAAGCGTAGTCGAACTCGTGACTCTGCGTCGCTATCGCACCACCACCCAACGCCTCGATGGCTGCATAGCTCCCACGATAATCTTCCCACGGGTGCCAATTAGGCAAGTACTCACCAATGGTAAGTGACGACGAAACGACTGACCCAAGAGACCCAGAATGAATCAACTCGTCCAAAGCTAAAATCCCTGGGTGAAAACGCATTTGGTATGCAACGGTGGCTACAACACCGGACTTCTCGATCGCCGATTTCAACTGATCTATGCCGTCGGTCTGGTCTGAAAGCGGCTTCTCAATCAGCAGATGACACCCGGCTTCCGCACACTTGATAGCTGTTTCGATGTGCAGTCTTGTGGGATTGCAAATAATCGCAACATCGGGACCAGCACCCAGAGCATTTTCAAGTGATGAAAATACCTCAACCCCGTATTCATCGTCGACAGATTTGCCTGCATCGACTTTCCCATCGGCACTCAGCAATGGTGAGGTGCTTTGAGCCCTGTAAGCGATTACTTCAAGCTCGTCTCCGACGATCTGCCGAATATTCCGCAAGTGACGTTGACCTATCGAACCGAGACCAACAAACAGCGCCTTCACTAAAGACCACCTATCATCGACGATCACCGACGATTTGATTCATATAACGCAGATTGGCTCGGGCGTCTTCTACGGGGTCGTCCCCGCGGATGGTTTCAAACGTCATCGCACCCGCATAGCCAATCTCAGAAAATGCCTCAAGGCACGCAGCGAAGTGTACATCTCCCGTACCCAGCGGAACGTTGCCACCGTTCAGAGCTCGATCCTTTATATGCACGTGTCGAACATGCTGACCGAGTTCGATCAACTCTTTCTGAGGGGCCATACCCAACGACGCAAGATTTCCGAGATCAACACACGCCCCAACCGAATCGTGAGCGACCTTATCGATCAGATCAGTAAGTAGGTGATGCCCGAGCTCCGTTTCGAGCGCAACAACAACCCGATTATCAGCCGCCACATCACCTATTCCTTGAAGAATCGGAACCAATCGATCAATCTCTTCAGAACTCTGGATACTTGAGCCTTCTATCAACGGAATCACGATTACATGGGCGCCAACCTCTCCAGCAGCAACTGCAACAGCGCCAAACAGCTCAGCAAAGCTCGAACCGCCAAACGAATGCGAATCAATAGGGCCTTCCTTGAAACAGTCGGCATCCACGCTGGTTATCAGTATGCCCGACTCGGCCTGCAACCCTCGAACCGTCTCCCGATCGTCAGACACGAACAGCGGATTATCCCGTACTGATCCAACATCCACCAGCCACTCAATCCCGCTGAACCCGATCTCCTTCGCAACAGCAAATTCCGACCGCCACGTATCGTGCGGAAAATACTGCTGCTCACCATCTAGAGGCGGAGTCAACCGCCCCTGCATCATTGAAAAACCGTGCACAAATTCACCTTTGCTCAATCCAGAAAATGCCGACATTCAGGTGGTAACAACCCCTTGGGACATTCCACAACTAACTCTTACAGTTGGTCACATATTGAATCTGGTAGGAAACCATACCGCTAAGAGCCATCACTCTACTATTTTTCCCGCTGCCCAAACATGACTCAGCAATCCCTAGGGCTCCAATCACTGCATATCCGCGCGCCGGTAAGATAATCACCGTTGCCCACTCATACATCAGAATCGATCACATACTGGATCCCATTGACAGGGAATCTCAGTGTTGCTCACCAATTTTGCGGATCAGCCTAGAGCAATAAAATCGCCTCAGTCCAACCACTGGTACGATTGCCCGATCCGATCTGATTTCCGTCCGGCAGTACCCAAATTCAAAACGCCAGCCCAGAGACAGATATAACCACCACCCATGAACCCAAAGATAAATCGTATCGATACAGGAACCGACAGCGAGATAACGCCAAACAGGGCAATCACAACGCTTGACCAGCAGCGAGTGCCTTTTTCGAATGTTGTTCGACATTACCTAGCTCGCCTCTCCGACACCATCCTGATACACGCAGCGATTATTGCTATCTTCGCGGTGGTAAGGGTCTCGTGGTTTGTAAGTTCGTCCCAGCGTGCATTTTCTGATACCGCGGACTGGGCGACAATTTCCAGCCAGAGTTATGCGTCATTGGGGTTCTGGGCCGGCATAAAACCACCGTCCATCCCGTTCTTCTGGTCCCTACTACTGACAAATTTCGATGATAATGGTCGCACAGCTCTTGTTTTCGATTGTTGCATGGACGGCCCTCGCAGCCACGGTCGCATCGACCCTCACTGCACGGCCAGTGAAGTTGGCCGGGTTCGCAGCGTTCCTGATCCTCAGTCTCAGCCCCAGCATCATTCTCTGGGACAGAACGCTGATGAGCGAGTCGTTCGCCATTTCATTGACTGTATTTGCTGTGGCCGCAGCAATATTCGCGATAAAGGCGCGAACCACATACGCAGTTGTTTATTTCCTCATAGTCATAACGTTGTGGGGTTTTTCGAGAGACTCTAATCTCCTGTTATTACCTATTTTTGTACTCGCTGTCGCAATCTGCTGGTGGAGATCGAGGAATCGATTCTGGGCACTGATCGCTGTTCCAATGATTGGTCTATTCGTTTTCGGCTCGATCAGCGCTTCGATCGGAGATCGGTGGGTGGTTCCGTTCTACAACGTGGTCGTATTTCGTGTAGTACCAGATGAAGCCAAGCGTCAGGATCTGATGGATTTAGGTCTCCCGGTTAATGATCTTCTAGTTCAGAGATCCCAGGGTCAAAAATTAGACGGAGTGGCCCTCGAGGTCGATCCCGGACTATCGCAACTTCACGATTGGGCACGGTCGACTGGGAGATTGAAGTACATGGTATTTCTGGCGAAGAACCCGGGTAGGTCAATTGGAGAACCCTTCGCTGACGTTGAGGAAATTATCGATCAAGATGTCGTATCACTGTTCATTCCGCCAGGTCCCACAACCGTGCTAGGAAATAAACTCCGTTACTTCTACAACTTCCCATTTGGTGTACCGGGTGCAGTCGCAATAACTCTGGTAGCCACGGCGATAATTTTTGTCGGGTTACGCATCTACAAACGGCATGCTCTTTGGCTGCCGCTTGTGCTCTTAATAAGCGTAATACCGCACGGATTGATCGTATGGCACGCTGACACGGCAGTTATCGGGCGTCATTCCATGCTAGTCGCCGTTCAACTACGTATTGCGTTGTACTTATCACTGGTGATTGGGCTCGATTTGCTGTGGCCGCACCGCCATCGGATATCCCATGCGTTGAAACTCGGGCCAGCAGCAAGTTAATAACTCGCTCTGTAGATGATTTCGACCACTCGATGGCACCGAATACGGAGCCATCTATCACGCTTCGGGCGGGCTATCTCCCGAATTATGCAAACCAATCGAACGATACGCCAATGCAAGTTGTAGCTGGCTAAGCGCTTTCCAGACTAGAACCGCGACACTCAACGATGACAGTCCCCATATTCCCCACCAAAATGGGCTCGACGTGTACAAATTTCCGGTCATCGCCTGGTACAAATTAAATCCCACCATCATCAACACATACGCAACTAGAACCATGCTGCTTACGATCAACAACACCGCTGTGCTCATCGATTCGTCAGCGAGCCTGATCAACGATGTGGCAACTACCTGATGGGGATCCCCGTTCTTGTACCCACTGTCCACAAATACTCCGGGAATACTCTCGATCTCGACTCCACTGTTTAGCTGGACTCGGATCAGTTTTACAATATCGTCGTCAACAGGCATGACACTCATCGGTGGCTCATCTTTCGAGAAGGGCTTTGACACGATTTTACACTGATCATTGTGTCCGCCCGAAAACTAAATTCAATCCCGGACGTATATTCCATCGACACGTAACAGACTAACCTGAGACGATCGCATCGTGAATTATATTATCGCTATACTGCCTAGCCTATTCAGAGAATAATTCGTTAGTCCGTCCGCTGAGCTGGAGAAGCTGGTTGCAACTCACCTTTCGTAATCCTCTGTTGATTTCAGGCTTGATCATCCTCGCCTACACCGTCATCAGGGTTATCTGGTTCGCGTCCACAACCACTCAAGCGTGGAATGACACAGAAGAATTCAGAATAATTTCCGATTATTCTCCGCTCTCCAAAGAGTTCTTCACCAGCGGTCGTCCGTTCATGCTTCCACTGTTCTGGAGATTTTTTCTACAGGATTACGGAATGGTCGTCATAGCCCAACTGGTTCTCTCTCTGATTTCCTGGATACTATTCTCAATCACGCTCAGCTGGATTTCTCCCCTCCCCGCAAGAATTCCAGTGCTCGTTTTTACTCTGATCACAAGTCTCTCCTGGACAATCATTTTTTGGGATCGAGTCGTGATGAGTGAATCGCTGGCAATCTCGCTCCTGGTTCTGACCGTCACCGCCGGAATTGCGACATTCAAAACAGCGAACCCAGTTGCCTACGTCACATTCACCATTACCGCGTGCCTTTGGACTCTCACCAGAGACATGAACACATTCGTTGCGCTAGCTGGAGCAGTGCCGGTCGCTTTCCTTGCCAGCCGCCGCCTGTCTTACGGTCTTCTTGGTGCCGCTGTTATCGCGCTCGCCGCCCTAGCAGGCATCGCTATGTCGCAAATCGGTGATCGCGGGCAGGGACCACTCTTCAACGTCGTCACCTACCGAGTCATCGATGGCGACGCAATGAAAACGTCCGTCCTGGAGCGTGGACTACCCGGAGAAGCATTTGAGTTGCGACTTGTGGAAAACAAAGGAATGATGACCAGCCTTGAGAAACGCGGACTCCCCATCGATCAACTCAAGCTGGCAATTTCAGATGGCGTCTACGATCTCATAAGAGGTCATGTTGTCAACGACACTCGGTTCGATGAACTAAGGGATTGGCTCGCCTCCGATGGCCTCGGCGCCTACATGCGATCCCTAATCAGCAATCCTAGTTACACCCTGTTCGAGCCACTTCCAGATTTACGCAAAGCTGTGTACCCGAGTGTCGATCACTTCGCCCCAGTGGAAGCTAATCCAATAATCGGAACAGAATCAGGATGGGTACCGCCACCGTTTGCTCTGCTGGCGATGATTGCCAGCGGCGCGGT
>Ga0115002_10006158_pt1 | contig 13910 bp, 15 predicted proteins | sample ArcticOcean_MG_C_8_FD_89576 | JGI IMG/M metagenome (GOLD analysis project Ga0115002, IMG submission 89576) | Marine microbial communities from western Arctic Ocean - ArcticOcean_MG_CB11_86 | ecosystem: Environmental > Aquatic > Marine > Oceanic | place: Arctic Ocean: Canada Basin | collected... | reverse complement strand
TGGCTGTGGGCGCAGCAGCAGGCAGCAGGGACGGCAGAGCCGTTCGCGCCGGGGGTGACGGTGGCGGATCTGATCACGGGGACGCTGTCGTTCTCGGGAATACTGGCCGCGCTGTTGGATCGCGAACGGACGGGGCTGGGGCAGCACGTGGATGTCTCGCTGATGGATGGGCAGTTGCAGCTGATTAGTCAGCTTGCGAGCGAGGCGCTCAACGGACGGACGGAGGCGGATTGGCAGCCGTTCCGGCACCCGATTCATCGGGCCTCGGACGGTGGGAATTTGTCAATCAATATTGGGACGCCACGGCATTTCAGGCGAATCGCGGAGGGCTTGGGGCACGGCGGTGCGGCGATGCCGGAGTCGGGTCCGGCGGCGAACGCACAAGTGAAGGAATGGGTGGCGGCGATCACGACATCGGCGGCGGCTGCGGGCCTCGAGGCGGCGGGGGCGGCGTATGGGGTGGTGAGGTCGATGCCGGAGGCGGTGCGTGATCCGTTCTTCGTTGAGCGCGGAATGATCATCGAGGTGGACGACCCGATCGACGGGCGGTACCGGGGGGTGAGTTCGGCGATGTTCTTCTCGGATGCGACGAGTGCGCCCTCGGGCGCCGCGCCGCTGGCAGGGGAACATTCGCGTGAGTTGCTTGAGCAGTTGGGATACGACGCGGATAAGGTGGAATCGCTGCTCGACCGTGCGGTGGTGCAGCACCCGGCGGTGTGAGATGCCCTCAAGAGGGGGTTACTGGTAGATGATCAGGGCGGGTTGGGACTCGAAGGCTTGGATTTCGACGTGGGACAGGAGTGACGTATCCCACGCTTAGAAGAGCTTGATGGCAAGGTAGTCGGCGTAGCCCGCGAGCGCGTTTGAGGCGCCGCCTTAGGGAGGGCTGACGCGCGGTATTGCGGTCAAGACCGACATTGCTGCGGTGCCGGCAGCTCAGCCGTTCCTAGTGCAGACGTTGCTGGCGTGGGATATGTCTGCGCAGAGTTACCTGACATACATCCCGAGTGCACCGGGGATGGTGAACACGTTGAACTTGAGCGCGGATGCGGTGGTAATTATTTGTCGCGACGCTTCGATGGTGGTGACGGTCTCGGATTACTACTGCGTGCAGGGGGCAACTCGGCGAGCATGGGTGGTGGTGAAGGTTTCGGTGAATCGATGGCAAATGTGCAGACGATTTACGAGGGCGGGGAGTTGTGTGCGCCGGGGTACGTCGGCCAGCGGTTCACGATCTGGGGCGACCCGGATGGACGGACGTATACGTGCGCCGACATGGGCGATGGGGTGGCGGATGAGCACTGGGACATCTTCTTCCGGAACAGCGATAGCGGGTGGGCGTGGTGGGTGCAGATGGGCAGTAACATCGTGACGATCGAAATCGTGCACTAGCACTTTCCCAGGCATCTCGTCTGAAAATCCCACCAGGGCAAAGCACAACTAGAGGGACCGCCCATTGGGCGATCGCCCTTTCGCTCTCTTGAGGGGATGTGGCGTGCTGGGTGATACGGACTCGGCGTGCGTGAACTTGGTGCGATAAGTGGCTTGCCGTTGCCGTTCCTGAAGTGACTTCTGGTTTGCGCTCACGCTCACGTTTGTATCTTCGTGTCAGGTACTGCGCCCCGAGCACTACCTCATGGAAGTGCGGCTGGATCGACGGGCTACGCTGTCAGTGCTGGATGCGGTAGCGGAGATAGATTTCGCTGGTGGTGGGGTTAGGGATGGCGGAGATGAGATTGAGCTGGGTGACGGCGTCTCGTGCGGGGTCGTGGCTGGTGTAGAAAGAGGTGAGAGTGCCGTTACCGCCTACGATGCAAGGGCCGATGGTGAGGAAATATTCGTCGACGAAGCCGGAGTCGAGGAATTGGCCGTTGATGGTGGGGCCGCCTTCGAGGAGGACGTATTTGGCGCCGAGTTCGGTGCGCATATGTCGGAGCATCCAGGAGACGGAATCTGAGGCGGGGAGTTGGATGACGTCGCGGCCAGTGGTGCGTATGGCATCGATGCGATCCTGGGGGGCTTCGACACCGACGTAGACGACGGACTGGAAGTCGGTGCCGGTGAAGAAAAGGGTGTCCAACGGGAGGTTGGCGGAGCCACTCATGACGGCGGCGATGGGGGCTTCTGACTTGCCACGGGCAGTGCGGATGTTGCCAAGTTCGGGGTCTCCAAGGCGTGAGGAGGTGCCGCTGGTGCGGAGGGTGGAGGCGCCGTTGAGGACGACGTCTGCGCTGACGCGGAGTTCGCGCATGAGGCGCTGATCGATCGGGGATCCGAGGCCTTGTTCATTGCCCTCGATGACGACTTTGCCATCTGTGGACATGATCATGTTGACGTAGACGTAGGGGCGGTCAGGCGGCGGGTCAGGGAAGGCGAGGGCGGTGTAGTCCGGCTTGGCGTCGTCGGGCACCGTTCATCCTCCAGCGGTTAACGGAGGGCAGTGTGCCCTCAGGGGATGATGAGGATATCGCCGATTCCGATGAGCGTGATGTTGGTGAGGCTGTTGGCCTGGGCTAGTAATTCAACAGTGGTGTCGAAATTCCAAGCGATGGACCAGAGCGAGTCGCCGGGTTCGACAGTGTAGGTAGTCCCACCGCCGCTGGCGACGGATGGGCTGGTCGTGAGGGCTGGGGCGATTCCACCTCGGGGAATGTGCAACTCCTGGCCGATGAAGAGGTAGTTCACGTTGGTGAGGCTGTTGGCCTGGGCTAGTAATTCAACAGTGGTGTCGAAATGCCCGGCGACGGACCAGAGCGAGTCGCCGGGCTTGACGGTGTAGGTAGTCCCGTCGCCAGTGCTGCTGCTGCCACTGGAAACGGATGAGGTGACTCCACCTCGGGGAATTCGTAGTTTCTGGCCGATGAAGAGGTGGTTCACGTTGGCGAGGTCGTTGCTCGTGGCGATTTCCTCGACCGTGGTGCCCCAGTTCAGGGCGAGTTGATAGAGAGTGTCACCGGACTGGACGAGGTAGACGAGCGGTCGGGGCGGCGTGTCACGGAGGAGTTCCCAGAGGGCGGTTTTGGCGACGCCGAAGCGCCAAACGGAGAGTGTTTCGGCCTTGCTGGCGAAGGCTTCGTCGATGAATTCGGTCCACTGGTCATTGTCGTCGACGGTGCCGTCACCGATGGGGTGGATGGGGAGGCCGTACTCCTCCAGGTGACGGGCGGCGGAGTTCATGGCGAATCGGGGGGTCATGCCCTCGTCGCCGGGGTCGTCGCCGGCTTCGCGGTACTGCCGGAGGTTGGCTTCGGTATCGAAGATGCTCCAGTAGACCTGCGGGGCGACGGCATTGGTGAACTGAGCGAATTCCGCCATCGGAATCTTGGACAGCTCCCAGGGGCGGGCGTCGACGGAGGTGCTGACGAAGGCTGAGGGCTGGAGGCGCCGCAGCTCCTCGCCGAAGCGGAGTGCATCCTCGTTGGTACCTTTCCAGAAGCCGGAGTGGGGCTCGAGGTCGAGGAAGATGCTGTGGGCACCGGCATCGAGTACGTCGGCGGCCATTTGTGCTTCGACTTCGGGGTCGAGGCCGTGGAGGACGGACCAAGCGTGGAGCGGGACATTGGCTTCGGCGAAGTAGCTGGCGAGGGCTTCGATGGATGCGGGGCCGTCGATGGCTTCGGTGGTGAGATCGTACTGGGACATCCAGTCGGTGCCGTCGTGGGACTTGATGGCGAGGCCGAGCTTGTGTGTGGAGAGGACATCACGGATCAACTCGCGTTCGCCATCATGCTGGAACTGCCAGACCCAAGCGAGATGCCTAGGCTCGTAGAGGTCGGAGGCGACTTGGGATGCGTGGGATTGCGGGGGTGTGGGTGCCGAACCCTGAGCGAGCGCGTGGCGCGAGCCGAGGGCGAGCGCGGCCGGAATGGCGACGGTACTAGCGAGGAAGTGACGGCGTGACGTGGAACGGCGAATCCAACTCACAGTGACCACCTGAGTGGTGCGCAGCTGCATGAGCGTTGCGCTCATTCGATCCCCACCAGGACGATTATTGCACGTGGTGAGACTGATGCGTAGTCGGTGATTGGATGGCGCGGTTGCGAACAGCCCGCGGTGCTTCACACTGGATATTGGTGCTGGGCGCGCTTCGCGCCCGCTTCGAGGCGTGCAGCAAGCGGGGATTCATCGTGAGCACAGATTCAATTTCGAGCGTTGGTGTTCCTGTCGAGACGAAGATTGGCGAGCACCGTGTGGGGCTTACGCCACAGCTTGCGGCAGACATTGTATCGATGGGCATCGAGGTGCGAATTGAGCGCGGTGCTGGTGCCGGCGCGGGGTTCCCGGACACGGCATACGAGTCCGTAGGGGCGCGGCTGGTCGATGTGGACGAGGTGTTTGACGCGGCTTTGGTGCTGAAGGTGAAGGAGCCGAACCTAGAGGAAGCGGGGCGTCTGAGTGCCGGACAGACTCTGTTCACGTTCGTCCACCTAGCGGGGAATCCGTCGTTGAGGGCGCCGCTGGAGGCGAGTGGGACGACACTCCTAGCTTACGAACTGCTGGAGGATGAGCTGGGGCGGAACCCGATCCTGGCACCGATGAGTTTCATTGCGGGACGGTTGGCGACTCAGGTGGGTGCGCACTATCTGGAGCGGACGGCAGGTGGCCAAGGGGTGCTGCTGGGTTCGGTGCCGGGGACGGATCCGGCACTGGTGGTGGTTGTAGGTGCGGGAGTGGTGGGTTCGCAGGCAGCGGAGGTAGCGAACGGGATGGGAGCGCGCGTGATCATTGTTGACGAGCGCGGGCAGCGGGCGCGCGATCTAGCTCAGGCGATTGGGCCGCTGGCCGAGTCGGTAGCACCTTCGAGGTTGGCGCATGTGCTGGCGGACACGAGTCTGCTGGTGGGTGCGGTCCACCGAACAGGCGAAGCGGCGACGCACGTGGTGACGCGGGAGATGATCGAGACGATGCCGGCGGGTTCTGTAGCGGTGGACGTGGCGATTGACGAGGGTGGCTGCTTCGAAACGTCGCGACCGACCTCGCATGAGGAGCCAACATACACGGAGCACGGTGTGATTCATTACTGCGTGCCGAATATGCCGAGCATGGTGGCGCACGATGCGACGGTGGCGCTGGTGGCTGCAACTGGCCCGCACATCCGGGTGTTGCTGAGCGGCGGTATCGATGGATTCCGCGCGGATAAGGGCCGCGCAAAGGCGATTGTTTTGGAAGGGCCTTCGATCCGTTGACGATGCTTCGTGCCCGGTGGAGTGGGTGCTGGGTTGGATCGGTCACTTATGGAACTTGAGATACGGCTGACGTGGTGGTTGAGATCGAGGGCTAGTCGTGGATAGGTTCGTGTGTGTTTCGGGGCCACGAGGCGAGAGAGACGAGCAGGACGATGAGCGTTGAGATTCGGTCACCACGGGAAGATGAGCTCCGGGACTATCTGCGGGTAGTGCGGTATGTGTTTTCGATGTCGATGCTGGAGGACGATCAGGATAAGCGGGCGAAGTGGCAGTTCGATCCGGAGCGCGCGGTTTGTGCGTTCGTCGATGGGGAGTTGGTGTCGACGTTTGGGGCGTACGACTTCACGGTGCAGCTCAATGGGACACCGGTGCCGTTGGCGGGTGTGACGAATGTAGGGACGCTGCCGGGGTTTCGTGGGCGGGGGTTCGTACGGGAGTTGGTGACGCAGGGGCTAGCCGATGCGCGCGAGCGGGGCGAGAGCTGCTCGATGCTGTGGGCGTCGTTCGGCGGGATCTATCAGCGCTTTGGGTACGGGCTGGCATCGGCGCTGGTGAAGTACCAGTGGGACCCGCGGTACGGGCAGCTGACCGGCGCTCCTTCGGCGGGAGGCAGCATGGCGATTGTGACGCTGTCGGAGGGGCGGGAGATTGCCGAGCAGGTGCACGGGGAGTACGTGCGGCCTCGGAATCTGATGATTGTGCGTGGGGAGCGGGACTGGCAGGGGATCTTCGAACCGGAGTCGTTTCAGACGAAGTATCAGCGGATGGCGATCTATCGGAATGCGGCGGGGGAACCGCGGGGTTTCATGCTGTTGCGGAACCGCGACGAAGAGGACGCGCTTGAGCCGGGGCCGAACCAGTTCCTGACAGTGAACGACTTCACGGCGCTGGACGTGGATGCGTACCGGGGGATGTGGGAGTTCCTGGCGAGTCACGATCTGGTGCGCGAGGTGACGATGGAGCGGGTGCCGGAGGATGATCCGGCGGCGCTGATGCTGCTGGAACCTCGGACGCTGCACCGTCGGACTGGGGATGCGATGTGGCTGAGGGTGGCTGATGCGGAGCTGGCGCTGGGGCAGCGGCCCTATGGAGCCGCAGGCACGTTGACGCTGCGGGTGGTGGATGAGATTTGCGACTGGAACGCAGGGACGTACCACATCGAGAGCGACGGGGTTGAGTCGAGGGTGAAGCGCGTCGACGCAGATGCGGATCTGGTGGTGCCGGTGGAGCGGCTGTCGCAGTTGATCAGCGGTTACGCGAGCGCATCGGAGCTGTCGCGGCTGGATCTGATCGAGGTCGGCGACGCTTCGGTGTTGTCGACGGTGGATGCGATGTTCGCGACGGCGTACCGCCCGTTCTGCCAAGACGGCTTCTAAGGGCCTTCGGGGGTCTTCGACTCCTTTCTAAACGCTTCGCGCCTGTCGGCAGAGTGGTCGATGAGAGAGTGAGTATCAGGGTGTATGCGATGAGAGTGGCTGCGACTTTCCTCGTTGGGCTTGCGCTGCTCGTCGCGTGCGGGGAGGTGGAGCGGCCGGTGAGTTCGCCGCTGGCGGATACGCAGGCGCCGGTGGTGGTGGCGTACGCGGACGTAATTGAGGTGGCGGTGTCGGGATCGGAAGGGGCGTATCAATTCGCGGTGACGGTGAGCAGTCCGGATACGGGGTGCGATCAGTACGCGGACTGGTGGGAGGTGGCGAGCGAGGGCAGCGATGAGCTGCTGTATCGGCGGATACTGGCGCACAGCCATGTGGACGAGCAGCCGTTCGAGCGGTCGGGCGGGCCAGTCGTGATCGACGAGAGCACGGTGGTCGTCGTACGGGCGCACATGAGTACGGGTGGGTTCGGTGGCGCGTCGCTACGCGGGTCGGTGGCTGGCGGGTTCGAGGCGTTTCAGCCGGAACTGAGCTTCAAGGCGGCGCGAGGCTCGGTGGATTCGTTGCCGGACGGCTGTGCGTTTTAGGGCTCCCGGAGTCAGTGTAACGTCACTTTTGTAATGCTGACCGATTGCTCTCGTGGTGATCCGAGAGGAGGATCGAGCGGTACGAGTGCCTGACGGGCGCCGAGCTCGCCAAGACTGTTCCTGCGAAGGAGAGTCGAGCTATGAAGATCGTAATTACCGGTAGTTCAGGAATGATCGGTTCGGCGCTGTGTCCTCGGCTGGCGGCGGCGGGGCATGAGATCGTGCGGATTCGCAACGGCGATCAATCGGATGCGGGCGTGCAGTGGAACCCGGAGGCGGGGTGGCTGCGCGAGGGTGTGTTGGACGGCGTGGATGCGGTGTTGCATCTCGGAGGGACGTCGCTCGACTGCTGGTGGAGGCGATCTGGGTGATGCCGGAGGCGGAGCGGCCGAAGGTGTTCGTGACGGCATCGGCTGTTGGATTTTACGGGGAGCGCGGGGAAGAGCGGCTGACGGAGGAGTCGGCGAGCGGTTTGGGGTTCTTGGCGGAGATGTGCGAGGCGGAGTCGCTTGGCCTTCGAGCGGTGGCGGTGCGGAGCGGGGTGGTGCTGCCGCCGTTCAAGCTGGGGCTTGGTGGGCCGCTAGGCAGCGGGAGCAGTACTTCGCGTGGGTGGCGCTGGATGACGTGGTGCGGATCTACGAGCATGTGCTGGTGAGCGATGTGCTATCGGAAGTGGTGAACGCGGTCGGACCGCAGGAGCAGACGAACGCGGAGTTCACGAAGGTGCTGGGGAAGACGTTGCATCGGCCGACGGTGATGCCGCTGCCGGGGTTCATTCTGAAGCTGATCATGGGTGGCGAGAAGGCGAAGGAGACGGTGTTGATCAGTCAGCGGGTGTCACCTCGACGGTTGCTGGACGCGGGGTTCGAGTTCACGCATCCGAAGATCGATAGCGCGATTGAGGCTGCGCTTGCCTCGTAAGTCTGGCTGAGCTTCGCTTAGGCGTTGACGGCGAGGCGGCGGGCTGCGGCGGGGTCCCAGTCGATGCCGAGGCCGGGGGCGGTGGGGAGTGGGATCGTGCCGTGCTCGACGATTTCGGTGCCGGCGACGAGTTCGTCGCGCCAGGGGACGCCGGCGTAGCCGTACTCGAGCGTGAGGAAGTTGCCGAGGACGGCGGACAGGTGGACGGAGCTGGCCGTGGCGACGGGACCGGACATGTTGTGGGGTGAGACCTCGACGTCGTAGGCGGCGGCGAGGTGGGCGATTTCTCGGAAGGGGGAGATGCCGCCGATCCATTTCACATCGGGCATGACGACATCGAGGGCACGGGCTTCGAAGAGCTGGCGGAAGGGGAGGATGGTGGAGAGCTGTTCGCCGCCGGCCATACGGGGGTGGATCTGGCGGCGGAGGGCGGCGAACTCTTCGGGGTCGTCAGTGGCGAAGGGCTCTTCGATCCAGAAGAGGTCGTAGGGGATGAGGCGTTCGGCCATCTGGGCGGCGTCGGCAGGGGTGACGGTCCAGGCCCAGTCGGTGTGGAGGGCGATGTCCGGGCCGATGGCGTCGCGGACGGCTCGGATGCGTGCTTCGGCGAGGTCGCGCTCCTCGCGGGTGAGGGCGCCACCACGGTTGGGGGTGATCTCGGCACCCTGGGGGAAGGGGTAGATTTTGACGCCCTTGAAGCCATCGGCGACGGCGCGGGTGGCGGTTTCGGCGAGATCTTCGGGGCTGCGACTGGGAGTGGCCTGGCTGAGGTTGGCGTAGAGCTGGATGCGATCGCGGATGGCGCCGCCGAGGAGGACGTGAACGGGCTGGCCGAGGGTTTTGCCGGCGATGTCCCAGAGGGCTTGCTCGATGCCGGAGACGGCGGCGTAGCGGATGCGGGCGGCGAAGGGGTTGGCGAGGAACTGGAGCCTCGATGGTTCGATGAGACCGAGGGGGTTCTTGCCGACGTAGTAGGGCTTCATCTCCTCGATGGCGAGCGCGACGCCTTCGTCGAGGCGGCTCTGGCTGCATTCGCCGATGCCAAGGATTCCCTCGTCAGTGTGGACCTCGACGAACATCCAGGTGCGGCGTCCGGTGCCGAGGGCATCTTTGGCAGCGTCGACGATGACGGTCTGGATGTCGGTGATTTGCATGCGGCGGCTCGATCTTGCTCGGGAGGTGGTTGGGGCGTGATGGTAGCGCGGGAATCCGGGGGAAGGCACTGGCACCTTCACCGGCGGAGGATGGATCGACGGTGTTGGCGGCCGTGAACGCCGCTCCGCCCACGGCGAAGATGGCGAGGGCGGTCACCAACTGAAGTGGTCCGCGCCGCAACGCTCGGCGCATCCAGTCTCCTATGAGGCCTACTGACTCGCGGCGGTACCACGTCTGGCTTACCCGAGTCCCGACTATGCTCGCCGGGATTGGTGATTGGCGGCGTCGGGGAACTCCCTCGGGGTCGGTTTTGCGACCCCGAGGGACCCTGGCGTGTGCTGCAGGAAGCGATGTGGAGAGGGAAGCGTCAGGACGGTGTCAACGGACGCGGCATGGATTCGAGCGGTGGTGCGTTGATATTGTTCAACCTGGCTATGAGGGACGATGAGGGTGGCGAGGACTGGATGCTGGAGCTGCGGAATCCGCACAGCGTGCTGGCGGTGTTTGAGGCGCGTCCCGGGGATGTTAAATCGGTACAATTGCCGCCGGGCGGTGGTGGAACCGCGTGGCAGGCGGTGCGGGCGCAGGCGGAGGCGACCGGGGTTGCGATTGGTACTGCCCAGGAGCGATCGAGTGATCGAGGCCGGGAGCGGGGCGCGTCCGCGACGGTGGTGGAGCGGTCACCGGCGGTGCTGGAGGAGTTGGTTGCGGATGGCGGATCGGGCCGGGGGCTGTGGCTGGCGTTGGATTCGCTGCAAGACCCACAAAACGTGGGCGCGATCTTTCGACTGGCGGCGTTCTTTGGCGTGCGTGGAGTGGTGATGGGGAAGGATCGGGCGGCGCCGATGAGCGCGACGGTTTATGACGTGGCGAGTGGTGGTGTGGAGGAGGTGCGGTTTTCGCTGGAGACGAACCTGCACCGGGCGTTGGGACGGATGCGAGATGCGGGGCTGTGGGTGATTGGCAGCTCTGAACATGCGGAGCGCAGCGTGTACGAGGTGGATACGGACCGGGCGTGGGTGCTGGTGGTGGGGAACGAGGAGCAGGGGATGAGGCCGCGGATCCAGGAAGCGTGCGACGAGTTGGTGGCTGTGCGACCGGCGCCGGGTGCGGGTGTGACCTCGCTGAATGTGGCGAGCGCGACGGCGGTTCTGATCAGCGCTCTGAGTCGGTAGCTGGAGCGACTTTTTCGGATGCGGCGAGCGGCTGGGTCCAGCCGACGGAGTGGCCGTAGAGCAGGAGGACTAAACCGGCGGCGGCGATGACGGCGGCAGTCCAGAAGACTGCGCTGGTCGATATTTCGGATGCGACGAGGCCGAGTGCGGGTCCGCTGGCGATTCCGCCGATGTCCCATGCCCATTGGAAGATGGCGGTGGCGCTGCCTCGCTGGTTGTCGCGTACGCGATCGAGGGAGAGCGCGAAGGCACCGGTGTGGGTGCCGGCGAGGCCGACGCCGCCTAGGGCGCCGGAGAGCAGCATTAACTCGGTGGTCTGCGCTAGAGCGAGGACGATCATGCCAGTGACGGCGGCGAGTAGCGCGGGCGCCATGATCACGGCTCGACCGTAGCGGTCCGAAATGCGTCCGGCGATGGGGCGTCCGATGACGGCAACTCCACCGATGAAGAAGAAATACATGCCGACATTTCCGAAATTACGTTCGTCGTTGAGTAGTGGAAGGAAGCTGGTGGCGGCGCCGATGGCGAAGGTGACGGTCATGAAGACGGCCATGGGGAAGATCGTGGCGTGGGGGAGCAGTTGGCCGTGGGGTGCGGTTTTATCGACGAGGACGGCAGGGGTTGGTTCGTGGAAGGTGGAGACGACGAGGAGGGTGAAGGCGGAGGTGGCGGCGGCGACGAGGAAGACGAGATCGAACCCCCAGTGTCCAAGCATCCAGACGCCGAGTGCGGGGAAGATCATTTGTGCGGCGCTGGAGGACATGCCGAAGTAGCCGACGCCTTCGCCGCGGCGAGGGAGGGGAGCTAGCTCGGCGACCATCGAGCCGGCGGCGGTGGGGTACATGGCCATGCCGATGCCCTGGGCGACACGGATGGCGAAGAGGGACCAAATGTCTTCCGAGATGGTCATGAGGGCGAGCGAGACGACGAGCGTGGCAACGCCGATTTGCATCATGCGGACGCGGTGTCCGCGATCAGCGAAGCGGCCGACGAACGGTCGTGTGACTAGGGGGACGATGGCGAACGCGCTGACGACGAGGCCGATCTGGAATGGCGAGCCGCCGATTTCGTCGACATACTTGGGCAGGACAGAGATGAGGTAGAAGAAGCTACCGAAGAAAGACAGCGTGGACAGCAGCGTGAGCGCGTATGGCCGTGTCCAGAGACGCGGCTGCGGGGAGATGGACACGGGCGAGCCCTTCGGGTGCGGGGAGCAAGTGTAATGGTGAAGTGGCTGGGGGGCTGGTGCGTCGTGATGCTCGCGAGTTGCACCGGGCTTGAGGTCGTAGCGCGGGTGCTGGGGCGGGCATCGACGCGGTCACGGGTGGCGCCGGGGCGGGCGCTGCTGGTGTACGACGACGACTGCGGGCTGTGCAGTCGGGTGGCGAGGTTCATCGCGCGGGGGGCGACGGAAGAGCTGCAGTTGGTGGGGTTCTCGGAGTTACCGCTCGACGGCGTGTTGGAAGAATTGAGCGAGAGCGAGCTGTGGGGAAGTGCGCACTTCGTCAGCGCGGCGGGGGTGGAGTATCACGGCGGAGAAAGTATGACGCAGGCGGCTCGGCTGCTGCCGGGCGGGCAGATGTTGGCTCAGATCGACCGGCCGGTGCTACGCGCGCTGCGCGAGATCGGCTACCGGTTGGTGGTGTGGCAGCGCGCGCGGATCTCGCCGTGGCTTAGTGGCTGAAGTGCTTGGCGAGTTCGAATTCTGCGCTGACGCGCGTGTCCTTTTCGGTGACCATCTGGCGAAGCTCATCTTGAAATTTTTCCATGCGGATGCGGAGATTGTCGTCGGTGACGGCAAGCATGCGGATGGCGAGCAGGCCAGCGTTACGGGCGTTGCCGATGGCGACGGTGGCGACGGGGACTCCTGAGGGCATCTGGACCATGGAGAGGAGCGAGTCCAAACCACCGAAGTGCTTGAGTGGGACGGGGACGCCGATGACGGGGAGGGTGGTGGCGGAGGCGAGCATGCCCGGTAAGTGGGCGGCGCCACCAGCGCCCGCGATGATGACCTTGAGTCCTCGCTCCACGGCGCGCTCGGCGTAGACGAGCATTGCTTGCGGGGTGCGGTGTGCGGAGACGACGCGGACCTCGTAGGGGACTTTGAACTCATCGAGCACGGTTGCGGCGTCGCGCATGACCTCCAGGTCTGAGTCGCTGCCCATGACGATGCCGATTTGTGCGTGTACTTCGGTGGTCATTGTCGATTCCCTTCGACGACCGTTTATGCGGTCGTGGCCATCAACTGCTCGGCGGCCTCTGTGGCGTTCCTGCGGGTCAGAGCTGGGTCATCGCCGAGCGTGGTGACGTGGCCGATCTTGCGGCCATCACGCGATTCTTTCCCGTAGAGGTGAACGTGTACTTCTGAATCATCAGTGGTTAGCGCATTTCGCACACCTAGTGCCACATCATTTTGCCCGCGGCCGAGGAGGTTGGCCATGACGGCGGCCGGACTACGAAGCCGGGTGGATCCGAGTGGCCAATCGATGATGGCGCGGAGATGGTTTTCGAACTGCGAGGTGGCAGCAGCTTCGATGCTGAAGTGGCCGGAGTTGTGGGGGCGAGTGGCGATCTCGTTGATGAGCAGTTCGCCATCAGCAAGGAAGAGTTCGAGCGCCATGATGCCAACGACGTCGGTTGCTTGGGCGACGGTGACGGTGAGTTCTTCGGCATGGCGACGGATTGCTTCGGAGATGGGGGCAGGGACTAGCACCTCGTGGCATATGCCATCGCGCTGGACTGTTTCGACGATGGGGTAGAGGACGAACTCGCCTCCGGGGCGGCGGGCGATGAGGCCGGCCAACTCTTGTTGGATGGGGACGAAGCGCTCGGCGACCAGCTTCACGCCGTTCGTCGTGGCATCTGTGGTGAGCCGGGCTGCGTCTTCGGGGCCATCGAGGATCCAAACTCCACGGCCGTCGTAACCATCGCGCTGGGCCTTGGCGACGACGGGCCAGCCGTGGTCGGCGGCGAATGCGGTGATGTCTTCAGCGGTGACGACTTCGCGATAGGGCGGGATGGGTAGGGCGAGGGCTTCGAAGACGGTGCGCTGGTGGAGCTTGTCTTGGGCGTGGAGCAGGGCGTTGGACGAGGGATAAACTAGCTTGCCTGCCGCTTCGAGTTCGCGGATTGCATCGAGGTTCACGAGTTCGTGGTCGAAGGTGATGACGTCGCAGGTCTGGGCGAAGCGGTGGAGGTCTTCCGCGGATTTCGGGAGGCCGATGTCGACGTGTGACCAGATGCGTGCGGCGCCATCGGTTGGGCTGGCGGCGAGGAGGCGGATTGGGATATCGAGTGGTGTGGCGGCCTCGACCATCATGCGTGCGAGCTGTCCGGCGCCGACGATGCCGACGGTGGGTGTCGAGGTCATTCAGATAGTCTCGCGCGTTCGTTGGTGATCGGACAAGCGGGAAGGCGGTGATAGGTTCTGATCATGAGTAATGAACAGCAGCCTGACATGAGCGAACTGGACGAAGCGGAGGCGTATCGACGGGAGGTACGCGCGGCGAATCG
>Ga0115002_10006157_pt1 | contig 13910 bp, 12 predicted proteins | sample ArcticOcean_MG_C_8_FD_89576 | JGI IMG/M metagenome (GOLD analysis project Ga0115002, IMG submission 89576) | Marine microbial communities from western Arctic Ocean - ArcticOcean_MG_CB11_86 | ecosystem: Environmental > Aquatic > Marine > Oceanic | place: Arctic Ocean: Canada Basin | collected... | reverse complement strand
GGTTTTACGCACTACAATTACAGCACTGTCTACTTGTCTAAGGACAAGATCTTCATCAGGTACGCTGTAACTCCCCCCGACGGGGTTGGTTCCAAAGAGAGCTGGCGCGTGTTTCCCATCTCCTGGTTGTACCTTAAGTCAATCGCTGAAAACCTCGACGGGCGACGGGCCCCTTAAGTGGATCACCATGCGGTCCAGCCGCCATCAATAACCAGATTCTGACCTGTCATATAGCTGCTGGCGTCGCTGGCCAGAAAAACGATGGCACCTTTCAGCTCCTGCGGCCTGCCCATGCGCCCCATGGGAGAATGTGTCTCAAGCCGACGGACTATTTCCTCGGGCGCCGCAGGCGCGGGAAATGGACCCGGGCTAAGGCTATTCACACGCACGCAGTCGGGAGCCCAATAGACGGCCAGGTGTCGGGCCATCTGCAGCGTACCACCCTTCAGCGCGTGATAAGCAACGCTGCTCGCTTTGCCGATCCCCGCATAAGCGTCAGGATAGGAACCCACCATGCCGTACATGGATCCGACAAAAATGATACTAGCCGCTGCACTGCGTTTTACCGCGTGATGGTGCGCCAGACGGGCTAATTCGAAATAGCCTGCATTATTCGTTTGGTGCCGGGCAAATTGCTCAAAGGTACAGCTACTCAGATCCTCACTAAGAAATTCCAGACCGTTATTGACGAGCACATCGATCTGGCCCGCTGTGCCGAGCGCTTGCCGAAAACCTTCAAGGATCGATTCGGGATCCATATGATCCATGGATATGCCGTGATGTGTTACCTCGTCTCGACACGGCAGCCCGTCGGCAACAGCCTGAGCTCGAGCCTCGTCACGACTACTAACCACCACGGTGGCACCTGCTTCGGCAAGCGCACTGGCCATCGAACGACCGAGGTAACCTGTCCCACCCGTAATCAAGGCAACCTTGCCGCTGAGATCGAACAGTTGTTGGGTTGTGGGTTCGTTTTCGGATGGAGATGACATGTCTGCGAACGGTCCCAATTACTTGACTGATGGTGTTTAATTTGCGGCTCAGGAAGTCGATGCCGGGTCGAGACGATTGTCAAACGTGAAACCCAATGGAGAGAAGTCTCGCTGTATTTTTTCGAGAGCATTCTTGATCATGATAATGTCAGCCTGGTGGGCAATAAAACGAGCTCCCATCTCGAGTAGCTCTTGGGTCTGTTCCATCGACCCACTGGGACATCCCCAATGCTTCCCGGCATTCTTGGCAGCCTGGGCGGTCTTGCGAATCGCGTCGCGGATTGACTCATGATCCATTTGCCCCGGAACACCACTCTGCAGGCTCAGATCTCCTTTTCCAACGAAAAGCACATCGACGCCGTCGACGGCGGCTATCTCTTCGACATGCTCGACGGTTTTGGGCTGCTCAATCTGTAAAACAAGCAGCGTCTCTTCGTTCGCCTGGCGGACGTATTCGACCATGGGCATGGTGCAATACGGCATGTCAGGGTTACCGCCGTCGAATCCGCGCTCTCCCCACGGCGGGAATTTCATCCACTTGACCACTTCGGCAGCCTCTTGGGCATCGTCGCAACGTGGATACATGATGGCCTGGGCACCTGCCTCAAGCATCCGTTGCATTCGCATAAACTCGCCCTTGGCTGGCCGGCAAACAATATCGGAGGCCCCACTCCGGGCTGCCCGCATCAATCCCGCTGCTGTCTCAAGACTGTAGCAATGGTGCTCCATGTCCAACCAAATACCATCGAATCCCATCAAGCTGGTGAGTTCGTGAACGGATGGATCCGTGAGATGTAGACAAGTGATAAGCGCAGGATCGTTTCGCTGAAGTTTGGCTTTAATCCGACTTGGTCGCATAGTAGAACACTCTTCTATTTGTTTTGGGGAAGGAATCTAGCTTTCGGTGAAATAATCGACAGGTAGGTGTTTCTCGAAAAACGCGAGAAAAGGATGAACCGGTCGAAGGGCACTGCTGTCAATAAAATGCTACCCTATTTTGAGCCCTTGGAGAATGACTTATTTCCTAATCGTGAAGCGTGTTTTTATAGGGCGGCATGAACTGCATGCGGGGCATTTGTTGTGCCAGCACGCCGCCGTCGTTAACGATATGTTGACCGGTAATATACGATCCGGCCGACGAAGCCAGCATGACGGCAATTCCCGCACACTCCTCGACCGATCCCCAGCGGCCTTCCAGAGGGATATGCTCATTGCAGTACGGCACGAACCCGTCAAAGTCCAGTTCAAAATCGCCGACGATATCCGTCTCGATGAGGCCAGGTGCGATGCTGTTGACCGTGATGCCGTGTTCGCCCAATTCGATGGCGAGCGACTGGGTCAACAACTCCAGTGCTCCTTTCGAAGCATTGTAATGGGCCAGCCCTGCTTCGGCGACCAGTCCGTTCAAGGACGAGACGTTGATGATCCTTCCCTTCACTCCCGCCGAAATCATGTGTTCGGCGATCCGTTGCGAGAGAAAAAACACGGCGTCGAGGTTGACCGCCATCACGTGCCGCCAGTGCTCCGGCGTGATCTGATTGAACCGCTGGAGGTACGCATGTCCCGCGTTATTGACCAGGATGTCGATTGGCCCAGTATCGCCCCAAACGCGATCGGCCAGCGCGTGCAGCGCATCAATTTCAGCCAGGTCTTGTTGGTAAATCCAAGACTTTCGGCCAAGATTGCGGATTGCTGCGGCGGCCTCTTCGGCTTCTTGCTCTGCAGAGCGATACACGATTGCAAGGTTAGCGCCATGTTCTGCCAGCGCTATGGCGATGCCACGGCCTATGCCACGACTGCCGCCGGTGACGAGCGCGGTCTTGCCGGTCAGATCGAACCGATTCTTTGCACTCAAAGCATTACCTCTGCCATGGGACTCAAGTACTTCGACGCCTTCATCCTATCCTTTGCCCCGGCCGCCGGAGAAACGTCTCCGCCGATCTTACGACGTCATAGGACCAAGAATAGCAGTGGCCTATCGAGACAAATTGGGGCATTACTTCGGTTGGTATTTTCTATAAGATAATTGGGCAACTTACCACTGCAAATCGGTGAGTCGAGGCCAGAAAATGGGCCAATTTTTCACCCCCTGCCCTGCCGTTTGAGGACCTGGAAACGCATGTGTCAACGAAAGTGACTCTACTCTTAGTACCAACCTCGAGATACGCCCACTTGCCCACGCTGTTGTCTCGCGTCTAGGATGGTGCGGCGATGATTGCCAGCTCGCCAGACGATCGGGGTCCTGACGTTGTCTCGCGCGGTCGCAGAATACGGTTCGAACAACCCTGCAAAATGGGATAGCGAGGATTTTGATGCGAAACTACGTTCCGCCTGACCGTGGCTCGTCCGCTGTGAGACGATTCGGCTGGATGCTACTTGCCTGGTTGCTGCTCGTCGGGACGTTCCGTCCGGCCGTCGCCCAGCAAATCGCTCCCGATGCGCCTGCCGCAGCGCCACAAGATCACTACTGGGATCTCGGCGTGGGGCTCTACTTCGCGGGCTGCCAGGGCCGGTTCACCGAACTGGACGCCGCCCGGGCTGACTGGCTGTTGCTGCGATTTCCGGGCTTGCCGAGCAACCGGGAAACCACCGAGACGCTCAATCGCATGATAGCGCTCAATCCCCGACTGAAGATCATGGCCCGGATCTGGCCGCTGGGCGGCCTCAGCCCGCACAAGGAGGGCCGCTATCAGGCCACGTTCTACGAATACTTCTACGTGCCGGGCGTCAAAGAAAAGCTCTTTGCCGAAATCCGCCGCCAAGTTCGGGTCGTGCTTGACCATCTCGACAAGCCAGAGAACCTCGTGGCGATAACATTTCTCGAAGAGCTGCCGCAGCACTTCACAGATATGGCCATCTTCAACGAAGACGGCAAGACGACCTGGGCCATCGAGGCCTACCGCCAGCAGATCGAGGCCGAGATTGGCAAACCGTTCGAATGGAACGACGAGGGTCGGCGGTGGTGGTGTCGCAAATACGTGGAGGCCTACAACGAGATTCACGCAGTGATGAAGGAGGCGAGCGAAGGACGAACGGTCATCTACTGGCAGCAGACCGGCTACAAGAATCTGGATCACTACCCCCCCGGCACGCCCCTATCGACTGGCGGCCTGGTCCCCATTCAGCTCAGCGACATCGTCAAGCCGGGGTTGTGCGATGGGGTATTCGCCTATCCCAACTCCGAAACCGTCTGGGAAGACGACGCCCTACGGTTCGCCCGCGAGCGGGGCTGGCTGTTCTTCTCTCAACTTGCCCACGCTCCCTGGATGCGCTCAGAACCCTGGGACACCACCGTCCGGCGCATCAGGACACGGGTCCCGCAGAATCTTGGAACGGTGTGGTACTGCGAGGGCAACTGCATTCACCCCATTTATGAATCCCAGAAAAACCAGACGAACCCGGATCGGATCGATCCGTCCATCCCGCCCAATGAAGGCGGGCCGGATATGATTCACTACGTCGAGCATACCCGCCGCGCCTTAGCGCAAATGGACGTCGGCATGGACGTAGTGCGGCGCCATCTGAAACCTGAACTTGCACTGGACTATTCGCTGCGCGGCGCAGGCGCTGATCCGCCCCGCATCCTGCTCCAGGTGCACAACACGCGCACCGCTAGCTGGTACACAGACCCCGAGGAGGCGACCCTGGCGGGTGTCACCCTGACACTTTCGACACCACCGGGGATCGATCTGGCCGGCAAAGACAATTCACCAACTGTGGCCCTGGGCGACATCGAAGCGGATGGCTACCGCGTCGTCTCGTGGCCCGTGCGGATCGGCAATGACGCGCGCATTTCCAGTGAACATCCGCTCCGGGCGCGGTTGACCGCCGACAACGGCCCAACTGTCGAGGTCGTTTCGGAAGTCGAGGACGCGGCCATCGACACGTTCCAGCCGCACGAGCTGTACCGTTCGGGAGACGCCTGGGTGGAACCGACCTACCGTGTGCAGGGCCCCGTCACGCCGAGCCTTAGCCTGCGTGTGCTCCAGGGTGTGGCCGAGCAGCCAACGATTCGTGTCGGGGACGAACTTCTTCGATACAACGGCACCCTCGTCGCCGGCGAGAAACTCGTGCTCGAACCCGATGGTGTCGCGCGCATCGTCGCCAGCAACCTGGTGGTTGGCGATCCATCCCTCATGCTCGACCCGGCTGGCCCCCACGGCGCACGGGGTTTTTCTGAGGGGGAAGAGATTATCAACCTGCCGCTGATGAAAGCAGCGCAGCCAGGATCCAAATTGAACGTATCCATTTCGGGTCAGGCCAGCGGCGGTGCGGTGAGCCTGGTTCGCCTGTGGGGATACCAGCCAAACGGTTGGGAGCAATGGGTCAGCGAGCCGATCCTGGCCGATCAACTGCATGAGAAGTGGCAAGACGATGTCAACGAGACGGTCGTCTTACCCGCAGGCGCCGACGTGAGAAGCGTCATCGCGTACCGGCGCGGTGGTCGAGGTACGATTTGGTACGGCAACATCCGGGTGACCCTGGCCGACATGCCCCCCGAGGGCCGTCTCGTCAGCGAAAAGGTGCAAGGGAATCTCCGACCGCTGCCCCTGCTCCCCACGGCGGCGGGCGGCCGCGTGCAGCGGCCGCTGCGGCTGACCTACACCGACGACAACGACCCCACCTGGGCAAAACCGCGGGTGCGTATTCAGCTTACGCAGGGAGCACCGTGAGTACTGGGCGAAAAAAAGCTGCCCCTGGGAGAGTCGCGTCGGCCGGCGGCCTCACTTGGCAGGGTCTATGGTGCTACGATAAGCCTGCATGAAGGGAAGGCGTGGCACTTGTTCGCACATCACGCCGCCATCAATAATCAGGTGTTGGCCGGTAATGTAGGAGCCCGCGCGTGAGGCAAATAGCACCACGGCGCCAACACATTCCTCCACGGTGCCCAGGCGAGCTTCAAGAGGCACGTGCTGTTTGAAATAATCAATGTAATCAGAAGTCAAAGCGATTTCTTCAATGATTTCTGTTTCGATGATCCCGGGACAGACCGTATTGGCGGTAATGCCATGTTCGCCCAATTCAATCGCAAAGGTCTGAGTGAGCAATTCCAAGGCCCCTTTCGAAGCATTGTAATGGGCATGGCCTGCTTCGGCACAGAACCCATTGGCCGAAGAGATATTGATAACGCGTCCCTTGATCCCACTGGCGATCATGCGTTCGGCAATATATCGGGTCAAGAAGTAGACAGCATCGACGTTCACCGCCATCACGTTTCGCCAATGATCCAGGGGAATCTCGTTGAACCTCTCGCTATAAGCCAGACCTGCATTGTTGACGAGGATGTCGATTTTTCCGACCTGCTGCCATATCTCCTGCGCCAACTCCTCCAGGCCTCCTGTTTGGGATAGATCGTTTTGATAGGCCCAGGCTTTGCGACCACACTCCTGGATTTGCTGGGTTACCTCATCGGCCTGCTTTTCTGCAGTGCGATAAACGATTGCCACGTCCGCGCCCTGTCGGGCCAGACCAAGAGCAAGGCCGCGACCGATGCCACGACTACCGCCTGTCACGAGCGCCGTTTTTCCGGTTAAATCGAAGAGTTGATCTGAGATTGAGCTCGATGAAGGCATTGTGAAGGCACCACAGGTAATGAGTTATTCCATCTCCAGATAGCTACCGTCGATCGAGGTCAACCGACTATCGAAGTCGAAGCCCAACGGCTCAAACTGCTTTTGAATGCACTGCAAATGCTTCTTGAAGATGACCGTGTCGGAAAGGTAACTGATCAAACTGGCGCCGCTTTCCAACAGCCTTTTGGTGTGGTCAAGGCTCGAACTGATACTTCCCCAATGGATATGCGCTTTGCGAGCGGCATCAGCAACGGTTTCAATGGCCTGTTGACTCTTCGGATGATCAAACTGGCCAGGGCATCCGCTGGCTATCGAAAAGTCTGCTGGGCCAAAAAACAGCACATCCACACCTGGAACTTGGGCAATTTCGAAGGCGTTATCAACCGCCTGGGGATCTTCCACTTGAATGACAACAAACGTTTGTTCATTGGCTTGCTGAATGTAGTCTGGCAAATTCATCGTGCAATAGGGCATGTCCGCGTTGCCGCCGCAAAAGCCTCGTTTACCGAGCGGACCAAATTTGCACCAACGAACCACCTCACGCGCCTCTGCGGCATCATCACAACGCGCATACATGATTCCTGAGGCGCCGGCCTCCAGTACGCGGCCCATTCGCATGAACTCGCCTTTGGCAAGCCGAACAAGCACGTCCGCACTGCCTACGCGTGCTGCTCGCAACAGAGTAGATACCGTCTCCAGACTCGGGTTATTATGCTCAAGGTCCAACCAGATACCATCTAAACCAAACAGACTCGTCAGTTCAAATAACGAGGGGTCGATTGTGTTGAGCATCGTCAGTAGAACTGGCTTGCCCTCTGCCAGCTTCGTCTTAATCTTGCTTTTTCTCATCGTCGTGTGATAGTCCTTTCTGCTTTTTATGTGAACGATGCCTAGATGTGTTCAATCATTCTCTTGGCTGAACAGCGGCGATGCAATCGGCTTCGATCAGCAGGCCCTCGATGGCCAACTTCGCCTCGACCGTCGTACGGGCCGGACGATGATCGCCTACCCAGCGCTCAAATTCCTCATTCATTGCAGCGAAATCCCGACGAATATCCTCGAGATAGACGCGTATCATCAGCAAATTATCGACCGACGAATTCGCTTCAGCGAGCGCTTCGCTTAACAGACGGAATACCTCTCGCGTCTGCAGACGGATATCGTCAGAGATCGGTTCTGCGGATCCCGGCTTGAAACCAACATTTCCCGAAACATAAACCAAACCATTGTGGACGACCGCTTTGGCGATGGGGACGGTTCCGTTTGACAACGGCAGAATAAGAAGGTCACTCATGTAGCTTCCTTGGTGCTTTCACGTGATAGGACTCGTTCGACCGGTTCAGTTAGATCAGCTTATGCTGAGCATCGATACTAAAAGGCTGAAGCGTCGCATCCTCATTGCGGAACCACGCCGATTCTTGAAGATTGACACACACACAAATATGATTGGGAATAACGGTCAGGCGCTCACCAAGTTGTGGCTTGCGATCGCAGTTGGTCAGCAGAACTTCACCATGTTCTTCCGTCAGGCGGTCAATCTTCGCCTCAGGGTATTCGAGGATATATCCAAATCCGTTTTTAGGGTCCGTCGCGTTAGGATCACTGGATAGTGTTTTACTCCCTGCGTCAATCACGCACTTGCCCGGAACGGCGTTGCTGACCACGGTGCACACGACTTGGGCAGCACAGTCATCGACTTCGCAATATCCACCATGTACCGTATTCATATCATTATAGACGTAGGTGCCGGGGCGTATTTCGGTCAGCGCCGGCACGCGGTGGGACAGGTAGGCGGTCGGTGTCGATCCGCCAGATACAATCGCAGCCTCCAATCCGTGTGCGCGCCATAAGTTGATGATGCGTTCCAACGTTTGCTGCAATTGATCCAAAGCCTCTGCCTGTTGTTCGGGTGACACAAACAGATGGCCCGGAAAAAAGAACAGCCCGTCTAATCGAAGCGAGGGGTGTTGCTCCACCGTTTGTGCTAATTCCAGCGCTGCTTGAGGCGATTGCACTCCCGTGCGGTGATAACCACAGTCGATATCAATGAGCACCCCGATTCTTGTGTTGGCGACTCCCGCAGCGGATGCCAATGCACTGGCGGAGTAAGACGAATCGATCGCGACGCGAATCTGTGTGGATCGAGCCAGTTCCGCCAGTCGACTGACCCGCGCGGAATCCAGCGCCGGAAAAGCCACCAGTAGATCGCTTTGGTCCTGGAGAAACGCGCTGGACAGGACCTCTGCCTCACCCACTTTGGCAACGGCCAGGCCAATCGCCCCCAATTCCAACTGCAGCCTAGCGATCTGAATCGATTTGTGTGTTTTGGTGTGGGGACGCACCAGCAAATCGTGTTGTTTGGCGTATTGGGCTAATCTTTGGAGATTGCTGCGGACCCGAACACCATCAATGACCAAGGAGGGAGTCGCCGGTGGATCGGTTATTCTCATAGAAATAGAGGCTGTTCAAAATAATTTACGCACACAGCGAACAATTGAATCATTAGCCGGCGATCATAACATCGCGCGCACCGCTGAAACGATCTGATCGGCACTGGGCACATAGAACTTTTCCAGCGGTGGTGAAAACGGCACCGGAGAATGAGGAGCGGTCACCATGGCCGGCGGGGCATCCAGGTGGTCGAAGGCCTTGGTGGCGACCAAAGCGATGATGTCCGTTGCCATCGAGCAGCGAGGATTATCTTCGTCCACAACGACGATACGTTCGGTTTTTTTCACGGATTCCAGTATCAGTGTCTCGTCGAGTGGCGATATTGTGCGTGGATCGATCACCTCTGCCCGGATGCCTTCGTGCGCTAGCTGCTCCGCTGCCTCGAGCGCGACAAGCACCATGCGAGACAGCGCCACGATGGTCACGTCGCTGCCTTCCAGGGCGATTCGGCCTTGACCAAGGGGCACAAGATGCTCGCCATCCGGCACAGGTCCCTTCGTGTCGTAAAGAACTTTGTTCTCAAAGAAGATGATCGGATCATCATCACGGATCGCAGACTTGAGCAGCCCTTTGGCGTCGGCAGGATTCGAGGGAACGACACACTTCAAACCTGGATAGTGGGTGAATAGCGAGTAGTTGCTGTCCGAATGCTGCGCTGCAGCACCAATGCCAGCGCCAATCGTCGTACGGATGGTCAGCGGAATCCGGGCCTTGCCACCAAACATATAACGCATTTTGGCGGCTTGATTGGCGACCTGGTCGAGACAGACGCCGACGAAGCTCGAAAACATCAATTCGGCAACTGGACGCAGACCCGTGGCTGCGGCACCGGTGGCCGCTCCGATGATCGCTGATTCGGTGATCGGCGTGTCCAGGACACGCGATTTGCCGAAGCGGCCGACCAATCCCTTGGTCACCCCCAGGACTCCGCCCCACGCATCCAGCATGTCTGGGTCGTCGGACTGCGGCGCGCCGGCCACATCTTCGCCAATGAGAATGACGTGCTCGTCCCGCTCCATTTCCTCGACCAGCGCTTCATTGATTGCTTCTCGATAGCTAAGTTCTCGTAGGGTCATCGTCGTTACTCAGATTTGTAATTGACGTAAACATCGGTCAGACATTCTTCACTTTGTGGCAGCGGTGAAGAATGGGCAAACTCCACAGCCTCTTGAATACGTCGCTCAATCTGCTGATCAATATCGAGCAAATCTTGCGGACTGATCTCAGCTTGCGGGGCAAACTGTTCGGCAAACACTGTCAAAGGATCCCGCTCGTGAAAATGATTGACTTCCTCTTCGGTCCGATAGGTCATGGCATCGCCTTCAAAGTGGCCGTAGTACCGGTAGGTCTTGGCTTCAATCAACGAAGGTCCGGCACCGCTACGAGCTCGCTCGACTGCCTCTGTCGCAACTCGGTAGACGTCGATCATACTTTGACCATCGACGACGATCCCGGGGATGTTGTAGGCCGCGGCACGGTCGGCAATATTCTCCACGCGCATGGAGTAATCGGTAGAAGTCGACTCCGCGTACTTGTTGTTCTCGCAAATAAAGAGGCAGGGCAGGTCCCAAATCGATGCCATATTGATAGCCTCGTGAAAAGTACCCTGGTTGCTCGCGCCATCGGAGAAAAAGCAGACGCAAACTTGGCCACTACTGCGCACTTTGGCCGACAAGGCGGCACCGACCCCCAACGGCAAGCCAGCGCCGACAATGCCGTTGGCGCCAAGCATGCCTTTATCGATATCGGCAATGTGCATCGAGCCGCCTTTCCCTTTACAGATGCCCGTTGTTCGGCCGTATATCTCTGCGAGCATCGAGTTCAAGTCCACGCCTTTGGCGATGCAGTGGCCGTGCCCTCGATGCGTGGACGTAATGAAGTCGTCTGCCGCCAGCGCAGCCATCACGCCAACAGGTACGGCCTCTTGCCCGGCCGAAAGATGCACGAACCCCGGAATATCGCCGGCGGCAAACAGTTCGTGTAACTTGTCCTCAAAGGTTCGGATCGTACGCATCTGCTCATACATGGAGAGCAGTTGCTGCCTACTCAGTCCTGCGAGTTGCGCCGCAACCTTGACAGAATCGATGGTCATTTTATGCACCTTTCAATGCGATCGTTTCAATTTGAGCGACAAAGTCTTTCAAAAACGCTGCACCCGCGGCTCCGTCCACAACGCGATGATCCAGTGTCAGACCAAACTCGATGATGGGTCGCAATCCGATCCCACCTTCGTCGCCTGGACCGGCCACTTGCTGAATACGACCAATAGACATGATCGCTACCCCCGGTGGGTTAAGCAATGCTTCAAATCGATCAACAGGGTACATGCCAAGATTGGTTAAAGTAAACGCACTGCCACACGTATCCTCCGCAGTGAGCTTACGGGACCGTGCACGCTCCACAAGTCGGCTGCGCTCGGCGCTAATCTGCCTGAGGGACAACTTCGCCGCGTCACGAAGGACCGGAATCACCAGACCCTGCTCGATCGTGACCGCCAGACCAATACTTATTTTTTGGTGAAGTCGTATGGCATCGTCACAAAAAGATGCGTTGAGATATCGATGATCGACGAGTGCTCTCGCGACACACCAGGCGATCATGTCGTCAAATGCGATGGTAGGATCGTGCTCGCGAAGGCGCAGCAATACCGATGCGTCCGCGTGAGAATAGAGCACAATTTGCGGAATCGCAGCCGACCGGATCACGTGCCGAACAATCGCTTGACGCATGGCCGAGAGCGGCTCAATCGTATCAGGCTCATGCCCTTCGTCGGCCCCGGCTTGCTGCCCAGCGAATTGAAGCACGTCTTCTTTCGTGATACGTCCCTTGGGTCCTGTGCCCGTGATGGTTTCCAGGTCAACGCCGCGGGCGCGTGCTTCGCGACGTGCAGTCGGCGAAGCCAAAGGGCGCGCAGCCGTTGAAACCGAGGCAGGCGTCTGAGAAGCCTGTGCTCGACGTAATGGTTGTTCACCAGCGGATGGCTCAAGCGGCGCAGGACCGCGATCCGGCGGCGCGATATCCTGCTTCGACTCGCCTTCCAACAGTATCCAGCCAATAACCTCACCAACTTGGACGGTCGAACCCTCTTCAAAGAGGATGCTCGTCACCGTACCCGTGGCGGGAGCTTCCAGATCGTTGACAAGTTTGTCCGACTCGATCTCGGCGAGTGGCTGCTCTTTTTCGACACAATCGCCATCCGTAACCGACCAGCGCACGATGGTGCCCTCGGTCATGGTCATACCAAACTTAGGCATCGTAATCGGTGAGGGCATCGCGGGTGTGTCCTGACTTAACCAACTTTCGGGTCGTTTCGCGCCTTTTTCTCTTCGCCAGTCTCGTCCGCCGCTTCGCGGGCCAGCGTGTCCTGGTGTTGGCGGTCCATTGTTTTCAGCAGCGCTCCGATATCGAAGAACCCACCGATGGCAACCACGACCCCCAGGCAGGCGAAACCAATCGTCGTCCCGATCAAGACCCACGTCCAGAATGTGGCCCAAGCGTCAATCATGGTTCTTTGCGTGCGGCGGACGAAGCGGGGAACAGCAGGGAACCGAGCACCATCAGCACCGACGACGCCAACACCGTAACAAGCCCAATTTGCGCGCTGGTCGGTTCGAAACCCAATCGTGCGGTCAATCCTACCAGTTGCTGGACGGGTTTCAAGCCAAGCACAGCAAACGCGCCGGCGATCAGAGCAAGAGTCGCACCCACGCTGCTGGCACGTTTCCAGTACAAACCAAACAGCAGCAAGGCAAACGCTCCTGAAGCATAAACGGCGCCGGTCACCGCCAGGTAGTCCAGCATGTCCTGGCCGAGCGGATACCACAGGCTCCAGGCAAGCAGGAACACCGCAGTCAGCAGGATAAAGACGCGCGCCATCGCCAGGCGCGCCCGCATCGATAGGCCCCCGCCCATCAGGGGATTCACGACGTCCTCGACAAACACGGACGCCCAGCAGAGTAGATAACTATCGTGTGTCGACATGAACGCGGCGAGCATGCCGGCACAGACGATACCGATCGCACCGGCGGGCAGGATCTGGGCCAAAAAACTGGGCATCGCCTTAAGTGTTATATTCGGGTCGTCTGTCACCCTCCCGTCACCAGTAAAAAACAGTTCGCGTCCGACATCGTTGTGCCAAAAATAGACCAACGCACAGATACCCAGAAACTGTGGCAAGATAAATCGGGTCATGAATCCAATCGACGAAAACGTGTAAAGCCGGCGCACGACCTGCACGTTTTCGGCCGCACACGCACGCATGACGGCCGTGGGCCATACGGCTGAAGAGACGAGGCCAAACACGAAAAGACTCCAAAGCACGTACGACAGGCCATACTCTCCCTCCGCGAACGGCTTAAAACCAGACTCACCATGCACGGTTTTTACCGTGTCGATGATCGTGGCCCAGCCCAATTCACGCGCTGCATAAAAGGCCGTCAGTATCAAGGCCAGGGACAGGACGATGAACTGGATGTAATCGGTGATCACCACCGAAACCATGCCGCCCAGGATCGTGTAAATCAACACCAGGACGATCAAGGCGGTCATCACGACGTTGACGACCATCGGGTCGTGTAGCCCCGTCAGTGCCGTGACGAACAGGGCCCCCGCCTTGAGAAAAACGCCCATATTCAGGATGCCGGCTGCGGTCAGAATAAATCCTCCCAAGACCCGCACTCTAGTGCCAAATCTCAGGCCGTAATACTCGGGGATTGTTTTCACCCGCGCCTCGCGCAGCGGCACCACGATGAATCCGGTCAAACCGACAATCAGTGGAACAATGCCGGCACAGAGGCCGATATGGAAAGCTGAGAATCCGCCCGTGAATCCCTTTTGCGACGTATACATCACGGTGACTAGCCCGACTTCCGAGCCGAGCATCGTGGCGATGGAG
>Ga0115002_10006155_pt1 | contig 13911 bp, 16 predicted proteins | sample ArcticOcean_MG_C_8_FD_89576 | JGI IMG/M metagenome (GOLD analysis project Ga0115002, IMG submission 89576) | Marine microbial communities from western Arctic Ocean - ArcticOcean_MG_CB11_86 | ecosystem: Environmental > Aquatic > Marine > Oceanic | place: Arctic Ocean: Canada Basin | collected... | reverse complement strand
TCGTTTGATCTTGATGTTTTCGTTAAGTGTCACTGCTTGTCGATTTGCAGCGGATCTGTTCACCCGTTCCGCTTCTGCGGAAGAAGTTTTCTTCGTCAGGGTCGAGGCTGGCAAACACGATCGAGTTGCCACTCGGCTGTCGATTCCCTTGCCCAAGAGTTTGCATGATTTCAAACGCTTGGGGCTCTGTCGTTCGGACGATCGCGGTTACGTCGAAGGCCAAGTTGTCGGCAAGGGCAAGAGCAAGCGTTTGGTTTGGCAGTTGGAAAAGAAGTTGAGCCGTGGTACTACTCGAACCTTCGAGATTCTGCCGCTCACTGAGAAGCAGCAGTTTGAACGCGAACGCATTGTTTGCGAACAGGAAGACGGCAAGCTGCAAGTCCGGATTGGCGATAATCCTGTACTCGACTACAACGTCGCGACACAAGAACCTCCAGAAGGACTTCCTGAATACTATCGCCGCAGCGGATATATCCATCCGCTTTACAGTCCTAGCGGCAAAGTTGTAACGGGCGATTTTTCCAACGGCCATGTTCACCAACACGCGCTGTTCTTCGCCTGGACGAAAGCAAAGTTTGAGGATCGGGCCGTCGAGTTTTGGAATCAGAAACTACAGCTTGGACAAGTCGAACACATGAAGGTTTTGGGAACGGAGAGTGGCGGTGTCGTGGGGAAGTTTCAAGCGAGCTTGCGTCATAGCGGATTAAATGATGGCAAAGTGACTCCCATTCTGAACGAGAAATGGGATGTGACGATTTCAAATCGCTCCGATGTTTACGTGATCGATCTCGAAACGACTCAAGAGTGTGCGACGAAGAATCCGCTAACGATCGAAAAGTATCACTACGGTGGGATGGCGCTGCGAGGTACCAGTCAATGGGAACTCGAAAAAGGTAAACAGACGGCTGTGGGAATGTTGACCAGTGATGGTGCCGATCGACTAAAAGGCAATCATTCTCGCCCCAATTGGGTAGCCTTGTTTGGCCCAATCGACGGTGAAATGAACGGCGTGGCGGGTTTGTCACATCCCGATAATTTTCGCGCTCCTCAGTATGTCCGTCTCCACCCCACTCGCCCCTACTTTTGTTTTTCCCCAATGGTGGAAAAAGAGTTTTCCATTGAGCCGGCGAAACCGTTCCGCGCGAGATACCGTTTTATCGTATATTCTGGTGACACGGATAAGCAAATGCTGCAGAGTCTGTGGTCGGATTTTGCCGATCCGCCGGTGGTGACGGTTGATGAATTGGAAGAATAATGGAGGAGAGGGAAAGAAACCGCGAATTAACGCTGATGTTCGCTAATGGAAAGAATACAAAAAAGAAAAAAAGTAAAAGTTAAGGGACTGAGGAACTGAGGGACTGAGGAACTGAGGGACTGAGGGACTGAGGAACTGAGGAACTGAGGAACTGAGGAACTGAGGGACTGAGGGACTGAGGGACTGAGGGCGACTAAATAGAAGTGGAACGAACGATGCTGCGATACCCAATTGGAGAGCTGACGATGCTGCAACAGAAGACGAGTCTGCAACAGATAGTGATGCGATCAATGATGACACGGCCGATATTGAGATTTGTGGTGGCGAGCTTTGTCGTGCTTACGATGGTTAACTATGGGGTTTGCGAGTTGAAGTCGGAAGCGGAGTGGTGGAATTGGCGTGGCCCGAATTTAAATGGAACGGCAGCAGCCGGGCAGACGCCACCGACGACGTGGAGTGAAACGGACAACATCATTTGGAAAGTTCCCGTCCCGGGACGTGGTCATTCGTCGCCGATCGTCGTTGGTGACAAGATTGTGTTGAGCACGGCGGACGAGTCCGCCAAGACACAATCGGTAATTTGTTTTGATCGCAAGAGTGGGGCGCAGCTTTGGCAAACGGTGGTGAACAAGGGCGGATTCACGGCGAAGATCCACACCAAAAATACTCACGCCTCGCCTTCGGTCACGACAGATGGAACTCATTTGTTTGCAAGCTTCAATAACAACGAAGCAGTGCAGCTTGCGGCGCTCGATCTGAGTGGCAAGATCGTTTGGCAGAAAAAGGCGGGCGACTACATGCCATCGACGTATAAATTTGGCTATGGTCCGTCCCCGTTGGTTTACGGAGATACCGTCATTGTCTCATCCGAATTTGAGTCGAATGGTTTTTTGGCGGCGTTTCGAGGCAGCTCCGGTCAGGAAGTCTGGCGAACGCAACGCCCGAAGTTTAATAGTTACTCTTCGCCGATTGTCGGTCGAGTTTCCGGGCGCGACCAATTGTTGATTAGCGGAGCAGAGTTGGTTTGCAGCTACGATCCATCGAATGGAGATGCGATGTGGAAGTGTCCCGGCACGTCCAAGGCAACATGTGGGACGATGGTTTGGTCAAAGGATATCGTTTTCGCCAGTGGCGGGTATCCCAAGAAAGAGACGATTGCGGTGCGCGGCAGCGATGGTCAAGTGTTGTGGAGGAACAAAGAGAAGTGCTATGAGCAGTCGATGGTTTATCACGACGGCTATTTGTATGCGATGAACGATGGCGGAATTGCGTTGTGTTGGAAAGGGGACACGGGAGAGGAAATGTGGAAGTCTCGTCTGGGCGGCCCCGTGAGTAGCTCGCCGGTCCTCGCCGGTGGAAACATCTACGTCTCCAATGAACGCGGGAAGACGTTTGTTTTTCAAGCGAGCCCAACAGGCTTCAAGGCCGTGGCTCAGAATCAACTTGGCGACGAAGCGTTTGCCACGCCTGCATTTGTGGGGAATCGGATCTACGCCCGCGCCGCCGACAGAAGTAGTGGCAAGCGAATCGAGACGCTTTACTGTATTGGGCGTTAGAATCCGAAAGTCGAAGTCTCTACTTCGCTTGTGATTGGTTGGATTGGACGAGTGTTAATCTTGGCTAATTCGTTGCTCTACCGTTACTTAGCACTACTTTTTGTGCTCGACTATTGCGGCTGGCCAGTTGACAGCGAGTATGGCTCGAATATGATTGATGGCAACAATTTGCGTCGTCTGACGGAGTTTCATTGGAACAAGCTTTCCAGGCTGCTCGCATTCGACATTTTTTCTGTAGAGGGGAATGAATACGCATGTCTGATCTCCGCCGGTTGGAAGTATCCGAAGTCGGCGACGTAACTGTCGTTCGATTTGTTGATCGCAAGATCCTGGATGCGGCGAATATTCAAGAACTGGGTGATGAACTGTTCGCGTTAGTAGAGAGTGAAGAGCGCAAGACGCTGCTCCTTAACTTTACCAACGTGGAGTTTCTCTCCAGTGCAGCGCTGAATAAACTCATCATTCTGGACAAGAAGGTGAAAGCCGTATCTGGCAAGCTAAAGTTAAGCAATCTCAAGACTGAGATTCGCGAAGTCTTTGCCATTACTCGACTAGACCAGTTGTTTGACATCAAGGACGATGAAGCGGACGCACTCGCTGCGTTCTAATTGCGAATGCTCAGCCGATCGCAACTAGGATGCGAAAATCGGGGATGCAGATTCCGCTGCCAATCATCGGTGAAGCGGAATTGTGATGCGATTTTACTACTATTTTCTCGTCTTGAATTTGTTTCCGGTGATCGATGTCGAATCAGACATGGTCGTTCGACCAGCGCATACCGAATGATACGTCAGTTGGCCGCGAGTTGCTCGACGAACTCGTCGTGCAGCTCAAGCGCGCCGAATGGTCGGAGCACGATGTACATGGCGTGCATCTCTCGGTTGAAGAAGCGCTCGTTAATGCCATTAAGCATGGAAACAATGAAGACCCTGACACTTCGGTGCACGTGGTCTTTAAAGTGTCCGCAGCAGAGATTCTGATCCAAATTACGGACCAAGGTGAAGGTTTTGATCCGCACGAAGTCCCCGATCCGACTCTAGACGAAAACCTCGCCGTTCCATCGGGTCGAGGCTTGATGCTGATGAAGGCTTTCATGTCAGTTGTTCATTACAACGACAAGGGCAATCAGGTCATCATGGAAAAAGTGAAAAACTGAACTCCGCGATTCGCGACTCTCGATAACTACCGTCGTCGCAATCGTCGACCATAGAACTGACGACCGCAACCCATTGGCAATTGCTAGAAATTGTCATCTTGTAGAGCAAAATCATGGATGTGATTTGTATTGGGCACGCTGCTTTCGACCTTTCGCTGGTCCTTGACGCGTATCCCGCGGAGGACTCGAAGCACGAGGTCGATCGCTGGTTAGAGTCTGGTGGTGGACCCGCCGCCAATGCGGCCTATCTGTTGGGGAAGTGGGGAGCCAAGGTTTGTTTTTGTGGACGCGTTGGCTGCGATCAGTATGCGGATCGAATTGGTGCCGAGTTTGACGAAGTTGGAGTCGATCGAACTCAGTTGGAGTTTTCTGACCAAGCGACCACGCCAGTTTCAACGATCGTTGTCAATCGACAAAATGGTAGCCGGACTATCATTAACCGCGGCGCGAACATAGCCGGTTGTGCTTTTGAGCGAACGGCTGAATCTCCCAAAGTCTTGTTGTTTGATGGCCATCAACTCGGGGCCTCACTCGCTGCGTTGGAGGATTATCCCGATGCCATTTCGATATTGGATGCGGGATCGGTTCGCGAGGGAACCATTGAATTAGCCAAACGAGTCGATTTTCTAATTGCTTCGCGAAGATTTGCTCAGCAGTGGTTTAATGACTCGGAATTGTCGGACGAAGCGACGGCCTGTTCACGATTGGCGGCAATGAATCCAGGGGTGACAGCGATTACGCTTGGCGAGCGAGGATGCGTCTACACAGATGGCGAGGCCGTGCAACAGTTGCCAGCCGAAAAGGTGGTTGCTGTAGACACAACTGCCGCAGGAGATATATTCCATGGAGCGTTTGCGTTTGCCTGCACAAGGAAAATGTCCGTTCGCCAGTCGTTGGTGTTTGCAACTCGGGCGGCTGGACTGTCGGTGACCAGGCTGGGAGGAAGACAATCAATTCCCGAATTGAAAGAAGTCGAATCGGGTGGTGATACGCCACGTGGCGATGAGAACGACGAAAGGATTCAATGAGACGTTACGACGCAGTCGTTTTCGACTTGGATGGCACTTTACTCGATACGCTGGCCGACATTGGCAATGCGGCGAACGAGTCTCTCAGTCAGTTGGGATTACCGACTCGGGAACTGTCGGAATACGGGCAGTTCGTTGGAGCTGGCGTGGCGAATCTCTTCGAGCACGCCATCGTTGATTCAGGAGTGGATCGAAGCGAACTGGTGAGGCGATGCGTCAGTTCCTTTGACGAAACGTATGCTCGACATTGGGATCAGTTGGCGAAACCGTATCCTGGGATAATGTCGTTGATTGAAGACTTCAGTCGTTTGGGAGTAAAGCAGGCGATCTTGTCGAACAAGCCACACGAGTTTACTTGTCTCTGTGTGGCTCAGTTTTTTTCCGCAGGCACTTTTCTTCCGGTACTAGGTCAGCGTTCTCACGTCCCTAAAAAACCCGCTCCGCAGGCGGTGTTTGAAATTCTTGCCGACTTCGACGTGCCGCTCCACCGAGCATTGTTTGTGGGCGATACCCCCGCCGATATTCAGACGGCCAAAAATGCGGGCATCGACTCCGTGGCGGTTGCTTGGGGGTTTCGCGATGCGGCCGAATTAGAAGGGGAAGAACCGACGTATATGGCCTACACGGCCGAGCAACTAAGAATGTTTGTGCTCACTGAATAAATCCAACGCGACTTTGCTGAAGAACAGTCGCTACTTCTTTTTCTTGTTTTTGGACTCTTTCTTTTTCTTCTTATCGGCTGCTGCGCGAGCCAAGTCTTTGTCGTATTTTTTTAGAACCGACCACTCGGATTTGCGGCCAAATGCGCCGTCGGCGGAGGGTTGTCCTTCAAACATTGACCAATCGTCGTCCGTTAGCTCGTCAAAAATTGTATTTGTTTGAACGGGAGCAGGAGCGGGGCTGTTACTGGAAGGAATGTTCACAACACCGCCGCAGCCGCAACGAGCGGATTTGCCGGCCATGGTGGCTGGCACTTGATGCTGTTTTCCGCATTGAGTGCAAGAAGCAGTGATTGGCTGAGCGGGAGCAGCCTGTGGTTGCGGAATCGTAATGGCGTTTCCGCACTTGCAGCGAGCTTGCGTTCCCGCCAGTTCGTCTTTCACGTTGTAGGCGTGTTTGCAATGAGGGCAATTAAATGCGATTGTCATCACCAAACTCCGTGATTTGTCGGTGCGAATTGGCAGCGCGGCGGACGCCGGTAATAAGTCCTAACTTTAACCGCCGAAAGGGATTATTTACCACGCGATGCAACAAGTCCAGTGCGATCTCGGCAGGATGCTGAGAATTTCACAATTGGTGCCCAGAAGAGCAGAACAAATGAGGATGCGCGATCGTAAAGTTATTGATTTTGCTTTTGCCAAACAAAAAGCTGATTTGGACTAAACAAAACTGCTTCAAAGTGCATACAACCTTTTATGGGGCAAAATGGGCTTCCGGGAATTCGTTTAACTCAAAACTGCCGTCATGGGTGTTTGGCAAACGGTCCCAATCATATCGCGTCAAGCGATTTGAGGGACCGAAGAGCCAAATGCCCAATTCCGCAAAATCGGAGCAACGGAATTCCTGGAAGACCAAGAATAAACACCTTTTGGATGACGTGGATGTCGCGAAGTAAACAAAATTGATAAGAATTTCCCTTGCCGATTTGATTGTGAATCGTTGAGAATTGTAGAAGACTGAATTTTACTCACCTTCACTGCCGAGGAATCTCATGAACTCGAAAGCCGTTTCGATGTTAGCCAGCGTGCTAATCGTTGTTATGGCGACTGTCGCCGTGGCCGACATTTCGTTTCCAAATCGAAAATTTACTCCGAGCCCTCCTCCGGGTCCTCCGCCGGAATTACCGGCAAAGATTAAGGTCGTATTTACTCAGGGCGATAAGGCCGAGTTGATCGTACCCAAGGGACTTCGCGGACAACTTAACCCAGCGGCAGTTGGTGCTAAGACTGGAGCAGTTCCACAGAGTGCACCGGTTGGCAACGCACCTAACCCTGCTGGTGCAACGCCGAAGACTACACGGTTTAGTGCCCCGATCGGCACAGTGGTCGGTGGAGCGGCGATTTCACTGGCAGCAATCTTGGCTGGCTTGGTGTTGCTCAAGCATCGAATGCCACAGAAGACTCGCTTAGTTGTTGGCATGGCCAGCAGTGTTGTCGTTTTCGCCTTTGTTGCTTTTTGCGTGAGTCAGTCCAACGCCAATGTGCCTCCACCCGAATCGCGACGTCGCCCCGAACCACCGATTCCCCAAGCGATCCAATTTGGTACGTTTGACCTGAACGTCAAGTACGTCGACAAAGGTGACGTGATTGAACTTCGACTGCCTCTTAAGACAGCCCCCGGCAATCCTAGAGGCCAGGGCAATTCTAGAGGCGTGGACAATCCTAGTGGGATCAACTTCTAATTGCTTTGATTGATACTTGACTCCAAGGTGAGGATGCGAAGCGATGTCGGATGTCGTGTTAACTAGCGTTGCGGATCACAGCGATTCGAAAGACCAATTGGGCTGCCGCTTATTTGCGGTCAGCGCTATTGGTATCGCTTGCGCTGCAGCGCTGTTGGCCGGCTGGGCACCACTTGGGTTTTCTATTGCCACAGTCTTTCTTTTTGCTGGCCCACACAACTGGTACGAGATCCGCTACTTTCTTTCCCGTATGCCGTCCCGTTGGGGTAGAAGGCGAGCATTCTATTCCATTGCGATTGCTGGCTGCGTGGGACTGACCGCGATGTTCGCGCTCAACAGTTGGCTCGGCCAGACAATGCATCTAACGAGCGAAGGATGGGAGTCACTGTCCTCGCTTTGGAGTAGTTCTTTGATCCTTTGGTTGGCAGTTCTTTGCCAATTGCGGGTGGGTGAGAGTTCCAAACAGAGTAGCAATCAGAATACCAAACAGAGTACCAAACAGAGTACCAAACAGAGTACCTACCAGTGGGGCGATTGGGTCTGGCCTGTCGCTTTGCTCGGGGTGGGCGTTGCTTGGCTACTTCCCATGACATTGGGTTTTGGGTTGGTGTATTTGCACCCTCTCATTGCCTTATTGTTTCTTCAACGCGAGTTGCGGCGTCGTCGGCCGTCGTGGTTACCAACTTACTATTGCGTATTGTGCACGATTCCAATATTGCTGGCAGTACTCTGGATGCGACTGGCTTCCGCTCCCGATCTTCCCGGCGAAGACAATTTGTCATTGACCATTGCTCGCCATGCAGGCTCAAACTTTTTCAGTGGAATTTCGTCCCATCTGCTCGTCGCAACACACGTGTTCTTGGAAAATATCCACTACGGAGTTTGGTTGATTGCAATCCCGCTGCTTACTTTTGGCAGAGTTCCGTGGCGCGTTGCTGCGACGCCGGTCGCAAAGAAGTCGGCGGTTTGGCGATGGGTTGTACGCGGTGTGATTTTCGGCGGCGGAGCTGTTGTATTATTGCTGTGGGTTGGATTTGCGGCGAACTATCCGATGACCCGCGATATCTACTTTACTGTTGCCATATTTCACGTCCTGGCAGAGTTTACTTTTCTGATTGGAACGGTTTAGAGATGGATGGAGATCTCTGGCTGTTCGTTCTTCCCGGCTATTTGGTAACGATCGCGATTGAGACGAGCGTTTTGCTCGTCGCTCTTTCTGCTTCGCACAAAATCAAAGATCGATTGATTGCTGGTGTTTGGCTGACGGCGTGCACTTACCCAATCGTAGTACTGGTAATGCCAAATTTCTTTGCTGACTTCAACGAGAGTTATTGGCTCTATTTGTTGGTCGCGGAAGTTTTCGCGCCGCTGGCCGAATGCCTTTTGTTTACCGCTGTTTTTCACACCGCCGACACTAATCGTGGTGATCGCGTCCGCGATTTCGCGGCAATCGTGGGGGCAAATTTGGCCTCGTTCCTCATCGGGCACGCCTATCACGTGTGGATTGCGTAAGAATAGATAGGCAAGGCTAGAAGACGACGCGAGATTGTTTAGGTAGAGGTAGCGACGTCGCCTTCTTGTGGTTCCCGATCGGTAACGGGAAGAGTGCGGCTGGGTTCGTTATCGCAAAGCCAGCGGAGTAGGCTGAGTCGATTGATCAAACCAATGGGAATGTCGTCATGTACGATTACGACTTCCGAGACTTGATTGCGTTCGAGGAACGCAGCTACTACGTGCGCGGGAGTGGTCGTATTGAACTTGACCACGTTGGTATGCATGTATTCTGTAACGTCGGCATCCCAATTGAGAGTCGCAGACGTGTCGAGCAAGTCGGATGAGTGGATGGTTCCCTGGAGATCACCGTCTTCATCGACGAGCAGCAGTGCGTTTGAGTTGGAGTGCGAGAGGATTTGTGCTGCTTGGCGTAGGGAAGAGTTAATGTTTAACGATGGTGCCATTTCCGCGGTCATTTCGCCGACTAAGACTCCGGAGTACCGGTTCTCTGAGTCGGCGGCATTGATGGGCGACTTGTTGGCCTCGACCTCTCCGTAAACATAAACACGGTTTCGCCCGTTGCGTTTGGCCGTGTACAACGCTTGATCGGCCAACTCAATTAATTCGTCTGGCGTCGAATGTTCCGACGTCAGTGTCGCGACACCAATGCTCGTCGTCTGGGGGATCTGCAAGTTGTCGTGAATCGCGAGTTTTGATTCAAACTGTTGTCGGACCCGTTCGGCCCAATTGCGAACTTGATCTAGATTTGCTTTCGGCAATAGAACGCAGAACTCTTCGCCACCGTAGCGGCAAACTTGGTCACTGCTGCGAGTGAATTCTCGCAGGATGGAGGCAGCGTGTCGCAACACGGCGTCACCAGCAGCGTGACCGTGTTCGTCATTCACCCGCTTGAAGAAGTCCAAGTCTAGCAGGGCGACCCCGAGTGGCTCGTTGTGCCGTTGGGCATGTTCTAACGATTGGATGAAGCACTCAATGAACGTTCTGCGGTTAAGCAGGCCCGTGAGTGGATCCTTGCAGGCAAGTTCCTCGAGTTCGACAAGCATTTGTGATTTCTCGTCGTTAGCTCGCTCGGCTTCTTTAATAGCATCCGTGAGATTCTGCTCGGCTGCTTTACGCTCGGTGATGTCTTTGACCATGATCACCCAGCCGCGATTCTGCGAATCGGGAGCTGAGATCGATGAACAGGCAATCGAAACGGGAACAGGTTTGCCGCCATTTCTGTCTAGTAGTCCGTCGTAGTCGCCTTCGACTTTGCTGGCGTCGACCACATTCAAAGCTCCGCCGTGTTCATCGCGGAGAATTTCGGACACATTGCGACCAACTAGCGAGCGAGCATCTCGCTGGCAGATCTCGACCAACGACGGATTAACGGAATCGATAACTGCATCGGCATTGCAGACAATCAAGCCGTCTGGCATGGAACGCAAGATACCCGTTACATAGTCTTTCGAGACTGTTGACGACTCTAACTCTTCGGCCATTTGATTAATCGCGTCGACCAGCGTCGCCAACTCCCGCTGCCGCGTCGTTTTGACTCGCTTTTTGAAGTTGTGTTTCATGATCTGGCGAGCGGCCTCAGTAAGTGCGATGATCGGTCGCGTCAGCTTCCATGAGAACCAGATCGAGAGAATGGACCCAATGCCGCCAAAGATCACCGTCGACAGAAACGTCGATGTGGTAATCGCTTTTTGGATGGATCGATTCAGCGCAAGCGAATAGAACCCGACAATCTGGCCATGCTTCTTTCCCGACTCGTCAACAATCGGTACTCGTACCAACAGTCCGCTGCCGTCTTTTCGCTCGACAACCGTCGCTTTCGTTTTTCCGACGCCATCTTGCGGAGTGATGTTGGACGGAAGGAATGTTGTAACCGCGACGGGGTTATTGGCATTGGCTGTCGCTGCAACTGATTTACCTGACTCGTCGACGACAGCAAGATATTGAAGAGTCGGATTGAATTTGAGCAACTTCTCGATTTTTGATTTTAGAGCGGACTCGTCACCTTGTTCGAGCTTGTCAAGAACGTGGTCGCCAAGGGCTCGTGTCGCTGTTTGGAATTCGTGCTTTGCCGACTTTAGCATTGCTTGTCGTCCCAACCGAAGTGAGAACATAGCAATTCCACCAGCCACCAGAACGATGATCAACAGTGTGAATCCAAAATGTGCTTTTCGTATGCTGATTTGCATTTCTGCGCAGCTCCGTCCTTCCTACGTTGTTTCTAGAACGTAGCTTGCGCGTTTTGATGAAGAGAGCATTGAGCAAAATTAATCGGGGAGTATGTGGCTGAATGGGGTGTTCTGGTAGTTTGGTTAACAAATGGAGCTAATTCTACCGATACCAATCTTTATGCCGTCTTGTCGGGTTGTCACGGTTGCAGTGATTCAGCCAACAACCCGCCCTCCGCACACTCCATCCCACCCCACAGCTCCGTGAGAATTCAAATGTCCATTCAAAGTTTTCGCTCCCCTTGTTTGCATTTGAGGCTTGTTGTCGCCTTGAGTGCGATTGGAATTCTGAGTGCCACCATTGCCGCTGCAGCTCCTGTCGTTCCGGGAACTGGAATCGCCATCAAGAAGGTTGGCGACGATTTTGAAGACCCTGATTGGAAGTATTCGCCAAACTTACCCAAGAGCAGCGAAGAGATTGACGGCCGCACGCGAAATCCGGCTGGTCGAGCTGCCAATGGTCGGTGGTACGAAGGCATGAAGCGCGGCACACCCGATCATGTGAAGCGAGTTGAAACACCTGCTGGTGGATTAGAAGGATCCGAGGGATCACTTTTGATTCAGTCGCTGCGAACGGGTGTCCCTGGTGTATCGTCGCACAAGATGCAACAAGACGACTTCATTGCAGACGTCTACTATCGTCTCGGTGGCGCTATTCCCGTTTCGCAAACGCCAAGCGTTGTCACTCGCATATTTCTACCGCCGGTAGACCAATGGGAAGATCGCACGGGACCGTCGTTTGCGTTCCGAAGTGCCTGTTTGACTCACGCCTGGAAAGAAAAGGAATCGACGGGTTTCTTCAAAACCACTGGCAAAGAGTTTGCTAAAGAAACGTATTGGCCCGGGTTCTTTTTTGAATTCCAAAGCAAGACAGACCGAGGTCGCGAACAGGATACTGCCTACTTGCGAATTCGATCCAATAATCGCGGTGGTGATTTCAAAGGCAAGCAGATTGAAGTGACAGGTTGGTGGACGTTAGGGATGTCGTTTACGCCCGACGGACAGATTCACTATTATGCCAAGCCAGGTATTGAAGATTTGACAGCAGAAGATCACATTACCTCGCAATATCCATATGGATTCCGCTGCGAGCACTTTAAGACATTCTTCTACAATGTCTGCAACGGCGACGACAATCGCACGTGGTCCACACCTTGGATCGTAGACGACCCCACCGTTTACTTCATCCCAACGGGCAACGGACCTCGCTACTCGAACAACAAGAAAACGACGACCCGCTAGTTTCTAGTTGGATCGATTTCAAAAAAAAAAGGCTGGCGTACAAAAATGTACGCCAGCCTTTTTTTATAATGTCGTTGCTCTCGCCATCGCTGGCTGAGCTGAGTTTAAATGGGCGTTATTTGCCGTCTACTTTGAGCTCACCGAGTTGATCGGCGATGGCATCGCCGTGTTTTGCAGCGCTGACCTTCTTGTCAATTGCCAAGATCTTTCCATCCTTGCCAACGTAGAAGGTCCATCGTTCGGGAACGGATCGCTTTGCATGAACGACGCCGTAAGCCTTGGCGACCGACTTTTCTGGATCGCTGAGGATGGGATAGTCGAGCTTCAATTCTTTTGCAAATGCAGTGTTCTTCTCCACCGTATCGCAACTGGCAGCAAAATAAGCAACGTCGAACTTACGGATTTTATCACCGCTCTCACGGAGCGATATACATTCCTTCGTTCAGCCGCCGGTAAATGCTTTGGGGTACCAAGCAACTACAAATGCCTTGCCCTTCAAGTCATCGAGCGAATAGGTTTTTCCGTCGCTTCCCACCAGCTTAAAATCGGGAGCATCGTCTCCCGGCTTCAACTCGGCCGATGCAGCAGAAGTTAGCAGAAGCGCTAACACCGCAACAGCAGTTGCCAATCCTGTGATTTTCATACAGCTACCTTTCTACAATGTTGGTCGTCAAAATTGTTGGTAATCAAAACTGTTGGTAATCAATGCAATGATTCGTACGACACAAGTATGTACGAGTGATTCATGACGCGATTAATTGTACGACATGAGTATAGTGCCCCGAATTCAAGAATTCTACATTTGCAGTAGAAGTTTACGCTTTACTAGCGGTTCGGAGGAGACGACATTTGCTGCTGTCGAGCGGCGCTGGGCACCTGAACTAGCGGCGCTGGGGTTTGAGCGAAGCTGACGCGCTACGGGTGGTCAAATCCCAACGGGCATGGGCTGGGATAGCAGCTTTCGGGGGTCGCTCCAGAAGATAACTACTGATTGTAGTACGGGAACGAGATGTTTGGCTGGTTAACCGGCTGGAGTTGGTGTTGCCCGAATGTACGCGACGAGTTGTTAGCGGCGGGCGCTGTGTTTCCACGGTTAATGAACTGCTTTCGTTGCCCCGGCAATGGCGTTCCAGGGACGACGAAGTTGTTGGGCGGATTTGGAATCGAATGAGTCGCCGGACGATTGTTCGTCGACGTTGGGAAACGATTCAAAGCCGGAGTCGTTTGGTGCTGTGGGAATTGTTGAGCGTAAGGTGGTTGCGTTGCAGTCGGTTGCGTTGCAGTCGGTTGGACGACGGCTGGCTGGGTGTGGAGCGTCGGGATATTGGCGTGAGGATAATCTGGTTGCGCGTTATTGTTTTGTCGGTCGCTGGGACGCCAGACTGGTGGATTGGGCGTTGCTGGTGAAACCGTTAGGTTTACGGGGGAGGTGTTTGCTGGGGAAACGTTTGTAGGCGGAATGTGTGCCGGTGAAATATGTGCCGGTGAAATGTGTGCCGGTGAAATGTGTGCCGGTGAAACGTGTGCCGGTGA
>Ga0115002_10006152_pt1 | contig 13915 bp, 11 predicted proteins | sample ArcticOcean_MG_C_8_FD_89576 | JGI IMG/M metagenome (GOLD analysis project Ga0115002, IMG submission 89576) | Marine microbial communities from western Arctic Ocean - ArcticOcean_MG_CB11_86 | ecosystem: Environmental > Aquatic > Marine > Oceanic | place: Arctic Ocean: Canada Basin | collected... | reverse complement strand
GCGCAAATCCGACGAACAAGGCGTGGTCACGCTCCTTCCACGGCCGATCGACATTCTTTTGAACGCCACGCTCTCGCTCGAGAGTTGTGATGCGCTTGACCTGCGAGGTTCCGGTCTTGCCTCCCATTGCCCAGCGAGCGCGCCGGATACGCGCCGCGTAGGCAGTACCGGTCGGTGCGTTGACAACGTCGGCCATTGCTCGCACCATAAATTTAAGCGATTCCGGCGAGAACCCAAGGGAGGGAGGCATGCCACCGGGCAATGCATTTGTCGGCACGGATAGATCGCGCTGAAGATTTGGGCGGACGATACGACCACCGTTGACCAACTGCGCAGTCATTGCTGCAAGTTGCAACGGCGTTGCTAAAACGTAACCCTGGCCGATGCCCGTCACTAGTGTTTCGCCCCCTTGCCATGCCGCATTCAGCGTATCGCGTTTCCATTTTCGAGTTGGCACCAACCCCGGCTGTTCTCCCGCAAGATCGACGCCAAGCTGACCGCCAAGGCCGAAGCGTTTGGCCATTTCCGCCATGCGGTCAACACCCAGCCGGCGAGCCATATCATAAAACCAAACATCACATGATTCCTGGAGAGCTCCATGCAGCGTTAATTCACCGTGGCCGTGTTCATTCCAGCAGTGAAATCGGCGATCGCCGAGCTCAATATGGCCTTTGCAAAATACCCGTGTATCGGCGGAGATACCCGCCTCAAGCGCAGCCATGGCAACCACTGGCTTAAACGTCGAGCCCGGCGCATACTGGCCGGCGATCACCTTGTTGATAAGTGGCGAATCAGTATTTTCTGTCAATGCATTCCAAGCATCAGTGCTCAATCCTTCGTTAAACGCATTGGGGTCAAAACTCGGCGTCGAAACCATCGCCAGAATGTCGCTGTTGTCGACATCCAGAACCACGACCGCAGCACTGCGCTCCTCCCCAACCCGTTGTGTCGCGAACTGCTGCAACTTGAGATCGATCGTCAACGCCACCTCTGTACCGGGTTGGCCTTCGTTGCGCCTAAGTTCGCGGATTACCCGGCCGAGTGCGTTGACCTCGACCTGACTGTTGCCGGCAGTGCCTCGTAATACCGTGTCATACTTTCTTTCCACACCGTTCTTGCCAATGCGAAATTCGGGAAGTTCGAGCAAGGGATCACCTGTCAACTCCTCAGTCGACACAGCCGCGACATACCCAAGCACGTGGGCAAGGGCTGGCCCGTGTGGATAATATCGGGATTGTCCGACATCGATATTGACCCCAGGAAGGCTTGGCGCGTTAACTTCGACACGACTCACTTCATCCCAACTTAAATTGTCACGCACCGTAATTGGAACAAAGGCTCGACGCCGCCGTACGCCGCGCTCGACACGTCGAATATCGCTTGCAGAAAGTTCAATCAATTGTCCAAGCGCAGTGAGGGTGGCTGAAATTTCGCTCGTTTGCTCGGGCACAATTACGACCCGATAATTCTGGGTGTTGACCGCAAGTGCAGCACCATTGCGGTCGACAATGAATCCGCGTGGTGGTGGCAGAAGCACCAAATTTATTCGATTCTCGTCCGCCAACATTCGATAACGATCGGACTCGACGACTTGGAGGTAGTAAAGGCGTCCAGCGAGTGCACTCAGGAATGCCACTTTGCCGCCAGCAATAAGCGCCATACGTCGACTGAATACTTTGGATCGGCTCTTTTCTGACCGCATTCAGGCGGCCTGCGGCAATGAGCGCTGAACACGGATGAATGCCCACGCAAACAGCGGATAGAGGGCCACGGTCTGAAGGAAAGAAAATACCGCAGGCAGTGGCACAATCAGTGTGCCAAATATCAATGACATGAAGACCCACTGCATGATCGTCGCTGCCGCAGCGATCATCATGAAGCCCCACCAGACAACGAGGAACGACTTACCGAGAAAAAATTGTCGCTGCGAACCGGTTACCCAATAGGCGCCGAGGAAGATGAATGCCTGCGCGCCCATTGGACCGCCAGTAAGAATATCATGCAAAATGCCGACTAAGAATACTGCGACCGCGGGCAGGAGATCCGGGCGATGGAGAGACCAATAAAAAACGGCCATCAAAGCGAGGGACGGCACGACCGACGAATAACTTGGAATATGCAGCGGCAAGACGCTCAAGATCACGAGAGCACCCACGGTCAACGACGGCGTGAGCATTCGCGCGAATAAATCAAGGCGCTGCCATACTGCGTTCATCATCGACGGGGGTTCGGTTTCTCGCCAACAGATTTTACCGACTGCTCGGAATTGTCTGGTAACGCCGACAAAACGGCTTCGCTTTCGTAATCGACCAGCAACACCTCTTCAATCAAATCCCAGTCAACATATGGCATGACACGCACGCCAGCCTGACCGATCGAAGTGACAGTGCCAATCGTGAGTCCTGCCGGGAATACTCCGCCGTGACCAGATGTGACAATTTCGTCGCCGGGCTTCACCTGCGCATTTGCTGACAGATAGAGAAGGCGCTGCAACGGGCTGTTATCGCCGGCCAGAACAGCGCGAGCGCGAGACGCTGCTACGAGAACAGGAATTTTACTATTGAGATCGCTCATGAGAAGAATGCGCGCGGACGTTTGGCCCACCTCGGCGACACGGCCAATTAGATTGCCGCCAACGACTGCAGCTTGCCCATTTACAATTCCGTCGCGGCTCCCCGCATTGACCAGCAAGCTTCGGACAAATGCGCCACTTGAATCGGCAACGACGCGTGCGGCTATGTATTTTGCAGGAGGCTCCGGAACATATCGTAGAAGATCTCGCAAACGCGTATTTTCTGCTTCCAATTTCTGCGCTCTATTTTGCCAAATTTCGAGCCGTACATTCTCCTGACGCAAATTCGCGTTTTCATCTCGCAAAACAACAAGTTGCTCAATTTCTTCGATAAATTCTGCGACCGTGGCGACGGGCCGCGAAAGAGCTTCCAAAACCGGCGCTGTAGTATCCATCACCACAGCCCTGGTCCGCTCAAATACAGTTGGGTCGGCTTTCCCAAACAGCAGGATTGCGACTGCAGACATCAACAAAAACAAAAACATAAATCGCTGCGCCACGCTTCGAAGTGGCGCGGTTAGCCTCTGGACGCGATCCTGACGATTTGCCACGACTTCCTCCAACTCCTGTTCGCGCTAGTTCCTCCCTCCAACTACCCGCAAGACAAACAACTTGTTAGTACATTCCGATGAGCACGTTCCTCAACGTTTTCATTTCTTCCAAACAACGGCCTGTCCCCATCGCCACACACGACAGTGGATCGTCCGCAATCGACACCGGAAGACCGGTAGCATGCCTAAGCACGAAGTCCAGATTGCCAAGCAGTGCGCCGCCGCCAGTCAAGACAATGCCCTTGTCCACAATATCACCAGCAAGTTCCGGCGCTGTGTGCTCCAACGCCACGTTGACGGCCTCAATGATGGCACCGACAGGTTCGGCCACGCTCTCGGCGATCTGACGCTCGCTTATCACCAACTCTTTCGGCACGCCGTTCATGAGATCGCGACCCTTGATCTCCATAACCCCGCCTTCACCATCCTCTGGCGGGCAGGCCGAACCAATCTGCTTCTTGATCCGCTCCGCGCTCCCTTCGCCGACGAGGAGATTATGGTTGCGCCGTATATAAGCGATGATCGCTTCATCCATCTTGTCGCCGCCAACCCGCACAGATCGGGAATAGACGATGCCGCCGAGTGACAATACTGCAACTTCAGTTGTGCCACCGCCGATATCCACGACCATTGACCCTGTAGGCTCAGTGACGGGTAACCCTGCGCCAATGGCCGCTGCCATCGGTTCTTCGATCAAAAAGACACGCCGGGCTCCTGCACTCTCGGCTGAATCCTGAATTGCACGACGCTCAACGGCGGTTGAGCCCGACGGCACGCAAATAATTACCTGCGGACTGGCAAAGCTACGACGGTTGTGAACCTTGCGGATGAAATGCTTGATCATCTCTTCCGCAACTTCAAAATCAGCAATCACACCATCGCGCAAAGGTCGAATCGCCTGAATGTTGCCAGGCGTACGCCCCAACATCATTTTCGCTTCATCGCCAACGGCTAGGACATGGTTTCGGCCCTTTACCTGAGCAATCGCGACAACCGACGGCTCATTCAGCACGATACCGCGCCCCTTGACGTATACAAGAGTATTGGCCGTCCCAAGATCGATTGCCATATCGTCTGACAACATTCCGAGAAGTCTTGCGAACATGGTTAGACCTTCACTCTATCAATCTTGAGCACGCCACGGCTCGATGTACTGGCAAGAGCACAATTTACAATCATGCAGTAAGCGCCATCGGCGCATTTTTTTCGCGCTTTACAATAAGCTTGTTTAGCGCATGGAGATACGATCGTGCGGATGCGACGAGCGTGTCGGTATCTGCGCCCTGTCCATTCACCGTTTTTCCATTCTCTTCAAGGCGAACAGTCACTTCGGCTTGCGCATCTGTACCGCCGGTAACAGCGTGAACTTGGTATAGCTGCAGTTTCGCTTCATGCGGACACAGATTCTTGATGGCATTGAATGTCGCATCCACCGGCCCGTCGCCGGTCGCCTTGTTCGACATCAGTTCGCCGTCTATCTCAAGTTCAAGTTCTGCCGTCTGCGGCCCCTTTGAACCAGCGATCACCTGCAGCGAAACAAACCGTATGCGATCATTTGTCCGCATCACCTCGTCGTCGACAAGTGCAACAATGTCCTCATCGAAGACATCTTTCTTCTTGTCGGCCAAATCCTTGCAGCGGGCGAATGCATCCTCGAGCGCGTTCTCGCCGATCTCATACCCGAGCTCCTGCAACTTCGCGCGAAACGCATGACGGCCCGAATGCTTTCCCATCACCAGGTTCGACGTCTTTAGCCCAACCGACTCCGGTGTCATAATTTCATAGGTTTCTGCATTCTTGAGAACGCCGTCCTGATGAATGCCAGCTTCGTGCGCGAACGCGTTAGCTCCAACGATCGCCTTATTTGGCTGCACTGAGAATCCCGTAATCGTCGAAAGCAGATGGCTAGCACGCATGATGTTGGTCGTCTGGATATTGGTGTGGTACGGCATGACATCCTTCCGCACCCTGAGTGCCATAACGACTTCTTCCATCGACGTATTTCCGGCACGCTCGCCAATGCCGTTTATCGTACACTCAACCTGCCGAGCACCATTCCCGATCGCCGCCAACGAGTTGGCAACTGCCAACCCCAAATCGTTGTGGCAATGTACCGAGATTACTGCCTTGTCGATGTTTGGCACCCGATTCTTCAACATCGCTATCAACGATGCAAACTCCTCAGGCACAGTATATCCGACTGTGTCAGGGATATTAATTGTCGACGCTCCCGCCTTGATCGCTGATTCTACGCAGCGGCACAAAAAATCGTGGTCGGATCGCGTCGCGTCTTCCGGGCTCCACTCAACGTCGTCGCACAAATTGCGGGCGTGACTAACCGCGTCGATCAGCGCTTCATGCACAGCCTCGGAATCCATCTGCAACTTATATTTCATATGCAAGGCGCTGGTGGCGAGGAATGTGTGTATACGCGGCTGCTTGGCGTGCTGAAGTGCGTCCCAAGCGCGATTAATATCTTTACGCCCAGCTCGGGCCAGACCAGCAACTTTGGCGTCTTTGACCTTTTTAGCAATTGCCTCAACGGCCTCAAAGTCACCGTTTGAGGCAATCGGAAAACCCGCCTCAATCACGTCGACACGCAATTCCTCCAGGACGTCGGCAAGCCGGAGCTTTTCTTCGAGATTCATCGAGCAGCCAGGCGATTGCTCCCCGTCCCGTAGGGTAGTGTCAAAAATGATTATTCTATTAGACTCGTCCAAGACGTTGGTCTTTTTGGTGCGTTCCTTACCTGCGCTCATTTTTAAAACCCTCTGCTAAGCCGGGAGATCTGTCATGCACTTGGTCTCTACCCCTGAAAGCGCATGGCCGATACGGCACAGACAATCAGGGGCGACTAAGTCGTCCCGTGAGTACCCCGGTAAGCAGACTAACTTTGCGCGGGTTCGGTTGAAACGAACTCGCAAATTGGCCAACGCGAAACGCGACGTCAGGAGACATGGCGCAACGGCGCGTACAATAGTGCGATTCGCTTTGACTCATGGTCCTCATTGAAACTGACCCCGCCTAATCCAAACTGGTGTTCTGAGATTAACGTCAACTGAACTGGTAGTAATCGTGAATTCTAAAATAGTTCGCTTTCAGTACTAAACTGTACAACACCTTATAAATACGCCGCTTTGAGCCCAAACCGCAACGTTTTTTGTTTAAATAGCCAGCTCTAAAACTTCGCCACAAATAGTCTTTTTTTGCGGATTTTAAACGTGCGCAGTCGGCCAATCCGCACGCCTTTAAGAGCTCAATTTAGGCAACCTTACATCTCGAGTTCAGCTCAATTTTTTGCTTTATCGACCAGTTTATTAGCCGCTATCCATGGCATCATGGCACGCAACCGCTCTCCAACCTCCTCGACTGGATGCTCAGCGTGCCGACGACGTTCTGCTTTGAGACGAGGTTGACCAACCATACACTCTTGCATCCACCCTTGAACAAATCTTCCCGATTGAATGTCGTCGAGAATGCGCTTCATTTCGGCTTTTGTGTCTTTATTAATTACACGGGGTCCACTTACATAATCGCCGTATTCCGCCGTGTTCGATACTGAGTAGCGCATATTTGCAAGACCGCCTTCATATATTAGATCAACGATCAACTTCACTTCGTGCAGGCATTCGAAATAGGCCATTTCAGGTGCATAGCCAGCTTCCGTCAGCGTCTCAAATGCGGCTGTAATCAATGCCGTAAGCCCCCCACACAGAACTGCCTGCTCGCCAAACAAGTCCGTTTCGCACTCCTCGCGAAACGTTGTTTCAATAATACCGGCACGGCCGCCGCCGAGCGCACTTGCGTAGGACAAGGCAATTTCCTGCGTGTTACCAGACATGTCCTGGTGAACTGCCATGAGGCAGGGTACGCCGCCGCCCCTCAGGTATTCAGATCGGACTGTATGGCCCGGCCCTTTCGGGGCAATCATGAAGATATCAAGGTCGGGACGCGGCTCAATCAATTTAAAATGGACACTGAGGCCATGCGCAAACGCAAGTGCCGCGCCCTCCTTCATGTTTCCATGCAGGCTCGTTGCATAGAGTTCACGTTGAATTTCATCGGGTGCAAGCATCATAATAATATCAGCCCATTTGGCCGCCTCGTCCGACGACATAACCTTGAACCCAGCCTCGGTCGCTTTGGCGGCCGAACTAGAATCGGACCGCAGCGCCACGGCAATGTCGGTAACACCAGACTCCCTTAAATTATGCGCATGCGCATGACCTTGGCTGCCATAACCAACGATAGCTACTTTTTTGGATTTGATCAGATTTACATCAGCATCCTGATCGTAATAAACGCGCATGGTTGATCTCCTTTTTTGTCCGAACTTTATTAGCGTGGCGTCCATTAAACGCCAAGTATGGCGGCGTTTTACAATGCGTTAGCGCCACGAGCAATTGCCACCGCGCCGCTACGTGCGACCTCCACCGTCCCGAGCGCCCGCATCAGATGAACGAACGCGTCGACCTTTTCTGATGAACCTTCAAGGACAAAGACAAATGATCCAATCGTCGTATCTGCAACATTCGCTCTAAAGATGTCAGCAATTCTCAGAGATTCTCGTCGTTTCGGACCTCGTGCAACAACCTTTATAAGAGCAATTTCACGTTCGATGTGCGGCCCTTCAGCGGTCAAATCGTGGACCGAATGTATTGGCACTTGGCGGTCAAGCTGCGCCTTGATCTGTTCGATGATCATCGGCGTACCGGTCGTCACAATTGTGATGCGGGAAACGTCCATCGTCTCCGTCACCGTCGATACGGTAAGGCTTTCGATATTGTAGCCCCGTCCCGCGAACAACCCAATAACACGTGCCAATACACCCGGCTCGTTATCAACCAGTACAGCGATCGTGTGGCGTTCTATATCCGCCATTGTTCAACTCCAATCATGCAACCGCCGTTATCGACACCCACGGCGAACACACACTGTCCTGTATTAAGACAATGCAGCAAAAATTTTCTAGACGAGCACCATACCGTCTTCAGACGCCGTTACTTCAGCTTCGTCTTCCGGGCCAAGCAAGATTTCGTTATGCGCTGCGCCTGACGGGATCATGGGAAAACAGTTTTCGTGCGAGTCCACTTTGACGTCGACAATAACCGCACGGTCAATTGCAATCATCTCGTTGATCGCGTCATCGACATCAGACGGATTGCTGACGCGCAAACCAGCGGCTCCAAAGCTTTCGGCGAGCTTCACAAAATCAGGAAGCGCCTCCATGTGGCTTTCTGAATAGCGACTTCCGTGCATTAACTCCTGCCATTGGCGGACCATGCCCATGTACATATTATTGATAATGAAAATCTTCACCGGCAACCGATACTGCATGATCGTTGACATTTCCTGAATGTTCATGAGTATCGATGCTTCACCGGCGATATCGACCACCAGCGCGTCAGGATGCGCAGTCTGAACGCCCATCGCAGCCGGCAGCCCATAGCCCATCGTTCCAAGGCCGCCTGACGTCATCCAATGGTATGGCTTTTCAAAACGATAGAGCTGAGCGGCCCACATTTGATGCTGGCCAACCTCAGTCGTGATATAGGTTTCGCGATTTTTCGTCAGTTCATAGAGACGCTGAATTGCATATTGCGGTTTGATTGTTTTCTTATCCGAACGAAAGGCAAAGCTATCGCGGGCCTGCCATTTTTCGATCTGGTCCCACCACGCCTTTCGCTCTCGTCGCACAGTTGTATCGACCTTGCGGGTATTTTTCTTAAAGCACTTGATCATCTCCGTGAGAACGTGAGCCACGTCACCCAAAACCGGCAAGTCGACCCGCACCGTCTTATTAATTGAAGAGGGGTCTATATCAATGTGGATCTTGGTTGAATTCGGCGAAAACGCGTCCAACCGGCCAGTCACTCGATCATCAAAACGCGCGCCGACATTGAGCATGACATCACAATCGTGCATCGCCAGATTCGCTTCGTAGGATCCATGCATTCCCAACATGCCGATAAAATGCTTGTCGGAGGCAGGGAACGCGCCGAGCCCCATGAGCGTGAGCGTGCAAGGAGATCCAGTCAGCCGGACGAATTCGGCAAACAGTTTGCTTGCACGAATTCCGGAATTGATGATGCCGCCACCGCCGTAAATAATTGGCCGCTTCGCGTTTGCAATCAATTCAACCGCTCGCTCGATTGCTTTTTGATCGCCCTTGAGCTGTGGCTTGTATGTTTTATGGCCGGCACTGGTCGGTGCTGAATATATACCTTCCGCAAACTGCACATCTTTCGGCAGATCAATAACAACTGGGCCAGGGCGGCCGCTGCGCGCGATGTAGAATGCCTCGTGGATCGTTTCAGCGAGCTTATTCACATCCTTAACGAGATAATTATGCTTCGTGCAGGGACGCGTGATACCCACTGTGTCGGCTTCTTGAAATGCATCATTGCCGATCAAATGCGTGGGCACCTGTCCGGTCAGACAAATAATGGGAACACTGTCCATCAGCGCATCCGTGAGCCCGGTGACAGCATTCGTCGCACCTGGACCGCTGGTCACAAGCAAGACGCCGACCTTGCCGGTCGAGCGCGCGTATCCTTCAGCTGCGTGTGCAGCACCTTGTTCGTGGCGCACGAGAATGTGTCGAAGCTCGTTCTGCTTAAACAATTCGTCATAAATCGGCAGAACGGCGCCGCCAGGATAGCCGAATATGACATCAACACCCTGATCATGCAGGGCCTTAATGACATTCTGCCCTCCGTTCATACGTCGCTGTACCATCGTTCAATCCTTTCGCTCGGCGCAACATGTCGCAAGCAACACGCTACCCGTGAGGCAACTGCCCAAGGCTATCGCATTGCTGATCCGGCGGCTTATTTCAACTGCGCGGACACCCAAAGCCAGCGCGTGTGCAGACATTATGTCGTCATTCTGTGGTGGTCAACACTTTTTGACGAATAAATGCAAAGAGTTTATCGCTATTTCTTTCCGAATATTGCTCATTTATATAAAAATCAGCAATATTCTGATTTTTAAACCACGTCGTCTGCCTTTTTGCATACCGGCGGGTTGATTGTTGAGCATCCTTCAACGCTTCTTCCATCGATCTATGACCGTCCAGATGTGCTCCAAACTCCTTCATGCCCAGAGCTTTCATTATTGGCAAATTCGGATCAACTCCCGCGCTTCGCAAGCGGCGAATCTCGTTAACAACCCCAGCGTCGACCATGCTGATCAGGCGACTGTCACAGGTCGCGTAAAGTTGGACGCGTGGAGGCCGTAGAAGAATAGTCGCGTAGTGCAGCCCTGGTGGTGGTGCCATGAAACGCCCTTGAAATTCTGTGATGGAGCGCCCCGTTGCCTCAAACACCTCAAGCGCGCGAAGCACTCTTTGGCTATCTCCCGGTTGCAGGCGTCCTGCTGCGGTTGGGTCACGCCGAGACAATTCATCGTGGAGCGTCACAGCCCCCCCCTCAACAAGACGGCGTCTCAATTCTGACCGGAGGTCCAGCGGAATATCCGGGATAGCCGACAAACCCTCAATTAGCGCTTTGAGATAGAGCCCGGTACCGCCAGTAACGACCGGTACCTGGCCTGTGTCATGTGCAGTGGCGATCTCAGCAAGGGCGAGCGAGCGCCAATGCGCCGCTGAACACGCCTCCGTTGCGGAAAGGATGCCGAACAAGCGATGGGGAGCCCGTGCTTCTTGTTCTGGCGTTGGACGATTGCTGAGAATTCGGAGCTCGCGGTACACCTGCATGCTGTCAGCGTTGATGACCGTCCCACCGAATTTCTCTGCAACTGCTAGAGCCAGCGCGGACTTGCCGCTTGCAGTTGGCCCCGCCACGACCAGCACGATGCGTTTCGATTCTCTCCCGGCGGCGGCGTCTTGTTGTTTCACAATCGATCCCGACATAGCATCCAATTCTTGTAACACCGCATCGTCGCACTCAATATGCTGCGATGGAGTGTGCAGTCGTCCTAATTGCCAATTCGCGAACGGCCCCCATTAACGATAACATGGTGGTTGCAGTCGCGCAGGCTCTCAAATCCTTCGCTCGTGAAGTCGACAGTCATGGGCTCACTTGGCTGGCACCGGGTATCGCCTGCGAATTTACATGCGTTATCTCCGATCAGGCAGCAGCCGTACGCGCCGCCCGCAATGCCGTTGCCAACACTGCAGTTGATGTTTGTTGCGTGCCGAAACACGGCCGCCGCAAGAAGCTGCTCGTCGCCGACATGGACTCCACAATCATCACGTTCGAAACAATTGATGAAGTTGCAATCGATGCCGGTGATGAAATTGGTAAAGAAATTGCCAAACTCACAACTCGGGCGATGGCGGGCGATATGGATTATGCGACGGCGTTCCGTCAGAGAGCGACATTGCTGCAGGGGGTTCCATCGACATTATTGGCTGGAGTACGCGACCGCATTGTTCTGACCCGTGGAGCTCGCGAGCTGATTGCGACCATGCGCGGCAATGGCGCAGTTTGTGCGCTCGCCTCCAGCGGCCTAACAGACTTCACAGATCACGTTGCGGACGAGTTGAACTTCGACCATGCCTGGGGAAATCAACTTGAAATTACCGATGGCAATATTACCGGCAATGTAGTCGCTCCCATCCGAGACGGCAGCGCCAAGCGCGCCACGCTCAACAAACTTAAGAGGCGATACAATATCGAAGACGCGGATACCATGGCTGTCGGCGATGGCGCCAATGATCTTGATATGATCTCTGCTGCGGGTATCGGCGTAGCGTTTCACGCAAAACCCGTTGTCGCTGAACAAGCCGATGCGCGCATTGATCACGCCGACCTGACGGCGCTGCTGTACCTACAAGGTTATCGCATCGAGGACTTTCGGCGCTAAGTAGCGCGAACGTTCTCGGCCTTTGCATCCCTAGTCAATGTCATCGCAACAATATTTGCAGCCAACATCGCCGCTGCAATGAAGTAGAAGACCGCTTTCAAGCCATACGCATCGGCAATAATGCCACCGATAATCGGCATGATGATCGCTAACCCAGATTGCATCCCGAACATGAGGCTCGTCGCCGAACCACCAAGCCGGTCTGGCGTCAAATCAAGCATCCAACTCTGGACCACAGGTCGAACAGCATAGAGAGACAAACCGAGCACAGACACGCCAACGATATACGCAATATCATTGGTCACGAAGGTTAAGGCGATGATCAGGATTGTTGTGCTACTCAGGCCAGCAACAACAACAGACCGCCGACCGATCCGATCCGAGAGTATACCTGCGATGGGTGTCGCAATCATGCCACCCACCTGCATTCCCATCAGTGTTACGCCCATCCAAAGTGGCCCAATTTCCATGACATTTGCCAGATATAGAGGCAAAAAAGCGAGCAATCCGGTTTGTGCCATGGCGCGCAATCCAGTCATCAGGCAGAGCCCCAAGACAGCGCGTTCTTTGATTACGGTTAACATGCCAGTGAAATAGTCGCGCAGCCCCATACCGCGCCTAATACCATCGGCACTGGGACGGTCGTGAGGCATCAAATATATCAGCAAAATCCCGGCAACGACGAGGATCGGAATCGAATTAGCGACCGCCGTCCCCTGCCAAGTAAACGACAGCAAGAGAACGCCCGCAACGAGAGGTGCCACTGCATCGCCAATGTTTGCGCCAAGCCCATGGATGGCAAGCGCATATCCCCGACTCTTTGGGTAGTGGGATGAAAGATACGAAATTGCCGGCGGATGCCACAGATTATTAGTGGCTCCAATGAGCACAACCATCGCACACAAGACGATATAGTGGGTCGTAAACCCAAACGCCATTAAGGCTAAACCGCCGACCGCTAGGGAGATAAATTGAAGCAGCACACGCCGCCCCGTAATATCCGTCAGGAGGCCGCTTGAGAAATTGGCAACGAGCGCGCCTGAATGAAAGAGCGCGACGAAGAGGCCGGCCTGGCTGTAGGTAAGACCCAAATCCTTGGCAATGAACGGCACCAATAGATAAAACGTCGCCGCTGACCAATGCGTGCCGCTGTGGCCAAGACTCGTCAACAGGATGGTAGTCTGGCCCTGGATACGGGCCAGCAGGGTTCTCGAAATTTCAGACAATAGTTTTTCCGCGGTGGATAGAGCACCAGAATACACATCCGGCAGCGCAAAGAAAATGTTCCAGACTACGGCCCTGGACTTATACCAAGGTCATACGTGATATGAGAGTCCGCAGCATCGCACGATCCAGATGGAACTCTTAAAGCGCATTCCACTGGCTCCATCCGCTGACAATACCCAATAAAATCAACTGGTCTTAATTCGAAGCGCCACGAAATTGAGATCTCCGCCACGCTGTATTCGCAACAGCACGGACCGACGCCCAAGCTGAAGGGCTTGCTGGACTTCTTTTTCAATCTCGGCCGGTGTGGTCACCTTGTTTTGATTGACCTCGACAATAACATCACCCGCACGCAGTCCCTTTTTAACAGCGTCGCTGTCTTCCTCAATGTCGGTAATAACAACGCCCTCGACGCCACTATCCAACTGAAATTTTTCAGCGAGCTCGGCGGTCAACCCAGCCATCGACATTCCCAATTCGTCGATTGATTCGCGGCCGGAGGGCACATCGGCCCCATGAACAGACAACGTCGTCAACGATGCCTGATCGACCTTTTCAAGTTCGCCAAGATTAACGCTCAATCCAACGTCCTTGCCGTCGCGCCAAACTTTGACAACGACGTTTTTACCGACATCCGTTTCTGCGACCATCCGCGGTAACCTGCTTTGGTCAACCACCGGTTTGCCGTCAAACAACAATATGACATCGCCTGTCTTTATGCCGGCCGCTGCCGCTG
>Ga0115002_10006150_pt1 | contig 13915 bp, 15 predicted proteins | sample ArcticOcean_MG_C_8_FD_89576 | JGI IMG/M metagenome (GOLD analysis project Ga0115002, IMG submission 89576) | Marine microbial communities from western Arctic Ocean - ArcticOcean_MG_CB11_86 | ecosystem: Environmental > Aquatic > Marine > Oceanic | place: Arctic Ocean: Canada Basin | collected... | reverse complement strand
TACTAGTAATAACTCCTCCTACAGCAGCAGGGATAAGAATATCGCAAGGGATCTCTAATAATTTTGAACTATCGAACTCTTCTCCTCCGTGAAATTTAGATACTGATGAATTTTTTGATACGTATTTAAATAATTCAGGAATATGTAATCCATTTTTATTAAAAACAGCTCCTTCTATATCATTCACTGCTATTACTTTTGCACCTCTCTCATAGGCATCTAGTGCAGCATACTTTCCTACATTTCCAAAACCCTGAATAACAACTCTTGAATTTTCAAACTTATGATTTATTTTGAGACATGCTTTGTGAGCGATCGCTATCGCCCCTCTTCCAGTTGCCTCTCTCCTTGTAATAGATCCACCAATAGATACTGGCTTCCCAGTTACAATTCCAGGTTGCGCTGATCCTACAAAGTACGAATAAGTATCCATTATCCAAGCCATAGTTTGTTCATCTGTTCCCATATCTGGAGCTGGAATATCTTTATCGACACCTATGATTGGTAATATTTCTGCCGTGTATCTTCTTGTGACTCTTTGTTTTTCTGCGCGAGAAAGTGGAGCTGGATCTATTGTAACCCCTCCTTTTGCTCCGCCATAAGGAAGTCCTACTATTGCACATTTCCATGACATAAGCATTGCTAATGCAGTAACCTCACCCAAATTAACATCTGGAGCATATCTGATCCCACCTTTAGTAGGACCCATGCTTAAAACATGTTGCACTCTATACCCTATAACCGTTTCTACTTCTTTATACTCATCTCTTCTGAACGGAAATGATACTGTTAATGCTCTCTGGGGATACTTTAATCTTTCTCGGAGATTTGGATCAAGATCAATTAATTGAGCTACTTCATCAAATTGTTTAACAACCTCTTTATACATACCAGACTCAACTTCAAAATTGTTTATCATACCAATTTTATAATAAGCAGGTTTTGATATTAGTTCTAATTAATAAACGTACATGAAAAAGTGTCACAATGAATTATTAGTTTATTAAGTATGAGAAATGAAGAGTTAATAAAAAAACTAAGTAGGAGTGGATTGAAGGCATTAATAATTTGCTCAAATCACAACAATAAGTGTAATTGTCATAATAAAGTGAAACAAGCAGCATAAATTAAGGAGTGTCAATGGAAAAAGTATTAAATGAAGTACTTCATTTATCGGGAGAAATAGCAAATCAAGAAAGAGGAGAGGAGGACCTTGGTGTAACAGAATTTGGAGAAAAATTAATTACTAGCGAAGATATAGAATTTTTATGGGTAGCAAGAAATGCTTCCGGATCTGCAAAAAAAGCAACTACCTCTATAAAAAGCTATAGCGATAATAAAATTTCTGATGATATATCAAAAAAAGGTTCGATAAGACTTGGCAATGAAGTATTTGTTTACTCCAAAAGTTCAAGTTGGAAAACTAATGACCTAGAAGTCCTAATTAAGTGGTTGGTAATTGAAGCTAATAGCAAAGAAGAATTAATTGAACATTTAGTAGCTGTACTTGGAAAAACTTTTGTTCCGAAATTAATGGGTCTAGATGCTGTCTCAAAAAAAAGGGGAAAAGATCCTCAAGTGATAAGAGATACTTTTTTATATAAAGAATGGAAAGAGAAGCCAGATCTTAAAACTATACATACTGAAAGTAAGATAGCACCAGAATGGGTGAAAAATCTATCACACGGAGAAAGGAAACAGTAATATGAGACAACTATATGAACTCTCTCGGCCATTCCCAAGTAAGTGGGTCAAAAAAGCTCCGAAAGGAAAGTTTGGCAAATACGTAGCTCATTCAGTAATAGCCCAACGGCTACTTGAGATTTGTGGTCCATACACATGGGAAGTTACAGAACTTATTCGCCAATCAGAGAACAATACAGTCGTTGGATGCTTTGGTAGGCTAACTGTTGATATTGATGGAAAAGAAGTAATTATTACTTCTATAGGTGATGTTGAACATGACCAAGGAAGTGATGGAACAAATGCTAAACATGCAGAATCAGATGCCTTTAAACGGTGCTGCATGAAAATTGGACTCGGTTTACACCTGTGGGCAGGAGATGAATACTACTTGGATAAAAAACTTGAAGAGAGTAACTCAACTATAAAAAATATTGCTCTACATACAGCGTAAACTAGCTTACGTGAGAATCTTTTGAGTTTAAAATAAATGTTACTGGGCCATTGTTATTCAACTTTACATCCATCATAGATCCAAAATTTCCTGTTTCTACTGAAATTCCCTTTTTAAGAAAATTTCTTACTGCAACTTCTATTAGTCTCTTTGCTATTAGTGCATCTTCGGAATTAATAAATGAAGGTCTATTTCCTTTTGAAATATTTGCATTTAAAGTAAACTGGCTAACAACTAATACCCCACCGTTAATATCTAATATAGATAAATTCATCTTATTTACTTTGTCTGAAAAAACTCTTAAATTAGAAATTTTATTTGATAATGCGATTGCATCTTCTTCCTTATCACCTTTTTCAACTCCCCAAAGCAATAAAAATCCTTTATTAATTTTAGCTATTTGATTACCTTCAACATGCACACTAGCTTCTGTTACTCTTTGCAATACAACTTTCATCAGTACTATATTATTAGAAAGGAACTCGTATGCTTAATCCAATCACTATAAAGATTGCTCAAAACCCCAACTATGCAGCACTGACTACACTATTCACTGATGGAAGCCCTCAAACTCAAGTTATGTGGGTGGATTCAGACGATGAATTTTTATATATCAATACAGAAATTCATAGAAAAAAATATAAAAATATTATTAATGATCCAAGAGTCTCAGTCATGATATGGAAAAATGATGATCCCTTTAAATATGTTGAAGTAAGAGGAATTATTGTAGATTCTTATGGGGGGGAAAAAGCAAGAAATCACATAGACAAATTGTCAGAAAAATATTTTAAGAAACCTTATCCATTTGAAGTCCAAACAGAAAGGATTATTTTAAAAATCCAGGCAACAAAAGAAATATTTTTTAATATAACTCTAGATGATTTTTAAATATCATGAGTTCATAGCTACTACTACTCATCATCTCCGCATCCACATTCTGGACAGATCATCTATTCCTCCTTTCCATAATTAGTTAATTTGTTGGTTCCGGTGGATTTTTTGAATAATCATAAAACCCTTTACCTGACTTTACTCCAAGATCTCCATCTAAAACTCTTTTAGTTATAAAATCTGGTGGACCAAGTGAGGGATTTCCACTTTCTTCAGCAATCTTAAGCTTTGCATAATAATGTATATCCAAACCAGAATAGTCGGCTAAACGGTATGGTCCAAGAGGATGATTTAATCCTTTTTCGATTGCAATGTCTATATCCTCAAATGATGCAATTCCTTCTTTATATAATTTAAATGCTTCGTCAATTAGAGCTGCAAGCATCCTATTAACAATGAAACCCGGTGTTTCTTTTTTTAATACGACTACTTTTCTCTGCATTGTCTTACCAAGATTTACGGTTCTATCAATTATATTTTTTTCAACTCCTTCACTATAGGCTACCTCAATTAAGTCCATGCGTAGAGGGGGGTAGAAAAAGTGCATATTTAATATACGTGAATGACAATTCGTAACTTCTGCTAGTTGAGAGCCTACAATAAAAGAACTATTCGAAGCAAGAACCGTCCCGTCTGTCGTATTCTTAGAAAGATAGCTAAAAACATCCTGTTTTATATCTAGTCTTTCTGTAACTGCCTCTATTACAAATGTTCTTTCCTTAACTGCCTCTTCCAGAGAATTACATGGGACCAAGAAGGAATCATAGTTCTTTCCCTGAAGTTCTGAGAATTTTTCTTTCTGGATTAAATTTGCAATATTTCTCTTTGTAAATTCTAATTTTTGATTTAACTGGTTTTCATCCTCGTCATAAAGATTAGTCTCAATACCAGCCATTGCAGATAGAGCTGCTATTTGACTACCCATTTGTCCGGCACCAATAATTACAACTTTTTCATTAGCCATTTTACTTCTCTTTATTTATTTCTCTTTTTGCTATAGACATCTTATGAACTTCATCTGGTCCATCAGCAAATCGTAACGCCCTTACTCCAGCACTCATTCTTGCTAAAGGGGTGTCTTGAGATAGCCCTTCGGCACCATGTGTTTGTATGGCTTTATCAACCACATAACTAGCAGCTTCAATTGCTGCAACTTTAATTGCTGATATTTCTATCCTTGCGCCTTTTTTTCCAACCGTGTCCATAAGCCATGCTGTTTTTAAAGTAAGAAGCCTTGCCTGCTCAATCTTTATTCGGGACTCTGCAATCCAGTCTTGAACGACACCTTGATTAATTATCTTTTTTCCAAAGGTAGATCTAGACTTTGCTCTTGCTATTAATAGTTCTAACGCCCTCTCTGCTAAACCAATAGTTCTCATACAGTGATGAATTCTACCTGGGCCTAACCTTGCTTGAGCAATAGTAAATCCTGAACCTTCTTCACTTATAATATTTTCTATAGGAACACAAACATTAGTGAAGCTTATCTCGGGATGACCAGTGTATCCATCATCATAACCATATACTTTCATAGGTCTTACTATCTCCACTCCTTCAGTATCAAGAGGAACAAGAATCTGACTTTGTTGCTGGTAGGGAGGATTATCAGGGTTTGTTATTCCCATAAATATACATAATTTTGCATTTGGATTAGCTGCATTAGAAGTCCACCATTTACGTCCATTGATTACATACATATCACCTTTTTTGATTATCGAAGACTGAATGTTTGTAGCATCTGACGATGGGACACCTGGTTCTGTCATTCCGAAGCAAGAACGTATCTTTCCCTCTAAAAGAGGCTCTAACCATTTTGCTTTTTGTTCGTCGGAGCCAAACTCAGCTAGTATTTCCATATTGCCGGTATCGGGAGCTGAACAGTTAAATACTTCTGAAGACCACCAGACTTTTCCCATAATTTCAGCTAATGGCGCATAATCTAAGTTCGATAGGCCCGGTCCATATCTGCTATCAGGAAGGAAAAGATTCCATAATTCTTCTTTTTTTGCAGTAGCTTTAAGTTCGTTTAGTAATTTTGGAATATGTAAAGGATTATCAGAATTATCTATCTCCTTATCGTAATCTTGTTCATTTGGAAAGATATGCTTGTTAAAAAAATCATTCAGTTTATTCAAATAATCTTCTGCAACTGGTGATAATGAAAAGTCCACATAACATATCTTAATCAATCTGGATTCTACAAAGTAATATATTTATAACTGATTATTCTAATTTTATGAATCAATTTGATAAAAAATTAAGAATCTGGATATCAGATAACCTGGATATTTCAAAAGATTTCAATTATAAACAATTCGAAGTCGGCCGCTCTAATCTAACTTACAAAATATATGATACCAATAGTACCTATGTATTAAGGAAGCCTCCTATAGGCCCTAAGTTGCAATCTGCGCATGATATGGGAAGGGAATATAAAATAATTATGAACTTGTATAGGTGCGGATATAGAGTGCCTGAACCAAAACTTTTATGTAATAACAGAGATGTAACAAAAGACGACTTTTATATCATGGAATATATTGATGGTTTAACAATTTCAACAATAGAAGAAGCTAAACCTTTAACAACTGAAATAAAGAAAAAAATTTCTGAAGATTACATTGCTACAATTTGCGAGTTACATAATATAGAAATACAAAATTCAGGACTGGAGGATTTAGGAAAGCATAAAGATTACATTGAAAGACAACTTAATAGATGGATGAAGCAGTGGAGTAGTCAAAAAACGAGAGAAATTAGAGACTTAGAAAAGTCGACAAAAAGACTGCTCGACGCAATCCCAGAACAACAAAGGACAAGTATTGTCCACGGAGATTACAGATTAGATAATGTAAAGGTTGGAGATGATGGAACAATTCTAGCAGTTCTTGATTGGGAGCTCTGTACTCTAGGAGACCCCTTGGCTGACCTAGGTACGATAATAGCTTCATGGGTATCTAAAGATGAGATAGAATCCCCATTTACTTACTCTCCAAGTAAAACTGGAGGATTTCTAGAAAGAGTCGATTTACTTAGTATCTATGACGAAAAAACCTCACTTGATTTAAAACAAATAGAATACTACACAAGATTTTCATATTGGAAGCACGCAATGATTATGGAAGGTGTTTTTTTCAGATACTCTTCTGGTGCGTATGGTAATGTTGATAAAGAGATGATAGATTTATTTGGAAAAAGTGCTTTATCTTTTGCATCTTATTCAAATAAAGATAATTTATTAAAGGATTTACTTTGAAAATATTACCAATAGAAGAAATACAAAAAATGATCGGGCAAGAAACTGGAGTCTCAGAATGGTTTGAAATAAGTCAGGAAAGAATTAATAATTTCGCAGAAGCTACAAATGATCATCAGTTCATTCATGTAGACCCTGAAGCGGCCAAAAGTACTCCTTGGGGGACAACGATCTCTCATGGATTCTTAACTTTAAGTTTACTTTCATACATGTCTACTGAAGTTGGGCTTGCTCCAGAAAATTTTGCAATGGCTATTAATTATGGTCTAGATAAAGTTAGATTTATTGAGGCAGTTCCTGTAAATAGCAGAATTCGAGCCAGTTCCAAATTGCTTGAAGTTCATGATAAAAAAAGAGGTAGATGGTTGCTTAAATCAGGAGTTACCATTGAAATTGAAAATGTAGATAAGCCAGCTGCAATCATTGAAGCACTAACAATGTTTGTAGTACCTGAATAAATTAGGAAAAGGAGCATAACAATGAGAGAAGCAGTAATTGTATCGGGAGCAAGGACAGCGATTGGAAAAGCATACAGAGGAGCATTCAACAATACACCAGCAGCGACATTAGCTGCGTACTCAATTAGAGAAGCAGTTAGTAAGGCAAAAATTGACCCATCTCTGATTGAAGATGTTATTATGGGCTGCGCCCAGCAACAAGGAACCCAAGCATTAAATATTGGGAGACTTGCAGGTATGGCCTCTGGCTTTCCGAGTTCCGTCCCAGGAGCAGCTATTGATAGACAATGCTCATCAGGACTAATGGCAATAGCTACAGGAGCTAAACAAGTAATTACAGACAATATGAACGTAGTTGTAGCTGGAGGTGTAGAATCTATCAGTTTAGTGCAAACTGCGGAATTTAGGTTAGATATTGATCCGAATGTAATTGAAAACCAAGAATACGCGTACATGCCAATGATTGAAACGGCAGACCATATTTCAGAAAAATATAATATATCAAGACAGAAGCAAGACGAATATTCTCTACAAAGCCAGCAAAGAACTGCTGTTTCTCAGGAGCAATCGAAGTATACAGATGAAATTGTTGAAGTAACAACTACAAAATTAACTAAAGATAAAGAAACGGGAGAAATCTCAAAAGATGAAGTTGTAATATCAGCAGATGAAGGAAACAGGCCTGAAACAACTCTTGAAGGATTGAGTTCTTTACCAACGGTATACAATGATAAATTTGTAACGGCAGGAAATGCATCACAATTGTCTGATGGTTCTGCGTCAATGGTAATAATGGAGTCAGCAGAGGCTGAAAAGAGAGGCATTAATCCTCTTGGGTATTACAGAGGAATGTCAGTAGCAGGATTGGATCCTCAAGAAATGGGAATTGGTCCGATATATGCAGTTCCAAAATTGTTAGATAAATTTAATTTAACTATTGATGACATTGATTTATGGGAGCTAAATGAAGCATTCGCAGTTCAAACTTTATACTGTAGAGATCAATTAGGAATTGATAATGAAATATATAATGTAAATGGTGGAGCTATCTCCATTGGACATCCATATGGGATGACTGGAGCAAGGATGACTATGCATGCCCTTATGGAAGGAAAAAGAAGAGGAGCAAAGTATGTAGTTGTCACGATGTGTGTTGGAGGAGGAATGGGCGCTGCAGGCTTGTTTGAGGTTATCTAATTGAAAGCTGTAGTATGTACAGAACTTGGCTCGCCAGAAAAACTTGAAATACAAGAATTAGAGCTACCAAAAATTACTAAAGATCAAGTTTTAGTTAATGTTGAAGCAGCGGGAATTAATTTTCCCGATGCACTATTAGTTCAAGGGAAGTATCAAATTCTCCTAGATCCTCCCTTCATACCAGGTAATGAAATTGCTGGAATAATCAAAGAAGTAGGAGATAATGTAAACCTTGAAATCGGTACAAAAATTATTGGACTTCCAGAAAAAGGAGGTTATGCAGAAGAAATTATATTACATAAGAGTGCAATAATTCCGATCAATATTGACTTCCCTAGTGAGATAGCAGCTGGGTTGCCAATAAATTATGGAACTACTTATTACGCCTTGAAAAGAAGAGCCAATTTAATGGTCGGAGATAAACTACTAATTCTTGGTGCTGCCGGAGGTATTGGTACAGCTTCAATACAGATTGGTAAGGCTTTAGGAGCAAAAATTTATGCTGCAGTTGGATCGGATCTCAAAGAAGAGTATGTTAAAAAACTTGGTGCAGATTATGTTATCCGATATGATAATGAAGATCTTAAAGAAAGAATAAAAGAACTTACTGATAATCAAGGTGTGGACGTAGTCATCGATCCAGTTGGTGGAAAATACTCTGAAGAAGCTGTGAGAGGAACTGCTTGGAATGGAAGATATTTGGTTATAGGTTTCGCTAATGGAGCTATTCCTTCTATTCCACTAAATTTGCCTCTTGTAAAAGGAATATCAATAGTTGGGGTCTGGTGGGGGCGTTGGTTTAAAACTGCACCTCATGAAGCAATGGATGATTTTGGAGAATTACTTAAATTAATACAAAATAAAAAATTAATAATAGAGCCGCCATCCATTTATTCAATGCAAGATACTTCAAAAGCTCTAATAGATTTTTTAGAGAGAAGAAACTTAGGAAAAACTGTTATAAAATTTTAGTCACTTTTTAGAACCCGCAAAATATGGATTATCTCCTGAAGAGTGATCAGTTGCATCAATAATATTGCCAATTTCAGGAATTGCGTCCCTTAATGAAGCTTCGATGCCTTGAGACAAAGTAACCTCTGCCATTCCACATCCTTGACATCCCCCACCCAGCTGAAGATAAATATCTTTACCGTCTACATTTACTAATTTAGCTACACCTCCATGAGAAGCTATAGCAGGATTAATCTGCTGGTCTAAAATTGTCTGCACTTTCTCAGCAAATTCCCCAGTAAGCTCTGGAAGCGGCTCTGAAGTTTCCAATATATTTGGACTTGGAGTATTTGGATTGTCCATTTCGAGAGAATTCATATCTTCAGACAAATTCAAAGATGCGCCTTCAAATTTATCTTTATCTTTGAATGCTATAATCACAGGTAATTCTCCGAAAATCAATGAAGCATCCTCTGGTCTAGCTTCTTTAATATCAAGAAAACTCAAATCATATGTAAACTGATTTCCCTGCATTCCATCTATCTGTAGAAAAAGAGCATAATCCTTTTCACCAGGTTCTTGTTCTCTCAATTCTATAATTTTACTTATTGCTTTTTCTTCAATATTAAAATTTACATTTTCTATCATAATTAGAGTGTACTAAAAATATGATATGTGCAAAGAATGAATAAAGTACTTTTTGTTATACCTGATAGAAGCTACAGAACACAGGATTTTGTTAATGCTGCAAAGGCCTTAAAGATTGATATATTTATAGTAACTGACTCTAAACAAGCAAGTGAAGATCTAGGTCCAAAAAATATATTTTCAACTAACTTCGATTACGTAGATCAGAATTTACTAAAAAAACTACCAAGAGATATTGGAGTAGTTTTACCAGTTGACCATTCTAGCGTACTCTATGCATCCAAACTATGTGAAAAATTAGCTTCCAATGGCAATAGTGTTAAAGCTGTCTTAAATTGTCTACATAAAGAGAACACAAGAAGAATTCTTTCAGAAAATAATTTTTACCAACCTAAATATATAAAAGTTAAAACATTAGAAGAAGTTACCAACTGGAGGAAAATGAACGATGTAAAAATAATTATAAAACCAAATGATGGTGTTGCAAGTATTGGTGTAATGTCTCTAGAGCCTGGTATATTCAATGACACACAAATTATAAATATTATCAATAACTGTTCTTCCAATGAAATTTAGATTGAAGAATTTTTTGAAGGTAAAGAATATGCATTTGAAGGGTACGTTAAGGCAGGTCATTTGAGAAGTATTGTAATATTTGATAAACCAGATGACCACAAAGGCCCCTATTACGAAGAAAAAATATTTATCGCCCCAGCAGATATTGATCAAACATATATGAATATCATAGAAAAGACACTTGAAAAAGCTTGTCAGAAATTAGGACTAACCACTGGTCCTGTACACATAGAATTTAAAATTATTCAAGATGAAATATTTATAATTGAAATAAACCCCAGGACAATTGGTGGCCTATGTTCAAGATCTGTAAATTTTAATTTATTTAAAAATTCATTGGAAGAAGTAATTCTCAATGACCTCGTATTGGATAAGGAAATATCTATTAACCTAGCAGCAAATTCTACTGGCGTACTGATGCTCCCAATACCCAAAGAAGGAATATTTAAAGGTATAAAAAATTTAGATAAAACTGAAAGAATTAAAGAAATTATAAATATTGAACTATCTTTACCAATAGGAACTTATGTTAAGAAACCCCCTTTTTCAGAAAGATATTTAGGTTTTGTATTTGCATCTGGTAAGACTAACACTGCTACAAAAAAAGCATTAATGCAGGCTGATAAAATACTGGAACCAATAATAGAATAGATATTATTATCAAACACATGGACTCAAAAATAGCACTTATATCAGCTGGAGGAGAGTGCAGTATTGAGAGGGACATCTTAAAAGGAAATTACAATTATATAATTGGAGTTGATTCAGGAGTTTCTCATTTATACAGAATGTTTTTCCATCCTACTCATTTAGTTGGAGATTTTGACTCTATATCTAGTAAAGATTTAGAACGAGCAAAAAAAGATAACGCAACTTTTTTCGAATTGGATCAAGATAAAAATAAAACAGATCTTGAAGCTGCTTTTGAATTAGCGATTAAATTATCTAGTAATGAAATTATATTGATAGGTGGTGAAAAAGGAGAAATCGATCAATTGTTCAGCATATTTCTTTTATGCTCCTCTTACTCAGAAAAAATTCAAATAACTTGGAAAAAGAAAGATTACTCTATACATTTTCAAAATGAAATTACTTTTAAAATAGAATCCGGCAAAATATTTAGCATTATCCCGATAACTGACTTGAAGAACATAGTTATTAAAGGAGCTAAATGGGATATCTTAAATAAAAATATTAAATTTGGATCTTCAGAAGCACTCAGGAACGAATCTATAGGTGAGGTAATTACTATTGAAATAGAAGATGGTATAGCAGCAATAGCTATTATGACCTAGGGATGTCCTTCCAAGATTTGTCTTTATCCAATTTAGGTTCACCTGGAAGACCAAGAACTCTTTCAGCAATTATATTCTTCATAATTTCAGATGTCCCACCTTCAATTGAATTTGCTCTAGCACGCAAGAACAAGCTTTGAGTGTCAGTAAATCCGAAAGTTTCATTATCTAGATTTAGCTCAGGTTGAGTTTGAGTGTAGCCTCTTGGGAAAAGTAAAGCTTCTTCTCCAAGAAGTTCCATACCAAATTCATATGATGACTTATTTATTTCTGCTTCATAAAGCTTACTCGTAGAACCTTCTGGACCAGGAGTTCCTTTCTCTCTCGACTCTGCAGCTCTCATATTGGTTAAACGGACTGCTTCTTGTTCAATCCATAATTGTAGAAGCTTGTCTCTCTGTACCGGGTCTCTTAAGTCTCTTTCTTTCCATAATTGAATTAGATGTCCGGTAGCACCTGTTCCTCTTTCTCTAACATTCCCACCTATTGCTACTCTTTCATTCATCAATATTGCAAGTGAAACTCTCCAACCATCTCCAACCTCTCCGAGCAGATTATTTTTAGGAACTCTAGCATTTGTGAAGTAAACTTCAGTAAACTCTGCTTCTCCTGTTATTTGTCGTAATGGCCTGACTTCAACTCCTTCAGATTCCATATCAACAATAAAGAATGTGAGGCCTCTATGTTTTGGGACATCAGGATCAGTCCTTGTTACTACTAACCCCCATTTTGCTAAATGACCCAAAGTAGTCCAAACTTTCTGCCCATTTAAAATATAAGAATCTCCATCATCAATGGCCCTTGTTGATAAACTAGCCAAATCTGAACCGGAACCTGGTTCTGAAAATAGTTGGCACCAAATCTCTTCAGCTGTAAACATTGGTCTTAAATATTTATTAATTTGATCAGCTGTTCCAAATTCGACAATTGTTGGAGCACCCATTCCAATACCTAGAATATTTGCTACTCTATTTTTTTGTGAGATTCCTGCCTTTCTTAATTCTTTAATTACGAAGAGCTGATATTTAGGATCTAGTCCCAATCCCCCCGATCCCTCAGGAAACTGCACCCAAGCAAGGCCTAGGTCAAACTGTTTTCCCCATAATTCTTTAAGATTTTTATTTTCTTTTCTAAAGTTAATTAATTCCACGATTTTATCTTTTACAAACTTTTCTTTTTCTAAGTTTTTTATTTTTATATCTGACATTAACATGAATTATAACTATTAAATCAGTTAGCTACTTTCCCTGAATAGCTTGTTGAATAATTATAAACTCGTCTTCATTGTTCATTGGAAAAGTTCCATTTTCTATTAACCTAATTTTTTCTATATTTAAATCTATATCGTCTGCTGTAGCCTCCGGATTGTAATATCCAATATGTGTACTAATACCCACCCTTGCATACCGCCCAGCACCGACAGAAAATATTTCATGTGTTGTATTACAAGCTTCAGAAGCTAAATAAGCAACCATTGGAGCAACATGTTCGACTTTAAAAATTTTACCCATTTCTTCGCCGAATATAGCTTCTGTCATTCTTGTTGTTGCATTTGGAGCTATAACATTAACTTTAATGTTATATTTAGCGCCCTCAATTGCTAAAACATTTGTCAATCCAACTATTCCCATCTTTGCTGCACCATAGTTTGCTTGTCCGAAGTTACCAAAAAGTCCTGAAGGTGAAGCAACATTTACTATTCTTCCATATGAGTTTTCCTTCATAATTTTAAATGCTGGCTGAGAAACATAAAAAGCACCTTTAAGATGAACATCAATAATTTCACAAAAATCATCATCGGTCATATTTGAAAAGCTTTTATCTTTTAAAATTCCAGCATTATTAATAAGGGCATCTACAGTACCGTAGGTTTCTATTGCTGAAGAAATAATTGCTTCTCCTCCTTCTTTAGTCGAAACAGAACTATAGTTTGCTACAGCTTCACCACCATTTTTTTTTATCTCTTCAACAACATCGTCTGCAGGAGTATTAGCTGAGCCAGATCCATCTACAGATCCCCCGAGGTCATTAACAATGACTTTTGCCCCTCTGTTGGCTAAGTCAAGTGCATATGCCTTCCCTAGACCATTCCCAGCACCGGTTACAATCACAACCTTTTTTTCAAAATTAACTTTGGACAATTTATTCGTCCTCCTTATACATACTCTCTATTTCATTAAAATATTTTTCATTAATAACATTTCTTTTTAACTTGAGAGTAGGGGTCAGCTCTCCACTTGTATCTGTCCACTCATTTTCTAATACAACAAACTTTTTTATCTGTTGTACTTGAGCAACTTTACTATTTGCCTCATTAACCTGCTGCTGAATAGCCTCTAATACTTTATCTTCTTGAGAAAGTTGCTTCAAGTTATACGGAAGTCCATTTGCTTCAGCCCACTTTTCAGCACCTCCATCTGAATCTAAAACTACCAATGCAGTAAGATATTTTTTTCCATCTCCTACTACACACGCTTGCCCAATTAACACATGTGGTTTTATT
>Ga0115002_10006149_pt1 | contig 13915 bp, 13 predicted proteins | sample ArcticOcean_MG_C_8_FD_89576 | JGI IMG/M metagenome (GOLD analysis project Ga0115002, IMG submission 89576) | Marine microbial communities from western Arctic Ocean - ArcticOcean_MG_CB11_86 | ecosystem: Environmental > Aquatic > Marine > Oceanic | place: Arctic Ocean: Canada Basin | collected... | reverse complement strand
TAGATCCAATGGGGATCAACGCCACATTCGGTTTCAGCGCCCGCACATCGTCAATGGTCATTTCTTCCAAAATACCCGATAAATTTTCTGCCATAATCGCCTCGTGCCTAAAAGTGCCCAAACCTATTACGAACCAACATGATAGGTCGGCTAAGCCCCCCTGTCAAGCCATCATATAAGTCTTTAAAAAAGCCCATCATGGATGTGCGCAGTCCCAAAGAGTTGGCACTGTGCTCTTTAAATTTTTAAAATTTGGGACCTGCCTATTCCTTGACCAGCCTCCATCCTTTAGGTAAATTGATGCTCCATTGATTTTATGAACATAAAGGAGCAATTATGGGAAGCACATTTGGCCAAGCCTTTCGCATCACCACCTGGGGGGAATCACATGGTGGTGGTGTGGGCGTAGTACTGGATGGATGCCCACCTGGCTTGGAAATATCGGCAGAAGAAATCCAAATTGAACTCGACCGGCGCAAACCTGGCCAGAGCAGAATCACCACCCAGCGCAAAGAAGACGACCGCATTGAAATTCACTCGGGTCTCTTTGAAGGAAAAACACTCGGCACGCCCATTTCCATGATGGTCTGGAACGCAGATGCCCGTTCTAAAGACTACGAAGAAATACGCACCAAATATCGCCCCTCACATGCCGATTATACCTATCAGCAAAAATACGGCCTTCGCAACTGGACCGGCGGTGGTCGCGCAAGTGCGCGTGAAACCATTGGGCGCGTCGCAGCAGGCGCCATTGCCCGTAAATTGCTCGCGCAAGATTATGGCATCGACATCATCGCCTACGTACGCCAAGTACACACCCTTGCCATAAACGTCGATCCCATCACTGTCACACGCGAACAAGTAGAAGCCAACATCGCCCGCGTGCCCGATGCCGACATGGCCGAAAAAATCATCGAACGCATTGACGCCGCACGCAAAGACGGCGACTCTCTTGGTGGTGTGGTTGAAGCCGTGGCCCATAACACACCCGCCGGTTGGGGTGAACCCATCTTTGACAAACTCGAAGCCGACCTCGCCAAAGCCATGCTCTCATTGCCCGCCTGCAAAGGTTTTGAATCAGGTTCCGGATTTGGTGGCATCAGCATGACCGGTACGGCTCACAACGACCCTTTTTACAACGACGGCAGCGGCATTCACACCCGCACCAACTACTCCGGCGGCATTCAAGGTGGCATCTCCAATGGCGAACCCATCATCATTCGCGCGGCCTTCAAACCCACCGCCACGATTCTCGCTGAACAAGAAACTGTTGACACCGACGGCAATGCCACCACGCTCAAAGGCCGCGGGCGACACGACCCATGTGTTCTCCCTCGTGCCGTCCCAATCGTTGAAGCCATGATGGCACTTGTACTCGCCGACCATTACCTTCGTCAACGGGGTCAACGCGGCTAATAACCAATAAAAGGCTCGACCGATATTTGTCGAGCCTTCGGTGCTTAATTTATGAATACAAATATCTTCACCTGCACAAAAGACAACGCGCAACACACCTATCAATTCCCATGGCGCAACTTCACGCACCTGTTAAAAGAGCGTGCCCAAAATACCCCTGATAAACCGGCCCTCATCTTTCACGACTGCGACACCGATGCACGTCAAGTGATCACCTACACCGAGTTTGAGCGCCAAACAGCCGCCCTTGCTGGTCACTTGCATCGCGACTACAACATTCAACCAGGTGATTGCGTCAGCCTCGCACTACCCAATTGCGCTGAAATCCCCTTGCTTACACTTGCACTCTTTCGCCTCGGCGCAACCTCGGTTCCTCTCGATCTTGCCAAAGACGTACCAGAGCGCAAACGCTACAAAATTGAAAACTCCAAATCCAAACTGCTCGTCGTCTTACCCGAACACGCCGATTCTGAGCGTGAGCACATACCCGATATCCAAATCGCCACCACCACCGACTTACTCGCCGCCAACGCACCCGATGCAGACTTAGAACCCGAATGGTCCGGCAATGCCACCCTTGAGCAAGACCCCAACATCGTCCTTTACACCTCGGGTACCACAGGTCACCCCAAAGGCGTCTTACTCACCCGCCAAAGCATCACATCCAATGCAGACGGCATCATTCGCTGGCTCGACTTTGACGAAAATGAACGCTTGAACCTCGTGCTCCCGCTCCACCATATCAACTCGACCATCTTCTCCATCACCAGCTTCATGGTCGGCGGCACACTCATTCTCAACTCTCGCTACAGCGTCTCGGCCTTTTGGCGTGTCATCGCCCAAGAACAGGCCACATCGACCAGCATCGTGCCAACCATAATGGCCGACCTGCTCTCACGCAAAGAAGAAGCTGACGCACACGACACCTCATCACTCAAAAAAATCATGATCGGTTCCGCGCCTGTGCCTGCCAAAGTCGCCAACCAATTTGTCGATCACTTTGGCATTCGCCTCGTGCAAGGATATGGCTCTACAGAAGTCAGCCTGCGCGTCACGGGTGTGCCCCCCACATTGCCCGCAGATCAATATCGCGACATCTTGCAACAAAACAGCATTGGTGCCGAATTATCAAACAACAACATGTGCATCGAAGGTGACCCACCGGAAGGGGAACCCGGTGAAATTCTTGTTCGCGGCCCCGTGGTCGCAAATGGGTACCTCAACCAACCCGAAGCCACCGACGAAGTCTTCAAAAACGGATGGTTTTATTCGGGTGACTTGGGATTTTATCGCGACCTATATGGACACCGTTTTTATTTTATGCATGGGCGCAAAAAAGAAATCATTATCAAAGGCGGGGTCAACATCTCACCCATCGCCGTTGAAAACGCACTGCGCGATGCATTCCCCGAAATTGCAGCAACCTATGTCGTTGGCATTCAACACGAACGTTGGGGAGAAGAAGTTTGTGCAGCCGTCATCTTCAATTCATCCGCTCTAGATACCAAACAGGCCGCTGAAAATATCGTCGCCGTTGGTCAAGCAGGCCGCATTGCGAACTTAAGCACATACGAAGCCCCAGCACGGGTTATTGCCATCACGCCTGAAGACCTGCCCCTCACCTCAACCGGCAAAGTACAACGTGGTGCACTCAGAGAAAAAATTCAATCCTGGATCGGGCAAAAGAAAGTATGAAAACCAAAGACATCGACATCCTCGTCATCGGCGGTGGCATGACACGGGTCTATTGAACAAGTTATAAAGTAAGGAACACCTCATGCGCGCTCTTTTCGCACTGTTTAATCTCTTGCGCATCAAAGGCATTCGCTCTATTATCTTGAAACTGCCACAATATTTGCGGCTGTCGTGGCGGCTCATGTGGGATGCCCGAACGCCAATGGGACCTAAAGTTTGGGTCATGCTGGCAATTGTTTACACGCTCTCACCTCTCGACCTCATACCTGATTTTTTATTACCTATTGTCGGGTACGGCGAAGACCTTATCTTGGTCATATTATCTTTGCGCAACCTCATACAAAACAGCCCACCTGAGTTGGTCAAAGAACACGCGCAAGAAATAGCTCAGAAGAAGCAATAAGGCCTATGCCCAAACGTCCCACATCCACATTAAGCCTCCGCCTGTTTGAATGGCTCTTCATATTGCTGCTCATTGCAGTGCCCCTTGTCTGGTCATCTGAATTTGTCTTTGTGGCATATTATCCAAAGCTCTTGGCATTTCATATAGGGCTTGCAGCCCTTTATCTCGCCTGGTTATTGAAAGATCGCCCGATCTTCCACACCTCACGACTCTTGCTGCCAGTCTTTGTCTATCTCCTCATCACAACTTGCTCTGCATTTTGGGCAGAGAATCGTGTTGACGCACTGGTTCAAATCTCACACCGCCTCGGCCTAACACTCCTCTTTTTTGTTCTTCTAAACAATATCCGACCACAAGATATTTTGCTTTATATACGTCCCATCGTGGCAATTGGCGTCGTTATCGCCCTTATTGGCATTGCACAATACGCGGGTTGGGGATCCTTCTGGAAAATCCCATCGACAGGCTTGCCCAGCAGCACACTCGGGTATCGCAATTACGCGGCCATGTTCACCATCTTGTGCATACCCCTTGGCCTGTTGCTCTTTCTTGAAGCGCGTCATCCCAAACCGCAGTGGAGTTGGGGAATTGGCTGTGCCGTTCTCATCACCTTCTTAATCTGTACTCGCACACGAGGCGCATGGGTAGGCATCACCCTTGCTCTGATTGTTGTACTCATTGCCCTACTCGTTGTAAAAACCCACGATGGCCACCGTTTATGGCGATCCCTCATTGCCGCCTGGACAAAAGACCATACCCCGCCTGCAATCTTTGGCGGGATCATCACCCTCCTGTTTCTAACCCTCATTTCACCCAATATGCAAGGCATGGGATTTGACCGAAACCGCCCAGATAAAGCACACATTACCAGCAGTGTAGTTTCTATGTTGGATCGGGAAAATGACCCACAAAAAAGTGTACAACATCGACTCAACATGTGGGAAAATACGCTCGACTTGGTCAAAGACTCTCCGGTATTGGGTGTGGGCATTGGCAATTGGTATATTGCCTACCCCCCTTATGACCGTGGCGATATTATTTGGGAATCTCAAGCCCCATTACGCCCTCACAATGACTTTGTATGGATCACCGCCGAATTGGGCGTGGTGGGTGCCTTATCCTATTGTTGGTTACTCTCTGCAGTCTTCTTTCTAATTTGGCGCCTCTTAAAAACGCAAAACCGATCCCGAGTGCGCCAACCCCTCTTTATTGGCATGTCCCTCATTGCGCTTTTGAGTCACGCTTTGTTCAGCTTCCCACGCGAGCGCATTGCCGTCACCCTTCTCTTTTGGACACTTATCGCTTTTATTGCCATTTTTGATGCCGAAAATCGCCCAACCTTACGGTATTCATTTTGGCCAAAAACACGGTGGTTTGCGTTGGCCGCACTCTTACTCTGTGTGGGCATCAGCACACGGGCACAGCAATTTGATCGGCATTTTGCACGCGCATCACATGCCGTTGATCGCAATGATTGGAACCAAGTACTGCGTGAAACTTCACAAGCTATTGACAAAGGCATATTTGACCCTCAAGTCTTGCTCGTGCGCGGTGTGGCACATGCCCATTTGGGGAATTTTGGACAAGCTCTACAAGACAACGAAAAAACACTCAGCTATCACCCTAATTTTTTGAACGCACTTAACAACAGTGGCCTCTATTATAACAGTCTTAAACAGTATCAAAAAGCACAAACGATACTCTTACAAGCACTTGAACTCAACCCCAACCACCCGGATGCACACGCCAACTTGGGTATTGCTTACCAGGGCCTCGAACAATTTGATCGCTCGGTCCAAACACTCGAAAAAGCCCTTCAGTTAGCCCCTCAAAATACGGCCATTCAGGCCTATCTTGCCAAAGCCTACTACAGCCAAGGTGAGTTTCATGCCAGCCAAAAAGGCACAAAAAAAGCCATCACCGCCTACCAGAACTTCCTCAAAACCTGGCAAGGAGACAGCAAATCGCTCCAAACAGTGCAACAAAAATTTCACGCATTGCAAACCCCTTAGCACACCCGTGTGATCATGCCAAAAAAATTAATCACGGCCAACATCCCAAACAAAAAAATCGGAAAACAACTCCTTACCTGGTACCACGCCAACAAACGCGACATGCCATGGCGACACACCAAAGATCCCTACTGCATTCTGCTCTCAGAATTCATGTTGCAACAAACCCAAGTCGACACCGTCATACCTTACTACCATCATTTTCTCGAAACTTTTCCCACCGTTCACGACCTTGCCAACGCCCCCCAAGACAAAATTCTCAAAGCATGGGAAGGCTTGGGATATTATGCTCGGGCACGCAACCTACACAAAACCGCCAAAATCATTTCAGAACAATTTAAAGGCACGGTACCAGATACATACGACGTGCTACACGCACTCCCTGGTTTTGGCCCCTACACAACAGCTGCTGTCTTAAGCATTGCTTACGGCAAAGATCACGCCGTACTCGATGGCAACGTCATTCGCGTTTTAACCCGCTTATTCAACATCCACGACGACGTCACACAAACCGCAGTAAAAAACCACCTCTGGCAACTCGCAGAATCTTTACTTGCAAAAGGTCACGCAGGCGACTACAACCAAGCCGTGATGGAGTTGGGTGCAACAATATGCACACCCAAAACCCCCAACTGCACCCATTGCCCACTTGTCAAATCTTGCGAAGCTTTCCAAGTTGGCGAACACGAATCACTGCCCATCAAAGCCAAAAAGAAACCCCGCCCCCATCATACATTGGGTGCAGGTATTGTGTGGAAACAAAACAGAGTGCTCATCATACAACGCCCACAAAACGGTCTGTTAGGTGGTTTGTGGGAATTTCCTGCGGGAACGCAACAAACCAACGAAACCCTCCAAGAAGCATGCATACGCGGTGTTCATGAAACCCTGGGCATCAGCATTCAAATCCAAGACCGTTTTCACACCATCAAACACGCTTTCACGCACTTTAGCATCACCATCCACGCTTTTCAATGCCAATATACAAAAGGAAAAACCCAAGCATTGTCTTGCGACACGTTCGCTTGGGTCTCTCTTGTTCAACTCTCAGATTATGCCTTCTCACGCACCAGCCGCAAACTCGCCGACTTCCTCCAACAAAACATTTAGAATGATCTTTTTTAAAATAAATTCTGTTAAAATTTTGATCTACCCTTATGACACAAAGGGACACGTTCTAACGGCCCAACGGTCTAACCCGCCAACCTTATCGTTTTTGTGTCAGGACCTAACTGCCGGTCGGTCTAATCATCTCACTGGTATCTTGTCTGCCAAGCCTTCTTAACGCACGAAAATGTGCCCCGACAGCCTCATGAAATGTCGGGTATGAAACATACTTAACTTGAAACTCCTCACAGGTGCGCTGCACAATTTCACTAATAGCAGGGTAGTGAATATGACAAATTTTTGGAAACAAGTGATGTTCAATTTGATAGTTTAACCCCCCACAATACCAAGCGGCCAACTTACTTTTGGGCGCAAAGTTGGCCGTGGTCTCCACCTGATGTATGGCCCATTCGTTGTCGATTTCGCCCGTGTTTTGATCGGGGCTTGGAAAAGTATTGTCTTCTACGATATGCGCCAATTGAAAAACGGTGGTCATCGAAATGCCAAGTACAACATGCACGAGCAGGAAAAAGATCAGAACATGTAAGATCGGGTGAAAAAACATAGGCAGCACCAGCATATAACCAAAGTAGAAAAACTTGGTCAGAAAAAAAAGAACGGATTCACCTACTGGAAGAGGTGGCAACTTGTAGTCGCCAATCTTTCTGGTGAAAAATTTCTGAAAATCACCACTCGTGACCCATAACAATGTCATCAGGCCGTAGGCCGGAAAGGCGTACCAATGTTGAAACCGATGACAGGGCCGCCATGGTTGTTCGGGGTTAAAGCGAAGGATTTTGAAAACTTGAACATCGTTATCAAGCGCTTGAATATTGGTATATGTATGGTGCAGAAAATTGTGTTTATGCCGCCAAAAAATGTTGCTGCCACCAACAAGGTCGAGCGTAAAGCTCATGGCCCAGTTAAGGCGTGCGTTCTTTGAATAACTGCCGTGAGCACCGTCGTGCATGATATTGAACCCAACCAGCAAGAACCCCTGCGCGATTGCAACTGCAGAGATAACCGCCAATATCAATGACGAAGCAGAATATAACAGCAAGCCATAGGCCCCTACCAACCACCCCAAAATAAGGACGGTTTTCAGAACCATGCGCCAGTCGGTGTTTTTGGAAATACCGTTTTCTTCAAAAAAGTGGTCTACGCGCTTCCTAACCTCAGCATGGAATCCGACGCGCCCCGGAAAAGAGATCTTTGTCATATAAATTTCTTTACTATCCTATAGAAGAATTTTTATTATTTTTGTCTTTTTTCTTTTTAGCTTTGTCATCCAGTTTCTGTATTTTTTGTTTCTTGTTCTTATCTCGGTCTTTCTTGCCTTTATCGCCCATTTTGATTCCTTTTGTGTGTTAAACGTTAGTACTCTATTTTTAACTCACTTAAGACAGATCACTCGCAGGGACATTTGCTTTGTCTCACGACACACCTTAATATACCTCAGAATCACACCCACTACCTAATCAATTCTCTCAGCTCAGATAGACACCCTGCTGAGTTCACATCATTCTAAGGACCCGACCATGGCCACAGTTACCCAAAACCTCGAAAACCGAACCGCAATTGTCACAGGTTCGGCACAAGGCATTGGCAAAGCCATTGCCCAGCGTCTCACAGCGGCAGGTGCAACCGTGGCCATTGCCGACCTCAATCTCGACAACGCCAAAAAAACAGCCCAAGAAATTGGCCACAACGCCATTGCCGTCCATCTTGATGTGGCCAAAGCAGAAAGCGTTCAACAAGCAATTGACACGTGTTTGTCAACTTGGGGGCACATTGACATTTTGGTCAACAACGCGGGTATTGTGGGGTCTGGCACCCCCGTTAAAGACCTTACTGAAGAAGATTGGAATCACGTCTTAAGCATCAACCTCACCGGTGTTTTTCTTTGTTCGCGCGCAGTTTTACCCACCATGCTCAAACAAAAAAAGGGGACCATTGTGTCGGTCGCCTCCATTGCCGGCAAAGAAGGTAATCCCAACATGGCACCCTATGCCGTCTCCAAATCGGGCGTCATTGGTTTTACCAAATCACTGGCCAAAGAACACCTTCACGACGGCCTGCGTATCAACTGTGTTGCACCCGCGCTTATCCAAACCCCCTTATTGGACGGTGTTGAACAAGACCAAATCGATTATCTCACTTCTAAAATCCCCATGGGCCGCCTGGGCCAACCCGAAGAAGTTGCCGCCGTGATCCACTTTCTCGCCTCAGACGACGCCTCATTTGTCACGGGGCAATGTTATGATGTCAGTGGTGGTCGAGCGACGTATTAAATAGATTTTGGGTAACGAGACATCCAAAGGTTTCTCAAGTACACAAAGGACAACACAATGAAGCGCAAGAACAAAGAATCGAAGCACCAAGAAAATGGATTAGAACCCAGTCACTGGATGGTCACACGGCGTGACGTCTTAAAAGTGTCGGGTTTGCTCATTGCTGGACTTTCTGTGGGGGCACCCATGACTTATGCCGCAAACATGAATAACAAACCAAAATTGCGCTTTGGCATTGTAGCAGATGCACATTATGCTGATGCAGACCCAAGAGGTGTTCGTCATTATCGAGAATCGTTACCCAAGTTGGCAGAGTGTGTCACATCTATGAACACTCAAAAAGTGAGTTTCCTTGTTGAACTTGGCGACCTCAAAGACCAGGGCAACCCGGCTGAAGAAGAGAACACCTTAACCTATCTCGACACCATTGAAACCGCCCTCGCTAACTTTGAAGGGCCTCGTTATCACGTCTTTGGCAATCACGATGTAGACAGCATATCGAAAACACAGTTTTTAGCGCACACAGAAAACACGGGCATCGCAAAGGACGCCACATACTATTCATTTGATGCACACGGTGTACACTTTGTGGTGCTTGACGCCTGTTATACCGCCGATGGATCTGACTATGACCATGGGAAATTTAGTTGGAAAGATGCCAACATCCCAAAAGAAGAATGCGATTGGCTCAAGAGCGATCTGGCCTCCACCGCCAAACCAGTGGTTGTATTTGTGCATCAGCAACTTGACGGCGAAACGGACCTCTGCATCAAAAACGCGGCACAAGTTCGCCAAATACTACAAGAAAGCCAGAAAGTGCTCGCGGTTTTTCAAGGACATAATCATGCAGGCCATTACAGCCATATTGAAGGCATTCATTACTACACATTAAAAGGAATGGTTGAAGGATCTGGCGAGGAGAATAATTCTTATGCGACAGTAGACGTGCATGAGGATCACAGCATTGTAGTGACAGGCTATCGCAAAGCCATCAGCACGCATATGGCAAAGGGATGATTACACAGAGGACACACATGAAAAGTTCCATCGACAAATCAAAAACACCCCCCGAAAAGTGGTCATCGGCACACTCATGAAAAAAATTTGGGGAGAGTACCCTGGCCTTTCTAACCGCCTAAATGACCTTGGCAATTGCATCGACCAAATGGTTCATCGTTCTGCCGATCAGGGTTATAGCGGCACATTGGATCTCGTTGTCCTTCCCGAAAATGCCATTTCCGATGAAAATGTAAAAACCGCTTCAGATAGATGCATCCCCTTCGATGGCCCAGTACACGAAACCTTTCGCGCCAAAGCACGCGCGCACAACACCTACATCATTGCCCCTCTCTTTCTCGATGAAGCAGGCACCTATAGCAACGCCGCCATCTTGGTAGGCCGTTCCGGCGACATCGCAGGTATCTATCGCAAAGCACATCCCGTACTGCCCAAAGGCGAAACCGAACACGAAGGCGGTGTTATCATCGGAGACGATCACCCCGTTTTTGACTGTGACTTTGGCCGCATTGGCATTCAAATCTGTTTTGACATACACTTTGACGAAGGCTGGCATACCTTGGCCAAAAAGGGTGCCGAGATCGTGGCTTGGCCTACCCAATCTCCCCAAACGGTCATCCCCGCAACACGTGCCATGCAGGGTCCGTATTACATCGTCTCCAGCACCTGGCGAAACAACGCCACCTTGTTTGAACCCAGTGGCCTCATCGCCGCACAAACCGAAACCGATCCCATACTCGTTCACCAGATCGACCTAAGCTACGCCATCTTGCGCTGGCAACCCAAACTCCAACAAGGCGCGCTGTTTACCAAACACTATGGTGACCACGTGGGATACCACTATTCTGAGCGTGAAGACATGGGGTTCTTCTGGTCCAACGATCCAAACTTAACCATTGGTCAAATGGTGCGTGAATTGGATATGGAACACGAGACCGAACTCTTTAACCGTTATCACCAAGGGCTTTAAGGAGCACTTCTATTGAAAGCTCAGATATAAATGAAAATCCGCGAAGCAGCCAAACTGGGTCACTTAGACGCGATAAAGTCGCATATTGAAAGTGCTGAGGCCCCATCAGCAACCTCTCTCTTACGTTTGGTAACACAAGACTACACAAGCATAAAAAAACGCCCACAACATGTGCAGGCGGCAGTGTATTTATTGGAAAATGGTGCGATACCCGACCAAGAGATGGTCTATCAGGCTTCGCGTGGTGGACACGCGCAACTGGTCGCTCATCTAATAGAGCATTTGAGCACAGTCGACATACATTCAGCAGCGGCGGCAGGTCTGTCAGAAAGCGTAGATCGCATACTCTTGTCCGACCAAAAACAGTGCGAATTAAAAGATCAAGAGGGTAAAACACCGCTCCACTATTGTTGTGCGTCAGCTTTAGGAAAAACCGACCCAAACATTGCCACCAAACTTCAACACATCGCCCTTTCTCTCATAGATGCGGGTTCACCTATAAATGCACCAGCAACTTGCGGTGGCCTTGAAGATGTAAGCCCTCTCATGCACACCTGCTGGACGGGTGGCGATCCAATCATCTTCGATCTTCTAATCGAAAGAGGCGCAACCCCGAATTATCAAACGCTTTGGGCTGCCGTGGGACACTTTCAACGACACGGCCAAGGACACTATGAATTGGCCAGTAAACTGCTCCAAATGGGCTTGGACATCAATCACAACGACGGACGCACCTTGCTGCACGGGTTTGCCGCACATGAAGACGAACGCGGTGTCACTTGGCTCTTGGCACAAGGTGCAGACGTGTCCCATAAATCAACAGATGGATCTACCCCGCTCCATTCGGCTGCCAAGCGGAATGCGGGAATCAAAATTATTGAGCGCTTGATCTCGGCAGGTGCGTCTGTTAACTCGGTGGACAAAAAAGGCTTAACACCTATTGATGTGGCCCTTCAAAAAGAGCGTCAGAAACTGGCCGATGTAATGATCGCAACGACCAATTAAGAATCCTCCGCAAATCATTCAGGGCGGACACTAAAATGAATCCACGACAATGACACCTCAAGCAACCCTCGCGATATTGAAGGATTCGCCGAATATGTCCCATTCTGAAAAAAAATAGCGGCCACTTGGCCGCTTTTAAATTATACCCAAACATGTACGTAAAAATCCACTGAATAAAATCACCTACCCCAAAGGCCGCGCACCAAATACCGCTCGCATATACAACAGCACCCAGCCCAAAAGCGTGACAACCACCGACACACCCACAGCGATAGCCACCAGCAACCAGCCCGAGGGACGGTTCTCAGGATTGTCATACGGATTGCGCCTTGGATCGTTGGATCTCATTTAAAATCCAGAGATTAATTTCTTCTACAAACGGGCGCGAGACACCGCACCCTACATATAATTTAAAAACCCATTACCCCAACCGTTCTTCAATCCACCCCGCTGTTTGTTTGTACGCCGCATCCAAATCATCAATGGGCGACTCCGCCCCACCTACATCCACGCCAAAATGCCCCTTAAACCCTACCAAATCCAACGTCTCAAAAAACAAATCCCAATGGATCACACCTTCTCCTGGTGGCAAATGCGAAACGTGCCCACCGCCTGTATCGGACAGGTGAATATAATCGACAAAATCGACCAACCGACGCAGCGACAAAATCGGATTGTCCTTCAAATAAAACTGGTTGGCCGTATCCAAATTAAACCGCAAATTGTCTCGATCAACCGCGTCTCGAAAATACAAATACGCATCTGTCGTAGCCGACAACACCCCAGCACAGGGATGCATTTGATACGTCAATCCACGTGCAGCTGCAACCTCACACGCCGTGCGAAATGTATCTATTAAACCATCCCAATACACCTGCCAATCTAAATCTTTGGGAATGGACGCGGCCATCAACACATCTTCTTCATAATGCCGCACAATGGGCATATCACCCGGAAACTGATAGGCAGGCAACGGCGCGTTGTCCAGCACACCCTTTGCGCCCAGCGCCTGGGCCACATCACAGCCACGCTCAAAATGTGCCAATTGGGCTTCACGCACAGCCGCATCTGGCGAAGACAACTCGGGCAATACCACACAAAAATACGGCACATCCACAGCCGCAGTTTTCACATCCTTAGCCACTTGCACACGGTGTTCATAGAGCCACTGGATACAATCTGGATGAATGCCCTCCAACTCCACACTCTGAAAACCTAATGCTTTCATCTCAGACAAATAATCGGCAGTCTTCTCTACTGGGGGTGGATACCCATATTTTGTAATCACATACAAATAACAACACGCAATGCGTTCGTGAAACATAATACCTCCCTTTCAAATCCATTCACTGTGTCAAATAAGCGTACTCAAAAATAATAGAATGGACAATTTAAATCTCACCCAAGCCAAGCTCTTCCTTGCGAATCACGACACTTTTCACTACCATAAGACAGCTTTTCAATGGCCTTGCACCCCTTGAGACAGACCTTGTCGAAGCCACTGAACGATGGTGGACAGAACATCTCAAGCCATCTCGACCACCTCTGGTGCCCCGTAGCAACAAAGCTAAGGCCTTCTACCCAACCTTATTTTTCGAAATTTTTTAAATGGGAGCTTCTCATGGACGAATACCAACAATTCTTCTTCGACCTCTACGGTTACCTCGTTGTCGAAAACGCCCTCACACCCGAAGAAGTGGATGCTTGCAATGAAGCCATTGACAACAACCCCGACCAAATGCGCATTCGTTCATCTGAGCAATCCCTCTCAGGAACCTCCACCACCCTGAAAGGCAAACACGGCCGGGGCGACTTAGGCGGTATGCTCACCTGGCCCAAACCCTATTGCCAACCTTTTCGCGACCTACTCGCACATCCCAAAATCGTTCCCTACCTCGTTGAACTTCTCCGCGAAGACTGCCGCCTCGACCACTTGTATGGCATCGTCATGGAAAAAGGTGCCGAAGGGCATACCCTCCACGGAGGGGGTACTGCCGAC
>Ga0115002_10006148_pt1 | contig 13918 bp, 14 predicted proteins | sample ArcticOcean_MG_C_8_FD_89576 | JGI IMG/M metagenome (GOLD analysis project Ga0115002, IMG submission 89576) | Marine microbial communities from western Arctic Ocean - ArcticOcean_MG_CB11_86 | ecosystem: Environmental > Aquatic > Marine > Oceanic | place: Arctic Ocean: Canada Basin | collected... | reverse complement strand
CATTCATACTGGATCAAAGCCGAGAATGGCGTGACAAAGCCGATGAACTCACCTCAGCAACCCGTGAGCGTATGGCGACTGCCGCGACCGAGGGCAGGCGGGCCGCATCACTGATGAGGGACGGCGACGGATTCGATGATCTCGACCTGGACGACGAGAACCTCTAGCTAATCGAGGCAATCCGCCGAGTGCAGCGCATGCGCACGACTAGCGCACACGCTCGAAGCGGAACAAGTGGCCAAAACTACCTAGCGGCAAGTCCCTGCGCCCTCGGATACGAGCCGAAGACCTTGAACGTCGCCGTGTGCTTTGTCAGTTCTGCAATTGCTTCCTTGACGTGCGGTTGGTCGATGTGACCCTCGAAATCGAGAATGAATATGTAGTTGCCCATTCCCTTGCCCGTTGGGCGTGATTCGATTTTCATCAGATTGATATCGCGATCCGCAAAAGGACTCAGCGCCCCGAAAACAAGACCAGGTGCATCCGGCCGGTCGAAATCGAAGGCAATCGAGGTCTTGTCGCTGTTGTCCGGGGTATCCCCGTTCGAACTGAGCACAGCAAACCGGGTCACATTGTTCTGTCGATCCTGAATCCCCTGAATAAGTATCGGCAAGTTTGCTAATTCAGCCGACCTGCGTGGCCCGATCGCAGCTGTTCGGTCGTCAGACTCTTTCAAGTCGGTTACCGCCGAAGCAGTACTCGTAGTGGGGATCTGTTCAGCGAATCTCAGTTCGGTAGACAGAAACTCTCGACACTGAGTAAGCGCTTCCTGCTTGGACTTCACAACCGTGATGTCGGAAAGTTGAACGCCAGGTCGTGTAACCAGGCAATGGTCGATCGGCAGCAGTATCTCGCCCTTGATGTGAGCTTTTTCCGAAGTAATCAGGTAGTCAACAACCTCTATCACGGTCCCGCCGAGCGAGTTCTCGATCGGAACAACCGCCTCATCCACCTTTCCTTCTTCGAGAGCGCTTGTAACAAGCCCAAGAGAAGAAAACGGAATTCGCTCCTCATCGGGAGCATAGAAATAACAAGCCTCGTCCGTGTAAGTCCCTTCGGGTCCTAAATAGGCGACAGTCTTGGGCATGATTACCTCAGTTCAGTGAGAAGTTCCCATAGTTCGGAGGTGGAGTTTTTTGGCGACAAAGCGATAATCTGGTCTTCCTCCTCGACCAGAGTATCGGCATCAGGGGTTTTCGACTGGCCCTCTGACGTAACCATCAGAATGATCTTGGTGCCATACGGCAGGGTCAGCTCCGAGAGCGTACGGCCGATAACCGTGCCTGCGGCGGGAAGCTTTATGGCGACTAGTTCCTGAGAGCGATCGGCAATCGGCATCAGCCTGATAAGCGGGTGAGCCGGAAGTCCCGTTGCAAGGTTTGAAAGAACCAGATCAGTCGCGCTCACCACCAGGTCAACCCCGGCGATATCGAAAAGTTCAGCGTTTTCGGGCGAGTGTGCGATAGAAATGGTTCGAGGAATATCGAAATTAGTTCTTGCAAGCTGACACGCGGCAAGATTGTCTTCATCCGAATCGGTCGTGGCTATTATCGCCCCGGCCCGAGATGCACCAGCCTCCTGGAGAGCCCGAACAGAGGTAGCTTCGCCCACCGTTGCGATCATTCCCAGCTCACGCTGAAGGGATGCGACCGTTTCGGGATCGTGATCGAGCACAAACACCTCGTGACCCTCATTGATGAGAGACGATGCAAGTGGTGCTCCGACTTTTCCGCCGCCGACGATTACGAGATACAAAAGCCCTCTATTTCTCCTCAGCCAACAGATTTACGAGCTGATCACTCGCCAGTGAGGCCTTGTTGATAGTGGTGATCCCGAGTGAATCGTAAAGAGTTCTCGCACCCTCGTCTTTCACTGCAGTCATCACCTCTTCAACACGGAAGATGGTCTTCGCCCGCTGTGCTGCAAGGCCGTTAAGCGAGTCCTTGCCTGTAGCTGCGATGAACACATCTGCATTCGCTATGCCAGCTTCGATCATTGCCTCACCGGTAGAGCCGTCACGATGAATCACGGTCATCACCCCGGAATTGACACGCCCGCGCGGCAGCAGCGAGACTGCCTTGGGATTCTTATCGATAACGGTGATCCGGTGCCCGAGATCGCTTAGCTTCCGGGCGAGTGCGGAGCCGAGATTCCCGGCTCCCACGATTATTACGTTCATTCAGGTACGAATCCTGATTCGACTGGTGTATCTGGCACGACTGAGTTCAAATGATTAGGCTCGACCATTTCGAGCCGTTCGGGCAACTGGTTTTGCCGCACTACTATGTTCTCGCCACAAAATTACATCACATGGAGCGTGTTCGAGTATGTACGGGATATCGTTTCCGAGCGAAAAAGAGCCGTAATTCGTCAGATAAGAGGTTCCAATCACGATGGCGTCGGCATCTCTGACAATCGCTTCGTGAACCACAGCAGGGCCGAGATCCCTCGCCTGGAGCAGTTGAGAGTCGATATCGCTACGAGGAAGGCGCGCCAAACGCTCCGAGCGGTGCAATACCTGCTCACCCCGTGCTATCTGGTCTTCAATCTCGGCATCAATCGGTAGTGATCGCTGTACTTTGATCACATATATGACATAAAGACGGCCGCGATCGTCTCGGACGATATCGGCTGCCCGTGAGACGGTGTTGATATCAGAAGGGTCGTCTGTGACGACTGCTAGCACTCGATTGAAAGGCATTGGGTGTTATGTACCTTTTCGGCTTGATATGCACATGCTGACCGCCAAATAAACTCAGTGCGGCCAGTTGGTGATAGGGCTAGTTGGTGATACGGCTAACGAACTCGTCTCGTCCCGCAACTACGAGTACATCTCCTGCGCGAAGGCGCTCTTCTGAATCGGGGCTAAGCGTGATGTCGTTGCCGCGTTTTAGTGCAACGATTGCAATTCCATATTTATCACGAGCACCGGCAAATCCAGCCTCATCGAGGGTCATGTTCGTGAATCGATCGGGCACAAGGAGCCTGCTTACTCCGAACGCCTCGGCGAGTTCCATGTACTCTTCAACATCGGGGTTGAAGAGACTGTGAGCCAGCCTGCTGCCCATTTCTTCCTCGGCGTGAATAACCCTATGGCAACCGAGCCTGGCTAGCGTATTGCCGTGAAGGGCGCTGTGGGCACGTGCGACGATGTACGGCAGGTTCATTGTCTGGAACAAAACGCTCACCATGATGCTCGCTTCGATGTTTGCACCAATGCCCACGATTCCGATGTCGAAGTTGTGCACTCCGAGCTCACGCAAAACCGCTTCTTGAGTGGCGTCACCGGAAACCGGGTACGTCACCTCTCCCATCAGGGTCTGAACACGCTCTTCGTCGATATCGATCGCCATAACGTCGTGACCGAGCTGATAAAGCGTTCGAGCGACGTTACCGCCGAATCGACCCAGACCAACTACCACGACTTGCTGCTTAGTTTTCATATGGTTCCGAGGATCGGATTCTCCCCATCCCAGTTCAATTACACGTAAACGTTACACGGAACCATTATCCGGTAACGGCCAACCACGAACGCCTGCCTATTCTACCCCCCGCTTTATTACATCATCACACTGTAATTGGTGCCCGAATGGGCAAATTTGCAGTGTGCACCAGTGAACTATCTAACTCAAAACCCATTAGACAGTTCTTAAATCATCCCCGTTCCCTCACTGCAACAGCTTGCGGCTTATGATGTCATTGGACGAAAGTGATCAAGTAGGTCGTGCAACGCATTAGACAGGCACATGTGGGTAGCGAGCTAGTGTTGGGGGCAATGTTGACTGGTTCGAATCGACAAAACTTACGCAGCATGCTCGAAGACAGCAACAAATTTTTAACCGCTGTCGAAATCGAAACGTCTCGAGGGCTTCTGATGGCAGAAGCATCGAGAAAGACAGCCGAACTCGCAAAATCACTTTCTGAGTTCGATCAAGTTGACTTCGTCTCCCTGACCGATAACCCAGGCGGCAATCCGCATATCCGCCCTGAGGTTCTCGGTCAGGATTTGTTATTCCGTGAACGAGACGTCGTGATCAACATGTCGTGCAAGGACTACAACCGTAACGGCGTTGAGAGCCGACTCTGGGCCCTGGGGAGCCAGGGTTTTTCAAACGTACTGGCACTCTCCGGAGACTACTCAATCGGTGGTTTCCGGGGACAGGGCCAGCCCGTGTTCGATATCGACTCTGTTGGCCTCATCGAACTGATGCGGCAGATGAACGACGGCCTGCCGAACCAGATGTGGGGATCGGTTGGTCGAGAAGACCGGCTCGAAAAGACGAACTTCTTCGCCGGGTGCGCAGTCAGCCCTTTCAAAAAACTTGAGGGCGAACTGATGACGCAGTACTTCAAGCTCGCTTTGAAAGTTAAAACCGGCGCCAGGTTAGCAATTACCCAGATCGGCTACGACTCACGTAAGGCAGCCGAACTTTTCCAGTACGTCCAGTCCAACAACATCAACGTCCCGCTTATAGGGAGCGTCTTCATTCTCACAGCACCCGCCGGCAGGTTTTTCAACCGATGGGGCGTACCCGGCGTGTGGGTTTCGGACGAACTCCGCGACATTGCCAACAAGCAGGCGAAATCGAAAGACAGAGGACGTGCCTTCTTCTCCGAGCTTGCGGCAAAGCAGATAGCGATTCTTAGGGGCATCGGATACAGGGGCGCCTACATTTCGGGTCGTCCTCAACTCAAGCGCATTCAGGGCATTCTCGAACTGGCCAACTCTTTTGGCGAGAACGACTGGAAAGACTTTGCAAAAGATATCAATTTTGCTCAGAACGACGAGTTATACTACTACGAGCAGGGTGAAAATCCGGGCCTGAGTTCGAACGTAGAGAACAAGACATACCGCGCGTCGAAATCCAAATCCGCCAGGGCAAAAGCGCGGGTAACGGTACCGCTGTAATACCGCTTCGGAAAATTCGTTCATGACCGAACATTTATCGAAGGTACGTTGGGCTTCAAGGTAGGAAAGGCGATCTGCACGCAGGTAGACAAGAGCAAAAAGATCACCGGTATCGCTCATATGGTCGAACAGACCTCGAAAATCCCCATCTTCCGCTGTCGAGATTGTGGCGACTGTTCCCTGCCCGATACCGCCTACCTGTGCCCCGAATCGCAGTGCGTCAAGAATCAGCGAAACGGTCCATGTGGCGGTACAAAAGCTGGAAAATGCGAGATCCTCGACCAGGAGTGCATCTGGATTCGTGCGTACGACCGGCTGAAGCCGTTCAGTAACGAAACAACAATGCTCGAACGTCCGGTTGTGTTTCGTGATGCCTCGCTCAAGCACACCTCAGCGTGGGCGAACAGGTTTCTCGGGCGGGATCATCACGCCGAGACCAACCCCGCAGATGACAGCAGTGGGGCATAATCGATAGCCGCACTTCAGATGCCACGCATTCTAGCTGCCAAGTCATGGCCACCCAACTCAGAGCGATTCCGAGAGTGAAATTTATATGCCAAGAGTCATCGAAAGTTCCGACCAGTTCACAGTCATTGGCGAGAACATCCACGCTACTCGCGTTGTGAAGCGCGGTGGAGTTCGAGGACATGTCTTCGAGGACGGCACAGAGGCCATCAAGTACAAGGTCGATGGCGAGCAGCGATTCGTTCACGTTCCGGAGCACTTCACAACCACCCAGCCCTACCAGCAGGGCAACCTCAAGCACTTCATGATTGCGATGTGGAAGGGGCTGAACGGTGATTCCGATGAGTCGGAAGAGGGCAAGGCGTACATACAGTACGAAGTGAATCGACAGATCAAAGCCGGGTCGAACTATCTCGATCTAAACGTCGATGAATCTTCATATCGATTGCCCGAGCAGAAAGAGTCGATGGAATGGCTCGTCAAATACGTCGAGTCGGTGTCATCCGTCCCTCCAAGCATCGACTCATCGAACCCAGAAATTATCGAAGTCGGTCTTGCCGCATACGGAGGCACACAGGGTCGGCCGTTGCTGAACTCGATAGCCCTTGAGCGCCCCGAGGCAATCGACATGGCGGTGAAGTACAACGCTCTTGCAGTTGTTATGGCTTCAAACGAGGTCGGAATGCCTGATGGCGCCGGTGAACGTGTTGAAAACGTTGGCAGAATCCTCGAAATGGCGCTCTCTAAGGGCATGGCAAAAGAAGATATTTTTGTAGATCCGCTCTACTTCCCGATTGCCGTCGATTCGCAATACGGAAAGCACGCCTTTGACGCGATCAAGCAGATACGGGCGGACTTCGGAGATGAAATTCATATCGCAGGTGGCATGAGCAACGTGTCGTTCGGTATTCCCAAGCGTCGCCTGATAAACGATGTGTTCCTGTACTTCGCCATCGAAGCGGGAGCCGACTCCGGGATCATCGATCCCCTGACCACCTCGGCTGAGCGATCGCTGAAAATCGATCTCGAGTCAGGCCCGGTCAAGTTTGCAATCGAGCTACTACAGGGCAACGACGACTTCGCGATGAACTACATCGGTGCGTTCCGAGCAGGCGAACTCGACCAGTAGCACGCGTGCGGGATTTTGTTGAGGATGGACTAATTCCCGACTGAGGCGAATTGGAATGGAGGGATCTTGCGGGAATCTCTTGAACCGCATTGTAAACAGCGTGCAGCTCGACGTTCAGTACTCGTCCGATAAACAGTAGTTGGCGCTGAACATCCCTCGACTACGCTTCCCTTTGCTCGGAAAATCGGCGGTTGGGCGGCACAGCTCAGTTAAAACGGTGAAAGTTCAACTATGCCCACACACCATTCATAGCAAATTCCGCTTAATTCGCCGATTGCATCAACCGCGTTCGCTTTGGCACAATAGTGCACCTTATGCTTCGCGCTACCTTTTCAGTAGTTAAATTTTTTACCAGTAACTTCAATGAGTTTATGGCGAAAAACGGACCGTACATGTCTGCGGCCATCGCGTACTACGCCTTTTTCTCGCTGTTCCCACTTTCACTCGCGCTCATCGCAGTGTTCTCCCTTGTTGTGGGTGTCAAAGGCTTCGAGGAACAGCTGATCGACGGACTCCGTCAGCAGATTCCGGTCCTTGCAGAGGCCGACGACGCGTTTTTGGGTAACTTCTTTACAAGCCTCAAACAGGGTCGAACCGTCGGTGGAATGGTCGCCATCATCGGGTTGTTCTGGGTATCCCAGCAGGTGTTCAGTGCAATTCGAAAAAGCATCAACGTCATCTGGGGCATCAACAAAACCCGACCGTTCCTGACCGAGCGTTTGATGGACTTCGCCTTAATGTTCGGTGCAGCGACGCTGTTATTTGCTTCGCTGCTCATCAGTGGACTGATCACGGTTGTATCCGATTTGACTGCGATCTGGTTGCCAGATGCCCCTATAAGCGACGCTAGATTGTGGCAACGACTTGCGGTATTCGTCCCTCTAATATTGTCGTTCGTGGTGTTCCTAACTCTTCTGTGGTGGTTGCCAAACACGAAGCTACGATTCAAAGAGGTCTGGCCGACCGCTCTAGCCGGTGCGGCTGCTTTCGAGATATCCAAGGCAATATTCATCTTCTACCTGCGAAACATGAGTACTGTCGCCACATCGATCTACGGTGGCGTGAGCATGATTATCGTGTTGATGATTTTCGTTTACGTGTCGGCGATTATTCTGCTTGTTGCCGCTATGCTCACGTCTCGGTATGCCTTTTACCTGGCAGAGACCGAACAGAAAAAACGCAATAATTTCCTATCTCGAAGCCTGGAACGTATTCGAGGAACATCATCTCTTCCCGGAATGCCGAATCCGGTTCCGATGGGCGCTCAGGAGCATGACTTCGTCGAAAAACCCGGTGCAATGCGTAATGCCGACAACGGTACAGACGATCGCAACTAGGTAAGTCTTTCGTGAGCATTCTTATTAGAGCCGCAGTGGATTCCGATGCAACACCGCTCGTGCGGAATCTTTAACCTGAAGTATATCCGCACGTAATTACGAACCGGTTCGCAGAGCTTCACGCAGGCTTCCGCCTGCTACTGGTGCTCGAGACCGATGATGCATTAGCCGGGACCATCAGTATTTCTGCCAATACCGATGAGGACGGCGTGACACGCAGGCTTTTTACACTGGATGTCGGAACTGAATACCGGCGTCGTGGATTCGCCACGAAGTTGATCAAAGAGGTCGAGAGTCGAGTGTTATCCGACGGCCACTCTGCTCTACGCCTCGAAGTCTCGGTCGACAATCACATTGCCACGAGTCTGTACGAGAAACTTGGCTACCTACCAGTAGGCACGCCCGAGAAGTTGCAGTGGAAACAACCCGTGGCCGGACTCCCATCAGCGATAGTTACCCAGACATCGCAACGGATGATCAAACGGCTGGCTTAGCCGGATTTCGTCGACTCAGTTTTAGGGGCCGTAGGCAACTCAGGAATCGTTTTGATCGATCGCACCGCCGGGTGCAGCAAAACAACGGCTGCAATCACCATGAGAACGCTCCCAATGAAAAGTGCGGCTCGTAATCCTACGGTTTCACCGAAGACACCCGCAATCGAAACGCCAAGCAACGCCGCCGCCATCTCCGACACCTTCATCGCTCCGATAACGCGCCCGAGATAGTTCTCGGGAATAATCGACTGTTGGAGACTCCGACGGTTTATGTCGTGCATGATCATGAATCCATCGCCGAACAACTGCGGCAATATGAAAAAAATCGAGGCGATCCAGATCTGAGTCGGGGCGAGAGGGATCAGGAAGCCAATTGCGCCGTAAATAAACGCCCCGAGAACCATCGTGTTCCCAATGCCAAGCCACATGATTACATGCGCCGGTGCTTTTGCTAATGACAGATATTAGTCATGTTTGAAAGCCGTGCGACGATTACCCGATCTCAGCGACGATCTTTCCACGAACGTGCCGACCCTGTAGCTGCGCCAGCCCCTCTGGAATCTCATCAAGGCCAATCGTCTGCTCGATCATCGCGTCGATTTTCTTATCGGCTACCAGCGCAATCATTTCTTCAGCCATCGTCGCCAGATCGACCTGGGCCGCGTAATTCGTCGAAGAGTGAGCACCGCCATAAGAGATGTTGTGAATCGACCTCGCGCTCGAAAAGGCAGCGTCGTTCAGCGTTGGCATGCCCGCTACGGCGGCAAGACCGCCCCGGTACTTCAACACCTCGATGCCCTCGTCGGCGGTCGACGCATCGACAGCAGCCAGCACCCTGTCTACGCCGAGGCCGTCGGTGATCGCCATGATCGCCTCGACAACGTTTTCAGTGTTGTAGTCGATCACATGATCTGCACCGATCGACTTCACAAATCCGTGGTTACGTTCTGAGGCTGTGGTGATGACCGTTGCACCGATGTTGGCGCAGATCTGAACCCCGAAGCCACCGACACCGCCGGCACCGCCCTGCATCCACACCGTGTGCTCGGGTTGAACGTCCAAACGACGCACCACCGACTCGTAGGCCGTGAGACCGGCACAGGGAATCGCAGCGGCCTGGGCAAACGAGATATTCTCGGGAATTCTGGCCGTTGTGTGAACGGTCGTGATCGCGTATTCAGCGAACCCACCAGGTTTGGCGAGATCGCCGTGGTAGAAAACCCGATCACCCAGTGACCACTGGTCTACATCCGAGCCAACCGCGTCTACAACGCCTGCTACATCGAGTCCAAGCACGTGGGGCCACAACCAGTTGTCGTTACCCTTCCCGGCCTGCTTGTATTCGACCGGATTCAGACCTGCGACATGAACCTTCACCCGAATTTCATTCGCTTTGGGTTCAGGAATAGCGAGTTCACCAACGTAAAGATCGCTAACAGGTCCGGGTTTGTCGAGTAGAAGTGCTTTCATGTGGCAGGTCGTTTCATTTCGAGCGGAGGTTGAGTCTTCAGAGATTATCAGCCACAGACCCATATGGATGATGCCACCATCCGATTTCCCGAGCGAAGTCATCGGAGCCGAGGGATCTGGTGGGGTGTCGCGCAACACCGATTCACGCCACTTGCGTTGAAATATCTTCCCGGTATGGGTTGTTGATTTCGATCAATGCAGCTTTCTTTGAGCGGCGCCAGCACTTCAGTTGCACTTCTCGCTCTCGAGCCGATTCGAAAGATTCAGGGACTTCGTACCACACTAGTTTCGTGGTGCGGTAGTCGGAACTGAACCCAGTGGCTGATCCAAGCCGATGCTGTTCCATACGTACGGCGATGTCTCTTGTCATACCGATGTACAGAGCACCCTTGATACTCGCGAGCATGTACACGTAGAAGGATTGTTGTTGCATGATCGAGAAGGTACAGATTGCTGCACCCGAGCACCAAACAGGCGCGACACCCCACCAGATCCCTCGACTCCGATGACTTAGCTCGGGAAATCGAGTGTTCGATGGGAACCTGCTTGACGAGGACAAGGTGCTCATTAAATCTATGGCATCCGACGATCAGATTTCCCGACCGCAGCAAAGCGTAGCGGAGGGATCTGGTGGGGAGTCGCGCGTTGCCCGCCGTTTCCAACCCACCCTCTAACTCCCTCCCAGCCCGGGGGGAGAATCTGCACTTACGCCTTCTCCAGCAAGACCGTTACCTTGTTGTCATCATCCAGCTGGAGTGTGTCAGTGGCCGCCACGCCCATAGCGTCGTCACTGAGCACACCTCCGATATCGACGTTCTCTGCGAGCGTCTCTTCGGCGATGTAATCGGCGTGTGTCATCAAAGCGCCAGTTGTATCGGCCGAGCAGGAGATCCACAGATTAATCCGATCAGAAATCTCAAGCCCTGATGACTTGCGCAGATTCTGAATTACCCGCACAACTTCCCGAGCCGTGCCCTCCGCCTTCAGTTCATCTGAAACTACGGTCAAAACCGCCCCGGCGTAACCGGCGTCGGTGGCAACCGCATAATTCTCAAGCGCAACTCGTTCGATCAGAACTTCGCCTGGTTCGAGTTCGAATCCGCCAACCGAAATCGTCTCGCCAGCCTCTGAGGTACGGGCGATTTCGTCGGCATCTGCCGCCTGAAGTGCGTTTCGAATTTCACCCATCTGCTTGCCGTACTTCGGGCCAAGCAAGCGTAAGTTAGGCTTGATCTCGAATCCAAGAAGACCGCCCATGTCCGCGGCGTCTCGAACAGCCTTTACGTTCAGTTCTTCCTTCAGCACGTTCTCGATCTTGGCGAGTACGAAATGCTCCCAGTCGTGCCGAACCTCCGCAACGAACTCGCCAAGCGGCTGTCGAACCTTCAGGCGGGACTGCGCCCGAGCAGAACGACCCAGCGATGCCAGTCGAATTGCCAGACGAGTCTGGTTCATAACGTCTTCGTCAACACACGACTCGTTAGCCTTTGGCCACGACGTCAGGTGAACGGAGTTGGGAGCGTCATCGACACGGTCAGCGACTAAGTTGCGATACATGATGTCGGCAATGAACGGCGTGAACGGTGCCAGTAGCCGAGAAAGCGTCGAGAGGCATGTGTACAGCGTCGAGTAGGCCGCGTTCTTGTCTTTGTCACCCTCTGTCTTCCAGAAGCGCCTGCGTGACCGCCTGACGTACCAGTTCGAAAGATCCTCAACGAACTGTTCGACTCCACCGGCTGCGTACGGAAGCTGCCAGTTTTCGAGATTGTCGGTCATCTTTGCAATTAGCTGATTCAACTCAGACAGAATCCAGCGATCAAGCTCCGAAAAACCTTCGTCGGCTGGCATTGTCCACGACTCGTAAGCGTTCTTTTCTCCGTCTTTCGTAAACCCGAACGATGCCGGGATCACACAGTCGGCCGGAGTCCAGCCATCGAGGTTCGCGTAGGTAGTGAAGAACGAATAGATATTCCACAGCGGGATCACGAACTGGCGACGCACTTCATCGCCGGCTTTGAAGCCGAAGCTCATGTTCGAGGCTGGATTGTGACGGCTGAACGTCCAGCGCATCACGTCGACACCCATCTTGTCGGCCGCGTCCTCGAACCAGATAGCGTTGCCCTTCGACTTGTGCATCTCTTCGCCGTTTTCGTCACGCATTAGCGCATACGCAAATACCTGCTTTGCCGGCACAGAATCTTCAAGCACGGCCGCCATCACGATCAGCGAGTAGAACCAGTTGCGGAACTGACCCGGAAAACTTTCTGAAATCCAGTCGGCAGGGAACCATTCTTTCCAGTAGTCGGGATCGGACTTGTAACCGATCGTCGAGAACGGCACGATTCCAGCATCGAGCCAGGCGTTGCCGACGTCGGCAACGCGCTTAACCGTTTCTCCGCAGTCCGAGCAAGCAATCTTCACGCCGTCGACCCATGGTCGGTGAGGAGAAGCCCCACTTGCTTCGAACTCATCCCAGCCTTCAACCGCCCGCTCTTTGAGCTCTTCCTGAGAGCCGATCACGTCGAAATGACCGCAGTCGCAGGCGTAGATAGGCAGGGCGAGACCGTAGTACCGCTTCTTCGAAATCATCCAGTCTTGCATGTTCTTGAGCCAGTCGAGCTCGCGCGCCTTACCGAACTCAGGGGACCACTTCATCTCGTTTGTGGCCTTGACCATCTTGGGACGAATTTCGTCCATGTTGATGAACCATTCGTCGACCAGTCGAAACACGAGTTCAGTGCCGCAACGCCAGCACACGGGATATCGGTGGGTGTACTTGTTCACCCGAACCAGCAGGCCCTTTTTTTCGAGCGACGCGAAGACCATGTCTTTCACATCGGCTGCTGCCTTGCCCGTGAACTCACCAAAACCGTCTATGTAGATGCCGTTCTGGTCGAGTGGAGCGATCGGCGTGAGGCCGTTATCGTTGCCGAGTCGGAAGTCTTCTGCACCCGCTCCCGGAGCGGTGTGAACGATTCCAGTTCCCTCGTCTTCGCCAACTTCGTCCCATGCCAGAACTCTGTGCTGATCTCGTACTTCATCCTGCGCAGGAAGCTCGTCGAAAGGTGCTTTGTATCGAAGTCCAACAAGTTCGGATCCTTTGACTTCGCCGATTACTTTGGCGTCTTCGGTCAGCACGTGGTCGCGTTTGAGCGACTCTACAAGCGACTTCGAGAAGTAGATGACCGACCCGCGGTCCTCGACCTTCGCGTAGGTATATTCCGGGTTTACAGCTGCAGCGACGTTTGCCGCGAGCGTCCACGGCGTCGTAGTCCACACAAGAAGGTTCTCGCCCTCATGGCCTTCGTCGATAAGCGGGAACTTCAGATACGGGCTTTCGTGCGTGATCTCCTGGTAGCCCTCGGTGACGATCTCGTGTTGAGAAAGCCCGGTCCCGCAGCGCGGGCACCACGGCATGACGTCTCGACCCTTGTAGATCCAGCCCTTATCGGCGCAGGTCTTGAGGAAATGCCAGATGGTGTAGTTATTTTCGCTCGACTTCGTGTGGTACGAGTTGTCCCAGTCCATGAAGTAGCCGAGTCGCTTCGACTGGCTGGAAATACGCTCTGCAAACTGGTCGACTCGAGCACGGCAGGCTTCAACGAACTTGCCAATTCCGAACGCTTCGATGTCGCGTTTCGACTTGAAGCCCATCTCTTTTTCGACTTCAACTTCGATCCACAGACCCTGCCCATCGAATCCGTTCTGGAATCGCTGCTTGTAGCCCTGCATGTTGCGGAACCTGAGGAAGAGGTCTTTGTACGTCCGACCCCAAGCGTGGTGAACACCCATCGCGTTGTTCGCGGTGATGGGACCGTCGATAAACGAGAAGTTCTTGTCTTTATCGTCGTTCAACTTCCGGTAGCGGGCTGGGATGTCGTTTTCTTCCCACCACTTGAGAATTGCTTCCTCATTGGCTACGAAATCGACCTTTGGGTCTACCGAATCGAAGGGACTAACCACGTTTTTTTATCCTCTGCCTGCTCAAGTTCAAATCGAGAAGGGGCAGGATTACCGCAGGTTAAAAACAAAGCCCGCCCCTAATGGTTCAGGGACGGGCGTTTTGAAATAAAACGGTACCGCGGTACCACCCTGGTTTCTCGAATTACTGCGT
>Ga0115002_10006143_pt1 | contig 13922 bp, 15 predicted proteins | sample ArcticOcean_MG_C_8_FD_89576 | JGI IMG/M metagenome (GOLD analysis project Ga0115002, IMG submission 89576) | Marine microbial communities from western Arctic Ocean - ArcticOcean_MG_CB11_86 | ecosystem: Environmental > Aquatic > Marine > Oceanic | place: Arctic Ocean: Canada Basin | collected... | reverse complement strand
ATCATTTTATATATTGAGAAATACGTTTTTCCGAATCACTAAATACCACTCCAATGGTCCTAAGAAGTTTTACATTATTTTTTTCACAAAAAATGACCAAATTTTTAATATAATTTTTAAAATCTGATGCAGGTTTATTTTGTTTTAATAATGATGAAAATAAATCATCATGATCCAGCATTACAATTTTTTCATTTGGAAGAATGGAAACTATATTTTCTATATTATCAACAGCCTGGGGACTTTCAATTTTAGGAACAATTGTTAGCGAATCAGGTAAAATTTCAACATATTTTTTTAAATCATCAGAAGATTCAACATTGGAAATTGCAAAATATTTGATGTTATTTTGTGATTTTATAATAGGTATAAGATCTTCAATAGTATACCTATTGTTAGGAGGCTTTATTCTTTTAATAGGTAAATCTATGAAAAAATCAAAATTTTTGTGTTTATTTAAAATATTTTTGAATTCATCTATGCTATCACACCAAGCCATATTTATTCTAAAAATAGTATCTTTAGGCAGATTTAAATCATGATTTGCAAGATTTTGTGAAGTTATAATCAATAATATAATAAAAAATAAGGGATATTTATCATTTAAGAATTAATTTTTATTTTTAAAATTATATGTTGAAAAAATAATTCGAAATATAATTAAGTATGTTGTTGATTTTTAATTTATGTTGATTAAGAGAATTCTTTTCAAAATTTATAAAAAATATCGAATTTATTTTAATACTAATAATGGTATTGGTCTTGGAAAAATATACCCAATTAACAAAATTATAAAAAAATGTAAATTAGTTTTAAAACCTGATTTCTGTTATGTACAAGGACATAAAATATTTTTAGATAAAACTGATTCTTTAGATCTTTCAATAAATGGTATTTATGGAGTTTTAGAAACTAACATTATTAAAAATGAAATCAATGATGGTGATGTTGTTATTGATTTAGGTGCTAATATTGGATATTATACATTATTACTTGCTAAACAAGTTGGTCCTAACGGTAAAGTTTTTGCATTTGAACCTGAATCATCTAATTTTCAACTTCTTCAACAAAATATCCATGAAAATAATTATGAAAATGTTGTTTTTGAACGAAAAGTTGTTTCTAATTCAAATAACTCTGTAAATTTATGGATTGGACAAAAAAGTAGTGGTGCAAATAGAATTTATGAACCAAAAAAATCTGGCAATCAAGAATTTAAAACCACTAAAGTTGATTCAATACAATTAGATGAATATTTTTCTAATTCACCTTATGCTAATAAGATAAATTTTATTAAAATGGATATTGAAGGTGCAGAATTTAAAGCACTACAGGGAATGAAATCAATTTTAAAAAAGAATCAAAATTTAACTATTTTAACTGAATTTGCTGTTACCTCTTTAGAAGATGCTGGGTGTAATCCTGATGAATTTTTGAAATTTTTTTTAGATGAAAAATTTGAAATTTTTGTGATTGATGAATCAAGTATGGATTTAGTACCAATAAACAAAATAGATATTTCAAAAATAAAATCTGATAATGAAACTATTAATTTATTGTGTAAAAAAATAACATAATTTATTTTTTAAATAAGATATACATTATTTAGTAGATTATTTTGTAAAAAATTTATGAGAACTGAAATTTTTATTGAAGAATTTATTAAAAAACTAGTGTAAAATTCCCGATAATGAAAAATTTCTTCGATTATGTAGGATTTTACCAATTAATCCCAGCCATTGCAAATATTCAATTGTAAATTTTGAACGAGGAATGTTATTGTATGCATTAATTACAAAACATTATAGTGATTCACTTAAGAAACCAACATGAGGGAAAATATGACTAAAAAAATTAGAGTTGCATTCATTTATCATAAATTAAATATATTTTTGACGGGAGAACATTTTGATAATACATATTATCATTTTTATATGAATGCATTAAAAAGAAATGAACAAATTGAAATGTCATATTTTCCTACAAACAAAGAATTTGATGCTGAAATTTTAAAAAATAATTTTGATATAATTTTGTTATGGGGGAATCAACCATTTGGAATGCCAGAAAATATAAAAAATATAGAAAAAGTAGATATTCCAGTAATCGTAAATGCTACAGATGTAAAAGATGCAAAAAAAGCAATCAAGTATCATAAAAAATGGAAAATTGATTATTATTTTGATTTTTATCCTAAAGAATATTTTTATGAGTTATATCCTCAAAATTTCAAATATGAGACCATATTTTTTGGTTTAGAATCATCATTGTATCAAAACATCAGTCCTTTTAAATCCAGAATTAAAAATAAAATTCTAAATTCAGGTGCAGTAGGAAATACAAAAATTATTTCAAGAATAATTAATAATATTTTAGATCCTAAATGGAATGCCCTTAAAGGATATTACTTGAGAACAAAATGTAATGAATTGCCATATGTTGATTATACTACAACATTGAAAAATGAATTTGTAAATGATAAATATCCTTTACTCTTACAAAAATATGCTTCAGCAATAGCTGCTACATCAGATACTCCTAGTATAAAATATTGGGAAATTCCAGCTGCAGGTTGTTTAACATTTATGGAAATTACTAAAGAAAATAGAGGGAATTACTTGGGTTTTATTGATAACGAAAATGCAATTTTTATTAATAAAAAAAACTATAAAGAAAAATTTAGAGAATTTTTAAATGATTCTGAAAATCCAAAATGGGGAAAAATTGCAGAACAAGGAAGAAAATTTGCATTAGAGAATTTTACTAATGATAAAGCTGTTGAATCATTAATTAAAATAATGAAAAAATTAATTTAAAGAATTTTGTGAATTAAATTAAAATAACAACAAAGAATACAATATTTAATGAATAATATTCTTATAACTGGGGCATCAGGTCAAATAGGAAAAATTCTTGTAAAGAAATTTAATAAAAATAAAATTATTGGATTAGACATTATTCAATCACAAAAAGCAAATTTCCCATTTATTGAAATTGATTTAAAAAATGGAAAAAAATTGAAAAGATGGAAAAAAATATTAGAAGAAGTTAACATACTGATTCATTTAGCAAGCACAGTTAATTCTAGTCAAGATATAATTAAAGATGGAATAGATAGTATTGATTTAAACATTCATGCAACATTAAATTTACTCCAGAATTTACCGAATTTAAAACAAATATCATTTGCAAGTTCATACATGGTATATGGTACACCTAAAAAAAATCCAGTGTTGGAATCACATTCCACAAATCCTGAAAATACTTATGCAGCAAGTAAATTATTAACAGAAAAAATTTTACGAGTTTATTCTGAGAAAATGAAAATAAATTTCACAATTTTAAGATTTATGGGAATATATGGAATTGTTTCACCATACATTAAACAAGCGATTCCTTCATTTATAGAAAAAATTATGAAAAATGAAAATCCAATAATTTTTGGTTCTGGAAAAGTTAAAAGAAATCATATCTATATTGATGATGCAATTGATGCAATTATTACAAGTATCAAAAATAAAAAAAATGGGGAATATAATATTGGGGGATTTGATTCTCCAACAAATTTAGAAATAATTAAAATTATAAACAAATCATTAGACATGAAAATCAAACCAAATTTTAAAAATTCTGAAAATAAAGAACATAGTTTTGTAACAAATATTTCCAAAGCAAGATCAATACTACAATTCAATCCAAAAATATCAATTAAACAAGGTATAGAAAAAACAATTCAAAAATATAATGATGAAGGGTATGGACAAAAATTTTAAAAATAAAATAATTTTAGTTACTGGTGGAACGGGGCAAGTTGGATCTTTTTTAGTAGAAAAACTTTGTAAAAAAGGAGCAAAAGTTTTTGTTATTGGAAGAGACAAAAATAATTTAAAAGAAATTGAATATTTAGTTAAATTAAAAAAAGTTATTTTTTTAGAATGTGATTTAACAAACATTAAAGATTTTACTAAAATTTCAAATTCATTAAAAAAAGTAAATTTTTTGATTTATTTAAGCTCAGAATTAAATAAAATGGAACCAGATATTATTGCTAATGCTAGTGATGCAATAGATCTTAATGTTAAAGGTGTCATTCATCTTCTAAAAATTACACCAAACATTAAAGGAATTATTTATGCCAGTAGCACATCAGTTTATGGAAAAACAAATAAAATTTCAATTAATGAAAAAAATATTACTAATCCGATTTCATTTTATGGGTGTAGTAAATTAGGTGCAGAGAAATATTTAGATATTTATTGTAAATATAATTCAATTTTATTAAATGTTTTACGTTATTCAACAATTTATGGTCCAAGAAACAGAACAAATCAAATAATTCCAATTTTAATTAAAAAAGCATTAAAAAATGAAACAATTACATTATCAGGTAAAGGGGAAACAAAAAGAGATTTTGTATATATTGATGACGTAATTGATGTGACGATGAATTCCATAAATAATTATCAAAATGGAATTTTCAATATTGGATCAGGGAAAGGGATTACTATGTATGAAATTGCAAAAACTATTTTAAAATTAACAAATTCAAAAAGTGAAATTATATTTGATGGAATTTCAAATAAATTGAATTTTGTGGCAAATATTGAAAAAGCAAAAAAAAATCTTAATTTAAGATGTAAAACTAATATCGATAAAGGGATATTAAATGAAATTAAATGGCACAAATTGAATTAAATTTGTGGTTTTTCAAATATTTTTTATATTGATTAAAAATTATTTAGATATGAAAACAGGAAATAAAAAAATTCGTAAAATATATCAAAAATTTTATTATCAATTAGTAAAAAGGCATTTTTTTGCAATTACTGGGCCATGGAGAGTTTTACCAAATTTAATTGTGATCGGTGCAGTTAGAAGTGGAACTACATCACTATTTCATTATTTTAATGAACACCCATGTATGACATCATCATCATATGATGAATTAGGTTTTTTTGATAGTAATTTTGAATTAGGATTAAATTGGTATAAATCACACTTTCCTACAAAATTTCATAAACAAAAAATAATTTCAAAATTTAAAAAATTTTACACGTATGATGTAACACCATTTTATATTTGGAATGAGAATGCAGCAAGAAGAATTTTAGATACATTACCAAATACAAAATTAATCGCATTATTACGAAATCCAATAGATAGAGCATATTCCAATTATCAATTATCTGTAAGAGATGATGAAAAACAAAGTTTTGAAGAAGTTATAAAAAATGAGATGGAACAAGGGGGGAATTTCAAAACAAAAGCTTATGGTTTACAAAATTATTTAGCAAGAGGGATTTATGTAAATCAATTAGAAAAATGGTATAAATTATTTCCAAAAAAAAATATTTTAGTAATATCTACTGATGAACTAAAAAAAGATCCAGAAAATACTTTAAATTCAATGTTCCAATTTTTAGATATTCCAAAATATAAAGTTAAAAATTTGAAAAAACATAATAAAGAAAATTACAAGTCTATGAATAATGAGACAAGAAAAATTTTAGTTGATTTTTTTAAAGAAGATAATAAAAAATTGTATAAATTAATAGGAAAAAAATTTGATTGGGATAAGTGAAAATTAAAATATTTAATAATGTAATAGGGAATTAAAAATAAATGAAAGATAAAAATTCTGAAACAATAAAGAAAAATTTTGAAACAGAATCAAAAATAAATGAAGAAACAAAAAGATCAAGAGATCATCTTAAAAAAAGTAAATTTTTGAAAAATAAGATTGTGAAATATCCTATTTTGTATAAATTTGCTAAATTTATTTATAAAAATTATATAAATATAATAGGTGAAACCCGAGTTTTGCCGGATTTCATTTTATGTGGTGCCCCAAGATGTGGAACTACATCAATTTATGAAGGATTATCAGAACATCCTAATATTTTTAGTGCAAAAGTAAAAGAAATTTATTTTTTTGATGGAAATTTTCATAGAGGAGAAAATTGGTATCGTTATCATTTTCCTCCCAAATTAAAAAAATTTATTATTAAAAAAATTTTGAGAAAAAAATTTGTTACAGGAGAGGCAACTCCATTTTATCTCATACACCCTCATGCAGCTCAAAGAATTAAAAAAATTAATCCAAAGACAAAACTAATTGTAATTTTGAGAAATCCTATTGATAGAGCATATTCACATTTTAGTTCAGCAATAAAAAATGGAAAAGAGGATTTTTCCTTTGAAGAATCAATCAAAGAAGAAGAAAATAGGATCAAAGGAGAAATGGAAAAAATGATTGATGATGAAAGTTACTATAGTTCTGAAATATATTATAAAAGAGCATATTTTCTTCAAGGACTTTATTACAATGATTTAAATCAATGGATGAAGGTTTTTCCAAAAAATCAATTTTTAATAATTAATAGTGAAGAATTTTTTAAAAATCCGTCCAAAAATTTTAATGAAATTTTTAAATTTTTAGAAATATCCCAGATAAAGAATAAAAAATATGTTCAATTTCATCTGGGAAAATATTTGCCAATGAATCAAGAAACTAGAGAACAATTAATTAAATTTTATAAACCCTATAATGAAAAATTATATAATCTTATTGGGGAAAAATTTGATTGGGATAAATAGAACTAGTCATCAATTTTATGTTGACAATTATAGGCATGTTTTTCATGTTTTTCAGTTGCCATTTTAACAGTAGGGGTATATTCATCATACTTACCATTTACAAATGAATTCATAATTTCATTTCGATTTTTATTTTCAGTACTCCACCACATAGGATGAATTAAAATTTGCATTTTTTTATAATTTAAAAAATTTTGACAAAAACAATTTTCTCTCCAATACATTGCACTGTCACTAATGTATTTTCTTTCAACCACAAATTTTTCTGAATATGCATTTTTCACATTTGAAGGTAAGTCAAATTGTAATTGAGGAGGAAACCCTATTGATTCATGTGCAGAAACTGCATCAATTGAGGTATCAAAATGGTGATCAAGTATATCAATTTGTTTTTGAATTGTTTCAGTAGGATCTAGAGAACTTTTAATAATAAAATTTTCATCATAATGAAGTCCAATTTTATGACCTAATTTTAAAATTCCACGAATGAATTTAGAAGAATCTATACTAAATGGGTTATAAAAATCAGAAGTTAATAAAATGAAATAAGTTGATTGAATTTCTAGATCAGATTCAATTTTTGCCATAGTTAGTGCAGCTTTCAAAGAACAATCAACATCATGTCTTAAAATTACATCATTATCAGAATTATTACTAAACGATGAGAATTTCCTTTTTTCTTTAATTTTTACTAATGTTTTTTTATAATGATCATATGAAAAATCACAAGAATTTATCGACATGTTATAACATTCATATTTTTTAGTTTAAATAGATTGTTGACTTTTATGATAATTGTCTACATCATCATAACTAGAAAAAATACCATTGTTATTTTCAACAATTTTCTTTAAATCAATAAAAAATTTTCCTTCATTTGAATAAAAACTAACATCATAAGGATGCTGGCATAAACCTAAAAAATAGGGTTTTCCAGAATTTTCAGATATTTTCTTGGCTTCAGAAATAATTTTTTTGTAATATTCAATTATTTTTTCATATGAAAAAGGAACATCATCAGGAATTATTTCAAATTTTCCAACATGTGAAACATAAGGAGAAAATATCACATCCTGCCAACCCATAGAGGGAATTTCTAAAATTTTATTTTTATAATAATAAGGTTGACGTGGATTCCCATCAGGATAAATCAAAGGTGCATTAATAGAATCATTATGCCCTCTAAGATCAGAACTGATGTATTTTACACCTGCTTCTTTCATTTTACTCAACAATGATGTTTCTCCGATAAGTCCTTGATAATGACCTAAAGGAGTACGAAATCCTCTATGAGGAATCAAAATTTCAAAGATTTCATTAAAAATAGAAGTATTAAGTTGATATTCTTCAAAAACTTTTTCAGGAGTCATTGGTATTTTATCAGGTCTAGTAACAATTTTTTTTAAAACATTATGAGAATAACTATGGTCAGCAATTTCAACCAATTTATTTTCAATATCAAAAATATTTTTTAATTTTTCAGAACCATATTTGTAATTCATACTTCGAAGAAAATGGCCACATATGAAAAATGTCCTTGGAAGTTTTAATTTATTTAAAATATTTGAGATTTGTTGAATTGAGTTAATTTTTCTCTCTGCCATTTCTGAACCTTCTTTAGATACAATAAATGCATCACGAGGTCTATCACAATCAAATCCAAGCATTAGAACAACATTAGAATTATCAATAAAATTAGTCATAATAAATAATTAAAAATTAAATATGATATATAGATTTTTTAATGAAATTTAACAAAATCATAGTTAAAGATGGATAAAAAAATAGAAGAAAGATGGATAAAAGGAACAAAAGAATTAATCAAAAAACTTGAATCAAAAAAAGTAGATTTTAAACAATTTGAAACAATAGAACTTTTTGGAAGGGATGGCTCATGGCAAACATCAGAATTTGCCAAAATCGTTAAATCAATAGAAATATGGGAAATTGAATTAAAATGGGAAGAAAAACTTAAAAAAATTCCAAATTCTACAATAAAAATTAAAGATTCAATTTCTGCACTCAAATCTGAAATTAATTTACCAAAATTTGATTTAATTTTAATAGATAATCCAATGAATATTTTTGGAAAGGAGAAAAATTGTGAACATTTTGAGGTATTTCAAAACATTAAAAAAATTGCAAAAAACGATGTGTTGGTGATTTTTAATGTAAATAGACAACCATTTGATTATGAAAAATTTCCTTTGTGGAAAAAAAGAAGAAATGAATTTTATGGAGATATAGATACAAGTGACATGAAAATTAAATTTTTAATTGAAATATACATAAAAAAATTCCTAGAAATAGGGTTTAATACAATTTTTTGTACAAATGCTGTAAGAGTATTTTATGAAGGTATTGATATGACTCATTATTTTGCATATAAATTAAAAAAGATTTAAAATGATAGTCTCTTGCCATCAACCAAATTATTTACCTTGGACAGGCTTTTTTCACAAAATTTTAAAAAGTGATATTCATGTTATAATGGATACCAATCAACTTCCACGTGGAAAAGACTTTGTGGTTAGAAATAGAATTAAAACTGAAAATGGTTCCAAATGGTTAAGAGTTACAGTTTTAGAAAAAAATAAAATGACACAGATTAGAAATGTAAATATCAACAATTCTACAAAATGGAAAGAAAAGCACTGGAATTCAATAAATAGTAACTATTCAAAATCACCATATTTTTCAGAATTTGAAGATCAATTTAAAAAAATTTTTCAAAAAGAATGGAAAAATCTTTTAGAATTAAATATGGAGATAATTTTTTTGATAATGAAAATTTTACGAATTAAAACAAAAATCATTATGGAATCAGAATTGAGTATAAATACTTCCAGTACCCAAGAAATTCTAGATATTTTAAATAAATTAAATGCAAAAAAATATCTTACAGGTGATGGTTCAGGCTCTAAAAAAATTCTTGAAGGAAATGAAAATAAATTTATGGAAAAAAATATTGAAATCATTTATCAAAAATTTAATCCTCCAGAATATTCACAATTATATGAAGAATTTCTACCAAATCTCAGTATTTGTGATATGTTGTTTAACATTGGTTCAAAAAATACACGAATGATTTTAGATAAACAATAATCAATTTAAAATTAAGGTAAATTAGGAGTAATTGATTTATCAATTAAATATAAAATTGAATCAGAAATTGTATGTTCTTTATGAGTATCATCAATAAAAATCTCAAAATCACCATTAAGATCAGAAAGTTTTTTCTGTAATACACTTTCATATGCAATATAATAATCTCCAGAAAAACAACAAGGATCATACTTGTTGAAAACCTGCAATAATTTTCTAGAATCACCATAACTACTTAATAAATATAATTCAAAATAATTTGCAATATTATATAATTCAGGTAATGTTTGTTCATAGTCTCCAAAGTTTTGTTGAATTGAACGATAAGATATAGGGACAGAGCCTGCAATCGAATAGGTATTAGATATTCTATCATCAATTGCAGAATAAATAATTGCAGTCCATCCACCACCAGACAAACCAACAAAATTATAAGATTCAAAATCGAATTGTTTGTCAACATAATTTAAAGACAAGAAAATAGGTTCTACAAAAAATTTGATTGGTGAAAAGTTAATTGAATCAATAAATTTAAAATGATTGTGAGAGGTTAATTGAATAGTTCCAAAATTTGATGAATCAATCATAGGTTGATTATTCATTCCTAAAAGAGGCATTGAAAATGCTAAAACGGAATATCCTTTGTTTAAAAAGAATTCAATGGTATTTTTCCCATTTAAAAAATCACCAGAATGGCCTTGATGATATATTATCAATTTATTATTACTTTGTTCAGCAACAAAAAGATATGAAATTGAATTAATTTCAAAATCCATAACAGTTGTAATTCGATCAATTTTTTTCAGATTTTTGAGATCATCATAATTTGAATCATAAATATTAGAATCAATTTGTGGAATAGTATTTTTAGGAAGATTATGGTTCCAAATATAATTTGTAAGTTCAGATCTTGTGTTAAGAATTTCATCTTCTGTAGAAAATCGAATTAAAGAATTAAAATCATTTTCATAAATTTTAGAATTATCATCAATAGAATTATTGTCAGATAAAACAGAAATTTTTAATTTTTTTATGAAATCAAATGGAAAAATTTCAAAATGGACTACGCTCATTCCGTAAATGAAACTAAAAAAGATAAGCACAAATAAAATTATCAAAATAACATAATTCATAGCTATAATATTATTTTTCATTCACTAATCGTTTTAAGAAAGTTAAATCCATTTCATTTTTTATAGTACGTTCATTAACAAATTTTTGAAGTTCATCTTTTTTTTGGTTAAAATTATTAATTTCATTTTCTGTTAATTTTTTGCCATCAGATAATTTAATCATCATTTCAATAATTTTTAAATTCAGTTGTAAATTTAATTCAGAATTTATTAAATTTCTTCTTACAAAAGGATTAGATTCAAACCCAATTGTTGCTTCAGTTTTGTATGCAGGTGATTTTTTAAAATGTACATATCCAATGAAGACTAAAGCAGGAATTCCAATCATCGATAAAATTACGGTATAGTGAGTAAAACTAGGAAAAATTTGTGTTAAAAGAGGAATTTTTTCAATAGCTAGATAATACGTAACAGTTAGTGTATTTATTGCAGCAAAAATAAATGCAAGATACGTACTCCAACCATTTCTAAAATAAAACCAGGCTCTGAAAATCACTGTTTTAAGCATTAATTTTATTTTTAATTCATGTATATCAATTTCACGGATAATAATTATGAGTTGCTGCTTAAACAATATTATTAATTTATGGTTTTTAATTATTCCAAGAATTCATTAATATGAAGAAAATATAAAAAATAATGAAATTACTTGTTGCATATGGAAGTAAAGGGAAATATTTTCATTTAAAGGAATTTTGTAATGAATTAGAAAAATTAGGTGTAAATTGTAAATTAGTTAAAGATTCAGAATTTAGTAATGGATTTCCGAGTAAAAAAATATCAAGTTGGTTTAATGGAAATGAAAAATATTATAGATTAATTGAAGAATTTAAACCGGATGCAATTTTTGTAGACAGACAAACACATTTTGGATTACAATCAATTAAATCAGGAATTCCAACATTTGTTTTATTACGTGGTCATTATTGGCAAGAATATTTTTGGGCAATGAAGACACTTGGGAAAAATTTGAAGATTCGAACACTTATTTGGTATAGAAATAGAATTTCAGAAAAAATATTTTCAGAAGCTACGGCAATATTACCAATTTGTGAATATTTAGAAAATGTTGTAAAGAAAAAATATCCAAATCAAAACACAGGAATATTTTTAGAAGGTATTAATTCAAAAAGATGGTTTAAATCAGAAACTATGGATTTGGATCATCCATGTATTGGATTAGTACAGGATGCAAATTGGTGGGGTAAAACAAAAGAACTTTTAGTTTTAGAACAAGTTTTAAAAAAAATGCCAGAAATAAATTTTTACTGGGTAGGGGATGGACAATATCGCAATAAAATTTTAGAGAAATTAAATAAATTTGAAAATTTCAAATGGTTAGGAAGATTAGAATATCCTGATGAAATAAGAAAATTTTTAGAAACTATTGACATTTATGCATTAATTACTGGAATGGATCTTGCACCCCTAACACTAAAAGAAGCACAATTAATGGAAAAACCTGTGATTGCAACAGATGTTGGCGGAAATAAAGAAATGATGGTAAATGAAAAAACAGGATTTTTGGTTAAAGAAGGTGATTCTGAGGATATAATAAATAAAATTTCACAGTTATTAAATAATAAAGAATTAGCAAAAAAAATGGGACAAGAAGGAGTAAAATTTGTTAAATCAGAATTTAATTGGGAAAAAGTTGCCAAAAAATTTCTCAATATACTAGAAAAATATACTAAAAAATTATAATTTTGTATTAGAATTCATTTCTTTTGTAACAAACAATCTATACCAAATTTCAAATGCTAATAATCCAAAAAATTTGTTAACATACTTTACATCTAAATTTGAATTATCAATATATTTTTTAATCCATTCATTACTAATCCACCCATTTTTAACAATTTGGCCATTTACCAGAAAGTCTTTACAAATTGAATGTCCAAAAGAGTTCCAAAGATTTATGGTATTTATATTAAAACCAAGTTTTTCTTTTGATATTAATGAATCAGCGTCATTTTGTTTAAGTAAAGTACGTAACGGGAGTTTTCCAATATTGTTATTTTCATCATACTTGTATTTTTTAGGAATTTTTAGGCCATATGAAATCAAATCATCATTTAACAAAGGTGCCATAACATGAACATCAAAACTTTTTGCAATTCTTAAATTGATAGGATTAAAGTTATACAATAATTTTCCATTATAATCAGCAACAAAGACTTGTTCTAATCTAGAAAGTGAATTATCAAAATATGGTAAAAGTCGGTCATATATTAAATCCCAAGAAAAATGTGATTTACTTGCAAAAATTGATTCTTGATCAGGAACACGGTCTCGTTCATGGCATGACAGGTATGCCTTAACTTTTTCTAGTGGAGTAGAATCATTATTGGTTATTGATAAAAATTTTTTGTATCTAAATGTATATCCTCCAAAAATTTCATCTCCACCATCACCAGAAACAAGAATATTTGAAAGGGTTTTAGATTTTTTTACCACATAGTACCAATGTAAATCCCAAAAAGGCAGTTTAATTTGACTAATAGCTTTTGGTAATTCAGATAGATAATTTTCAAGAAAAATAACATGATGTTTTGCATCAAATTTTTCTGCAATTTTTGATGCATTTTTTGTTTCATCAACACTGTTTGCAAATTTAATTGAAATTGCATCTATTTCAATATCAGGGTTTGATTTTCGAAGTAGTGATAAAATTAATGTAGAATCTACACCTCCACTTAAAGCAATACATAATTTTTTAGAATTTAATGATTCTAGATTTTTAGAAATATCATTAATTATTAAATTTTCAATTTTTTCAATATTTGGAGACTCATTATTAGTTAGAAAATCTTTCCAAGTTTTTTTAGGTAAATTTGGAAATATGGATGGATCATAACGAAGTGTTAGAATATCTACAATTGATGAAGGTGCTATTGAATGATTAGTGGTTTCCACGTCCTAATCCTCTAAAAATTATTTTTTCGTTTTTGACAGATATAGGATCAATTATTCCTCTACAATCAATCAAAATTTTACTTTTCATTTTTGTAAAAGAAGAAAGTGGAATTTTTTTAAAATCATCATGACCTGTGACAATAATTGCTCCATCCATTTTTGAAAGTGTAT
>Ga0115002_10006140_pt1 | contig 13929 bp, 13 predicted proteins | sample ArcticOcean_MG_C_8_FD_89576 | JGI IMG/M metagenome (GOLD analysis project Ga0115002, IMG submission 89576) | Marine microbial communities from western Arctic Ocean - ArcticOcean_MG_CB11_86 | ecosystem: Environmental > Aquatic > Marine > Oceanic | place: Arctic Ocean: Canada Basin | collected... | reverse complement strand
GATTTTAAATTATTTAAATATTTCATTGTCCGAGTATTTCAGATATTTGCCTTGCAAGTTCTTCTCCAATTCTATCTTGAGCTTCTAAAGTAGCCGCTCCAATATGAGGAGTTAAAGATATATTAGGGTGCATTAATATTTTTATTTCAGGATTTGGTTCATTTTCAAAAGTATCTAAAGCTGCAAAAGAAAGTTTTCCGGAATCTAAAGAATCTATTAATGCAACTTCATCTAAAACTCCACCTCTTGAAGCATTAACTATTACAGCTCCATTTTTCATTTCAGAAAACTCATTTTTACCAATTACATAATTTTCTTGAGCTGGGACATGTAGGCTTATAAAATCAGATTTTTGTAGGACAGAAATTAAAGATTCTGTTTTTATCTTAACATTAATTGAATCTCCATTATATAATGATAATTTAATTGAATGATTTTCTATAAATTTATCACTAGCTATAATATTCATTCCAATTCCTAAACCTATTTTGGCTACTTCTTGCCCTATTCTTCCAAAACCAATAATTCCCAGTGTTTTACCTCTAAGCTCGATGCCCTTAGCATAAGCTTTTTTTAAACCTTTAAAATTAGAGTCACCTTCAAGAGGCATGTTTCGATTAGAACTATGAAGAAAACGAACACATCCGTATAAATGAGAAAAAACTAATTCAGCTACTGAAGCTGATGAAGCTGCAGGTGTATTAATAATGGAGATCCCCTTGCTTTTAGCATATTCAACATCAATATTATCCATTCCTACACCACCACGACCAATAATTTTAAGTGTTTTGCACGAATCAATTAAATCTTTTCTAGCAATCGTAGCGCTTCTAACTAATAGAACTAAAATTTGATTTGTATTTATATAATCAATAAGTTTTTCTTGAGCGACATGAGTTGTTATAACTTCAAATCCTTTTTTTTTAAGAAGATTAATTCCACTTTGTGAAATGCCGTCATTTGCTAATATTTTTATCATATTAATTTTTCAAATTTTTTCATTATATCAACTAGAAATAAAACACTTTCTATTGGTAAGGCGTTATAAATAGAGGCTCTATATCCACCAACAGATCTATGACCTCTTAAACCATTTATTCCATTATCATTAAAAATTTTATCGAACTTCCCTCCATTTATTCCGTCTTTTAAATTAAAAGTAACGTTCATAAAACTACGGTCTTCGATTTTAGAAAAACCTTCAAACGCCTTATTTCTATCAATCTCATCATAAATTAATTTAGATTTTTTTTTATTGCTCTTTTCTATTTCAGAAATTCCACCAACTGAATCAAGCCATTCAAGAGTTAACATAGAGGTGTAAATTGAAAAAACTGGAGGGGTATTAAACATACTCTCTTTTGCTATATGAACATTATAGTCAAGAATTGAGGGAATTTCTCTTGTTACTTTACCTAAAATATCTTCTTTTAAAACAACTAATGTAGTTCCGGCAGGCCCCATGTTCTTTTGAGCACCAGCATAGAACAGATCAAATTTTGAATAATCTATTGATCGAGAAAAAATATCTGAACTCATGTCTGCAATAAGAGAAACCGAGGTTTCAGGAAAAGAATGAAATTGAGTTCCGAATAGTGTATTATTAGTTGTTAAATGTAAATAATTAAGATCATTAGGTATAAGATAATTTTTAGGAATATAATTATAATTTTTCTCTTTAGACGAAGCGATTTCGATTACTTCTCCAAATAATCTTGCTTCTTTAATTGCATTATTAGACCAAGATCCAGTATTTAAATAGCCAGCTTTTGTTTCAAGTAGATTGTAAGCCGTCATTAGAAACTGCATACTTGCTCCTCCTTGAAGAAATAAAGCTTTATAACCCTTACCTTCAAGCCCTAATAATTTAATGACTAATTTTTGAGCATTATCCATTATAGAAATAAACTCTTTACTTCTATGAGATATTTCTATTAAAGATAATCCAATGTCATCTAATTCTTTAACTGCTCGAGAAGCATCAGCAATAACAGACTTTGGAAGTATTGATGGTCCTGCACTAAAGTTGTGTATTTTCATGATTTTAAATAAATGCAAATATCAAAAGATCAAATGAAATTTCAATTGTCATTTTTAATTTTTTTATTAATCTTTTAAACAATTTAAATATTATGAATTTAAAATAAAGTCAATAGTATCTTTTCCGTCTGCGTATTCCCATAGTTTAGGGTTTTGTGTAGTACCTAAAGAAATACTTTTTGGAAAATCAAGATTTGAGACAATACATTGAATTTTATCTGAATCATTAAGTATAGTCTTAGTAACGCATTCTAATTTTTCATAATATTCATAATTTAAACAAGAAACTGGAGAAAAATATGATGGATCTTCTTTTAAAATAAAAAATCCATTTTCTGAAAACTCAATTTGACTCATTAAAAAAACAGCCTTATTGTAATCATAATTATTTGCGTATTTATTTGAATCAAGAAGACTAGAGTGTTTGTATAAAGCCCCAAAAATTAAATTTAAATCATACCCAATTGGTAAAAAAACCTTTGAAATATTTCTACATCCTAATCCAAAATATGAAACTATATCTATTGCAAATAAATCTAAATCTTTTTTAAATTCATTACCATTAAGAACTGCAACTCCAGATCTATTTTTTCTAATTAAATTAGGAACTTTAGAGAAATAATATTCAAAATATCTTGAAGAATTATTACTTCCTGTTGCAATTACCATATCAAAATTAGATAATCTTTCTTTAGAAAATTCGACTGAATTTTTAAAAGTTGATTCAAAAATAATAAGCTTATTTATTAGAAAAGGAATTAAAAAAGGATCAGAAGAAGAATATTTAACGACAGCTATATTTCCAGTGATTAGCACACATAAAAGATCATGAAATCCAACAATAGGAATATTTCCAGCTAAAATCAATGCGACTTTTTTTTTAGAAATCGAGTTGTTTATTGAATATTTTTTTAACCATAAATTAATATTTGTCTCATTAAGTTGATCAGCCCAACAGTTTAATGCATAAATTAGGTTTTCAATTGTAAACCATTTATTATTTTCAAATGTTTTATTTAAACAAAAAAGTAAATCTTTGTATTTAACATCATCAAGATCTATTTTTGATAAATACTCTCCAAGCTTGACAAAACCATTAATTCTTTTATTTACTATATTCATTTATTTGTTCAATACTAATTAAGGTGCTATTTTTGCTTCAAATATAATTAAACATTTTAGTAGTGGCTATTATAATAACAGATGAGTGTATTAATTGTGGTGCATGTGAACCTGAATGTCCAAATACTGCAATTTATGAAGGCGCAGACAATTGGCGTTATAATGACGGAACTTCTTTGTCAGGTGATTTGATTTTACCTAATGGAAATAATGTAAATTCAGAAAAGCCTCAAGTTCCTATTTCAGACGAAATTTATTATATAGTTCCAGATAAATGTACTGAATGTAAAGGATTTCACGATGAACCGCAATGTGCCGCTGTATGTCCTGTCGATTGTTGTGTTCCAGACGACAACAATATTGAATCTGAAGATGTATTATTAAGTAAACAAAAGTTTATGCATCCTGATTCTTAATAAAATTTTATTTAAATGAAAGCAGGGATAGTCGGCTTGCCTAATGTTGGAAAATCAACTTTATTTAATTGTTTATCAAATGCTAAAGCGCAAAGCGCAAACTTTCCGTTTTGCACTATTGAGCCAAATATTGGGATAGTTAATGTTCCTGATCCAAGAATTGAGATTTTAGAAAACCTAGTTAATCCTGAAAAAATTCATCCAGCAACAGTAGAAATTGTAGATATTGCTGGATTAGTTAAAGGAGCAAGTAAAGGTGAAGGACTAGGTAATCAATTCTTAGCTAATATTAGAGAAACAGATGCTATTATTCATGTAATTAGATGTTTTGAAAATGAAAACATCATTCATGTTGAGGGAAATATTGACCCTATTAGAGATAAAGAAATTATTGATATTGAATTACAATTAAAAGATCTTGAAACTGTAGAAAAGAGACTAGAAAAAGTTTCTAGGGCAGCAAAAACTGGAGATAAAAATGCTCAAAAATTTAATGAAATATTGAATAACTTAAAAATTGGATTAGAAAAATCTAAAAGTGTTCGTGAATTAAGTTTTAATCTAGATCAATTAGAAAATTATATAATTCCTTTGCAATTGTTAACTCAAAAACCAGTATTGTATATATGTAATGTATCTGAGAAAGATGTATTAAAAGACAATAGCTATGTTGATAGAATAAAAAACGCAGTAGCTAATGAAAAATCAGAAGTTCTTGTATTAGCTGTAAATGCCGAAGCAGATATAAATGATTTAGAAGAATACGATGATCGTCAATTATTTTTAAGTGAACTTGGACTTTCTGAATCAGGATCTGTAAAGCTTATTCGAAAAACATATAGCCTTTTAAATCAACATACATATTTTACAGCAGGGGAGAAGGAAGTTAGAGCCTGGACAATTCCAATTGGAGTTAAGGCCCCTTATGCAGCCGGTGTAATTCATACTGACTTTGAGAAGGGTTTTATTAAGGCTGAAGTAATTTCATTTGATGATTATGAAAAATATGGATCTGAAATAAAAGTTAAAGAAGCAGGAAAGATTAGAGTTGAAGGTAAAGAATATATTATTAAAGATGGAGATGTTATACATTTTCGATTTAATGTATAAATTTCCAGTCACAAGAAACCTCATTTCAGCAGTAAGCTTAGAAGGTGATCTTTAAAAAGTATTCCATAATTCTTATATAACATTATATAGAACAGTCTTATCCATCTGATATTTTTATCATATTGTTAATTAAATAAAATATCAGATGGATAAGACTGTTTTTATTACAGGATCAAGTAGTGGTATTGAAAAAGATATCGCTAAATCATTTCAATAAAAATGTACTTGCAAAAAGTATAAACCCTAAAATGAAATAGAATATCAAGATTTAGTTACAGTCTTATTTAATAAGTCTATAATGTTATCAATATTTTGATCGTGTGTATAATTAATAGCATTTAAATATTTTTTATTCCACGTTATTTGACGCTTTGCAAATCTTCTTGTATTTTTTTTAATTAGTTCTACTGTTTCTTGATAGCTGCTTAGATTTTCCCAATATGCAAACCATTCTTTATATCCGACTGTTTGCATTGAATTTAAAGACTTGTAATGAGATAAAAACCTTACTTCATTTTCAAGTCCATCTAATATCATTTGATCAATTTTTTTATTTATTTTTTCATAAAGAGTCTTTCTTTCTATATTAATTCTTATAGTGGCAGTCTTAAAAAAATCAGGGGATTTTTTATTCCCAATAAATGAAGAATATGGTAAATTTGAAGAGAAACAGACCTCTAGAGCTCTAATGATTCGATGAGTATTATTTAAATCTACATATTTATAATATTTATAATCTTTTTCTTTAAGTAAATTTCGCAAATAGACTAATCCCTTAGTCTTCAATATTTCTCTTAACTCTTTTTTTATTTCTGGTATTGGCTCAGGAAAATCATCTAATCCATAAATTACAGAATCAGCGTATAGTCCAGATCCTCCTACTAGAATTAAATACTGATTATCTTTAAATAATTTTTTTAAAAGAAAAATTGCATCTTTTTGATATTTTCCAACATTATAATCATCAGTAATACTTTTATGTTGAATAAAATGGTGAACGCACTGAGATAGTTGAATTTCAGAAGGAACGGCTGTTCCAATTTTCATTTCTTTAAAAAACTGTCTCGAATCACAAGAAACTATCTGAGCATTTAAACGCTTACCTAACTTTATTGCTAATAAAGTTTTACCTGAAGATGTTGGACCAGTTATATGAAAAAGTTTTTTAAAACTCATCATTAAGTGTTTTTCCACAGTTATGACAGAATTTTGCTTTATCCAAATGTGAATCGTCCATACAAAATTGACAACATTGAGTATTTTTAATAGTAGATTTTTTTTGATTACTTAATTCAGCAGACACTATTCCAGTTGGGACAGCAATTATGCCATATCCTAAAATCATTATAATTGAAGCTATAAATTGCCCAAATGGAGTTGCAGCAACAATATCTCCATAACCAACTGTGGTCATAGTGACAATACACCAATAAATGCTTATAGGGATATTTAAAAATCCATTTTTAGGCCCTTCAACTAAATACATTACTGTTCCTAAGATTATACACAATAGAACAATAGTGAACATGAAAATTAAAATCTTTGCTCTGCTTGCTTTTAAGGCATTAATTAGAAAATTAGATTCTCCAATAAATCTTGTGAGTTTTAATATTCTAAATACTCTTAAAAGTCTTAATGCTCTGATGGCAATTAGTGAATTTGTTCCGATTATAAATAATGAAAGATATTTAGGTATAGTTGAAGCGAAATCAATAATTCCGTAAAAGCTAAATATGAAATTAAAAGGTTTTTTTACAGCCAATATTCTTAAAATATATTCTATTGTAAAAAAGATAGTAATAAACCATTCTAAAAAATTTAATTCTGCATAATATTTAACATTTAATGAGTCAACACTTTCAATCATTACCAAAATGACACTTAACACAATAAGTGCAAGAATAGTTAAGTCAAAGACTTTGCCACTTTTGGTGTCAGCTTCATAAATTAATTCGTGAAGCTTATGTCTTAAATAATTTTTTTTATTTTCTTTCAAAATTTATATTTTAATGAATATTATAGTGTTACAAAATATATTAGTCCAGCTCTAGAAGGTTTTTATATTTTTTTTTAGAAATAAATGATTTTATAAGTTTTTTTATTTTATAAGTTTCTTTTACACTAACCACTAATTTACTCAGAAGTTCTCTATTATTAATTTGATGATTTAATTTAAAATACCCGTAACCCTTTAATTTAAAATCTTCTATCCAAATAAAGCTTTTTAAATTAGAATTATACCCTTTGTCAATTAACAAAAAATCTTTATGACTATAAGATAAACTTTGGATTAGAGAAGTAATTCTTAAGTTATAACATTTAAAAGACTCACTTCCATTACACGCTCCATTACATTTATTTGTAATATATGAAAAACAAGATTTTCCAGAATTAACTTTAATTGAAGTGTGATTAACGCACAAACAAAATTTTTCAATCCAAAAGTTTAATTTTCTAATAGCTTTTTTTTGAGAATTAAATATTTCTAGATAAGAATTTGAAATATTTATTTTTTCAATGATTAAATTATAGTATAATTTATTTGAGTCTAATTTTATTCCAAATTTATAATTATTCATTTCTGAAGAGTTATTTAATTTTGGGTTGATATTACTGATGTCATTTTTTTCTTTTAAAATAGAGATCAATTCCGAACCAGTAGGGTCATATTTTACCTTAGAAATTAATTTCTGTATTTTTAAATCTTTTTGATTAGTACTAGTTAGATGCTTAAGAACTCTTTTTTTGATATTTTTACTTTTTCCAATAAAGAAAATATTGGCTAAATTATCATATAAGTAATATACTCCAATTTCAGTCTCTAATAAATCTAATATAGCTAAATATTTAGGTTTTGGTAATAGTGGATTTAAATCTTTAATAAAAGTAGCATTTATTTTCTTTTCACTGTCCTTAGAGAGGAGTATTTCAAACAATTTAAGTGTAGCTAATGCGTCACTTGAAGCTCTATGGTGATTAGAAAATGGAATACCTAGAGACTTAACTAACTTATCTAGTTTGTAAGAAGGTAGATCAGGAATTAATTTTTTTGAAAGTGATACTGTACAAATTGATTTTGAATTAAAATCATATCCAAGCCTTCTAAACTCAGTTTTTAATACTCTATAGTCAAATACTGCATTATGAGCTACAAGAATACATCCATTAGTTATTTCAACAATTCTTTTAGCAACTTCAAAAAACTTAGGAGCATTTCGAAGCATATTAGAATTAATTCCTGTAAGCTTTTCAACAAAAGGTTGAATTTCCCTTAGAGGATTAACTAAGCTTGAAAATTGGTCCTTAATTTTTAAACCATCGAAACGATAAATTGCAATTTCAGTAATACCTTCTTCATTGAATTTCCCTCCAGTTGTCTCAATGTCAATAATAGCGTACATTCAAATTAATTTCGTTCACCAAAAACCTTACTACCTATTCTTATTAATGTACTACCAGATTCAATAGCAATAAGGTAGTCTCCGCTCATTCCAATTGAAAGCTGATTAAAGGAAGTGTGAAATGATTTATATTTTTTAAACAACAAGTTTATAGTGTTAAATTCTTTCAAAATTTGATTATGATCAGAGGTGAAAGTAGCCATACCCATTAAACCTCTGATAACAATATTTGATAAAGGAATGTTTTTTAAGGTGTTAATAATTAATTCCAATTCAACTTCATCTAAACCAAATTTTGTATCATCACTAATATGAACTTGAAGTAAGCAATCAATAATTCTATTGTTTTTACTAGCTTGTTTATTTATCTCTTTTAATAATTTTAGACTATCAACAGTATGAATCATTGATACATAAGGAGCCATATATTTTACCTTATTTGACTGAACATGTCCAATCATATGCCATTCAATATCTTTAGGAAGCACTTCCCATTTAGCTGTCATTTCTTGAATTTTATTTTCACCAAATATTTTTTGTCCCGAATTATAAGCTTGATATAATTGATCTATGGGCTTTGTTTTAGATACGGCTACTAGAGAAATATTATCTGGTAAAGAGTCTTTTAAATTCAATAAGTTATTCGTTATACTCATAAATTTTAAATTAAATAATCATTCACTTTAAATGTTTTTATTTCTAAATTGAGGAGAAATTGATGGATTATTTCTACTTATTCTATAATCATAGAATCCTACTCCAGCTTTAATACCTGTATACGAATCATTAACCATTTTTATTAACAATTGTGATGGTTTGTATTTGTCATTTTTAAATTCTTTATGAAGGACTTTCATTATAGATAGACATATATCTAAGCCTATAAGGTCAGCTAATCTAAGGGGTCCCATTGGATGAGCCATTCCTAATTTCATTATTTGATCAATTTCATAAACTCCTGAAACCCCTTGAGATAATGCTTCAATTGCTTCATTTATCATTGGTATTAAAATTCGATTAGAAATAAAACCTGGAGAATCTTTGACAATTAAAGGAGTTTTATTAAGTTTCTTTGAAAGTAATTCAACATTAGTGATTGTCTCATCACTTGTTTTTAATCCTTTTATTATTTCAATTAAACCCATTATTGGCACAGGGTTCATGAAATGCATTCCAATTACTTTTGACTCTCGCCTAGTAAAAAGAGCAAGTTCTGATATTGATATTGATGATGTATTAGAAGCTAAAATTGCTTTTTTTGGAGAATAAGCATCCATCTTTCTAAAAATATCTTTCTTAACTAATAATGATTCTGAAACAACTTCAATGGCAAAATCAACATTTTGAAGCCCGTTTTCTATATTGATGTGTTTTGTAATTCTTTTTAGTGTGTTTTTTTTAAGATCAATACTTATTTTATTTTTTTTTAATTGTCTATTTAAATTTAAATTAATATTTAATAATGCATTATTTAAAATAATATTTGAAACATCTATAAGGTTAACCTTAAAATTATGTTGCGCAAAACAATGAGCAATCCCATTTCCCATTGTACCAGCACCTATAACAGCAACATTGTTAATTTCCAATTAATTAAATTTAAAAAGAATTAATAATTAAGTGAGCAATTCTCAAAGCTTCCGAAGCTTGTTTAAAAGTGACTTGAGTTTCAAGATTATTATTTATTGAAACTGCAAAGCTATTAAGCTCTTCTAGAATCGCATTTGAACTCCCTATAATAGGGGAGTTAAAATAGATTTGTTTTTTTTTACCTTCTGCATTTTGAAGAATTATTGCAAATTCCTCTGGATTACTTGGAGCCTCCTTCATTTTTACAACTTCAACAGATTTTGAAAGAAAATCAACTGATATATAGGCGTTATTTTGGAAAAACCTCGATTTACGCATGTTTTTAAGCGATATTCTACTAGCTGTTAAATTAGCTACACAACCATTTTCAAATTCTAATCTTGCATTTGCAATATCAGGAGTTTTACTTATTACTGAAATACCAGCTGCTGAAATAGTAATTACTTTTGATTTAACAACACTTAATATAATATCAATGTCATGTATCATAAGATCTAAAACGACAGGGACATCAGTTCCTCTAGGATTAAATTCAGCAAGACGATGAGTCTCTATAAACTTAGGATTTTCAATTATATTTTTGACAGCTATAAAAGCGGGGTTAAATCTTTCAACATGACCAACTTGTCCTTTTATTTTATATATGTCAGCTAAACGAACTAATTCATTTGCATTTTCAACTGAATCTGTAATGGGTTTTTCAATAAAAACATGCTTATTTGACTTAATGCATTGACAGGCGATTTCATAATGAGATGAAGTAGGGGTTATTATATCAATCATTTCACAAGATTCGATGAGTTCTTCGATAGAGTTAAATAATGTATAGCCAAATTCTTTAGATAATTTTTTAGAACTTTTCTTGTCATTATCGTAAAATCCAATTAAATCATATAAACTACTTTCATTAATTAGTCTTAGATGAATTTTACCAAGATAACCTGCGCCAATAACGCCAGCTTTAATTTTAGAGCTCATGTTTTAAATAATAAAAACAAATGTACAATTCTTTATAAATCTAATTTTTTAATACAATTTAAATTTGACGTTTATTTATATTTGATAAATATGAATGAATATAGAGATACATCAAAACATCAAGGTCAAAGAAAACAATTAGTAGATTTTTTAAAAAAAAAAGGAATTACTTCTCAAGAAGTCATTAAATCTTTAATTGATGTTCCAAGGCATTATTTCATGGACAGAGCTCTAGAGGATCATGCCTATACCGATAAAGCATACCCGATTCAAGCAGATCAAACAATTTCACAGCCATATACGGTGGCATTTCAAACTCAATTACTTCAATTAAAAAAAAAGGATAAAACTCTTGAGATTGGAACTGGATCTGGTTATCAAACAGCAATACTTTCACTTATTTCATCTGAGATATATACAATTGAAAGACAACATGAGTTATTTAAAAAATCTAAAAAAACTTTAAATGTTTTAGGTTATAGAATTAAAAAAAATATTTTTGGTGATGGATATTTTGGTTTTGAACAAGAAGCTCCTTATGACGTTATTTTAGTTACTGCTGGAGCTCCAGTAGTTCCAAAAGCTTTAATGAAACAATTAAAAATAGGAGGAAGACTAGTTATTCCAGTAGGTGAAAATTCTCAAATAATGACAAGATTAACTAGAATTTCTGATAAAGAATTTAATAAAGAAACTTTTGGTGAATTTAAATTTGTGCCTTTACTTAAAAATAAAAACTAATAAATTATAAAAATTATTATGGGTATTAGATTTAATGTGTTTTTTTTATTTTCTTTATTTTCTATAAATGCTCAAAAAATTACAATAAAGATTTTAGACTCTTTATCTAATAAACCAATACCTTTTGCTAGCATTATTTTTTCAAATAATGAAGGGTTAATCTCTAATGAAAAGGGGGAGTTTCTTTTGTTTGATGAACATTTCAGAGTTAATGATTCAATAATCATCTCATATATAGGGTATGAAGCTAGAAAGCTCAACCTTGATGAAACAATTAATAGAGTTATAAGGCTTAAGCAAAAATCAATTATGTTAAATGAAGTAATAATGACTAATAAGAAATATTCAGCTAAAGAGATAATTTACTTAGTTAAAAAAAATATTATTTTAAACTACCCTGATAATTACACTCATGCTCGATTATTTCACGGTATAAATAATTTCCAAAAAATTAAAAAATTAAAAATAAATAATTTTAAATCATCAATACCTAAATTAAACAAATCACTGATAGACAGTTTACTAATTTTGTTACCAATGAAGAATAAAAACTCAATGGAGGTTTTAACATTTTTTGATAAAGACCTGTATAACGAAAATCATAAGATTAACTTAATTAAAGCTAGAGAAACTTATGGTAAAGATGATTTTATAGAGTCATTTCAAAAAAGGATAAAAAAAGCTTTAGAAAAAAATTTAAAATCAGATTCTTATTATAAAATTAAATCTGGACTTTTTAAAAGAGATATAGACTTACAGTCTCTAGAATTTAATGTGGATAGTACAAATTCCGATTTTTTAAAAAAAAAGAAGCACGATGCATATAAACGTGATTTAAAGAAAAAAAATGAATTTGCAGAAAATCGAAAAAAAAACCTTAATTTTTTGTATAATACTTTATTCTATAAAAAAAATTCAGATTTTAATATGATTGAAAAACCAAATCGTTATGAGTTTAAATTATTAGAAATGTCTTATTTGGGTAATAATTTAGCATACGTAATATCTTTTAAGCCAAAACGCAATGAAAAATACTATGGAACTCTTTATGTGAATTCAAATGATTACGCTTTAATGAGATTCGATTTTCAAAATAAAGAATCGTTATTTAAATTTAAGCTATTAGGTATATCTGTTGATAATTATAAAAAGTCAGGTAGAATGATTTTTTATAAAACTGAAAACAGGTATTTATTACGATATTTATATGTTGATTCATATACTAATATTATATTTAATAGACCATTGAAATTTATTGAAAAAAACAAAAATGTTCAAGGAAGAAGAAAACAAAATCAAATTTCAATGGATATTGATGCTAGTTTCACTAATAAATCTATTAATGAGGTGAGAGTTTTAAGTGAAAAAATTATTTCTAAAGATTCATTTAATAATATTAAAGAAAAGAATATTGTCCTTCCGAAATTTATTTCTGAATTTAAAACTGATTTTTGGAAAGGGTATGAAAGTGATAAGTTTATAGAATAAAAAGTATAAAAAACAATCTCTTGTCAATTGTTAACTTTTCTTTTAATAAATTCTTTTTTATTTAGTTTGATATTAACTGTATAAATAGTCAAATGCTTAATTTAGTAAAAAAAAATTATGCATAAAGATGCTGAAATTTTTGATTTAATTATAAAAGAAGAAGATAGACAGTTGAATAGTTTAGAATTAATTGCTTCTGAAAACTTTACTAGTCCATCTGTTATGGAAGCTACTGGATCTGTTTTAACAAATAAATATGCAGAAGGATATCCTGGTAAAAGATATTATGGGGGTTGTGAGGTTGTTGATCAAATTGAACAAATAGCTATAAACAGAGCTAAACAATTATTTAATGCTGAATATGCTAATGTTCAACCTCACTCAGGCTCTCAAGCAAATACAGCTGTTTTTCATGCATTTATCAAGCCAGGTGATAAAATTTTAGGGTTTGATTTGTCTCACGGAGGTCATCTTACCCATGGATCACCTGTGAATTTTTCGGGTAAACTATATGATGCAAATTTTTACGGTGTTAAAAAAGAAACAGGGAGGTTAGATTATGATGACATTTTATCAATTGCTGAAAAAGTCAAACCAAAATTAATTATTGCTGGAGCATCAGCTTATTCTAGAGATATTAATTTTAAAAAATTTAAATTTATCGCTGATAAGGTTGGAGCATTTTTATTAGCTGACATCTCACATCCATCAGGTCTAATAGTTACAGGTCTTTTAAGTAACCCAATACCATATTGTGATGTTATTACCACAACTACACACAAAACGCTTAGAGGGCCTAGAGGAGGACTAATTTTAATGGGGAAAGATTTTGACAATCCTTTTGGAATAAGATTAAAAGATGGGTCTTTGCGTAAAATGTCTTCTTTATTAGATATGGCTGTTTTCCCAGGTAATCAAGGTGGTCCACTCGAACACGTAATAGCAGCAAAGGCAATAGCTTTTGGAGAATGTCTAAAAGAAAGTTATAGTATATATACTAATCAAATAAAATCAAATGCTCAAGCAATGGCTGAAGCATTTAT